>Ga0265797_10000102_pt1 | contig 175431 bp, 164 predicted proteins | sample P2T30metagenome_FD_192433 | JGI IMG/M metagenome (GOLD analysis project Ga0265797, IMG submission 192433) | Plant litter microbial communities from East Loma Ridge, Irvine, California - P2 T30 | ecosystem: Environmental > Terrestrial > Plant litter > Unclassified | place: USA: California...
GAGTAGGGAACTGCCAGGCATTAAATAAAGCGATAACCCCGACCGCAAGGCCGGGGTTTTTTGCGTCCGGGCGCCGTGAAAAAGCGGGTGCGGGACGGCGGCGTGGCCGCCAGTCGGGCCGGAGAGCCTCCGGCAGGCGCGGCGTGATGCCCCGCCGGTGCAGAAGAATAAACAAAAAGGCCCCGCGCTGACGCACGGGGCCTTTTTTATTGCATCTTGTATGTAAAAAAAGCCCCGGCAATATCTCGGGGCTGGTTTTACGAGGCGCTTTGGTAAGGTATCTCCCTTAATGAATAACCTGGGAGAGGAAAGCGCGGGTACGTTCAGATTTCGGATTGGAGAAGAACTCCTGCGGCGGAGCTTGCTCGACGATCTCGCCCCGATCCATAAAGATCACCCGATCTGCAACAGTACGGGCAAAGCCCATCTCATGCGTTACGCAAAGCATGGTCATACCGTCTTCTGCCAGGCCAATCATGGTATCAAGCACCTCTTTCACCATTTCAGGATCCAGAGCTGATGTCGGCTCATCAAACAGCATGATTTTTGGTTTCATACACAGAGAGCGGGCAATCGCCACACGCTGCTGCTGACCACCCGACAATTGACCGGGGAATTTGTGCGCATGCTCAGCGATACGCACACGCTCCAGGTAATGCATGGCCAGAGCCTCAGCTTCTTTCTTCGGCGTTTTGCGTACCCATATAGGTGCCAGTGTGCAGTTTTGCAGCACGCTTAAGTGAGGGAACAGGTTAAAGTGCTGAAATACCATGCCAACTTCAGTACGCACCCGCTCAATATTCCGCAAATCGTCGTTCAGATGAATGCCGTCTACCACAATACGGCCTTGTTGATGCTCTTCCAGATGATTGATGCAGCGAATGGTCGTGGACTTTCCTGAGCCGGAAGGGCCACAGAGGACGATGCGCTCACGCGGTTTAACATGTAAATTGATATCTTTCAGCACGTGAAACTGTCCGTACCACTTGTTAACGTTCTCGAGTGTAATCATCATCGCGTCGTCAGATTGGGTCATAATTTTTGTCATTTTAAGCCTCAGTGCGGTGCACGTCCGGTGTGGAAACGCTTCTCCAGATACTGGCTATAGCGCGACATGCTAAAACAGAAAATCCAGTAAACCAGTGCGGCAAATACGTAGCCTTCTGTAGACATTCCCAGCCATGCAGGGTCCACGGTGGCTTGCTGCACACTGCTGAACAGGTCAAACAGGCCGATGATGATCACCAGGCTGGTATCTTTAAACAGCGCAATAATGGTGTTAACTAAACCAGGGATAACCATTTTCAGCGCCTGTGGCAGGATAACCAGTCCCTGGGTCTTCCAGTACCCCAGCGCCAGTGACTCCGCCGCCTCATACTGGCCTTTCGGCAAAGCTTGCAGGCCACCACGTACCACTTCCGCCACATAGGCAGACTGGAACAGGATGACGCCAACCAGCGCGCGGATCAGTTTGTCGATACTGCTTCCTTCAGACATAAACAGCGGCAGCATCACCGAGGACATAAAGAGCACGGTAATCAGCGGCACGCCACGCCAGAATTCAATAAAGATGATGCAGAGAGAGCGAACCACCGGCATTGTCGAACGTCGGCCTAAAGCCAGTAAAATCCCAAGCGGCAGCGCGCCTGCAATACCTACCGAAGCAATAATCAGCGTCAGCGTTAATCCGCCCCACTGGCGCGTCTCAACGCGTTCCAGACCGAAGAAACCCCCGTACAGCAAAAACCAGACTATTAACGGGTAGGCCACAACCCAGACGGCAATATAGAGCCCCCGGCGGGGCTGGCTTTTCAGGAACATGGGAACAATCGAAGCGAGGCCAATAATCAGTGCCAGATTGATGCGCCAGCGCAGCTCATGGGGATAAAGCCCGTACATAAACTGGCCAAAGCGTGCATGGATAAACACCCAACATGCACCCTCCTTTGTACAGTCTGCACGCGTGGTACCGAACCAGTTAGCCTGGAAAATCAGCCAGTTGAGGGCCGGTGGGAGCACCGTCCAGATCACCCACAGACAGAACAGTGTTAGCAGGGTATTACCCCAGCTTGAGAACAGATTTTTTCTTGCCCAGCGGACGGTGCGGGAAACCGCGTTGGTCGGCACCGGCGGGGTTTCATGCGTAGCTAAAGTCATAATGATCCCCTTCCCTTAACGCTCAATCAGACGGATTTTGCGGTTATAAATATTCATTAACAGCGAAATCAGCAGGCTGATGATCAGATAGACACCCATGGTAATAGCGATAGTCTCGATTGCCTGACCGGTCTGGTTCAGTACCGTTCCCGCAAACAGCGAGACCATATCGGGATAGCCAATTGCTGCGGCTAGCGAGGAGTTCTTCACAATGTTCAGGTACTGGCTGGTCAACGGCGGAATAATCACCCGCATAGCCTGCGGAATGATCACCTGGCGCAGCGTAACGGGATTGGGCAAGCCTAACGAACGTGCGGCTTCATGCTGACCATAGGGCACTGACTGGATGCCGGAGCGGATCACTTCAGCAATAAATGACGAGGTATAGATTGAGAGCGCCAGCGTCAGAGCCGCCAGCTCAGGGATCAGGGCAAACCCTCCGCGGAAGTTAAAGCCGCGCAGCTGTGGCACATCCCAATGCATGGCTGCGCCAAAGGTAAAGTGCGCAATCAGGGGGAAGAGGATCAGCATCATAACGGTCGCTGGCCAGGTACGGCGCAGTTGTCCTGTTTTCAACTGATATGCCCGGTTATACCGAAACAGGGCCAGGGTTCCTGCTATCGCTAACAGCAAGGCAATCACAAATGGCCAGGTGCCTGGAGCATACTCAGGCCATGGAATATAGAGTCCCCGGTTACTGACGAAAGCTAAATCAAAGGCATTTACGGCCTGACGCGGCCCCGGCAAATTGCGTAATACCGCAAAGTACCAGAAGAAAATCTGTAGCAATGGCGGGATGTTGCGGAAGGTTTCAATGTAGATATTAGAGATTTTGCGCAGCAGCCAGTTGTCTGACAAACGTGCAAGACCAATAAAGAAGCCCAGAAAGGAGGCAAAAACGATACAAAGTGCAGAAACCAGCAGCGTATTTGTTAAACCGACGAGGAATACCCGGGCGTAAGTGTCACCCTCTGTATACTCGATTAAGTGCTGAACAATACCAAAGCCAGCGCTACGTTCAAGGAAGCCAAAACCGGAAGTTATGCCGCGGTTTGCCAGGTTGAGCACGGTATTATGAACCAGATACCCCGCCACACCTAAAACAACGACAATCGCAATGATCTGGTACAGCCAGGCGCGCACCGCAGGATTGCTGAATGAAAAATCCCTTTTTACGGTTGGGCGTTGAGACATGTTGAAACCTCAGTGACGACAATTCTGACGAAGGCGCCAGCGAACCGGCGCCCTGTTAACGGAAGGAATTAACGCACTGGCGGAGCGTACTGAATGCCGCCTTTGTTCCAGAGGGCGTTCTGGCCACGGGCAATTTTCAGCTGGCTGTCTTTGCCGACGTTACGGTCAAAGACTTCCTGATAGTTACCCACCTGTTTAACGATGTTATAGGCCCATTTGTTGTCCAGCTTCAGATCTTTACCGAAGTCCCCTTCAGAACCTAACAGGTGAGCCATATCAGGCGTGGTAGGTTTAGCTGCCATCTGATCAACATTTTTTGAGGTAATCCCCATCTCTTCTGCGTTCAGCATAGCGAACAGAGACCATTTCACGATGGTGAACCAGTCATCATCACCACGACGCACCACTGGCCCCAGCGGTTCTTTAGAAATCACTTCTGGCAGAACGATAAATTCGTTTGGCTTGCCGAGTTTGATACGCAGTGCGTAGAGCTGCGACTGGTCAGAGGCCAGCGTATCGCAGCGGCCGGTATCCAGCGCTTTAGCGGATTCGTCAGAGCGATCGAAGGTGACCGGGGTGTACTGCATATTATTGGCTTTAAAGTAGTCCGCCACGTTCAGCTCTGTATCCGTACCGGCCTGAATGCAAACGGTTGCGCCATCAAGCTCTTTGGCGCTTTTAAGGCCTGCTTTCTGGTGAGTCAGGAAACCGATGCCGTCATAGTAATTTACGCCAGCAAAAATGAAGCCCATGCCGCCATCGCGGGCAGAAGTCCAGGTGGTGTTACGGGAAAGAATGTCCACTTCGCCAGACTGTAGGGCGGTGAAACGCTCTTTTGCCGTCAGAGGGGTATATTTCACTTTATTCGCATCACCAAACACGGCTGCTGCTGCCGCCCGACAAACATCCACGTCGATGCCGCTGAATTTGCCGCTGGCGTCTGCAAAGGAGAAGCCAGGAAGACCATCACTGATACCGCACTGAACAAAGCCTTTCTTTTTAATGGCATCCAGGGTGGTGCCGGCGTGAGCCTGATTCGCAACTGCAAACAGCGAGGCAGCGGCAACCAAAGTGGAGAGCATCATTTTTTTCATAAAGCATCCTGTGTGGCGAGATCGTTTTTATGTTTTACGCACGTTGTGGTGCACTTTTCCTGTCTGTGGCAAGAAGCCATCCACGACACTGCAAAGGTAATGCCAAAATTGCAGAGCCCTGAATTTATTGGAAAGGTTTGCTAATAATTCGAAGCATCTGGAAAGTTTGCTTAATATCGCGCACTACAGGGGGGCAAAAACAGGTGGGACGGTCACAAATGGTGCAACTTGTTTCACTATATGAAAGCAATGTGAGCGAGAACGTGGTTTATGTTTCAGAATTGTTAAATTTAACAGGAGGTCCCGCTCAGCAGCGAGCAGGACCACAACGATAACCAGCAGGGATCAATAAAGAGAATTTGCCCCATCCGGGCGGGTTTTAAAGCGGCGATGGAGCCACATGTATTGATTGGGTGCACGCATGATTTCGCGCTCAATGACCTTATTCATATAGGCCGCTGCCTGCTGCTCATCCCCAATAGGGTAATCCTTAAGCTCGGGTTGGATAACCAACTCGTAACCGCTGCCATCCTCATTACGGATCAGGACTACGGTAATCATTGCCGGTTTGGCCATACGGGCAATCATCCACGTTCCGCTGGTGGTAGCGGCTTGTGGAACAGCAAACAGGGGAGCGAAAACGCTGCCCTTAGGGCCATAGTCCTGGTCCGGAGCAAACCAGACGGCTTCGCCCTGTTTCAGCGCCTGAACCATTCCACGCAGATCGCGACGGTTGATCATCGCTTTGTTAGAACGCATACGGCCTTTAGTCTGCACCCACTCCATCAATTTATTATTGTGCGGGCGGTACATCGCCATCATTGGCTGGCAAAGCCCCATCACCCGTCCACCCAGTTCGAGGGACATAAAATGGACGCCAATGATCAGGGCGCCACGGCCTTCTTTCTGCGCCTCTGTAAGGTTATGCAGACCATTGACCGTAAACCAGCGTTTAACCCGGCTGTCCGACCAGAACCAGGCCATGCCTGTTTCTAACAGTCCCATACCCAGGGATTCGAAATTTTTCACAATGCGGGCTTCAAGCTGATCGGCAGGCATATCAGGGAAGCAGAGTTCAAGATTACGGCGAGTAATGCGGATCCGGCGTTTCAGAAAACGCATCGAAGTGCGGCCCATCCAGGTTCCGAGCTTTTGCAGCAGCGGAAAAGGCAGTTGAACCAGCAGATAAAGAAATCCCACTCCTGCCCAGGTTACCCAGTAACGTGGATGCAGTAAGCTGCGGGTGAAACTCGGGGAAGACTTCATAGTTCTCTCTTTTGGCATACTTAGGATATGTAGCGCTGCAAGACGCAGTACATAACTCTGACAACTTTATTGGCAGGAAGTTGAACCTGATGCTTCTGATTTACACATTCAAGACAATTCTGATCGTGCAGAGGATATAAAAAAGGCGCTAACAGTATGGTAGCGCCTCCATCACAATGAACCGAAACTTAGTTCATGCCGTATTTTTTCAGTTTCTTACGCAGTGTACCACGGTTGATGCCCATCATCAGGGCCGCACGGGTCTGGTTGCCACGGGTGTATTGCATCACCATGTCCAACAAAGGCTGTTCTACTTCAGCCAGTACCAGCTCATACAGGTCATTCACATCCTGACCATTCAGTTGAGCAAAATAGTTCTTCAGTGCCTGTTTGACCGAATCACGCAATGGCTTTTGAGTCACCTGATCCTGTGAGTTTACGGTAGATACGGTCAGTACGTCAGAATTTACGCGTTGTTCGAACATAGTTCTGTCAGCTCTTTATTTCTATTAGGCAAGTTTTTCGAAGTATGCTTCCAACGCCTCCAGCTGTTCGCTGGCATCCTCTATGGCGTTGAATGTGCGCCGAAACTGGTCGTTTGGGGCGTGCTCCTGTAGATACCAGGAGACGTGCTTCCGGGCAATACGGTATCCCTTGCGATGACCATAAAAGTCGTGCAGTTCCCGTAGGTGCCCGATGAGCAAGTGCTTAACCTCAGCCAGTGGCATCGGTGCCAGCAGCTCCCCAGTGTCCAGATAATACTGGATTTCCCGGAAGATCCACGGTCTTCCCTGAGCCGCACGTCCTATCATCAGGGCATCTGCCCCCGTATAGTCGAGTACGGCTCTGGCTTTATGCGGGTCAGTGATGTCACCATTCGCGATAACGGGAATAGAGACATTCTGCTTAACTGTCCGAATGCTGTCATATTCAGCTTCACCGTTGAACAAACACGCGCGAGTGCGTCCGTGAATGGTCAGGGCCTGAATACCACAGCGTTCAGCCAATTGGGCAATCTCAACACAATTACGGTTTTCTGGATCCCAGCCGGTACGAATCTTCAGCGTAACGGGGACGTCAACTGCATTCACTACCGCAGAGAGGATAGATTTCACCAACTCTGGGTGTTGCAACAGGGCAGACCCCGCCAGTTTGCGATTCACCTTTTTCGCCGGGCATCCCATATTGATGTCAATAACCTGCGCGCCAGATGCAGCATTAATGCGCGCGGCTTCCGCCATCTCATGAGGGTCACAGCCGGCAATTTGCACGGTACGAATACCGGGCTCATCACTGTGAACCATACGCAACCGGGATTTGTCCGTGGCCCAAACTTCAGGGTTTGATGACAACATCTCAGATACGGTCATACCAGCGCCCATTGCATAACAAAGCGTCCGGAAAGGCCTGTCGGTGATCCCGGCCATTGGTGCTGCAATCAGACGATTACGAAGCTGGTGGTTTCCTATGCGCATGAAAAAAAAGTGACCATAGTGTGTCCGCAAGGCGGCGTATATTACGCATTTTTTAGCGAAGATGAAAGGCCAAACTTTGAACAATCGGGAAGAAAAAGGATGAGAAGAGTATCGTTAAAGAGGGAACAGGATGAAAAGTTATAATTATCATTACTTTAGCGTAAAACGATAAATCTGTGAGCAAGTTTTTCTTTTTTTTGTGACTCACTTAACAACATAAATACCATCACTTAACCCCTTAAACGGAACAACTTATCGCCGGTTGATCAACAAAAGAGAGGGCAGCAGAGCACGTTCTGTCTTGTGGGCGTGAGATTCCGACGACGAAAGGACTATGTAAAGGTGCAGCAGAGGATGAGTGCCTGCTTTTAAACTGCTGGAACTACTCCTGAGCAGGAGCAGCTGATTCTTTCATTACCTGCCAGCGAATACCTTCCGTGCAAGGCGGCATAATCAACGAACCGCTGAAAAGGTCGGAATGCTTGTCTGATGGGGTGAATTCCAGCGGAGCGTCTGGCTGAGATAAGATTTTCATTCTTCCTTGAAATGGCCAGCCCTGTGAGGCTGGCACGGAGATAACTGGCTGAGCAGCAAAGCTATGCTGAATTGAACAGAGACTACTTTTCAGTGGTACTAAAGCAAAAGTGAAATCAGCTCTTAATTTCTGATCCCGGTAATGCGGCACCACTCCTCTTTTTCGGCTACGGCGTCTAAAGTAAATAGCTCCTGATAGGCTTCACAAACGCTTTCAGCCTGACTGGCCAGTACACCGGAAAGCCCTAAATGGCCCCCTTTCACAGGCAGCACGCTAATCAGCGGAGCCAGTTCACGCAGTGGGCCAGCCAGAATGTTTGCCACTACCACGTCGGCAGTGAGATTTTCAGGCTGCTCATGGGGCAGATAGAGAGAAAGGCGCTCCGAAACGCCGTTGCGCTGGGCGTTATCCCTGCTGGCCTGGATCGCCTGCGGATCGATATCGATCCCGATAGCGCTGGCGGCACCAAGCTTAAGGGCGGCAATGGCAAGGATGCCTGAACCACAACCAAAATCGATCACGGTCTTTCCAGCCAGATCCAGGCCATCAAGCCAGGTGAGGCAGAGTGAAGTTGTGGGATGTGTCCCGGTACCAAAAGCCAGGCCCGGATCCAGCATCACGTTGACCGCATCGGGGTCCGGCACATCACGCCAGCTTGGACAGATCCATAAACGCTGCCCGAAACGCATGGGGTGGAAGTTATCCATCCACTCGCGCTCCCAGTCCTTATCCTCTATCTGCTCAATTTTATGAGCAAAGCCGCTACCCAGCAGCGGGCAAGCCTCAAGGCCAGCGATGACCATTTCCATATCCGTTTCGGCATCAAACAAGCCTATCGCGTCGGTATCGCCCCACAGCAGCGTTTCGCCAGGAAGAGGCTCGAACACCGGGTTATCGTGCGTGTCCTGAAACGTGACCGAGACAGCCCCGTTCTCGATTAGCGCATCGCCCAGCTCTTCTGCCTGGGCGCCGGTGGTGTTAATTTTCATTTGTATCCAGGGCATGGCAATTCTCTTTATCTGACAAAGGTGGAAGTCTGCGCTGAAGGGAGAGACGCAGGACCAAAACGGTTTCCGATGAGGAAGGCGATCAGGCTGATGACCAACGACGGAACGATAGGGTGGAAGCCCCAAAGCTGCAACGAGAAGCTGGCCAGCAGGGTATAGCAGCCGGCGCCAAAGAGCATGCTGCTTAGCGCACCGGATGCATTGGCTTTTTCCCAGTATAACCCCAGCACCAGCGGCCAGAGGAACACGGCTTCAAGGCCGCCGAACGCCAGCAGGTTTAGCCAGATAAGCATCTGCGGCGGATTCCAGGCGGCCAGCAGCAGCAGCAGGCCCAGCACAAGGGTGACAATACCGGACAGGCGTTTCAGCAGAGGCTCATTATCCATCTGCTGTGGCCGCACCCGCAAATAGAGATCCTTTACGATCGTGGCGGAGGATTGCAGCAGCTGAGCATTGATGGTCGACATAATAGCGGCCATCGGTGCCGCAAGAAAGATCCCGGCAGCTATCGGCGGCAGCACGCGGATCATCAGCGTGGGGATGACCTGGTCAGGGATCGCCAGATCGGGCATCACCGCACGGCCAAGCGCACCAGCGAGATGCATACCAAACATCAGCAGCGTGACGACAATCGTACCGATGATAATTCCGCGATGGACCGCTTTGCTGTCTTTATAGGAGATGCAGCGCACGGCGGTGTGTGGCAGGCCAATAACACCGAAACAGACCAGTACGGAAAAAGAGGCCAGGAAAGTGGGGCTGAGGATATTATCAACGCCGCCGGAAGAGACCAGTTGAGGATCGATCTGCTGGAGTTTTTCTACCGCGCTGTGTACGCCACCGGCGGCATGAATAACGGCAAACAGCAGCAGAAACGTGCCTGCCAGCATTACCATTCCCTGCATGGCATCATTCAGCACGCTGGCTCTGAAGCCGCCAAAGGCGGTATAGAGCGCAATGCTGCCGCCAAAAATAAGCAGGCCCTGATTGTAAGGGATCCCTGCGGCGGTTTCTAACAAACGCGCGCCACCGATAAACTGCACGGTCATTGCGCCAATAAAGGCAATCAGCAGGCTGAGACTGGCAATCCATACCAGCAACGGGCTGTGATAACGCGCGTAAAGCATGTCGTTAAGCGTAACGGCGTTATAACGCCTTGCCAGGATGGCGAACTTCTTCCCCAGGATCCCTAAGGAGAGCCAGACCGCGGGCACCTGTACCATCGACAGCAGCACCCAGCCAAGACCATATTTGTAAGCCGCACCAGGCCCGCCGATAAAGGAGCTGGCGCTGATATAGGTCGTGGCCAGCGTCATCGCCAGCACAAAGCCCCCCATTGACCGGCTCCCCAGGAAATATTCATTCAGGAAGTTGCCTTCGCGGCGTTTGCGCATGGCAAAAACAGAGAGGCCGGCAACCAGCAGCAGATAAGCAATCAGAGGCAGGATGATTTCAAGTTTCACTTTTCATCTTCCAGAGGAATGTCACGAAATACCAGCCTGATCATCAGCCAGCAGAGCAGAATAAACAGTATGGGAACCAGCAGGCAGGCCATTTCAAACCAGTGCGGTAAGCCGGTAATGCCGGGAAGATCGTCCGACAGCCAGCTCGACGCGGCCCAGGCCGCAAGATAAGCCACGGCGAGCCAGAATGACCAGCGAGCCTCACGATGAGCCTGAACGAAACGCTTGTCCATGTTTCACCTCACCTTACAAACGCAAAGAAAAAGGCCGGTCAGACCGGCCTTTATTCAGAACATCAGGCTAATCAGGTTTCCTGAAGGCCGAGTTTTTTCTCCAGATAGTGGATGTTGGTGCCACCCTGCTGGAAATTCTCGTCATTCATGATCTTCATCTGCAGCTCAACGTTCACTTTGATGCCATCAATGATCAGCTCCGCCAGCGCATTTTTCATGCGGGCGATAGCCACATCACGGTTTTCACCGTAAGTGATCAGTTTACCAATCATGGAGTCATAATACGGCGGCACGGTATAACCAGCGTAGATATGAGACTCCCAGCGCACGCCAAAACCACCTGGCGCATGGAAGCGCGTGATTTTGCCAGGACTTGGCAGGAAAGTGTTTGGATCTTCGGCATTGATACGGCATTCCACCGCATGGCCGCGGATCACCACATCTTCCTGCTTGATGGAGAGAGGCTGACCGGCAGCAATACGCAGCTGCTCTTTGATCAGATCAACGCCGGTGATCATCTCGGTAACCGGATGCTCAACCTGAATACGGGTGTTCATCTCAATAAAGTAGAACTCGCCGTTTTCGTACAGGAACTCAAAAGTCCCTGCACCGCGGTAGCCGATCTCGATACAGGCTTTAGAGCAGCGTTCGCCAATAAAGCGGCGCATCTCTTCAGTGATGCCTGGCGCAGGCGCTTCTTCCACAACTTTCTGGTGGCGGCGCTGCATAGAGCAGTCACGTTCAGCCAGATAGATGGCGTTGCCCTGACCGTCAGCCAGTACCTGAATCTCAATGTGGCGCGGATTCTCCAGGTACTTCTCCATATAGACCATATCGTTGTTGAAAGCCGCTTTGGCTTCCGCACGGGTCATATTGATGGATTGTTCCAGGTCTTTATCGTTGCGCACAACGCGCATACCACGACCGCCGCCGCCGCCAGACGCCTTAATGATTACCGGATAGCCGATACGCTTGGCGAAGGCACGGTTTTTTTCCATGTCATCCGTCAGCGAACCATCAGAGCCGGGTACGGTTGGTACGCCCGCTTTTTTCATGGCGTTGATGGCAGAGACTTTGTCTCCCATCAGGCGAATGGTTTCCGCTTTAGGGCCAATGAAAATAAAACCAGAACGCTCAACCTGCTCGGCAAAGTCCGCATTTTCGGACAGGAAGCCATAACCCGGGTGGATAGCCACCGCACCAGTTATCTCGGCTGCGGAGATAAGAGCAGGGATGTTCAGATAGCTTTTCACTGACTGGGCAGGACCAATACAAACGGTTTCATCTGCCAGCAGCACATGTTTCAGATCGCGGTCCGCGCTTGAATGCACGGCAACAGTTTTAATGCCCAGCTCTTTGCAGGCACGCAAAATGCGCAGCGCGATTTCACCGCGGTTAGCTATTACAATTTTATCCAGCATGGTTCGCCTCGTTATTCGATGACTACCAGCGGCTCGTCAAATTCAACGGGTTGGCCGCTTTCAACCAGGATCGCTTTCACAACGCCGGATTTATCGGCTTCGATCTGGTTCATCATTTTCATCGCTTCTACGATGCACAGAGTGTCACCAGCGTTGACTTTCTGACCCACTTCCACAAACGCTTTAGCGTCCGGGCTGGGGGTGCGGTAGAAAGTGCCAACCATTGGGGAACGTACGATGTGGCCACTGATCTCTGCAGCTGCCGGAGCTTCCATAACAGGTGCAGTTGCCGGTGCAACGGCGTTAGCCAGCGCAGGCTGCTGCATCATTGGCGCAGCATAGTGCTGCATCATTGGGTAGCCAGGATTTGCCGGTGAACGACTGATACGAACAGACTCTTCGCCTTCAGAAATTTCCAGTTCAGAGATGCCTGATTCTTCAACCAGTTCAATCAGTTTTTTTATCTTACGAATATCCATGAGTGTGGTTCCGTACTCTGTTTAATTAGATTGTGACAGACGTTTTACCGCCGTCTGTAAAGCCCAGGAATAACCGTCGACACCAAGTCCACAGATTACACCGGCAGCAATATCAGAAAGATAAGAATGATGGCGAAACGGCTCGCGAGCATGCACATTCGACAGGTGAACTTCAATGAATGGAATGCTAACGGCCAGCAGGGCATCCCGCAGCGCTACGCTGGTATGGGTAAATGCCGCCGGGTTAATGACGATATAATCGACATTGCCTTTTGCCTCATGAATGCGGTCAATTAACGCATATTCCGCATTGGACTGGAGATGACTCAGCTTCACGTTGAGCGCGTCAGCTTGCGATGACATATCACTGACGATCTCTGCCAGGGTCGTTTTCCCATACTTTTCTGGCTCACGCGTGCCGAGAAGGTTAAGGTTGGGACCGTTTAAGAGCAGTATGTGAAACTTATCAGCCATTGTGCTGCTATCTCCCGCGATAATTGAGGCATCGCACAAAATACATGGGGAAACGCCGTTTGTCACCTTTCATGGTGAAAATCGGGCCTCATGCAGGTGTAAAGTCGGGCATTATAACGATTTCGTGGCAATTCGCAGCTAAATACTGGTCGTATCAGCGAAGATTATCAACCGCCTGTCGCACAGGAGAGGCGGTTGACTACAGGATTTGCGGAGCGGCACACACTCTTACGGGAACCTTAACGCAGCCACTGGCGGAATTTTTTGTACCGACATGCCAGCAGGATGGCCGCAATAAGCGCATAAATCCACGGTTGCGGCGAGAAGGTCTTAACCGACCAGAGATAGTGAATGGGCGCCAGGATCAGCACCAGATAGACGCCATTATGCAGAGTTTGCCAGCGTTTACCTAGCTTGCGCTGTGCTTTCTGGAAGGAGGTGAGCGCCAGAGCCAGCAGCACCAGCCAGCTGATAATGCCTAATGTCAGGTAAGGCCGGGAGATCAGCTCCGAACCTAACAGCCCTAAATTACTGATCCCCAACTCCAGTACCGAGTAGCTCACCAGATGCAGCGTGGCCCAGGCAAAGCACCACAACCCCAGCAGCCGACGCACACGAATCAGCAAAGGCTGCTTTCCATAGCGGGCCAGAGGCGCGATCAACAAGCTGCCGAGCAGAAATTTCAACGCCATCCGCCCGGTAAAATGTTGAATATCTTTTGCTGGATCGGCGCTGAACCACCCCTGGTCGATCGATAACAGTAACCACAGCAGCGGCAAAAAGCCGGCAAGATGCAGTGCCACCTTCAGGCCGGTAATCTGTTTAGCTGTCAGACGAACCACTAGAAATTCTCCCGCAGATCCAGCCCACGATATAACGAGGCTACCTGCTCGCCATAACCATTAAAGAGTAAGGTTTGCTGGCGTTGTACATCCAGAATGCCGCCAGATCCGATAAAGCGCTCGGTGGCCTGTGACCAGCGTGGGTGATCGACATGCGGGTTAACATTGCCGTAAAACCCATATTCATTTGAAGCGAGCTGATTCCAGGTCGTTGGCGGCATATCCCTGACCAGAGTAATTTTCACAATGGATTTGATGCCTTTAAAGCCATACTTCCAGGGCACAGTCAGGCGAATCGGTGCGCCGTTTTGCGGCGGTAACGCTTTACCATAGACGCCGGTAGAAAGCAGAGTCAGCGGATGCATAGCCTCATCCAGCCGCAGCCCTTCCACATAGGGATAATCGATCCCGCCGCCGATAAACCTGTCCTTCTGGCCTGGCATCTGATCGGGCGCATAAATGGTCTGGAAAGCCACATAGCGGGCATTACTGTTTGGTTCGGCTGCTTTCAGCAGTTTTCCCAGCTCGAAACCAACCCACGGGATAACCATTGACCAGGCTTCTACGCAGCGCATGCGGTAGATGCGCTGTTCAAGAGGGAAGCGCTTGTAGATATCCTCCATTGACAGGGTCATGGGTTTGGCCACTTCGCCACCAATTTCGATCTTCCAGTCATCGGTTTTCAACGTCCCGGCATTAGCTGCCGGATCGGCTTTATCCAAACCAAATTCATAGAAATTATTGTAACCCGAGACTTTATCTGCGGGCGTCAGCGCCAGGTCAGCCTGATACTGTGCAGGTTTGGTAAAATCAAGGGGCTTACCGGCTGGGGCAGCAGGACGGTCGTTACCTTTAAACCAGGAAAGGACGTCAGCGCGGGCAGCCGCAGGCAGGGACAACGCTGCGGCACTGATGCCCAACGTTTTCAGCAGCTCACGCCGGCGCGTGTTAAAAATGCCTTCCGGCGTGACATCGCTTTCAGTGAGTTTATCAACAGGTTTCATCGGGCGGCCTCCAAAGGCGCGGTCTTATCTTACCTTGAGCATGACGAAAGAGCCGGATTTGCGCGAATTCAGAACAAAAAATGTGAAATTTCCTGGAAGGCCCTCCTTCCCTTTCTTACTGCGGAAGGAGGAGAGGGGACTAACGGATTTTCACCAGCGTGCGGCCGGTAATCGCATTGTTTAACAGTTTAGCGGCGTATTCCGGCACTTCGGCAAGGGCGATTTCCCGCGAGGCCTGCTGATAGAAGGTGTCCGGCAGCGTTTTCACCAGACGTTTCCAGGCTTCTTTTCTTCGGGCCGCAGGCGTGCTGACGGAATCAACCCCCTGAAGGCGAACGTTACGCAGAATAAAAGGCATCACGGTGGTGGGTAAAGCAAAGCCACCAGCCAGTCCACAAGCCGCTACCACACCGGAATAGTGCATTTGTGCCAGCACGGTAGCCAGTATGCCGCCGCCGGCTGTATCTATCGCCCCTGCCCAGCGTTGCTTATCCAGCGGTCGGGCTTCTCCACTGAAGGCGCTACGCGGAAGTATTTCAGTGGCGCCCAGCGATTTCAGATACTCATGCGTTGTTTCGCGTCCGCTCACCGCGACCACGCGATAGCCCAGCGCGCTTAACAAGGTGACGGCGGTGCTGCCAACGCCTCCGCTTGCGCCGGTGACTAACACTTCACCACTTTCAGGCGTAATGCCACCCTCTTCGAGCGCCATTACGCAAAGCATAGCGGTGAAGCCGGCGGTGCCGACAATCATCGCTTTGCGGTCATCCAGCCCTTCCGGCAGGGGAACCAGCCAGTCAGCTTTAACCCGCGCCTGGTCGGCAAGCCCACCCCAGTGATTTTCGCCCACGCCCCAACCCGTCAGTAAAACGGCCTGGCCTGAATGAAAACGCGGATCTTCGCTGTGGTGCACTTTTCCGGCAAAATCGATGCCGGGTACCATCGGAAACTCGCGGATAATTTTCCCTTTGCCGGTGATGGCCAGCGCATCTTTATAGTTCAGGCTTGACCAGTCGATATCCACCGTGACTTCGCCCGCGGGCAGCGCATCAGCGTCCAGCGTCTTAATGGCGGCAAGAGTCTTGCCTTGCGATTGTTCAAGGATCAATGCTTGCATGAGAATCTCCTGAAAAATGGAACCAGAAAATAGTATTAAATTCTTACATCACTATACTCCCGATAAGGGAGAGTAAACTGATTACCAGCAACTAATGACCTTACAGCACGTGATAATTTCTCGGGCGGCCCGCAGAGCGGGATGGAGATAACGCTATGCTGCTGCCTGAAAACGCCAATGCCGTTATTCAGCAGCAGTCAATGGACACAGGGATGCGATTAACCACCAAACTTTCGACGATGATTACCCTATTGAGCGCACTGGCGATGTTATTAATGCTGGTGGGCTGCGTTATCAGCTTTTTTTACCTGAGTACCCAGCGCGCGGAACACCGGCTGGAAGTGATGGCCGGAGATGTGGATACGGCGCTGGCGTCAGAGTCTCCCGAGCAGGTCGGGCAGTGGTTGAGCAGAGTGATGGGGCCGCTGCAAGTCGTCCGGCTGGAACTGAAAGAGGGGGAGAATACCCGACTCACTATCGCGCATCATCAGGAACCGGTTCTGGATGATGAGCCTAATCAGTATCGTTTCACCGTTCTGCCGCTGCAAAATAACTCCCGTTACTCCCTTAACATTCAGTGGGTTGACTCCACCAAAACCTGGCTGAAGTCATTTATTGGCGCCTCCATCCTCAGCGTGGTGGTGACCGTAGTGGCGATCATGACCGCCATCCTGTTTGTCACTCATCGCTGGTTAAACCGTCAGCTTGAGGGCATGGAGCGCCTTGAATTCAGGGCTGGAAATATTGTTAAGGGTGAAAGAGAGACGGTAAAGGCGGGATCTGTTCATGAGTGGCCACCGAAAGCCAGCAGCGCAATCGACCTGCTGCTGGCCGATCTTCAGGAAGCAGGAGAGCAGCGCTCGCGTCTTGATACCTTGATTCGGGCTTTTGCTGCACAGGATGCAAAGACGGGTCTTAGCAACCGCCTCTTTTTCGATAATCAGCTGGCTACCATGCTGGAAGATACCGAGACGGGCGGCGTCCACGGCATGGTGATGATGATCCGTCTGCCAGACTTCGATACCTTGCGGGATAACTGGGGACACAACCAGACCAAAGATTACCTTTATGCGTTGGTGAATCTGCTTTCAACCTTCGTATTACGCTACCCTGGCGCGCTGTTGGCCCGCTATTTCCGCAGTGATTTTGCCGTGCTGCTTCCACACCGTAGCCTGAAGGATGCTGACAGCATCGCTTCGCAGCTGATCAAAGCTGTTGACGCGCTTCCCCCCACCCGAATGTTGGATCGTGAAGATATGATCCATATCGGCATTAGCGCCTGGCACAGCGGGCAGGCTACGCAACAGGTGATGGAGAATGTGGAGCTGGCTACGCGTCATGCGGCTTTGCTGGGGGGCAATAACTGGTCACTGGGTGAAGCGCCGCAGCAGGAATTTGCCCGTGGCAGCGTCAAATGGCGCACGCTACTGGAAAATACGCTACAGCGAGGTGGGCCAAGACTCTATCAGAAGCCCGCCGTAAGACGGGATGGCTCGGTCCATCATCGGGAGTTAATGCCGAGGATCTTTGATGGCGAGAAAGAGCTGCTCTCAGCGGAATATTTGCCCTTTATCCAGCAGTTGGGTATGGCCGAAGGATATGACCGTCTGCTGGTGACGCGGATTATGGTGCTGCTGGCTCTCTGGCCGGAAGAGACGCTGACCATTCCGCTTACCGTTGACGCTCTGTTGCAGCGGCCTTTCCAGATATGGCTCCGGGATATGCTGCTGCAATGCACTAAATTACAAAGAAAACGCATTTTATTTGAACTTGCTGAAGCAGATGTGTGTCAACACATCAGCCGTTTGGGTTCTGCCTTTCGACTGCTGAAGGGTTTTGGCTGTCGGATTGCGGTTAATCAGGCCGGATTAACGGTAGTGAGCACGGCCTATATCCGACAGTTCGAAGTGGAGCTGATCAAACTGCATCCGGCACTGGTCAGGAATATTGAGCGTCGCACCGAGAATCAGCTCTTTGTCAGGAGTTTGTTAGAGAGTTGTACCAGGACATCCACTCAGGTTTTTGCTGCGGGCGTCCGTACCCGAACCGAGTGGCAAGTCCTTATGGAACTAGGCGTGGCGGGTGGTCAGGGGGAATTTGTTGCGTCTTCACAACCGCTTGACAGCCGCGTGAAAAAATATTCGCAAAGATATCAAGTTTAATCTGCCGTTGTGCTGGAATTCACGTAGAATACCCGCGCGGCTGTGGTGCCGGCATGGGGCTTCTGGTCTGCCAGTAACCCGAAACATGGTAAATATTATGTACGTTATGTCCTTCTGTCAGCCCTGAATACTGCGTGCAAGGCCTGAGTCAGGCTGATTGATTCGCCCCTATTTAAACGACTGACGAAGAAGTGAGATAGCGTGATTTTTCACCGAAGTAGAACGTTTTTGCGCCTTGTCGCTGCTTCGTGTGGTTGGTAAAGTAAGCGGATTTTATTATCCGCCCCCAGCTTGCAGGATTATCCTTTAGTATGTTTAAAAAATTCCGTGGCATGTTTTCCAACGACTTGTCCATCGACCTGGGTACAGCCAATACCCTGATTTATGTGAAAGGGCAGGGCATCGTTCTGAATGAGCCTTCTGTCGTTGCTATCCGTCAGGATCGTGCCGGCTCCCCAAAGAGCGTTGCGGCAGTCGGTCATGAGGCCAAACAGATGCTGGGACGTACTCCCGGCAATATCGCTGCTATCCGGCCAATGAAAGATGGCGTGATCGCCGACTTCTTCGTTACCGAGAAGATGCTGCAACACTTCATCAAACAGGTTCACAGCAACAGCTTTATGCGCCCAAGTCCGCGCGTGCTGGTGTGCGTGCCTGTTGGCGCAACGCAGGTGGAACGTCGTGCTATCCGTGAATCCGCGCAGGGTGCGGGCGCTCGTGAAGTCTTCCTGATTGAAGAGCCAATGGCTGCGGCTATTGGTGCCGGTCTGCCGGTCTCTGAAGCAACCGGTTCAATGGTTGTCGACATTGGCGGCGGTACCACAGAAGTGGCAGTGATCTCCCTGAACGGCGTGGTTTACTCCTCCTCCGTTCGTATTGGTGGCGATCGCTTTGATGAAGCTATTATTAATTATGTGCGCCGTAACTACGGTTCATTGATTGGTGAAGCAACCGCTGAGCGCATCAAACATGAAATCGGCTCGGCCTATCCGGGCGATGAAGTGCGTGAGATTGAAGTCCGTGGGCGTAACCTGGCTGAAGGTGTGCCGCGCGGCTTTACGCTGAACTCCAACGAGATCCTGGAAGCGCTTCAGGAGCCGCTGACCGGTATCGTCAGCGCAGTGATGGTTGCGCTGGAACAGTGTCCGCCGGAACTGGCATCTGACATTTCCGAACGCGGTATGGTTCTGACCGGCGGGGGCGCGCTGCTGCGTAACCTCGATCGTCTGCTGATGGAAGAGACCGGTATCCCGGTTGTGGTGGCAGAAGATCCGCTGACCTGCGTTGCACGCGGTGGCGGTAAAGCGTTGGAAATGATCGACATGCACGGCGGCGATTTGTTCAGCGAAGAATAATTTGCCTCAGGGAGTGCGGACGCGCGCTGTTCCGTACTCCTTTTTTAAGATGTCGAGGAATACGCCGAGTTTATGAAGCCGATCTTCAGCAGGGGGCCTTCCCTGCAGTTACGCTTATTTTTAGCGGTTATTGTGGCTATAGGCGTGATCATCGCCGACAGTCGTATGGGCGCTTTCAGCCAGATACGCACCTATATGGATACGGCGGTCAGCCCATTCTATTTTTTGGCCAACGGGCCACGTCAAATTCTGGACAGTGTTTCTGAAACACTGGCCTCCCGCCAGCAGCTGGAGCTTGAAAATAAAGGGTTACAGCGCGAGCTGATGCTGAAAAACAGTGAACTGCAAATGTTGGGTCAGTTCAAGCAGGAAAATGCCCGCCTTCGTGAACTGCTGGGTTCGCCGCTGCGTCAGGATGAGCATAAGATGGTCACCCAGGTCATCTCTACCGGCACCGATCCTTACACCGACCAGGTTGTCATTGATAAAGGCAGCGTCAACGGTGTGTATGAAGGTCAGCCAGTTATCAGCGATAAAGGCGTAGTAGGGCAGGTGGTTGCCGTTGGCAAAATCACCAGCCGCGTGATGCTGATCTGTGACTCCTCCCATGCGCTACCGATTCAGGTACTGAGAAATGACATCCGGGTGATTGCGGCCGGTAACGGCTGCACTGAAGATTTGCAGCTTGAGCATCTGCCCGGTAACACCGATATCCGCGATGGTGACGTGCTGGTGACCTCAGGCCTGGGGGGTCGTTTCCCGGAAGGTTATCCTGTAGGGGTCGTCTCCTCGGTGAAGCTGGATACGCAGCGTGCTTATACCGTGATTCAGGCACGGCCAATGGCTGGCTTGCAGCGCCTTCGCTATCTGCTTCTGCTGTGGGGTGCCGATCGTAACGGCACCATGCCAATGGCGCCAAACGAAGTGCATCGGGTGGCTAACGAGCGGCTGATGCAGATGATGCCGCAGGTGCTGCCTGCTGCCAGCGAGATGGTAGGGCCGCCCGCGCCGGGACAAACGGTTGTCACGCCGCCTGCTGCGCAGGGGCAACCCGCCGCTCAGAGCGTTGCGCCCGCCTCCTCTGCGGAGCAACGGGCGCGCGGAGGCCAACCGTGAGCAGTTATCGCAGCCACGGACGTTGGGTTATCTGGCTGTCGTTCCTCGTCGCACTGGTTTTGCAAATAATGCCCTGGCCTGAGCAACTGTATATGTTCAGGCCCTCCTGGCTGCTTCTGATTTTGATTTACTGGACGCTGGCTCTGCCGCACCGCGTGAATGTCGGCACGGGCTTCGTGATGGGATCTATAATGGATCTTATCTCTGGCTCAACGCTGGGCGTGCGGGCGTTAGCGCTCAGTATTGTGGCTTACCTGGTAGCGTTCAAATTCCAACTATTCCGTAACCTTGCGCTCTGGCAGCAGGCACTGATGGTGATGGTGCTCTCCCTGGCAATGGACGTTATTGTATTCTGGGCTGAATTTTTAGTGATAAACGTCTCGTTCCGGCCGGAAATTTTCTGGAGCAGTGTGATAGACGGTATCCTCTGGCCCTGGCTCTTCTTGCTGATGAGAAAAATACGCCGCCAGTTTGCCGTTCAATAAGGAAGATTATGATATCCCTTTATCTGGCCTCTGGTTCTCCCCGTCGTCGCGAGCTGCTTACCCAGCTTGGCCTGCGCTTTGAACGCCTCTCCACTGAAGTTGAAGAACAAAAACGACCCGATGAACGGGCGGAAGCCTATGTGCGCCGCCTGGCGCGTGAAAAAGCTCAGGCGGGCGTCGTCGTTGCCAAACGGGATTTGCCGGTGCTGGGTGCAGACACCATTGTCGTGCTCAACGATGCCGTGCTGGAAAAGCCGGTAAATGAGGCAGCCGCTACAGAGATGCTGACGAAACTCTCTGGGCAGACGCATCTGGTGATGACAGCGGTAGCCCTGGCAGACAGTAAAGCTTGCCTTGACTGCCTTGTGGTGACCGAAGTTACTTTTCGCACCCTGACGACGGAAGATATTGCCGCCTATATCGCCAGCGGTGAACCGATGGATAAGGCTGGCGCGTACGGTATTCAGGGGTTAGGGGGCAATTTTGTCCGTAAAATTAATGGAAGCTATCACGCCGTCGTTGGTCTGCCGCTGGTTGAAACGGCCGAGCTGCTGAGCCACTTTCAGTCACTGCGTGAAGTAAGGGAGCAACATGACCGCTGAACTGCTGGTAAATATTACGCCTTCGGAAACGCGGGTTGCCTATATTGATGGCGGCATCCTGCAAGAGATCCACATTGAACGCGAAGCGCGCCGTGGCATTGTCGGCAATATCTACAAAGGGCGCGTAAGCCGCGTACTGCCTGGTATGCAGGCGGCCTTTGTTGATATCGGGCTGGAAAAAGCCGCGTTTCTGCACGCCTCCGACATCATGCCGCACACTGAATGCGTGGCGGGTGATGAGAAAAAGAATTTCACCGTGCGTGATATTTCCGAACTTGTCCGCCAGGGGCAGGATCTGGTGGTGCAGGTGGTGAAAGATCCGCTGGGCACTAAAGGGGCGCGTCTGACTACCGATATCACGCTGCCGTCGCGCTATCTGGTATTTATGCCCGGTGCTTCACACGTCGGCGTGTCGCAACGTATAGAGAGTGAAGCCGAGCGCGACCGTCTGAAGAAAGTTGTCTCTTCCTACTGCGATGAGCTGGGCGGCTATATCATTCGCACCGCCGCCGAAGGCGTAGGGGAAGTTGAGCTGGCTTCCGATGCTGCTTTTCTCAAACGACTGTGGACAAAAGTTATTGAGCGACGGAAACGCAACCAGACCCGCTGCCGTCTGTATGGCGAGGTGGCGCTGTCGCAGCGAATTCTGCGTGATTTTGCTGGCGCAGCCCTCGACCGCATCCGAATTGACTCGCGCCTGACTTATGAACATCTCGTCGAGTTTACCAGCGAATATATCCCGGAAATGACCGACAAGCTGGAGCTTTATACCGGCAAGCAGCCGATCTTCGATCTGTTTGATGTGGAAAACGAAATTCAACGCTCGCTGGATCGTAAGGTGGAGCTGAAGTCTGGTGGTTACCTGATCATCGATCAAACGGAAGCGATGACCACTGTCGATATAAATACCGGCGCCTTTGTTGGTCACCGCAACCTCGACGAAACCATCTTTAATACCAATATTGAAGCCACCCAGGCGATAGCCCGTCAGCTGCGGCTGCGTAATTTGGGGGGCATTATCATCATCGACTTTATCGATATGACCAATGAGGATCACCGGCGGCGGGTACTGCACTCCCTGGAGCAGGCGCTGAGCAAGGATCGGGTAAAAACCGGCATTAACGGTTTCTCGCAGCTTGGGCTGGTGGAGATGACACGCAAGCGGACGCGGGAAAGTATTGAACACGTACTGTGCCAGGACTGCCCGGTCTGCAAGGGACGCGGCACGTTAAAAACGGTTGAAACCGTTTGTTATGAAATCATGCGTGAAATTGTTCGTGTGCATCATGCCTATGATTCGGACCGCTTCCTGGTTTACGTATCACCAGCCGTGGGCGAAGCGTTGAAGGCTGACGAATCGCATGCGCTGGCCGAAGTGGAAATATTTGTCGGCAAGCAGGTCAAAGTTCAGGTCGAACCGCTCTATACTCAGGAGCAATTTGACGTGGTCATGATGTGACAACCACAGGGAGAAGTGCGTGAGGCGATTACCAGGAATTCTGCTGCTGACTGGCGCAACGGTTGTGGTGATCGTTGCGCTGATGGTCAGCGGGCTGCGTCTGGTTTTGCCGCATATCAACAGCTGGCGGGAGCCTTTGCTGGAGAAGATCTCTGTGGTTGCCGGAGTGCCGGTGCAGGCCAGCGCCCTGAAAGGTCACTGGGAGAATTATGGCCCGGTGCTGGAGATCCGCGACCTGCATCTCAGCTTGAAGGAGGGGGACGATCTGCAAGCGGAGCGCATTACCCTGGCGCTGGATATCTGGCAGTCCATACTGCATCTGCGCTGGCAGTTTCGTAACCTCACTTTTTATCAGCTTAACCTGGCCACCAGCAAGCCGCTCACCTCGGGAGATGGCGCAAAACTAAAGCTGGAACCGGGTAAATTCATCGATCTCTTCCTGCGTCAGTTTGACCATTTCGATCTGCGCGACAGCCATATCAGCTTCCTCACGCTTTCCGGCCAGCGCGCCAGGCTCGATATCCCGCAGCTAACCTGGCTCAATGAGAAAACCCGTCACCGCGCAGAAGGTATCGTTAACCTCTCCAGTTTTACCGGGCAGCATGGCGAAGTGCAGGTTCGTCTGGACCTCAGCGACAGCAATGGCTATCTCGATACTGGCCGGGTCTGGATGCAGGCCGATGATGTGGATGTGAAACCCTGGCTGGGAGAGTGGATGCGTGATAACACCACGCTCGACAGCGCCCGCTTCAGCCTGGCAGCCTGGATGAGCCTTAGAGAAGGTGAAATTTATGACGGTGATATTCAGCTGAAAAAAGGCGGGGCGAGCTGGCAGGGCGATAAGCAGCGGCACAGGCTCACGGTGGATAACGTGACTGCTCACGTCTCCCGCTTTAACAGCGGCTGGCAGATTGAACTGCCGCAAACCAACCTGGTAACGGATGGTCAGCGCTGGCCTGACGGGCGGCTATCCCTGCTGTGGCTGCCGGAAAACGGCCTGCTGCCGGGGCCTAATCATAATGAAGAGGTGCGGGTGCGCGCCACTCAACTGGATCTGGAACGTATTGATCCGCTTATCCCGCTTTTTTCCCGACTCTCTCCCACGCTGCTGGAAAACTGGCGTTCTTTACAGCCTAAAGGGCGGCTTGAGGCACTGGCTGTTGATCTTCCCGTTCAGCAACCCGAGCAGAGCCGCTTCCAGGCGCGCTGGCGTGATCTGAGCTGGAAGCACTGGGAATTGCTGCCCGGAATGGAGCATTTAAACGGAACCGCGTCTGGCGGCTTTGCCAATGGCAAGGTGACTTTCGACATCAACAAGGCAAGCCTGCCTTATGGCACCATGTTCCGTGCGCCGCTTGAAATTGAAGCGGCTAAAGGCTCGTTTAACTGGCAGTATGATAAAGACCACTTCTCCTTTGCCGGCCACCAGCTGGATATCAAAGCCCGTTCGCTGTGGGCTAAGGGTGACTTCACCTATGCCCAGCTTAAAGATCAGGCTCCGCGCCTGGATATCCTCGCCGGGATTAATCTCACAAATGCTGGCGATGCATGGCGTTACCTGCCGGAGCCACTGATGGGCACCTCGCTGGTGAACTATCTGAGCGGGGCGATCAAGGGGGGAGAGGTTCACAATGCTTCCCTGATCTTCGCCGGTAATCCGCAGCTTTTCCCGTTTAAGCATAACGAAGGGATGTTTGAAGTGTGGGTGCCCCTCCGGAAAGCGACCTACCAGTTCCAGCCAGGCTGGCCCGATCTACAGGATCTGGATATCAATCTCGATTTCATCAATAACGGTCTGTTTATGAAGGCTGAACAGGCGAAATTAGGAAAGGTTTACGGAAACAATGTCTCTGCGGTCATCCCCGATTATCTCAAAGATAAGCTGATCGTTGACAGCGAGATCGTCGGCGCAGGTAAAGAGATTGGTCACTATTTTAATCAGACGCCGTTAAAGTCTTCACTGGGCGCGGCGCTGGATGAACTCCAGATCGACGGGGATGTAAGTGGTCGCTTACATCTTGATATTCCGCTGGACGGCAAGCCGGTCAGAGCCACGGGCGAGGTAGAACTGCTCAACAATTCGCTGTTTATTAAGCCGCTCGACAGCACCATTAAACAGCTAACCGGCCACTTTACCTACGACAATGGCGACCTGAAAAGCGACCCAATGACCGCCAGCTGGTTCGGTCAGCCTCTGAATGTCAGCTTCAACACGCAGGAAGGCGACAAAAACTATCAGATTGGCGTCGATCTTCAGGGGGACTGGCAGCCGGGCAAGATAGATGCTGTCCCTGTGCAGCTGCGCGATAAGCTGGCGGGTGTCGCCAACTGGAAAAGTAATGTCCTGATCAATCTGCCGCATGCGGGTGGAGCAAATTATCAGATTGCCCTGGAGGGTGACCTCAAAAATGTAAGTAGTCACTTACCCGAACCGCTGGATAAGAAGAAGGGCGAAGCCCTGCCGGTGAAGGTTTCCGCTAAAGGAGATCTACAGAGTTTCAACCTCAACGGTACGGTTGGCGAGGGAAGCCGCTTTAACAGTCAGTGGTTGCTGGGCAAACAGCTGAAAGTAAGCCGCGGCATCTGGGAAAATAATACAAAACATATTCCGGCCTTACCTGACTCGGATGGCATGGTACTGAATCTGCCGCCGCTGGATGGCGAAGCCTGGCTGGCGTTGTTCGACAACGGTGGCGGCAATAAAAACGGCCCGTCAGCTGTCGGGAAAAGTCAGTCAGGCCATGCCATGATCCCGGATAATATTACCCTGCGCACGCCCGCTCTGACGCTGGGCGGACAGCAATGGCATGACCTGGAAGTTACGCTGGGCCAGACGGTATCGGGCGATCCTCAGGTGCAGGCAAAAGGGAAAGAGATTGCCGGAACGCTTAAAATGAACCAGCGAGCGCCGTGGGATGCGCATATCAATTACCTTTATTACAATCCGCAGTGGGGCGACGGGCAAAAGAGTTCGCCGCTGCCTGATGAAACCACTGCAATCAATTTCAGCAGCTGGCCTGCACTGGGCCTCACCTGTGATGAGTGCTGGCTGCGTGGTCAGAATTTTGGGCGGATGAGGGCTAACCTCAGCCATACCAGCGATACGCTGACCCTGAAAAACGGCCTGATAGATACCGGAAACGCCCGTCTGAAAGTGGAAGGAGAATGGGTTAACCGTCCGGCTGGCCAGCGTACGGCGCTGAAAGGTGTGCTGAGCGGCAACAAAATTAATGATGCTGCCAACTGGTTTGGTGTGAATACGCCATTGCGGGACTCTCCCTTCAGGGTTGATTACGATCTGCACTGGCAATCCGCCCCCTGGGAGCCTTCAGAGGCGACGCTGAGCGGCTTATTGAAAACCCACTTTGGTGCAGGGCAGATAGCTGATGTGAATACCGGCAGAGCGGGACAACTGCTGAGGCTGATGAGTTTTGATGCTCTGCTGCGCAAGCTCCGGCTCGATTTCAGCGATACGTTCAGCCAGGGCTTCTATTTCGACTCCATTAACGGCACGGCCTGGATTGAAAAAGGGGTGATGCGCACCGACAATCTGCTGGTGGACGGTCTTGAAGCGGATATTGCCATGAAAGGAAAGATGGACCTGGTGCAGCGGAAGATCGATATGGAAGCGGTTGTCGCGCCTGAGATTTCGGCTACGGTAGGGGTCGCCGCCGCCTTTGCCGTCAATCCTGTGGTGGGCGCAGCAGTCTTTGCTGCCAGTAAAGTTCTTGGCCCGCTCTGGAACAAAATTTCCGTGCTTCGCTATCATATTTCCGGCCCCATTGATAAACCGCAAATTGATGAAGTGCTGCGTAAGCCGCGCGAAAAGAGCGCGAAGTGAATTTGACGTGACCTGCGAATTGCCTCAGGCTATAGAGATGCGATGCCAGCGATTACTGGCTCATCCAAACAGAGCGAGAATACATGAGTCTGAATCTGGTAAGTGAGCAGTTACTAACTGCGAACAATATTAATCAACAGGATCTCTTTTCCCTTCTCGGTCAGCTGTCTGAACGTAAACTGGATTATGCCGACCTCTATTTTCAATCCAGCTATCATGAATCCTGGGTGCTGGAAGACCGCATCATTAAAGATGGCTCCTGGAATATCGACCAGGGTGTGGGCGTGCGCGCCGTCAGCGGTGAGAAAACCGGTTTTGCCTATGCCGACCAGATTACGCTGAATGCCCTGACGCAAAGTGCCACGGCGGCGCGCAGCATTGTACGTGAGCAGGGAAATGGAAAATCCCATACCCTGGGCGCAGTAATGCACCGGTCGCTTTATCCCACGGCTGATCCGTTGCAGAGCCTGACTCGCGAAGAGAAAATTGCGCTGTTGCATCGCGTTGACAGCGCTGCCCGTGCCGCAGATAAGCGTGTGCAGGAAGTGAGTGCCAGCCTGAGCGGCGTTTATGAACTGATTCTGGTGGCCGCTACCGATGGAACGCTGGCGACCGATGTACGCCCTCTGGTACGCCTCTCTGTCAGCGTGCAGGTTGAGGAAAACGGTAAGCGTGAACGCGGCTCCAGCGGCGGCGGCGGCCGTTTCGGCTATGAATTTTTCCTCGCCGATGAGTCTGGCGAAATGCGCGCAGAAGCCTGGGCGCGTGAGGCGGTGCGCATGGCACTGGTGAACCTGAATGCAGTAGCAGCGCCGGCCGGCACGATCCCGGTGGTGCTGGGCGCTGGCTGGCCTGGCGTACTGCTGCATGAAGCCGTTGGGCATGGCCTTGAAGGTGACTTCAATCGTCGTGGTACCTCGGTGTTCAGCGGGCAGATGGGGCAGCTGGTGGCTTCTGAAATCTGTACCGTGGTAGATGACGGTACTATTGAAGGGCTGCGCGGTTCCCTCGCGGTAGATGATGAAGGCGTGCCGGGTCAGTATAACGTGCTGATTGAAAACGGCATTCTGAAAGGCTATATGCAGGATAAGCTGAATGCGCGGCTGATGGGCGTAAGCCCAACCGGCAACGGTCGTCGTGAATCCTACGCCCATTTACCAATGCCACGCATGACCAATACCTATATGCTGGCAGGGAAATCAACGCCGCAGGATATTATTGAAAGCGTTGAGTATGGCCTCTATGCTCCCAACTTTGGCGGCGGCCAGGTGGACATCACTTCCGGTAAGTTTGTCTTCTCAACCTCTGAGGCGTACCTGATTGAGAACGGTAAAGTTACCAAACCGGTCAAAGGCGCGACCCTGATCGGTTCCGGCATTGAAGCGATGCAGCAAATTTCTATGGTCGGAAACGATCTGGCGCTGGATAAAGGCGTGGGCGTTTGCGGTAAAGAGGGGCAGAGTCTGCCGGTTGGCGTAGGTCAGCCAACCCTGAAGTTAGATAAGCTGACGGTGGGCGGCACGGCCTGATCCCACAACTTCTACCGGGAGCAGTTCCCCTTTCTGTAGTGGGGACGGTTAGAGCTTTAAGTAGAAGATGAGTAACCCCTGAATAGAGCGCTTTTAGCGCTCTATTTTTTTCGCTGGTACTACTCCTGCCGCGATCCCTGATAGATATCCGCCACTTTATCAAAATACTCCGTCAGATAATTAATGCAGACTTCCACCTTCAGTGGCAGTTTATCTTTCTGCGTATAGACGGCATAGACCGGTCTTGGCGCTGAATGATAGTGCGTAAACAGAATGTCCACTTTCCCGGCATTGATCTCCTCTATCACCCACATCAGAGGGAGATAGGCAATCCCGGCACCGGACACCAGCCAGCGGATCAGCGTTTGTGAATCATTGGTAGCGAAACGGCCCTGGGGTGAAAGGCGAATAGAGACCCCTTCCGGCGAAATCAGGTCAAAGTCATTGTCGGGACGAATGCTGTACTCCAGCCAGGAAAACTTACCGATATCTGCGGGGTTATCCGGGGTGCCATGCAGCGTCAGATAGCTTTTCGCTGCGCAGACCACCATGGGCATCGATCCCAGGCGTCGTGAAAACAGGCTGGAGTCCTGAAGTGCGCCTACGCGAATAAGCAGATCCAGCCCGTCAGCAATCAGGTCAGGTGCGGGGTTACCGGTCACCAGGCTTACCGTCAGTCCTGGGTACTCTTTCAGCATTTCAGCCGTCATTGTCGCCAGCACATTTTGCGCCATTGTTGAGGAGCTGCCGATGCGTAGCGCGCCAACCGGAGTGTTATTGAACGCATAAAGCTGTTCATGTACCTGCTGTGCTTCCAGCATCATACGGCGGCAACCCTGAAAATAGATTTTTCCTGCTTCTGTTAGCCCAAGACTGCGCGTACTCCGGTTCAGCAGCTTGACCTGAAGTTCATCTTCCAGCCTGGCCACACTCTGGCTGACGGCGGAGACGCTCATTTGCAGCCGCTGTGCCGCAGCCGTAAAAGAACCCAGCTCCACTACGCGGGCAAAAACCGACATGCCTTTTAATCTGTCCATTATTAACTCTGGCTTAAAAGTGATTTAGATCACATTAGGTAGAAAACGTATAGTCAGGCGCGTTACTATAGCACCGCCGGGTTACTCTCTTGTAACTCTACTCGTCACTATGCAGGCTCATGGATACGCTATGATTCATTGAGCGCCGGTTAGGATTATCTGACAGCTTACCGTCATGAATTACCTTCAACCTGTAGATCAGCAGACCCCTTTATCAGGGAGGGAGCCTGTTGCAAGGCGTGTGCCCGGCAAGGTACTGACAAGGAAAAAAGATGAGTGTGCTTCCGGTTATTGTGATATTTGGGCTTTCGTTTCCGCCCATCTTCTTTGAAATTATAGTGTCACTGATGCTGTTCTGGCTGGTGCGTCGGCTGCTGACGCCTACCGGGATCTATGACCTGGTCTGGCATCCTGCACTGTTTAATACGGCACTCTATTGCTGCCTGTTCTACCTGGTTTCCCGATTGTTTGTCTGAGGTCTTAGTGAAAGCGCTAACAACTAAAATTGCCCGATACGCCATTACCATTATTCTGGTGATTATCGCCGTCATCGTTATCTTCCGCGCATGGGTCTTCTATACCGAATCGCCCTGGACGCGTGATGCTAAATTTACCGCTAATGTCGTGGCTATTGCCCCCGACGTCAGCGGGCTGATTTCCGATGTGCGCGTCCGTGATAACCAACTGGTGAAAAAAGACCAGGTGCTTTTTGTGGTCGATCAGCCCCGTTATCAGCAGGCGTTAGATGAAGCGGAAGCGGACGTGGCTTACTATCAGGCGCTGGTGAATGAGAAGCGGCGTGAAGCCAGCCGTCGCAATCAGCTTGGCGTATCCGCCATGTCCCGTGAAGCAATCGAGCAGTCTAATAACGATTACCAGACTTCGGAACATCAGCTGGCGAAAGCGGTTGCCACGCGTGATACCGCTAAGCTGGATCTGGCCCGTACCGTGGTTAAAGCGCCTTCCGATGGCTGGGTCACCAACCTGAATGTCTACCGGGGAGAGTTTATTACCCGCGGCTCCACGGCGGTGGCGCTGGTTCAGCAGCATACTTTCTATGTGCTGGCCTATATGGAAGAGACCAAGCTGGAGGGCGTCCGTCCGGGTTACCGGGTTGAAATCACCCCGCTGGGCAGCAACCGGGTTCTGCACGGCACGGTAGACAGCGTTGCCGCAGGCGTAACGAACAGCAGCAGCACCATCGACAGCAAAGGTATGGCTACCATCGACTCCAACCTTGAGTGGGTGCGGCTGGCGCAGCGCGTACCGGTACGCATTCATCTGGACGAGCAGCAGGGCAATCTCTACCCGTCGGGCACCACCGCCACTGTGGTGGTAACCGGCGCCCGCGACCGTAAACCCGAAGAGATGTCGCCGATGATGAAATTAATGCATCGCCTGCGTGAGTTCGGCTAACCAGGGGCGCATTATGCAGTGGCACCGTTTGCGGTTCCCGATCAAGCTGACCTTTGCTATTTTGCTGGCTCTGCTTATCGGCTTTCACTTTAATCTGGAAACGCCTCGCTGGGCGGTGATGACCGCCTGTATCGTTGCGGGCGGCACGGCTTTTGCCGCCGGAGGCGATCCCTTTTCCGGCGCTCTGCGTCACCGTGGCATGTTACGCATTATCGGCACTTTTCTGGGCTGTATTGCGGCACTGACCATCATGATAGCTACCATTCGCGCGCCCGCTCTGATGCTGCTGCTTTGCTGTCTCTGGGCGGGATTCTGCGTTTGGCTCTCTTCACTGATCAGAGTTGAAAACTCCTATGCGCTGGGGCTGGCGGGCTATACCGCGCTGATAATCGTGGTCAGCGTGGATGCAAACGGCTCTGTTCTTCTGGCTCCGCAGTTTGCGGTAGAGCGTTGTAGCGAGATCATTATCGGCATCGTTTGTGCCATTCTGGCCGATATGCTGTTTTCTCCCCGTTCCATTAAAAACGATATCGATCGTGAAATTGATGCGCTGCTGGTCGATCAGTACAAGCTGATGCAGCTCTGCATCGCCCACGGTGACCGGGAAGAGGTGGATAAACTCTGGACAGGGCTGGTGCGCCGCACCTCCGCGCTGAACGGCATGCGCAGCAACCTGATGATGGAGTCCAGCCGCTGGCAGAAGATTGACGAGCGGATGCGGGCCTTGAATACCCTCTCGCTTACGCTGATCACGCAGGCCGCAGAAACCTATCTTATTCAGAACTCCCGCAAGGAGTATGTTCCGCCACAGTTCCACATCTTTTTTGAAAAGCCGGTTGAGAACATTGGTGATATCCACAAACGCATGAAAATCATGCGTAGGGTCATTACCCGCAGCGGCAGCAAAAACACGCCGGTGACCATCCGTAACTGGGTAGTGGCCGCCACGCGTTACCTGCTGTTGCTGAAAGGGATCCATACCAACAGCAGCATCAGCCGTATTGAACAGGAAGTGCTGAACGATGAACCTGTGGTTAAAATGCGTTCTGCCGAAACCCGGCACGCGTTGATTAACGGCATTCGTACCTTTGTGGCGACATCGGTGGGATCGCTCTTCTGGCTATGGAGCGGCTGGACTTCAGGAAGCGGAGCAATGGTGATGCTGGCAGTTATTACCGCGCTGGCTATGCGCATGCCTAATCCGCTGATGATGGCGAAAGACTTCCTCTATGGCATGGTGGTGGCTATCCCGCTAGGCTCGCTCTATTACATGGTGATCATGCCCGCTACTCAGCAAAGTATGCTGTTACTGTGCATCGCCCTTGGCGTGATGGCTTTCATCGGTGGGATACTGATCCAGCGGCGACAAATTGGTACGCTGGGTGCGTTGGTGGGGACAATCAATATCATCACGCTTGATAACCCAATGACCTTTAATGTCAGTGCATTTCTCGATAATGCGCTTGGTCAGGCGATTGGCTGTTTCCTTGCGTTGCTGGTGATCCTGCTGATCCGCGACACCTCTAAAGCGCGCACGGGGCGCATTCTGCTTAACCGCTTTATGTATGCCGCCGTCTCTGCCATGACCACCAATCAGGCCCGCCGTCGTGAAAACCATCTTCCCGCGCTCTATCAACAGCTCTTTATGCTGCTGAATATGTTCCCCGGTGACATCGATAAATTCCGTATAGCCCTGACGTTGATCATCGGACATCAACGCCTGCGGGATGCGGATATCCCGGTGAACAGCGACTTGTCGGCTTACCACAAACAGCTGCGACATACCGCCGATCGCGTGATTGCCTCCGGAACCGACTCTAAACGCCAGCACTATTTTGAACGGTTGCTGGCTGAACTGGAGGTCTACCAGGAAAAATTGCGCCATTACGAGGCGCCGCTAAGCGTGACCGAGCCGGTGCAAAGGCTGGCCTTCATGCTGAAAAAATATCAAAACACCCTGATTAAAATTTGATTCAACGCTGATACCCTCTGGTATCAGCGCTTTCCCACTCCGCACTCTCCCGCCTCAACATCTGCCAACTATACTTATTTTTATTATGTTGGTTATTCAATGAGGAGAAGACCATGAGCACCTCCACGCTACAGGACAATGCGCTATTCCAGACCGGTTACTTTGTGGGTGGTCAGTGGCTGCGCGGCACTGCAACCTTCGATGTAGTTAATCCGGCAACCGGCGAGGTTATCGCTCAGGTGGCACGAGCAGGGAAAGCGGAAACGGAACAGGCTATTAATGCAGCGGAAAAAGCCTTCCCTGCCTGGCGCGCAAAAACGGCGAAAGAGCGCAGCGAGATCCTTTATCGCTGGTATCAGCTGATGATTGAAAATAAAACCTGGCTGGGCAAGCTGATGACCGCTGAGCAGGGCAAGCCGGTTAAAGAGGCTGAAGGCGAGGTTGAGTATGCAGCCAGCTTTATTCAGTGGTTTGCTGAACAGGCTAAACGCGCAAATGGTGAAATTATTCCGCCGGCAAAAGCAGGCTCACGCATTCTGGCAACGCGTGAACCTGTAGGCGTGGTGGCGGCCATCACGCCCTGGAATTTCCCGATGGCAATGCTGACCCGTAAGCTGGGGCCAGCGCTGGCCGCAGGCTGTACCGGCATTATTAAACCCGCCAATAACACGCCGCTCTCCGCCTTTGCGCTGCTGGCGCTGGCGCAGAAAGCGGGGGTGCCGGATGGCGTCCTGAACGCTGTCGCGGGGGACACGCACGCCATCAGCGATGCCATTATGGCCAGCAAAGTGGTAAGAAAAATCTCTTTCACCGGCTCTACCGCCGTTGGCAAACTGTTGATGCGTAACGCCGCAGAAACAATGAAAAAAGTGTCGATGGAACTGGGGGGCAATGCACCCTATATCGTTTTTGAGGACGCGGATATTGATGCGGCCGTTAAGGGCGCTATTGCCAATAAATTCCGTAACGCCGGGCAGGTATGCGTCAGCGTAAACCGGTTCTTTATCCACAACAGCGTTTACGACCGCTTTGTCAGCCAGCTGGCCGAGGAGGTAAGCAAGCTCAAAGTGGGTAATGGTATGGAAGAGGGCGTCATTGTCGGGCCGCTGATTGAAGCTTCCGCAGTGGAAAAAGTGGAAGAGCACATCAAGGATGCTGTAGCCCATGGCGGCAGGATCGTGACCGGCGGGGCACGGCATACGCTGGGCGGTAATTTCTGGCAGCCGACGGTCATTGCTGAAGCCAATGAGACTATGAAGCTCTCACGGGAAGAAACCTTTGGCCCTGTAGCCGCCTGTTTCCGTTTTGATGATGAAGAGGAGGCGATCCGTCGCGCCAATGAGACGGAATTTGGTCTGGCAGCCTATTTCTATACTCAGGATCTACAACGAGTGTTTCGTGTTTCAGCAGCGCTGGAAAGCGGCATGATTGGCATTAACGAATGTGCCGTCTCCACGGAGCTGGCGCCTTTCGGGGGCGTCAAAGAGTCCGGGCTGGGACGTGAAGGTTCGGTTTCAGGCATGGAAGAGTATCTGGAAGTCAAAGCCCTGCATATAGGGGGACTGTAACTCAACGGGCGGGTAACACCGCCCAGATGTGTGCCTCGCGGAGCGGCTAACATGAGAACAGAGTCATTTGATTTTGATGAAATTGTCGATCAGGCGCATTTTTTTCGCCAGTTCAGCCATCGTTTGGCGCTGACCGATTTGACCGTAACGGATTTAGAGGGTTTGCGTGAGGTCATGAAGGCAGGCGTGCTCTCTTTTCCGCTGGAGATAATCTTTATCCATCTGGGAAAAGGTCAGAAACCACGCTATGGGGCGTTGATCCAGTTATTTGAAGAAGCTGAAGAGGAGCTGGAGGGGCAGCTCCGCTTCAGCATTCGTTAAAAGCAGTGGCAGGGTAAAAAAGGCCCCGGCAAGCGGGGCCAAAGGGTCGTCATACTGACGAGGAATATCCTGGAGGGGGTTAAAGCGGTGTCGCTTACAGGCATGCTTCGACGACATGCCCGCAAAACCGCTCTTATTTATACAGCTCAGCCGTGGCGTGGTAGTTGCCGTTATTATAGGCCTCAATCACACGGTAATGGCTGGCGCCCTGCTGTTCGGCTTTCTGAGAAAGCGCCTCACGGATAACGGTTGGCGCTCCGTCAATCCCGCTTACGCTTACGGTGCCCATGGATTGCAGATTTTGCTCAGCAGCCTGTTGGTCAGTCACGAGGTTAGCGGCGCTGGCACCGAAAGAGAGAACAGAGGCTAGACTGAGTACAGCGATAGCGAATTTGGTTTTCATTTTTCATGCTCCACAAAGGGTTGAGCGGTAACCGAAAGGGCTGTAAAGCGATTATTATTCTTGGGGTTACCGTATTGTCAGGTTAAAACGGGTCGATCGGGTTCGTTTATTTATACAGCTCAGCAGTCGCATGGTAATTACCGTTGTTATAAGCCTCTATAACATGGTAAGCGCTGGCGCCCTGGGCATCCGCTTTATCGCTCAGCTTCTGCTTGATGTCCATGGGGGCACCTGCGACGCCGCTGACGGAAATGGTACCTACAGATTGCAGATTTTGCGCCTGATCCGCGTTGACAGATTCAGCTGCAAAAGCACCAAACGACAGGGTGGAAAGCAGGCTTAATGTGGCAATAATGGTTTTAATGTTCATGGTTTATTCCTCGTAGTCCGTTTTTATCTTTCTGTTTAATGTGATTCTCATCACGAAAAGAAGTATAGATCTAATCACCCGAAAAATTAATAGCATGCTAATAATCTTTTGTTGTGATCCTTTACCCCATTTTCGTCTTTTAATAACTACTGGTTATAAAAGCTGCTGATAATTTAGCCTTTTCTTGTTAAATACATGTAAAAACATAGATATAGGGCAATTTAGCCTTTTGTGCGCTACTTTTTGGTTGATCACACTGTGAGACGAGAGTATCCAGTTTTTATGGCTGCATCTGCGCCGCAGAAGCAGTTCATCATGCTGGAGAAAGCGGGGACAGTTGTCAGCAAAAAGCCAGCAGGTGCTGGCTTTCAGGCGAGGATAAAAAGGGGAAGGGTCAGCCAGTAGGTCTGGCTACTGCTTAGAGCTCCTGTTCGAACAGGATCAGGATGGTGTCAATCAGCTTCCTGACCGTAAAGTTTCGCGCAGGGGTAATAAAAATGGTGTCATCTCCGGCGATGGTGCCAAGAATACCTTCAGCTTTACCCAAAGAGTCAAGCATGCGCGCGATGAGCTGAGCCGCCCCCGGACTGGTGTGAATAACTATTAGCGCATCGTTATAGTCGATATCCAGCACAAGATTTTTAAGTGGGCTGGTGGTTGTCGGCACGCCCAGTTCAGCAGGCAGACAATAAACCATCTCCATTTTGGCGTTACGCGTACGCACCGCGCCAAATTTGGTCAGCATACGTGACACTTTAGACTGGTTGATATTGTCAAAACCCTCTTCCTGTAGCGCGGCCACAATTTCGCCCTGAGAGCTGAATTTCTCTTCTTTTAACAAAGCCTTAAAGGCTTTAATCAGATCTTCTTGTTTTGATGGATTACGCATAGGTGTCCGCTAAAATTCGCTGTATATAAGGAAAAGCCCAGAGGCAATAATACATTATTATGCAATTATATGAATTTTTATGCAATGCATAAGCGGGTTAATTGACCGGACTGCCAGGCGGAGCGGCAGTTTACCAAATATTACGGATGAAAAAAATGCGTTATTCACTGCCAGGCTTGATCGAAAAGTAAACGAATTGTTATTAAAATGATGTTGTTCTGATTAGCGCTAAGGGTGTAATGTAACGCCGAAACATGTTGTCTGCAGACGGCTACGAATAGCGTTTCCCGTAATGCGGTCAATCTCACTCGCTTCAGCGTTTTCAGGCATTACGCCCGAAACCACAGGAAAGCTTTTCACGTTTGACCTTACGGGGCGTCTGTTCTTAACCCGATGGATTCACGGCACATTTCGTACACTTATAAGGAGTTCAGGATGAAAGTTGCAGTTCTCGGCGCAGCCGGCGGTATTGGCCAGGCTCTCGCACTTCTGCTTAAAACCCAGCTTCCGGCGGGTTCAGACCTTTCTCTGTATGACATTGCTCCCGTTACGCCTGGCGTTGCGGTTGACTTAAGCCATATCCCTACAGCTGTTAAAATCAAAGGATTCAGCGGCGAAGATGCCAGACCCGCCCTTCAGGGTGCCGATGTGGTACTGATCTCCGCTGGCGTTGCCCGTAAACCGGGTATGGATCGCTCCGACTTGTTCAACGTCAATGCTGGCATTGTGCGTAATCTGATCGAACAAGTCGCCAGCACCTGTCCTGAAGCCTTGATTGGCGTGATCACCAATCCGGTCAACACCACGGTGGCGATTGCCGCTGAAGTGCTGAAAAAAGCCGGCGTTTACGATAAGAACAAGCTGTTTGGTGTCACGACGCTGGACATCATCCGCTCTAACACTTTTGTGGCTGAGCTGAAAGGCAAAAATCCTGCTGAGCTGGATGTCCCTGTTGTCGGCGGGCACTCCGGTGTGACCATCCTTCCGCTGCTCTCTCAGATCCCTGGCGTCAGCTTTACCGAACAGGAAGTCGCTGACCTGACCAAACGCATTCAAAACGCGGGAACGGAAGTAGTGGAAGCGAAAGCTGGCGGGGGATCTGCCACTTTATCGATGGGGCAGGCGGCCGCGAAGTTTGGTCTTTCACTGGTGCGGGCGCTGAACGGTGAGAGCAACGTGGTTGAGTGTGCTTACGTGGAAGGGGATGGCGAACATGCCCGCTTCTTCTCACAGCCGCTGCTGCTGGGTAAAAATGGGGTGGCCGAACGCAAGCCAATCGGTACGCTGAGCGCATTCGAGCAACAGGCGCTGTCCGGCATGCTTGATACGCTGAAAAAAGATATTACCCTGGGCGAAGAGTTCGTCAAATAAGTGAGCAGAGGGCCAGCCAGCCTGGCCCTCTGTTATTGCACCGCGCTTTCCTGCTAAGTCCCCGGATATTCAAGAACCGTTACAGGCAGCGTCATTTTCCGATCGTTGCGGATAATATCCATATTAATTACCGTACCAGGCCGGATTTCAGCGACCTGATCCATGGTTTCCAGTGCGGAAATTGCCGGTTTATGGTTCACGCTGGTAATCACGTCATTGACCTGCAAGCCCGCTTTAGCGGCTGGCCCACCCTGCGCGACGTTGGTCACTACAATCCCCTGAATATGATCAAGGCCGTTGTTCTGCCCATGCATCTGCGGCACTTCGCGACCACTGATACCTATGAAGCCGCGAATAACGCGTCCATCACGGATCAGTTTATCCATAATTTTTGCCGCCAGCGCAGTAGGGATGGCAAAGCCTATGCCCTCCGGCGTTTCGCCATCGTTGCTTTTATCAAACGACAGGGTATTGATCCCCATCAGTTCCCCCAGCGAGTTGATCAGTGCGCCGCCGGAGTTGCCTTTGTTGATAGAGGCATCGGTTTGCAGGAAGTTCTGGTAGCGCGAAGGGCTTAAGCCCACGCGGCCTGTCGCACTGATTATCCCCTGGGTGACAGTCTGCCCAATGTTGTAGGGGTTGCCGATAGCCATCACCAGATCGCCAATGTGGGCAGTGCGTTTAGGGTTGATAGGGATAACAGGCAGAGCAGAGGCGGTTATTTTCAGCACAGCCAGATCGGTCAGGCTGTCTGACCCCACCAGCATCGCTTCAAAAATACGGCCATCCTGTAACGCAACGATGATCTGATCGGCATCGTTGATCACATGTTTATTGGTGAGGATATATCCCCGGCCATCCATGATCACACCGGAGCCAAGAGTACGGATCTCCAGATTATCCGCAGAGGCATTGGCACTGCGGTTATAGACATTCACCACTGCTGGCGCAGCTCTTCTCACGGCGGAGTTATAGCTGACAGGCGTCTCATCGGCGCTTTCATTCTTATGGGAGAAAAAGTCACTGCCGATCCTCAGCGCTGGCAGGGCAGCCAGCAAGAGACCCGCCACCAGCAGGCCAATAAGCACTGAACGCAAAAGTTTAGGAAACATGGCTTTACAGGGTGAGTGAATCAACTTGGGGAGGATAACATGAGTTAAGCGGACACGCAGGTGTCCGCTTCATGATTTAACGTAAAAGCAGGTAGATGTTCTCATCGCCGCGGATCACATTCAGCGCCAGCAGAGGCGGTTTAGCCTCCAGCAATTTACGCAGTGCTGCCAGATTATCCACTTTCGTCCGGTTAAGTCCGACAATGACATCGCCTTTCTGTAAGCCGAACTGCTCGGCCGGAGTGGATTTTTCGACAGCGTCGATAACCACACCTTTGGTGCCGTCCTTCGCAGCGCCGTCACTTAACGTCGCGCCCTGTAGGGCTGGTGTCATCTGCTCGGCGCTGATGGCACTCTGGCTACTGGTATCAAGCTTAACGGTCACCGTCATCGGTTTGCCATCGCGTAGCAGGCCAACCTTTACATCTTTACCTGGCGCGGTGGTTCCGATTTTTACGCGTAGCGCAGCAAAACTCTCCACAGCCTTGTCATCCAGCGTGGTAATGATATCGCCAGATTTAATGCCTGCTTTCGCTGCGGCAGAGCCTGGCAACACTTCGTTGACAAAGGCGCCGCGCTGCACGTCTACGTTGAAAGCTTTCGCCATCTCACCGGTCATCTCGGTGCCCTTGATGCCCAGCTGGCCGCGTTTGACCTCGCCAAATTCAATCAGCTGCTGCGCCAGGTTCATCGCCATATTGCTGGGGATGGCAAACCCAATGCCGATATTGCCGCCAGCAGAGGAGAGAATGGCGGTATTCAGGCCAATCAGCTCACCATTAAGATTCACCAGCGCACCGCCGGAATTTCCCCGATTAATGGCTGCATCGGTCTGAATAAAGTTTTCCAGTCCTTCCAGATTCAACCCGCTGCGCCCTAATGCAGAAACAATCCCGGAAGTTGCCGTCTGGCCTAATCCAAACGGGTTGCCGATGGCAACGGCAAAATCGCCCACTTTCAGCTGATCAGAATCTGCAATTTTAATTTGCGTCAGCCCTTTTGCGCCGCTGACCTGCACCAGCGCAATATCGGTCTGCTCATCGTGGCCAATCAGTTTGGCATCAAATTCACGTCCGTCGCTTAGCTGTATGCTGATTTTATCTGCGCCATTCACCACATGATTGTTGGTCAGCACGTAGCCTTTTTCAGCATTGATCACCACGCCAGAGGCCAGCCCTTCAAACGGCTGAGGCTGAGCATCACCCTGAACGTTGCCCTGGCCGAAGAAGCGTTTTAACGGCTCCGGGATCTCCTGAGTTTGTGTCTGCGTCCCTTCCACATGCACGCTGACCACTGCCGGCAGCACTTTCTCCAGCATCGGCGCCAGGCTTGGCAACGGTTGCCCTTCCACCTGCGCAGGCAGGGTAGCAAAAGCCTGAGGAGCAAGGGCCAGATTCAAACCAACGCTCAATGCCACTGCGCTTAAAAGTAAGGATTTTTTCTTCATCGTTACGACGCTCTCGCTACCGGTTAATGGGAAGTTGGAAACACAACTGCCTGGATACAAGCATAAGAAAAGGGCGCGGCGCGCCCTTATAACATGGTTATTTCTGTGCAGCGCGGTCGCCGCGAAGCAACCCTGATGCGCTGTCCGGATAGTCGCGCGGCATCTGGACAGGAACCTGATCGTTATCCGCTTCAGACTCCGTCAGCTGATAAGCAAACGGGTTCTTTTCACCCGGAAGGTTAGGCAGCAGATCGTTCGAACCTTTCGCCATATGCTGATAAAGCTGGCGGTAATCCCGCGCCATGTTATCCAGCAGCTCAGCGCTCTGTGCAAAGTGGCTGGTCAGCTCTTCGCGGTAATCGGAAAGCTCCGCTTTGGTTTTTTCCAGCTCATACTGCATGCTTCGCTGTTCACGAAGCTTCCTGTTACCGAAACGCATTGCCACCGCGCCGATGATTAATCCCACTACCAACCCAATTAGCGCGTATTCCCAGGTCATAATAACTCCCGTGTTGTCGTCGTTGTTCCGTAAGGGCTACTGGCCAACGCCAGTTCACTACCTGCCACTATAACCGCTAATCTGATGGAAGTGGAATCCTGAGGCTGCATCGCTTAGTGTAGAGCGGCCTTTTTTTCGACAATCAAATACCTGGCGCACCGAATTTTTCAGGAAATGTGACTAAATTATGCAAACGCTCTCCCCTTTGACGTTGTACCAGCAGGCACTGGATAAAGGTGAATTTCAGCCTGATGATGTTCAACGTGAAGCAATGACCCGTCTGGACGGGATTTTTCAGGCCCTGACTCAGGTTGAGGCGCCCTCTGCACCCTCCGGGAAGGGGTTATTTGGCAAGCTGAATAAGCTGTTGGGTAAGGGACAAACGGAGACTCAGACACCGGCGCGCGGGCTTTATATGTGGGGCGGCGTTGGGCGGGGAAAAACCTGGCTGATGGATCTGTTTTTTCAGTCAATTCCTGGTGAGCGCAAGCAGCGTTTGCATTTCCACCGGTTTATGTTGCGCGTCCATCAGGAACTGACCGAATTACAGGGCCAGAGCGATCCGTTGCAGATCGTCGCCGATCGCTTCAAGAGCGAAACGGATCTGCTCTGCTTTGATGAATTTTTTGTCTCTGACATTACCGATGCGATGCTGTTGGGGACGTTGATGGAGGCGCTGTTCGCCAGAGGAATTACGCTGGTCGCCACCTCCAATATTCCGCCAGACAATCTTTACCGCAACGGTTTGCAGCGTGCCCGCTTCCTGCCCGCTATTGAGATGATCAAGCAACATTGCGACGTTATGAACGTTGACGCTGGTATTGATTACCGCCTGCGGTCGTTGACCTCTGCTCATCTGTGGATATCGCCATTAAACGATGCCACGGATAAAGAGATGGATCGCATGTTTATTGCGCTCTCCGGGCAAGCAAGAGAAGAGAAGCCGGTCCTTGAGATCAATCACCGTTCTCTCGCCACCCAGGGTGTGGCTGAGGGCGTTGTGGCGATAGATTTCCTGACGCTGTGCGGAGAGGGGCGCAGCCAGCACGACTATATTGAGCTTTCACGGCGTTTTCATACCGTATTGCTCTATAACGTGCCGGTGATGATCTACAAAACAGAAGACCAGGCGAGAAGATTTCTGGCCCTGGTGGATGAGTTCTACGAACGGCATGTTAAGCTGGTGGTCTCCGCCGAAGCCTCGCTGTATGAGATTTATCAGGGCAGCAGGCTGAAGTTTGAATACCAACGCTGCGTCTCCCGTTTACAGGAGATGCAAAGCGAAGAGTACCTCCGTCTGGCACATTTGCCCTGAGGCAAGCCAGGGCGGGGGAGGGGACGCAATTATTATCAAAAAAGGGTCGCTCTTTACGGGCGACTTCTCTATAATCTTGCGACCCCACGTTACAACAAAGGTTTTTTTCCCAAAACTCTTTGTGTTCCAGTAACTCTATCCGAAGGGGTGGGCTTGCTGGTCAAGATGGTCGTGTGAGCCTCAACCGTTTATTCAAGCGTTTGGGATTTCACCAACGTGTAACTTAATTTGGGTAAGCTTTTAGATGAAAACTTTTACAGCTAAGCCAGAATCGGTCCAACGTGACTGGTTTGTTGTTGACGCAACAGGCAAAACCTTAGGTCGTTTAGCGACTGAACTGGCTCGTCGCCTGCGCGGTAAGCACAAAGCGGAATATACTCCGCACGTAGATACCGGTGATTACATTATCGTTCTTAACGCCGAAAAAGTTGCCGTAACCGGTAACAAGCGTACCGATAAGGTTTATTACCATCACACCGGCCACATCGGTGGTATCAAGCAAGCGACCTTCGAAGAGATGATTGCTCGCCGTCCTGAGCGTGTGATTGAAATCGCGGTTAAAGGCATGTTGCCAAAGGGCCCGCTGGGCCGTGCTATGTACCGTAAACTGAAAGTTTACGCGGGCAACGAGCACAACCATGCGGCGCAGCAACCGCAAGTTCTTGACATTTAATCGGGATTACAGGCAATGGCTGAGAATCAAAACTACGGCACTGGTCGCCGCAAAAGCTCTTCCGCACGCGTCTTTATTAAGCCGGGTAGCGGTAACATCGTTATCAACCAGCGTTCATTAGAACAGTACTTCGGTCGCGAAACTGCCCGCATGGTAGTTCGTCAGCCGCTGGAACTGCTGGACATGGTCGGTAAATTCGATCTGTACATCACCGTTAAAGGTGGTGGTATCTCTGGTCAGGCTGGTGCGATCCGTCATGGTATCACACGCGCTCTGATGGAGTATGACGAGTCACTGCGTTCCGAACTGCGTAAAGCAGGCTTCGTAACTCGTGATGCTCGTAAAGTTGAACGTAAGAAAGTCGGCCTGCGTAAAGCACGTCGTCGTCCTCAGTTCTCCAAACGTTAATTTGCTCTGCTTCGGCAGAAAAAATTATCGGAAAACCCGGTGCCTGCACCGGGTTTTTTCTTTTCCGCCATCGGCAAAAATGGTTGAAAACGCGACGGGCTTTACCCTTTTCCCGTCAAATCGACGTTCCCGCCCCACAAGCTGTCTAAAATCTGGTAAACTGTGTGTCACTTTGCGCCCATTAGCAGGGCATTGATGCATGAAATCCTGAGTGGATGCTGGTTCGGCTTCACATCATGCTAATGGCAATCTATGATGCTGGTTCGGCTTCACATCATGCTAATGGCAATCTATTAAGCAGGTTAGTCGCCACCTGGCGGGCTTGCGCAGTAATTTTCTGGATAAACTTGGAGGTTTACATGGCTGTCGCTGCCAACAAACGTTCGGTAATGACGCTGTTTTCTGGTCCGACTGACATTTTTAGCCATCAGGTTCGTATTGTCCTGGCGGAAAAGGGTGTCAGCGTAGAGATCGAGCAGGTAGAAATGGATAGCCTGCCCCAGGATCTGATTGACCTCAACCCGTATCGCACCGTGCCCACTCTGGTGGACCGCGAGCTGACGCTGTACGAATCCCGCATCATCATGGAATACCTTGATGAGCGCTTCCCACACCCGCCACTGATGCCGGTTTACCCGGTCGCCCGTGGTGAAAGCCGTCTGATGATGCACCGTGTGGAGCAGGACTGGTACAGCCTGATGCGTAAGGTTGAAAACGGCACGGCGCAGGAAGCGGAAGCAGCGCGTAAGCAGCTGCGTGAAGAGCTGCTGGCAATCGCACCACTGTTTGCCCGCACGCCGTTCTTTATGAGCGAAGAGTTCAGCCTGGTAGACTGCTATCTGGCTCCGCTCCTGTGGCGTCTGCCGCAGATGGGTATTGACCTGATCGGAGCGGGTTCCAAAGAGTTGAAAGGCTATATGACACGTGTCTTTGAGCGTGATTCCTTCCTGGCTTCCCTGACGGAAGCGGAACGTGAAATGCGCCTGCAAACACGGGGCTGATTACGATGGAAATGTCGCAACTTACCGCTCGTCGTCCCTATCTGCTGCGGGCATTCTATGACTGGCTGCTGGATAACCAGCTTACCCCGCATCTGGTTGTAGATATCAATCTGCCAGGCGTGATGGTACCCCTGGAATATGCCCGCGATGGTCAGATCGTACTGAACATCGCGCCGCGGGCCGTGGGCAACCTGGAACTGGGCAATGATGAGGTCACTTTCAACGCCCGTTTTGGCGGTGTCCCTCGTCAGGTAACGGTACCGCTGGCGGCAGTAATGGCGATATACGCGCGTGAAAACGGCGCAGGCACAATGTTTGAGCCTGAGCCAGTGTATGAAGAGGCCGGGGAGTATAACCCGGACGCTGAGCAGAACGGCACGCCAGAGACGGTTATGTCCGTAATTGATGGCGACCGCCCGGATGACAGCGTACATAACGATGAAGATAATCCGGACGACGAGCCGCCTCCGCGCGGTGGCCGACCGGCATTACGCGTTGTGAAATAAAAAACGGGCCTTTCGGCCCGTTTTTTTGTCTCTGACTGGCTGACCCGCAATTACCCGTCAGCCAGAGCGAGATTAATAGACGTCGCGCAGATAGCGCTTCTCTTTCTTCAGCTGGTCAACATAGTCAGCCGCACGCTCAGCAGACATCCCGCCAAACTGCATAATCACCTGATAGAGTGCTTTATCCACATCTTTTGCCATGCGCGAAGCATCGCCGCAAACGTAGAAATAGCCACCCTGTTCAAGCCAGGCAAACAGCTCTGCACCCTGTTCCATCATGCGATGCTGCACATAGATTTTACTGGACTGATCGCGGGAAAAGGCGAGATCCAGATGGGTCAACAGGCCGCTTTCCTTCCAGGCCAGCAGCTCATCCCGATAGATAAAGTCATGTTCCTGATGTTGATCGCCAAAGAACAGCCAGTTTTTACCGGTTGCCCCAACGCTCTGGCGCTCTTGCAGGAAGGCACGGAAGGGGGCTATCCCTGTACCAGGGCCAACCATGATCAGCGGCGCTTCACCGTTGGCAGGCACACGGAAGGATTTGTTCGGTGAAATAAAGATAGCAGGCTTTTCACCCCGTCCTACGCGCTCGGCCAGGTAGGCAGAGCAGACGCCGCTGCGTACACGGCCTGTGCTCTGATAACGCAGCGTAGCGATGGTCAGATGCACCTGATTCGGATGCGCTTTCGAACTGGAAGAGATGGAGTAAGCACGGTGCTGTAACGGACGCAGCAGGGCCACAAACTCAGGAATGCTCAGCGAACGCGTTAGCTCAAGTTGCAGCAGATCCAGCGTGTCCTTACCCCACAGCCAGACGCCCAGCGCCTCTTTATCATCATGCTGTAGTACGTGGCGCAGTTCCTGATTCGTGGTGTTCTGACCAACCCATTCAATCAGCTTGCGGGAAGGCTCAGAAATCTCGAACTGATAGGTCAGCAGGTCGCCCAGGCTTCTGTCGAAGCCAGAAACCGGCGTCTCATAGTCTGAGTTCAGCTGCTTCAGCAGTAAAGAGACCAGCGAGGGATCGTTAACCGGGATCACCCCCAGCGCATCGCCAGCTTCATACTTCAGGCCGCTGTCCGTTAAATCGAATTCAAAGTGGCGAATGTCTTTGCCGGAGTTAGCCCCCGACAGGCGCTTGTTGGTGATCAGCGCGGCCGCAAAAGGATTCTGCTTGTTGCTGCCAGGGATAACCGGCGCTTCCGGCAAGTTTTCCAGCGCCGTACCGCTGCTGCCCGCGCTGGCGGCAAACTGCGGCATGGAGGTGGCAATCCACTGATTGGATGGCTCTTCGTAATCGATATCGCAGTCGATACGATCGCTGACGCGTTTTGCGCCCAGCTGCTCCAGCCGCATATCGATGAATTTGCCCGCCTGGCAGAAGCCATCATAGCCGGTATCACCAATGGCCAGCACGGCGAAGTGCATCTGCTCCAGACGTGGCGCGGTGCTGGCAGAAATGGCCTGCCAGAAGAGCTGCGCATTGTCAGGCATTTCGCCTTCACCGTAGGTTGAGGTAATAATCAGCACGTGACGCATGGTGGCAAAGACTTCAATATCCACTTCACCCAGGCCCTGAACCACAGGCACCAGACCCTGCGCGCGGGCAGCTTTGGCTGCACTCTGCGCCAGGGCTTCTGCATTGCCGGTCTGAGAACCAAACAGAATATGCAGCTGAGTCGTGGCCGCCGCCGTGGTTCCGGCAACCTGTTTATTGTCTTCCAGCACCAGCAGGCGCGAGTGCAGCCCGGCGAGAAACCCCGCCAGCCAGTATTTCTGGTCGCCATTAAAAGGCGCATCTTCAGGAATATAAGGAATTTTCATCGGTTATCTGTACTCAATCCCGTTTCATCATAGTCAGTCAAAGGGGGCGAACCGTCAGGATAATTTCCCGACGGCAGCAGCGATCTCTGGCAGAGCGGCTCGCGCAAACAGCTCTTCAAAATCAGGCAGTCCACCCAGCACTTCTCTGTTCCGCGCATCCTGATACATGATCCAGCCGTAAGTTGCCAGGCTGTCCATAGAACGGATGTTTCGCTGCGTCAGGGCCGCCTTGTAATCGGCCATGCGTTTCGCTGCGATGAGGCAGGCCAGCTCATCATCACTGTAATTTTCAATCGCTGAGCGTGCATGACGCTGCAATTTAGCAATCAGCGAGAAGTCTTCTGTCATCAACAGATTACGTACCGCTTTTTCTACCGCTGCATCTTCTACCGGCGTTCCTTTCGGCAAGCGAGAGAGCGCCAGCTGCTGAGCGAAGCTGAGAACGGTGTAGTTGTTGAGCAACACAAACATCTCTTGCGTGTCCGTTGCGCCATAAGCCGGGACCGCACCGTTAGCGATAGATTTTTTCAACCGCCACGCCGTCTTGAATTTTGTTACCTGATGGCCTGCCAGCGCAGTGGAAAGCTCTTCCAGCAGATCCTTGCGGCTTTTCGCCTTCAGAATTTCTGCGCTCTCCTGATAGAGCAACAGTGAACGCGGCATGACATAGACAAAGTGTTGGCACTCGGTTTCCCAGTGCTCAAGCAGCCAGGCCGCACGAGGTGACTGGGTCGCTTCCAGATGCCAGTTCAGCATCGCCAGCACCGCCTCTTTGTGCACGCGCGCCATTTCGTTATCGTCACTAATGGAGCCGAACAGTACGGAATCCCCGGCGGCCGAAGCTGCCAGCGTGCCATACGGGTCGTACTGGTAGGCGAAGCCACCGCTCATGCCGTTGCCGAAACCAGTACCGTAAGTGCCCAGGTTAAGAATGGCGCCATTGGTCATGTATTCACAGCAGAAATCGCCGACGCCTTCCACAACTGCTGTGGCGCCAGAGTTACGTACCGCAAAGCGGTCGCCCGCCTGGCCCTGCACAAACAGACGGCCACCGGTCGCGCCAAACAGAGCGAAGTTACCAATCAGCACGTTGCCTTCAGCATCCTGCGAGCCGCCGCCAGGTGAGGTCACTACAATTTCGCCACCACACTGCCCTTTGCCTACGCCGTCGTTGCAGGTACCGGTGTGCTTCATCTGCATTCCGTCGTTGCAGAACACGCCGTAGGACTGACCCGCAGAGCCAGAAGTGGTGATGTTTACCGTGGCAGGCGCAAGATAGTGGCGCCCACGATCGTCGCGCAGCACTGCCGGGATGTTCGCCAGCTGCTCTGTTTTTAACTCATGGTTCAGCAGACGTTCAATATCAATGGCCAGCTGACCGCCCACGCTCTTGTTACGGTTGTTCAGAACAATACCGTTGCCGAACTGAATAGCCGTTTTACCCTGATCGACCAGCTCCAGTTTCAGCTGTTCTAACCAGCAATTATCCAGTTCAAAATCTTTTTCCAGATAAACCGGATGGGCGATTTTCAACTCAGGTACCACGGTGAGCATGGCACGGAAATCGAGCTTGCCGACTTCCAGTGGATGATCCATCAGGTGCAGCAAATCGGAGCGACCGCGCGCTTCACGCAGCGAGCGTAAGCCCAGGCGAGCAAGGATCTCACGTACGTCGTGCGCCACGTTGATAAAGTACTGCGCCAGCTGACGCGGATCGCCATCAAAGGCTTCGGCGTTAGTGGTCAGGCCTGCCGGGCACTTCACGTTACAGTTTTTCGCCATCACGCATTTCAGCATCATCAGCGCAGTGGTGCCGAATTCAAAGCTGTCTCCGCCCAGCAGCGCTGATTTCACCACGTCGCTACCGGTTTGCTGAGCACCTGAACAGCGCAGAAGCACTTTTTCACGCAGTCCATTGGCACAGAGCGCCTGGTGAACTTCCGCAATACCGATTTCAGCAACACGCCCGGTGTATTTCAGGCTGGTGACGGAAGCCGCACCGGTGCCGCCGGTATTACCCGCGACGTTTATCACATCGGCGCCCGCTTTGGCTACGCCGACGGCGATGGTGCCTATCCCTTCAGAAGAGACCAGCTTCACGATAACGCGTACGCGGGCCGCTTTACAGTCGTGGATCAGCTGAGCCAAATCCTCGATGGAGTAGGTGTCGTGGTGCGGAGGAGGAGAAACCAGCTCCACGCCAGGCGTACCGCCACGAGCCGCGGCGATCTCAACCGTGACTTTCGCCGCAGGAAGCTGCCCGCCTTCACCCGGTTTCGCGCCCTGACCAATTTTAATCTCCAGCTCTTCCAGCATCGGGTCGGCCAGATAAGCAGCCCAGACGCCAAAACGACCGGATGCGAGCTGTTTGATGCGGGAGGCACGAATGGTGCCGTGGCGCGAGTAGTGCTCGCCGCCTTCGCCACAGTTACTCATGCCGCCAACCATATTCGTCCCGTGCGCTACCGCTTCGTGAGCCGGCGCTACCAGTGCGCCGTGGCTCATCGCGCCAGAGGCAAAGGTGCGGGTGATCTCGCTGGCCGGCTGGATCTCATTCAGCGGCAGAGAGGGGGCTGAGGTAAAGATGCGTGACAGATACTCCGCCGCTTTACCTGTTGCGGCCAGGTGCAGTGCACCGGTGACGATTTCACTGTCGCCGATTTCGTCGTTGAAGCGGGTTTTCAGCGCGCTGAACAGCGCCGCCAGACGCTCTTTTTCCGGCTTCAGGCCAACAATGGTGTCGGTCAGACGCAGGGTAAAGTAGCCTTCGCGGCCTTCCATTGCTTCACACACCAGCCCACGGGTAGCAAACCCATTGTTGGTGAGCGAATAGCGACCCAGCTTGCGGGCAAATTCGGCCTGGCTGTCCACATGGGTCAGGTCGGCAGGAAATGCCAGGATATCGCGCAACGCCGCCGGACGACGTTTACGCTCCTGATTCATCAGGCTGGAGAATTCACGGTAATCGGGCGTGATAGTAAAGTTATCGATCACGTCGTTCGGGATGCGCTCAAAGCTGCTGTCTGCAAAAGAGTCAGGCTTGATGTTAAATGCATTATCCAGCTTAGCCAGCGTCAGCAGACGAATGAACTGATCTTCATCGCGTGGCTTGTCTGCAAAGCGAACAGGCTGCTCGGTCATGTCGATAAAGGTTCTTACGGCAATGGTGCCGTAAGAGTGTCCCGCACCTTCAGCGCGCTCTTTAAACAGGCCCAGCAACGGCACTTCAGCTTCACCCTGAATCTTCAGCGAGCTTTGATGCCAGTCTACGGCCATCTGAGCGATGGTGGCAAAGCCTGCGCCGCCTACCGGCGTTTTGATATTCGGGAAATATTTCTTCAGTACGCGATCTTCAGTATTCAGGAAGTTCGGCTCGAAGAATTCGCCACAGCTGTAGCTTTCTACGGTACAGAGGCCCACTTTACCCATGGTTTTCATCAGCGCTTTTTCCGCTGCTTTGGCATAGCGTTTAAAGGCTTTGTTGCCTTCCTCGCCCTCACCGAATTTCTCTTCGGCACGCATCTGCACACCCAGCGGGTAAATTGCCGAAGCACCAAAGCCCAGCGCAGCTGCAATATGGTGGGAAGAGATGCTCTGACCGCTTTCGACGACCAGAGAGACATCAAGGCGCAACCCTTCCTGCACCAGACGCTGGTTGATAGCAGAAACCACCAGCAACATCGGAATAGCGGCGCGGGTAGAGGAGATATGGCGGTCAGTCAGAACGGCGATACCGCCCTGCTCACGGGCAAAGTCCACCACCTGCTGGGCAAGATCGTCAATCGCTTTTTCCAGCGCATCCGCGTTATCGAGGCGGTTTTGCGGTTCGGTTCCCGTCACCGGTGTATAGAGCATGTCAAAGCGAGCGTAAGGCGCCACGCTCTGTTCACGCAGTTGCAGCATATCCAGGTGGGTCAGGATTGGCGTAGGCACGATGATCTGACGGCCTTTGCTTCTGCCCAAATGCGGTTTAGCGCCCAGCGCTACCCGCAGCGTCATGCCGTCAACTTCACGGATAGAGTCTAATGGTGGGTTCGTTACCTGGGCGAAGCGCTGAGAGAAGTAGTGCGCCATGCCGCCTTCATGATCGGACAAGCCGTTAATGGCGTTGCCATAACCCATTGCCGAAATCTTCTCAGCGCCGGTATTCAGCATCGGGTCCATCATGAACTTGAAGCTTTCCTGGTTATAGTAGTACGCCACGAAACGCTGATACGTTTTCAGGTCGCCGCTGTAGCGCAGCGGCGATCCCTGCTGCTCTGCCGGGATCACCGGGAGATCCTGCAACGTTACGCGAGACTGCGCCAGCAGCGCCGGGTAATCTTTCTCTGCCGCCAGCTTCTCCAGCGCTTCAAGCGTGGTGTAGCTGCGTTTCTCACTGTGATCGTAATAGAGCATGCCGCCCGCTTCGATACGGCCACGGCGCAACACGCTTTCCGGTGGGAAGGCGATCTGGCCCGCTTCAGACATGGCACCAATATACTCAGCGGTTTCTACAGAGCGCAGAGGACGCAGGCCCAGACGGTCCAGGCGCGCGCCAATGATCTCACCATTGCCGAAAATCAGCGCGGCAGGGCCATCGTTCTTCTCTTCGTACAGGGAGAAGTACTCCAGCATGGCGCGAACTTCAGTGGACAAGGAGTGATCGTTTTCCCAGGCTGGCGGCATCATGGAGACAACGGCATTAATCAGATCGAGGTTGTCCTCCATCAGGCGGCTGTGAATGCTCTGATCCAGACGAGAGCTGTCGGACTGTCCTTTAGGGCGCACGATATTTTTACCGCGCGCCAGCGCCAGCGCAGATTCTGCAATGCGGTTTTTACGATCGGTATTCAGTTCACCGTTATGCGCCATCAGCCGGAAAGGCTGGGCCATGGTGGTGTGCGGATCGGTATTGGTAGAGAAACGGGTATGGAAGAACAGCCCGCGCACCTTGTGATCTCTGTCGGTCAGATCTTTGAAGTAAGGGATCACTTCATTGGAATTCAGGCGGGCTTTCAGAACCTGCGTGCGCGAAGAGAGCGAAAGCGGATAGAGGCCGCCAAACTGGCTTTCGGTAAAAGCACGCGCCTCAATGTCCAGCAGGGCGCGGTAGATGCGTTTTTCAAAGTCGTTCTGGTCCTGCACATCCTGCGGGGCAGCAAACACCCATTGCACGATTGGCAGCTGGAAGGAGAGGGCGGCAGGCCGCAGCACGCTGGCATCCAGCGGCAGATCGCGTTTCAGCAACAGCGCTAAATCGTAAGCAGCTAAGGTCTCTTCTACCAGACGCTCGGCGTTGGCGCGCAGCTCAACATCTTTAGGCACAAAGAAGTTGCCCACGCCAAACTGGCCTGACTCCAGCGGCTGGCCGGTAATTTTGCGGAAGAAGTGTAAAGAGAGGTCCACGTTGACGCCAGCGCCATCACCCACGCCTTCCGCCGACATACCCCCGCGATGAGGTACCGTGCACAGGGCACTGTGTGCCATCTGAAGTATCTCATGGGTCTGCTCGCCGTCCTTACGCGTGATAAAACCTACGCCACAGCTGTCGCTGCCTTTGGTCGGGTCGTACAAGCCATAGGGAAAAGGTTTTGTGTTGGACATTGGGGGCCTCCTCAACTTCTTTTTGACATTACCTATAGAGTTTCAATCACAGTAAGCTTCTGGTATGTGCCAGGCTCTGTATCATTTTCCTGACCGCTAAACGCGGACGCCGTTACCCCGAGCACTCCTCCAGACTTTTTTATCTTGTTCCTGAAAGGGGAGCTGCTCTTACATTTCCGGGTCTCTTGATATGGAGATAACTTGCATCACGAGGGAGTCTTCTTGCTGCATAGATATGCCGAGACACTGGCCCGTTAGGAAAGCTTCCAGCGGATTTCCAACTTATCGGGAAAGCGTACTAAGGTCAAATAGCGCTCTTAAGGGCGCTTTTAGGGTGTTAACCTGCACTATCTTACTGATATGTAAGGTTTTGTAAGGCTTTTTAATGGTGGGGATTTGATGGCAAAGTCCGCAATAAGTGTGAGCTGTCTCACTGTAGTGCAGCAGCCAAATCTCTGCACCATGCTGGTGCCAGGGATATTGGTAGCAGATTGTTCTGACAATCCTTGCTGATTTACTTAAATATACTGTTTTTAAACTTGTCACCTATTTGAATTAAACAACTGTGCGTCATTAGTAAAATTAATTACCTCAGGGGTGATTAAATTTCCGCTAAACATGAATTTTTATTCGTTAACGAGGCAGGGCTGGCCCGGGTAAAGCATGCTATCGCATTGAACCGGCGTGTCCCGGCAGCAAAAAGGGTCAGATAAATGACTTACAGATTATGCAGTCAGAATAATGAGTCAGCCCTTTTACCACAGGAAAATGACAGCATTATTAAAGGAAATAAAAAGGTTGGTTTCTTCCGGGATCTAAGCGGTAAACCCAGACAGCGCGCAGCCTGAACAGATATTACCCATCAAACGCAGAATCCGATCTCTGCGCCTGCCTGACGTAGCGCATTCTTCTCTGTTTATTAAAAGTCCGGATGAAACAGGAGGTCTGTGCCAGGCAAATGAGGGGTGGTCAGGCGCCGCCCCCTTCCTCCCGATGCCCGTTCTTACAAAGCAGCGAGTGCTTAAGCAGGCAATTTCGGCTGCCGCTGCACCATGCTGGTGCGATTAAAGCGTGAACGGTTGCGTGGGTCGCGGAGGCTTTTACGGTATGATTGAACGATCGGGCTGGAAGGAACCTTTTATGAAACAAATTCGTCTGTTGGCACAATATTACGTCGATTTAATGGTGAAGTTAGGGCTGGTGCGCTTCTCTCTGCTGCTGGCTTCTGCGCTTGTGGTTCTGGCGATGATCGTCCAGATGGCGGTGACGATGGTGCTGCGTGGCCATGTTGAAAGTATTGATATGGTCCGCTCGGTGTTCTTTGGCTTGCTGATCACCCCCTGGGCGGTCTACTTCCTCTCTGTGGTGGTTGAACAGCTTGAGGAGTCCCGGCAGCGCTTATCCCGGCTGGTGGATAAGCTTGAAGAGATGCGCCACCGCGATCTTGAGCTTAATCAGCAGATGAAGGAAAACATCACCCAGCTGAATCAGGAAATAGCCGACCGTATTAAAGCGGAAGAGGCGCGTTTGCAGGTTATGGCTAAGCTGAAGGAAGAGATGGCGAGGCGTGAAGAAGCGCAAATCGAACTTGAACAACAATCCTCCTTCCTGCGTTCGTTTCTTGATGCCTCTCCCGACCTGGTATTCTATCGCAACATCGATCAGCAATTTTCCGGCTGCAATCGCGCAATGGAACTGCTTACGGGCAAAAGTGAAAAGCAGCTGATTGGCCTGACGCCGCGAGATGTTTATGACAATGATGCCGCCTCTAAGGTTTTAGAAACCGATGACAAAGTGTTCCGCCATAACGTCTCGCTCACCTACGAGCAGTGGTTGCAGTATCCCGATGGGCGTAAAGCCTGCTTTGAGATCCGTAAAGTCCCCTATTACGACCGTATTGGTAAACGCAGCGGGCTGATGGGCTTTGGGCGCGATATAACGGAGCGTAAGCGCTACCAGGACGCTTTAGAGAACGCCAGCAGGGAGAAGACCACTTTTATCTCCACAATCAGCCACGAGCTTCGTACGCCGCTTAATGGCATCGTGGGATTAAGCCGCATTCTGCTGGATACTGCCCTCAACAAGGAGCAGCTTAATTATCTGAAAACGATCCACGTTTCCGCCATCACGCTGGGCAATATTTTCAATGACGTGATCGAAATGGACAAAATTGAACGGCGTAAAGTTCAGCTCGATATCCAGCCTGTCGACTTTACCGGTTTCATTACCGATCTGGAAAACCTCTCCGGCTTGCTGGTTCAACCTAAAGGGTTGAAGTTTGTGCTGGAACCCGAGCTTCCTCTTCCACACCAAATCATGACCGACGGTACCAGGCTGCGACAGATCCTGTGGAACCTTATTGGCAACGCGGTGAAGTTCACCCAGCAGGGCAGCATCATTGTCCGTGTGGCTTATCAGGGGGAAAGCTGCCTGCGGTTTGAAGTGGAAGACTCCGGCATGGGGATACCCCAGGATGAGCAGGATAAAATTTTCGCTATGTATTACCAGGTGAAGGACCAGCGGGGTGGAAAACCCGCAACAGGAACCGGAATTGGTCTGGCGGTCTCCCGTCGTCTTGCGCAGAGCATGGGAGGAGATATCAGCGTTCATAGCGCACCGGGTAAAGGCTCCTGCTTTACGCTGACGGTGAATGCGCCGCGTATTGAGGAAGCTCCTGAAGAAGCGCAGCCCGCCGAGGATCTTCCGCTTCCTGCGCTACACGTGCTGCTGGTGGAGGATATTGAGCTGAACGTCGTGGTCGCACGTTCGGTGCTTGAGAAGCTTGGCAACAGCGTGGAAGTGGCCATGACGGGTGAGGAAGCCCTTAAACTCTTTGACCCGGAAGAGTTTGACCTGGTGCTACTGGATATTCAGCTGCCCGATATGACAGGCCTGGATGTGGCGAGGGAGATCCACCAGCGTTATGCCGGTTGTCATCTGCCGCCGCTGGTCGCCCTGACCGCCAACGTGCTGAAGGATAAAAAAGAGTATCTGGATGCAGGAATGGATGATGTGTTGAGTAAACCGCTGGCGGTGCCCGCCCTGACGGCCATCATCAAAAAGTATTGGGATTTTCAGCAGGAAGATGACGAGGAGCGAAAAGTGGACGAGAAGAAACTGGGGCTGTTGGATGTGGCGATGCTGGAACAGTATATCGAACTGGTTGGCCCCCAGCTTATTCATCAAAGTCTGGAGATGTTTGAACAGATGATGCCCGGCTACCTTGAAGTGCTGGACTCTAATATGATGGCGCGCGACCAGAAAGGGATTGCGGAAGAGGGGCATAAAATCAAAGGGGCAGCAGGATCGGTCGGGCTGGTGCATTTGCAGCAGTTAGCGAAGCAGATCCAAAGCCCTGAACTGCCGGCCTGGTGGGACAATGTGCAGGAGTGGATCGATGAGCTGAAACAGGAATGGCGTAATGATGTGGCGGTGTTACGGGAATGGGTTTCGGAAGCTGGAAAAAAATGACCCCGACCGAAGCCGGGGTGCGCGAATACTGCGCCAACACCAGGGAAAAGGGTAACCTGCGCTATTCTGAGAAGAAGAGTTTAAAAGCACAGGCGCGGTATTGGGTAAAACGCTCAGGAAGTACCTTAGCAAATCCTGCATCACCTGTTACCAGATTCATTAAAATGTGTGATGTTGAGCAGCGATTTCAGACAGAAAACATTAATTTGATAACACAGTCAAGCGGGAAATGATTTTTCACGCATTATTGTCTGTTTTTTGCACAAATAGCACAGGTTTTTCGGCATATTCTGTGACCGCTCACGCAGGAAGAAGTCGCAGGCGCTAGCAGGGATGCTAATAAAATTTGCCATAAATCCGCAAAGTTTAACTGATTGTATAACATATTCTTTTTGTGAGATTAGGGTCTCGCCTCACTCTGGCTCTGCGGGGCCACCCTGATAAGGGTTTACGCAAGGTAAGACCGATTGATTCGGGCTTTTTCAACGGCTTTAGCAATCGGGGTAGATCAGCAGTGAAAAGGGCCTGTGAAAAGGCTGGGTGAAGATTCTCAACAGGTTTCCTGCCTGTTAAGATGAATTTTGCAGAAGCTTAGGCAAGGAACTTATAAGCAATGTAAACCATTCATTTTGACCTTTGCCCTCTGATATTCGCTTTGCAGTAACGCGGCAAAGAGGTTCGTTTTGTGCATGGAACCGATTCCGTAAGCGCGGAAGTGGTTGAAGCAGATAGAACATTTAGGATTAAGCCGGGGATTAAACTGGCTGACCGCTATTAACAGCGTTCTTCTGCTGAGGTTACTGGTTGAAAAAGCAGGTGGGTTCAGACCGCTTCTCTGACAGGAATTGATAAGATAGTTATGGATATTATTGTATGAAAGGGTCTCAAAAAAAGGGGTTTCATCGTCTTAAATCCTGGGGTTTACGGGCTGTATTTACTCTGGTGGGGTTATGGATAGCGGGAATTGTTCTTTTCTCTTTTCTTCCGGTACCCTTTTCGGCGGTGATGGCTCAAAAGCAGGCAGGCGCGTGGCTAAGAGGCGATTTCGGTTATGTCGCCCACTCCGACTGGGTGGGTATGGACGATATCTCACCCTGGATGCCGCTCGCTGTAATCGCCTCGGAAGACCAGAAGTTTCCTGACCACTGGGGCTTTGATGTCCAGGCCATTCAGTCCGTACTGGACAGTGAGGGAGGCGGGCGGATCCGGGGAGCTTCCACGCTTTCTCAGCAAACGGCCAAGAATCTCTTTTTATGGGATGGAAGAAGCTGGGTGCGAAAAGGACTGGAAGCGGGATTAACCGTGGGTATTGAAACAGTATGGACGAAAAGGCGTATCCTGACGGTTTATCTCAACGTTGCAGAATTTGGTGAAGGCGTCTTTGGCGTGGAAGCCGCTGCGCAGCGCTACTTCCATAAACCGGCAAGCCGGTTAACGATGTCAGAAGCGGCGTTGCTGGCGGCAGTGTTGCCCAACCCCATTCGCTTCAGGGCCAGCGCACCCTCAGGTTATGTTCGCCAGCGGCAGCAGTGGATACTGCGTCAGATGCGGCAGCTTGGAGGAGAAGGCTTCTTGCGTCAGCATAAGCTGAAGTAGGCCGGGTGCCACAGGCATGATGTACGCCTCATGCCTGTTCAGGCCATCACTCTTCGTCAAAGCCGGCGTTAAACAATTCAATAACCGCTTTTAGCGCCTGCTCTTCCTCAGGACCTGAAGCTTCAATTTCAATATGCCCTCCCTTTGCCGAATCCAGCATCAGTAAGGCGATAACGCTGCTGGCTTCCGCCTCGGTGCCGCTTTCGTTTCTCAGCAGTACTTCGGCATCAAAGCTTTGTACCAGCTCAAACAATTTCATTGCCGGGCGCGCATGCATTCCCAGCTTATTTTGGATCTCTACAGTTTGCCTGACGGTCATTTGCGTTTTTCCAGCGTACGATGGCGGGATTGCACATTTTTTCCACGTGAGCGGAAGTAGTCAGCCAGCTGCTCGGCAATATAAACAGAACGGTGTTTACCGCCGGTACAACCGATAGCTACGGTAAGATAGCTGCGGTTATTGGTTTCCAGCATTGGCAGCCACAACTCAAGATAGCTTCGCGTCTGGTAGATAAAGTTATGGACTTCAGTGTGACGATCCAAAAAAGCGGCCACGGGGCGATCCAAACCCGTCATGGGACGCAGTTTAGGATCCCAGTGCGGGTTCGGCAGAAAGCGAACGTCAAATACATAGTCAGCATCAATAGGGATGCCGTGCTTAAAGCCAAAAGATTCAAACACCATGGTCAGCTCACGCTCTCGTTTACCCAGTAAACGCGTGCGCAGCATCTCAGCCAGCTCATGTACTGACATCTCTGAAGTATCAACAATCAGATCCGCTCGCGAGCGTAAGGGTTCGAGCAGATCGCTCTCTTCATCGATGGCACTTTCCAGCGAGAGATTTTTGCTGGAAAGGGGATGCAGGCGGCGCGTGTCGCTGTAACGGCGGATTAACGTGTTGCGATCGGCGTCGAGAAACAGCAGCTGAGGTGAAAAGCTCTCCGGCAGGCTGGTCAGCGCTTTCTCAAAAATTTCTGGTGACTCAGGCATGTTGCGCACGTCGATGCTGACCGCCGCAGAGATATTTCTGTCTGCCAGAGAGTTCGCCAGCTCAGGGAGTAAAACTACGGGTAAGTTATCCACGCAGTAAAAGCCCATGTCCTCCAGCGCTCTTAAGGCGACAGACTTACCCGATCCCGATCGACCGCTGACAATCATCAGCACCATGACTCTTTCTCCCGATTTTGCCTGTTCGCAGGCTTTTCATCCGGCACCCGTGTCGGCCAGAGGCTTCCAGGAGCCGGTATCAGCCAGCCTGGTGGCATCAGTGGCTCTCTTCAGGGCTTTCCGCCATGATTTCGTAAAGTTCTTCATCCGTCTGTGCCGCACGTAAGCGGCGGCAGATGGTTTTATCCGCCAGACGTTTAGCCACCAGCGAAAGCGTGTGCAGATGGGTTTTGCACTGATCGGCAGGCACCAGTAAGGCAAAAAGCAGATCCACTGGTTGATTATCAATAGCATCAAAAGCAATGGGCTGATCCAGGCGAATAAAAACGCCCACCGCACGCAGGGTATCTTCAACCAGCTTGCCGTGCGGAATGGCAATGCCATTCCCAATGCCGGTACTTCCCATGCGTTCACGAGTCAGAATCGCTTCAAAGATGGTCTGGTGCGGAAGGTTCAGCTGCTTAGCCGCCAGTTCACTGATGATTTCCAGCGCCCGCTTTTTACTCTGGCAATGTACGCCGCTGCGGGTGCAGGAGACGCTCAGGACCGAGCTCAGTTCCAGTGTTAATTCATTGTTCATCATAGTTTCACTTACGTGTTCACTTCTGCCTGGCAAAATGACTTAGCCTCTTTGCCACCCCAAAAGGGGGGAGGGAGCTAAGGCACGGCCGATTGATTAACGGCCCGCACCTGAAAGGAAGCGAGCCGGCTATCATACGTCACCACTTATCCTTAGATAAGGGTGACGAAGAAATAATCAATGTTTGAGTGAAATTTAGTGCTGCTTCAGCTTGTCTTTGTGTTTATTAAGTTGGCGCGTCAGCTTATCCAGCAGGCCGTCGATCGCCGCGTACATATCTTTTTCTTCCGAGGTGGCATGCAACTCACCGCCATTCACATGCAGCGTAGCATCCGCTATCTGCGTGACTTTTTCGACCTTCAGAACAATGTAGACCTGGTTAATATGGTCAAAATATTGCTCCAGCTTGGCAAATTTAGTGGTAACAAAATCCCGTAAAGGTTCAGTGATTTCCACGTTATGGCCAGTGATATTGAGTTGCATATGCTCTTCCTTATCTGTTCGTTCAGACCAGCTGTTTACGCTGGTTTGAGGGCGGGATGGATAAAGACTCTCGGTACTTCGCGACGGTTCGGCGCGCCACCATGATCCCCTGATCGGAAAGCAGTGTGGTGAGCTTACTGTCACTCAGAGGTTTGGCGGGATTCTCCGCCGAGATTAATTTTTTCACCAATGCACGGATTGCCGTGGAGGACGCTTCGCCTCCTCCCTCGGTATTGACGTGGCTGGAGAAAAAATACTTCAGTTCAAAAATACCGCGTGGACTGTGCAGATACTTCTGCGTGGTCACGCGGGAAATCGTGGACTCATGCATCTCCACAGCGCTGGCAATATCGGCCAGCACCATCGGGCGCATAAATTCTTCGCCCTGTTCGAAAAAGGCCTGCTGCTGATCGACGATACAACGTGTGACTTTCAGCAGCGTATCGTTTCGGCTTTCCAGACTTTTAATCAGCCATTTGGCTTCCTGCAAATTACTGCGAATAAACTGGCTGTCGCTGTCATTGCGGGTCGTCCCGCTAAGCGCGGCATATTGCTGATTAATCTTTAATCTTGGCACGCTCTCTGAATTGAGTTCAACCATCCAGCGAGGTCCCACTTTACGTACCAGTACGTCCGGGATGACATATTCCGGCTCGGTAGTATTGATCGACTGACCAGGGCGCGGATCCAGCGTCTGGATAACCTGCATCGCCATTTTTAACACATCTTCTTTCAGCCGCGTGACGCGCATCAGGCTGCGGAAGTCATGATTTGCCAGCAGATCCAGATGTTCGCTGACAATCAGCCGCGCCTCTTTCAGGCTTGGCGCGTCCGGAGCGAACTGTGACAGCTGCACCAACAGACAGTCACGCAGATCGCGGGCGCACACGCCCACCGGGTCAAAGCGCTGAACGCGTTTTAACACCGCCTCTACTTCGTCCATGCTCAGCTCATCGTTACCGATGCTGTCCAGGATCTCCTCCAGGGAGGCGGTGAGATAACCTGTCTCGTCCACGGCATCAACAATCGAGGTAGCTATCGCCCGGTCGGTTTCGGTAAAGGGTGTCAGCCCAACCTGCCACATCAGGTAATCCTGTAGCGTTTGCGTGGTTTCGCCCTGATAGACCGGCAGCTCATCATCATGGTAATCAGTGCCGGTGCCTGAGGGCGTGCCGGCAGTGTAGATCTCATCCCAGGTCGCATCCAAAGGAAGCTCTTCAGGCATATCCTTTTGTTCCAGCGCTTCCCTGGTATCCAGCGCCTCTTTCTCCTGATACTCGCGCGCGTCCACTTCCTCATGAATGTCGGTTTGTTCAAGCAACGGGTTACTTTCCAGCGCCAGCTGAATTTCCTGCTGTAGTTCAAGCGTAGAGAGCTGCAACAGACGAATGGCCTGTTGCAGTTGTGGCGTCATGGCAAGCTGTTGGCTAAGCCTGAGTTGCAAACCTTGCTTCATATTCAGGATACTGATTCCTCGAAAATCTTACCGGGTTTTAACACCTTATCAGAGTCTGAACTCTTCGCCCAAATAGACTCGCTTAACTTGTTCATCCTCCAGAATCTCTTCTGGCGAGCCGTGTGCGATCAAATGCCCCTGGCTTACGATGTAGGCCCGTTCACAAACCGCCAGCGTTTCACGCACGTTGTGGTCGGTAATCAACACGCCCAGCCCGCTGTCGCGCAGGTGCTCGATGATTTTTTTAATATCGATAACGGAGATGGGGTCGACGCCTGCAAAAGGCTCATCCAGCAGAATAAATTTGGGGTTGGCCGCAAGTGCGCGAGCAATCTCGACACGACGACGCTCTCCCCCTGACAGCGCCTGGCCCAGACTATTGCGCAGATGCTCAATGTGGAACTCATTCATCAACTCGTTGGCACGGTCTTCACGCTGCTCAGTCGTCAGATCTTCGCGGATCTGCAACACCGCCATTAAGTTGTCGTAGACGCTCAGGCGGCGAAAAATCGACGCTTCCTGAGGCAAATAACCAATCCCACGGCGTGCACGGGCGTGCAGCGGCAGAATACTGATATCTTCGTCATCAATAATGATGCGGCCCGCATCACGCGGGACAATGCCTACCACCATATAGAACGTGGTGGTTTTACCCGCACCATTAGGGCCAAGCAGACCAACGATCTCGCCGGATTTGACCTGTAGACTGACATCTTCGACCACGCGTCGGCCTTTGTAAGCCTTCGCCAGGTTTTCCGCAATTAAAGTAGCCATAGCTGATTAGTTACTCTTTTTTTGTCCGGAGGACTGGGTGCCTTTATCCTGCAACTGAGAAGGAACCAGCACCGTCGTTACGCGCTTACCGCTGCTGCCGTAAGCCTGCATCTTCTGCTCTTTTACCAGATAGGTGATCCGGTCGCCCTTCACGTTGCTGTCGAGCTGCTCCAGATAAGCGTTATTCGTCAGTTCGACAAAATCTTTTGCCAGTTCATAATGCATTTTCTGCGCATGGCCCTTCACCGGTTTACCGTCATCCTGCAACTGATAGAAGGTGGCCGGGTTGCCATAGGCATCCACGATGGTTTTATTGCTGTCGCCACCAGGACGGGTGACGACCACTTTATCCGCGGTAATTTTGATCGAACCCTGGGTGACAATAACGTTACCCGTAAAGGTCGCTACGTTGCCCTGCATATCCAGAGCCTGATTTTCTGAGTCAACATTTACCGGCTTTTCGGAATCTCCGGTCAGCGCCAGGGCTGGAAGGCTGGCAGCCAGCAGCAGGCCGAGCGTCAGAAACTTAAGATTATTTTTCATTTTGGATTTCATAAGAGGTTTTGACCTTTTCAATCAACTCGGCAGTTTTCTTCCGTAAATTTCCACGCATCTTCATTCCCGTAGAGTTAAAGCTACGGCCATAAAGCGTCACCTGATCTTCCGATGTGACATCCTGCGTCACGAGGTTTACTACGGCATTATCGGTCTTAATCCGCTCAAGTTGAGCGTCTTGCGTCAGGCTGTTGACCTCAACGTGACCATAGAGATAGAGCATACGATCGTTGGTCAGTTTGGCTTTGTCGGCGCGCACGGACCAGGTCGGGATCTTATTTTCATCGTAGGTCGTCATTACCGGGTTATCGAACCAGCTGACGGCCTCTGTGGAAAAATAGGTGACTTTATCGGAGACGAGCTTGTAGCTCAGGGCGCCCTGCGGGTTATACACCACCGTATCAGATGTCTGGCTGGTATAGGTGGGTTCCTGATCGTTGCTGGCAACCTGCGACCCGTTATCGTCCGGTCCCGCCAGATTCCAGCCGATCAGCACGATGGCCACCAGCGCCAGTAACAAGGTAATCCAACGTCTGGTTTTACTCATACAGACTGCCCTTTGGCTTCATCAAACTTATCCTGTGCCATCAAAATCAGATCGCAAATCTCACGAACGGCTCCGCGTCCACCCGCAATGCGAGTGACATAATCTGCGCGAGGCAGCAGAACCGGATGGGCATCAGCCACGGCGACGCTAAGACCCGATTCCGCCATCACCGGCCAGTCAATCAGGTCATCGCCAATATAAGCCACCTGTTCGGGGCGAAGTGCTAGTGTATCCAGAAGTTCGCGGAAGGCCAAAAGCTTATCGGTTTGTCCCTGGTAAAGATGCGTAATCCCGAGCGTTGCACAGCGATCTTCCAGCAGTTTCGCTTTACGGCCAGTGATGATGGCGACTTCCACATCAGAGGTCAGCAGGCAGCGGATACCATAACCATCGCGAACGTTGAACGCCTTCAGCTCTTCGCCATTATTGCCCTGATAAATCACGCCATCGGACATCACGCCATCAACATCACAAATAAGCAGCCTGACGTTGCGCGCGCGGGTCATGACTTCCTGGCTTACGTCGCCATAGCAGGTTTTCACCCAGCCTGTAACAGTACTCATTTCTCTCTTATTCCTTGTTAAACCACGCCAGCGCGCAGCATGTCATGCATATGCACAACGCCCAGCAGCAGGTCGCCATCCGCTACCATTACCGCCGTAATGTTGCGGCTTTGCATCAGGTTCAGCGCATCCACAGCCAGCAGGTTAGGGCGTACCCGAATGCCGCCGGTCGTCATAACGCTGGCAATGCTGGCCGTCTGAATATCGATTCCCATATCAAATACCCGACGTAAATCACCGTCGGTAAAAATACCTTCGATTTTCATCAGGTCATTGCAAATCACGGTCATGCCCATGTTCTTGCGGGTTATTTCCAGCAGAGCATCGCGCAACGAGGCATCCCGGCTGACATGGGGGATCTCGTCGCCAGTGTGCATAATATCATTTACGGTGAGCAGCAACTTACGACCCAGTGCGCCGCCCGGATGGGAAAGGGCAAAATCTTCAGCGGTAAAGCCTCGCGCTTTCAGTAAGGCCACAGCCAGGGCGTCACCCATCACCAGCGTAGCCGTGGTGCTGGAGGTGGGGGCCAGGCCCAACGGGCAGGCTTCCAGCGGTACTTTAACACAGAGATGGATATCAGCGGCACGGCCCATTGCGCTTTCAGGCTTGCTGGTCATGCAGATTAACGACACGCGCAACCGTTTAAGTACCGGGATCAGGGCCAGAATTTCTGAGGATTCGCCGGAATTGGAGATGGCAATCACGATATCGCCGGCGCTGACCATTCCCAGGTCGCCGTGGCTGGCTTCGGCAGGGTGGACAAAGAAAGCTGGGGTGCCGGTACTGGCAAAGGTCGCCGCCATCTTCTTGCCGATATGGCCCGATTTGCCCATTCCCATCACCACGACTTTTCCCAGGCAGCTGTAAATGCGTTCGCAAGCCTGAGTAAAGTCCTCATTGATGTATTGGTCGAGCTGCTCAAGTCCCTGACGCTCAATGGTCAGAACCTCTTTACCAGCCTGCTGAAAGTCAAACCCAGGCTCAAGATTGCCAGGTGCCATATTTTCCATTCCTTTTTACCAGAGGGTAGCGGAGGGCAGCCAGTAGAGCAGGGCAACCCAGGCTACAAAACCAGAGAGCAGTAGTGCGCCAGCCACGCGGCCAATACAGCGGCTGCGTTGTAAGCAGATCAGGGTAAAGAGCGCGCTGACACCAAGCATGACCCAGTAATCACGGGCAAAAGCGTGTATATCGATATCGCCCGGATGAATCAGTGCCGGAACGCCCAGCACAATGGCAATATTGTAGATGTTAGAGCCGATCAGATTGCCGATGGCGATGTCATCTTCACCTTTCAGCGCTCCCGCTATAACCGTGGCGAGTTCAGGCAGGCTGGTGCCCACTGAAATCAGCGTCAGACCGATAACCAGTTCGCTGATGCCAAAGAAGTCCGCAATCACCGTGGCATTATCAATCACCATGCGCGTCGACATCGGCAGAATAATTAAGGCAACCGCCAGCCACAAAAACGCTACCGTGTTGCCGCTGTCATCCTGTGGCAGCTCAGCCAGCTGCTCGCGGGTCAGTGAGTCGTTGTTTTCGCGCTCGGCTTTACGTGCAATTTTAATAATAAACAATAAGTAAGCGATGGCGATAGCGATCAAGGCGATACCGTCCTGGCGACTGAGATTATTATCAAACAGCATAACGCCGCACAACAGCGTAACCAGCAGCATCAGCGGCAGTTCACGCCTGACCAGATTGGAGTGGACAGTCAGCGGGTGAAGCAGCGCGGCCCCGCCAAGAATAAGCAGAATATTGGTGATATTCGACCCCATAGCGGTACCCACGGCGATATCCATCTGTCCATGCATCGCCGCAGAGAAAGAGACAATCAGCTCGGGTAATGAGGTGCCAATCCCCACCACCGTCATGCCAATAATCAAAGGGGGAATGCCCAACGCCCGGCTCAAAATGGCGGCGCTGAATACCAGACGATCTGCACCATAGACCAGCAAAACTAAACCGATAACTAATAGTGCTATTGCAACGAGCATGGAATGTCCTTTGATCGGGTATAATCGTCGGCTCGCCTTGCGCGACGTGTAAAGCAAGGGCGTTATGTTAATGTGCTGATTTTGACGGTCTGAAAGCAAAAAGTAAAACTTATGCCAACTTTAGCCACGTCTGCGAGGTAAGTTTCTGTAAAAGTGTCGTGCCTGATAGGTTTTACGTTACCATCAGAACTAAATATACGCCTGAAATCGTGGAGAGATAACTATGAGCCAGACGGAAACGAATTTGGTTGATGTACGCGGCGTGAGCTTTGCGCGTGGCGATCGGCCTGTATTCGATAACATCTCGCTGACGGTTCCAAAAGGGAAAGTGACGGCCATTATGGGGCCATCAGGCATCGGTAAAACTACCCTGTTACGCCTGATTGGCGGGCAGTTACGCCCGGATAGTGGTGAAATCTGGTTCAACGGTGAAAATATTCCCAGCCTCTCTCGTTCGCGCTTATATGAAGCGCGAAAAAAGATGAGCATGCTGTTTCAGTCTGGTGCGCTGTTTACCGATCTCAGCGTCTTTGATAACGTCGCCTGGCCGCTGCGTGAACATACGCAACTTCCCCCGGCACTGCTGCGCAGTACGGTTATGATGAAGCTGGAAGCCGTTGGGTTACGCGGCGCCGCGCAGCTGAAACCTTCTGAACTCTCAGGAGGCATGGCCCGCCGCGCTGCCCTGGCGCGCGCTATTGCGCTGGAGCCTGACCTGATTATGTTCGATGAGCCGTTTGTCGGACAGGATCCCATCACTATGGGCGTGCTGGTTAAACTGATTGATGAGCTAAACCACTCTCTGGGCATGACCTGTATCGTGGTTTCGCACGACGTGCCGGAAGTGCTGAGTATTGCCGACTACGCCTATATCATTGCCGGGCAGAAAGTGATTGCCCAGGGCACGGCTAAGGCGCTGCATGAAAATGAAGACGCCCGCGTGCGTCAGTTTATCGATGGTATCGCCGATGGCCCGGTACCGTTTCGTTTTCCTGCAGGGGATTATCTGCAAGACTTAACCGGTCAGGGAGTTAACTAACAGATGTTATTACGTGCACTGGGACGGCAGGGAATCAATACCTGCGCTTCCTTTGGCCGCGCAGGATTAATGCTCTTTCACGCGCTGGTAGGCATTCCACGCTTTCGAAAACATGCGCCGCTGGTGGTAAAACAGCTCTACAGTATTGGCGTGCTTTCGCTGCTGATTATTGTGGTGTCGGGTTTGTTTATCGGCATGGTGCTGGGCTTGCAGGGCTATCTGGTCTTAAACACCTATGGCGCTGACAGCAGTCTTGGCATGCTGGTGGCGCTTTCGCTGCTGCGCGAACTTGGCCCTGTGGTGACAGCGCTGCTGTTTGCCGGTCGGGCAGGTTCGGCGCTGACAGCGGAAATAGGGCTGATGAAAGCTACCGAACAGCTCTCCAGTATGGAGATGATGGCGGTTGATCCTCTGCGACGAATCATTTCACCCCGTTTCTGGGCTGGTTTTATCAGCATGCCGTTGCTGACGCTAATTTTTGTAGCGGTGGGCATTATGGGTGGCGCCATCGTAGGCGTGAGCTGGAAAGGGATCGACAGCGGATTCTTCTGGTCGGCAATGCAAAATGCCGTTGACGTTCGGGCTGACGTGGTTAACTGCGTGATTAAAAGTGCGGTGTTCGCCTTTACGGTCACCTGGATAGCCCTGTTTAACGGCTATGATGCTATCCCCACTTCAGAAGGGATTAGCCGGGCAACCACTCGCACTGTGGTACACGCCTCTCTGGCGGTACTCGGTTTAGATTTTGTGCTGACTGCACTGATGTTTGGGAACTGATTCAATGCAAACGAAAAAAAGCGAACTTTGGGTAGGGGCATTTTTACTGCTGGCGCTGTGCGCGGCGCTTTTCCTGTGCCTGCGCGTGGCGGATTTGAAATCTCTGGGCAATGAGCCTACCTGGAAGCTGTATGCCACCTTCGACAATATCGGTGGCCTGAAGACTGGCTCCCCGGTAAAAATTGGCGGTGTGGTCATTGGGCGCGTCACCGATATTGCTCTGGATGACAAAACCTATTCACCACGTGTATCGATGGATATTGAAGAAAAATATAATCAGCTTCCCGATACCAGCTCGCTGGCGGTCAGAACTTCCGGATTGTTGGGTGAGCAATATCTTGCGCTGAACGTAGGTTTTGATGACCCGGATATGGGAACGGCTATGCTTAAAGATGGCAGCACCGTACAGGACACCAAATCGGCGATGGTGCTGGAAGATCTGATTGGCCAGTTCTTGTATAAGAGCGGCAACGGTAACGATAATAAAGATGCAGCGTCGGCGGCACCGGAAACTGACGGACAACCCGCGCCAGCTGCAACCACTACTCCTTAAGAGGATAATCAATGTTTAAACGTTTCCTGATGGTGGCAATGCTGGTTATTGCCCCGGTAGCAGCCAATGCCGCTGCGGATCAAACTAACCCCTATCAATTGATGAACGAGGCGGCAGGCAAAACCTTTACCCGTCTGAAAACAGAGCAGCCGAAGATTAAGCAGGATCCCAACTACCTGCGTCAGATCGTTCGCCAGGAGCTGCTGCCTTATGTACAGATTAAATATGCTGGCGCGCTGGTATTAGGCCGTTACTACAAAGATGCGACACCAGCCCAGCGTGAAGCTTACTTCGCTGCCTTTGGTGATTATCTGGCGCAGGCCTACGGCCAGGCGCTCGCCCTCTATAACGGTCAGACTTACCAGATTGCACCTGAGCAGCCCTATGCGGATAAAAACATCATCGCTATTCGTGTGACCATTGTGGACCCTAATGGCCGCCCGCCTGTCCGCCTGGATTTCCAGTGGCGCAAAAACAGCCGTACCGGCGACTGGCAGGCGTACGACATGATTGCTGAAGGTGTTTCAATGATCACCACCAAACAGAATGAGTGGAGCGATACGCTGCGCCAGAAGGGCGTTGAAGGTCTGACTCAGTTACTGAAATCCTACGCTAATCAGCCGATTACTCTGGATAAAAAGCAATAATGCGCGAACAACTGAGCTGGCACCTTGAGGCGAATCAGTTACATCTTACCGGCGAGCTACAACGGGAAACGCTGCTGTCGCTCTGGGACCAGCGCGAGACGGTCATGAAACAGATCGATACAATCGACGTTTCGGCGCTGGAGCGCGTGGATTCTGCCGGGCTGGCGCTGCTGGTGCATTTGCGCCAGATTGCGCTGGAGCAGGGCAAAGCGCCGCTGTTTACAGGCGTTAATGAGAAACTGCTTTCGTTAATCACCCTCTACAATTTGCAGCAGATCATTGTTTCTGACCGCTAAAAAGTCCGTCTGAAACTGAACAGAACGAGCCCCTGTCCCCGCAGGGGCTTTTTGCTTGTTTAAGATAGCGGCGCTTTCCACTAATATGTGTGCCTGTTTATCATTAACTAATTTAGAAGCCTCATGGAAACTAGTGAAATTCAATCCGTGCTGATGGGCGCGTTAGCTTTGCAGGAAGTCCACGTAACTGGCGATGGCAGCCACTTTCAGGTTATCGCCGTAGGCGAACTGTTCGGTGAAATGAGCCGGGTCAAAAAACAGCAGGCTGTCTATGCTCCGCTGATGGCATACATCGCAGATAACCGCATCCATGCCGTATCGATCAAAACCTTTACCCCGGAAGAGTGGGCGCGCGACCGTAAGCTGAACGGTTTTTAAGCTTCGCTAAGGCCCTCGCAGAGCGCTGTGGTGGGGCGGGCGGTACTTTATTGTTAAAAAAGAGAGCTGGTGCAATGGATAAATTTCGTGTGCAGGGTCCGACCCGTCTGAGCGGGGAAGTGACTATTTCCGGCGCTAAAAATGCAGCGCTGCCGATCCTGTTCGCCGCTCTGCTGGCGTCCGATCCTGTAGAGATTCAGAATGTCCCTAAACTCAAGGACATTGATACCACGCTGAAGCTGCTGGGCCAGCTTGGTGTGAAGGCGGAGCGTAATGGCTCTGTGCATCTTGATGCCAGCAACGTGGATATTTATTGCGCGCCGTATGAACTGGTGAAAACCATGCGCGCCTCTATCTGGGCGCTGGGGCCACTGGTGGCCCGCTTTGGTCAGGGACAGGTTTCTCTGCCCGGCGGATGTGCCATTGGTGCCCGTCCTGTTGATTTGCATATCACCGGGCTGGAGCAGTTAGGCGCGGTGATCAAACTGGAAGAGGGTTACGTTAAAGCCTCTGTTGATGGCCGCCTGAAAGGGGCACACATCGTCATGGATAAGGTGAGCGTTGGCGCTACCGTGACCATCATGAGTGCAGCTACCCTGGCAACCGGCGTGACGGTAATTGAGAACGCTGCCCGTGAGCCTGAAATTGTCGACACGGCTAACTTCCTGAATACGCTGGGTGCGAAAATCACCGGTGCAGGTAGCGACCGTATTACTATCGAAGGCGTGGAACGTCTGGGCGGCGGTGTTTATCGCGTGTTACCCGATCGCATCGAGACTGGGACTTTCCTGATCGCAGCGGCCATTTCTGGCGGTAAAGTGGTTTGTCGGGCTACTCAGCCTGATACGCTGGATGCCGTACTGGCAAAACTGCGCGAAGCGGGCGCGGAAATTGAGACCGGTGAAGACTGGATAAGCCTGGACATGCATGGCAAGCGTCCCAAAGCGGTCAACTTCCGTACTGCGCCGCATCCCGGTTTCCCAACGGATATGCAGGCACAGTTCAGCCTGCTGAACCTGGTGGCTGAAGGCACGGGAGTGATCACCGAAACAATCTTTGAAAACCGCTTTATGCATATCCCTGAGCTGATCCGTATGGGCGCTCATGCGGAGATTGAGAGCAATACGGCTATCTGTCACGGCGTTGAAAAGCTCTCTGGTGCCCAGGTGATGGCGACCGATCTGCGTGCTTCTGCCAGCCTGGTTCTGGCGGGCTGCATTGCAGAAGGTACAACCATTGTGGACCGCATCTATCATATCGATCGCGGTTATGAGCACATTGAAGATAAGCTGAAAGCGATGGGCGCGAACATTGAGCGCGTTCGCGGCGAAGAGTAATCTCCCTGCTAAATCAGAGTGCAAGGCGGTAGGAAACTACCGCCTTTTTTATTATCTCATCAGCTTTTTACGATCGATCAATTGCTGGGTGTGAGGATCGTAATAGCGGCTTGGCCAGATTTCAGCAGGATGAATATCCAGCGCATTGGCAATCAGCCATTCGCCTTTCGGCCAGGGGCGGAAAAGGGCATTTGCCAGGGTAGATGAGCTCAGCCCCGCCTTTCTGGAGACGCCAGCAAGGCTGGTTCCCCTTTTGCGCAGGTTCGCGATAATGTCTGCGTTATGCCAATCTTGTTTATCTTTACACATATGTGTTTCCTCCTTGTACACACAACAAAATTGCTATGAAGGGTCTCAAACCGGGCGGGCAGAGCGCTGTGCCGGAAAGGGCAGTGGGCGATAATCCGCTACAGGAAACCCGGAGGTTTTATAACAATATTTGGATAATAATTTCCAATAGTTTCTTAATAAGGGTTTGGATTTGTGCCCCATCGCGCAAAAGTTACGCAACCCTTTAAACCGTTACATTCATGCAGAGTGTGCGCCAGGCATCGGGGCGCAGAGGAAAGGGAAGGAGAGCAAAAAAGAGAGAGATAAGCGCGGCTGCCCGCGCCTGGGAATATCAGAAATCGCGCTGAACGGACATATGTGCCAGAGCTTCCAGAGCGCTGCGCCATGGCGACTCCGGTAGCGCCTTCAGCGCGGCAATAGCTTTGTCAGCTTCATTCTCCGCGGCCTGACGCGTCCACTCCAGAGAGCCACACTGGCGCATGGTTTCCAGAACGGGTTCCAGTAAATGACGACCGTTACCCTGCTCGATGGCTTCTCTGATCAGTTTTGACTGCTCAGCATTTCCATTTCGCATCGCGTGCAGCAGAGGCAGGGTAGGCTTACCTTCACTCAGATCGTCCCCGACATTTTTGCCCAGCGTTTTGCCATCCGCACTGTAATCGAGTAAATCATCAATCAGCTGGAAAGCGGTACCGAGATAGCGTCCGTAATCCTGTAGCGCTTTTTCCTGCTCTGAAGAGGCATCGGCAAGAATGGCTGAGGATTGGGCCGCCGCTTCAAACAGACGAGCCGTTTTACTGTAGATAACCCGCATATAGCTCTCTTCAGTAATATCCGGGTCGTTGCAGTTCATCAACTGCAACACCTCGCCTTCCGCGATAACGTTCACCGCTTCCGACATCAGCGCCAGAACGCGGAGAGAACCAAGGCTGGTCATCATCTGGAAAGCGCGGGTATAGATGAAGTCGCCCACCAGCACGCTGGCGGCGTTGCCAAAGGCGGCATTCGCCGTGGCTTTCCCTCTGCGCATATCCGATTCATCCACCACATCATCATGAAGCAGCGTAGCGGTGTGGATAAACTCAATCAGGGCGGCCACGGTAATATGTTGTTTACCTGGGTAATTAACGGCGCGCGCCGCTAACACAGCAATCATCGGGCGGATGCGTTTGCCTCCACCACTGATGATGTAGTAACCCAGCTGATTGATGAGGGAAACCTCTGAATTCAGCTGTTCGAGTATGGTTGCATTGACGTCCGCCATATCTTGCGCGGTGAGTTCGTTTATCTGTTCTAAGTTCATCAGTCTGTTCAGCTATTGCTCAGTATGCTGCTATGATAAGCGTCTTTACCCGTGCCTGCGGCATATAATGTATAACAGATTGTACTGGAAAATCGCCGTAACGAAACAATTGCCTGTGCTATGTGTTTTTTTTCTGCAATACAGCGCATCAGGCACTTGTCATTACGAGGGAACTTGCGTAGAATTCGCGCCCTATTGTGAATATTTATAGCGCAGCCTGAAACCAAGACGGCAAGCGCGAGAGCGGAGTTTTATATGTACGCGGTTTTCCAAAGTGGTGGTAAACAACACCGAGTAAGCGAAGGTCAGACCGTTCGCCTGGAAAAGCTGGACATCGCAACCGGCGAAACGATTGAATTCGACCAGGTTCTGATGATTGCCAACGGTGAAGACGTGACAATTGGCGCGCCTTTAGTTTCAGGTGGCGTGATCAAGGCAGAAATTATTGCCCATGGTCGTGGCGACAAAATCAAGATTGTTAAGTTCCGTCGTCGTAAACACTACCGTAAGCAGCAGGGTCACCGTCAGTGGTTCACTGACGTGAAGATCACTGGCATCAGCGCCTAAGAGGAGATCTGACAAATGGCACACAAAAAGGCTGGCGGCTCCACTCGAAATGGTCGCGATTCCAATGCAAAACGTCTCGGCGTTAAGCGTTTCGGCGGCGAAGCCGTACTGGCAGGTAGCATCATCGTTCGTCAGCGTGGAACCAAATTCCATGCGGGTACCAACGTAGGCTGCGGCCGTGACCACACCCTGTTTGCAACTGCAGACGGCAAGGTCAAATTCGAAGTTAAAGGCCCGAACAACCGTAAATTCATCAGCATCGTTGCTGAATAAGGTTTTCGTGCCTGAAAGCGGTACCTGATACCGCTTTCCGCAGCGAATCTGAAAGCCCCGCTTTGATTGCGGGGCTTTTTACATTCTGTCTTAAGCCCCCGGCGTAATTCCACTTGTGGGTAGACAGTAAAGACGATTTTTACTGTACACTTTATACTCAGCTGCACAATGTCTTGAGGCGGATCCCCTTTCTGGAATTGACGCGAAGACAGATTCTGCGGCACCAGACGCTCCGTCACAGGCATCTTTGTTTGCCACGACGGATCACCCCCGGACAGGCGTACCCGTGCCGGGCGAATGATTTACGGAGAAGTAACATGAAGTTTGTTGATGAAGCGACGATACTCGTTGCTGCGGGCGATGGCGGCAATGGCTGCGTCAGCTTCCGTCGTGAAAAATATATCCCAAGAGGCGGTCCGGACGGTGGCGACGGTGGTGATGGCGGCGATGTCTACATGCAGGCCGACGAAAACCTGAACACCCTGATCGACTACCGTTTTGAAAAATCTTTCCGTGCTGAGCGTGGCCAGAACGGCCAGAGCCGTGACTGTACCGGCAAGCGCGGCAAAGACATCACTATCAAAGTGCCGGTGGGCACACGCATCATCGATCAGGGCACTGGTGAAACGCTGGGTGACATGATGACCCATGGTCAGGTGCAGATGGTCGCTAAAGGCGGCTGGCATGGCCTGGGCAACACCCGCTTTAAGTCATCCGTTAACCGTTCTCCCCGTCAGAAAACGATGGGAACGCCAGGCGAAAAGCGCGATCTTCAGCTGGAACTGATGCTGCTGGCCGATGTGGGCATGCTGGGCTTACCTAATGCCGGCAAGTCGACCTTTATCCGTGCCGTTTCTGCCGCTAAGCCGAAAGTGGCGGACTATCCGTTTACCACTCTGGTTCCCAGCCTCGGCGTGGTGCGTATGGACAGCGAGAAGAGCTTCGTTATTGCCGATATTCCTGGCCTGATTGAAGGTGCTTCTGATGGCGCAGGTCTGGGCATCCGCTTCCTGAAGCACCTTGAACGCTGCCGCGTCCTGCTGCACACCATTGACCTGGCGCCGATTGATGAATCTGACCCGGTTGAGAATGCGCGCATCATCCTGGGCGAGCTGGAAAAATACAGCGAGAAACTGTTTAACAAACCTCGCTGGCTGGTGTTTAACAAGGTTGACCTGCTGGATCAGGAAGAGGCCGAGGCGCGGGCTAAAGCAATTGCTGAAGCGCTGGGCTGGACCGACAAGTATTACCTGATCTCTGCCGCTAACCGCGTAGGCGTCACGCCGCTGTGCTGGGATGTTATGTCCTTCATTATCGCTAATCCTAAGGAAGCGGAAGAAGAGCAGAAGCAGCCTGAAAAAGTGGAATTCATGTGGGACGACTATCATCGTCAGCAGCTGGAAGAAGCCGAAGCAGAGTCTGAGATTGAAGTGGAAGAAGATGACTGGGATGACGACTGGGATGAAGAAGACGACGAAGGCGTCGAAATCATCTACAAGCGTTAATTCTTAGGGACACCCAGTGTGTCCCTTTTTTATGGGCAACGCGCGGGCCACTCTCTGAGACGAAATAACGCTTATATCGTTATGCGCCTTTCGCTGGCGGCTAATTCAGCTTTTGCGGTAGCCAGCAGGTAGCGTCAAGGCCAGGGCGATCCTGGCGATTGGTTAAGCGCAGCTCGCCATGATGAAGCTGAGTAATGCGCTGGACAATATTCAGGCCCAGCCCACTTCCCCCAAACCGCTGATCCATTCTTCTGAAGGCTTTGGTCAACTCCTGCGAGGCTGCGGGATCGATACCCGGCCCCTCATCTCTGACGGTAAAGCTGCTGCCCTCATTATCCTGCTGAGCCAGCAGGGTGATGTGGCTGCCTTCCGGACTGTAGCGTGAAGCGTTTTCGATCAGATTACGCACCATCAGGCGCAGCAAAACGGCATCGCCCTGAACCTCCAGCGACAGATCGCCCGTGACCTCCAGCGTCTGCTTACGGCTGGCAAGCATCTCATTCATTTCCAGTTCAAGCGGCTTAAAAACGGTCTCCCAGTTCACCACCTGATAGTGACCGCCTGCCAGCGCCTGACCGGCGCGGGAGAGCATCAGCAACTGTTCAATGACATGCATTAACTGATCGATACGCTCAACCAGCATCGGGCCCTGGGCTACGCCTTGTTGTCCAAGCAATTCAAGGTGAAGCCGCAGGCCTGCCAGCGGTGTACGGAGTTCGTGGGCGGCATCGGCAGTGAAAAGCCGCTCCTGCTGCAAGGTGTGATCCAGCCTGCCCAGCAGCTGATTCAGCGCCCGCGTCACGGCGGCAATTTCATCCATATCGGAGAAATGGGGAAGGGGAGTGAGATTATCAGCGGAACGCTCTGAAAGGCTGTTTTGCAGCGACTTCAGAGGGCGGACAATCCAGCTTATCGCCCAGAACGAGAGCAGCAGGGTGAAGCAGACCATAACCAGGGAGGGCAATAACAGGGAGGCGATCGCTTCCCTGATTTCACCTTCGACATGCTCGTTGCGGGAATGGGCAGAGAGCGTCTCGTTGACCAGAAAACCAATCTGTTCACGGCTTTCATGCCACAGCCAGGCTGCACTCATCATCTGGCAGGAGAGCAGGATCAGCGCCAGCATAATCAGTAAACGCCGACGCATACTGTTCAAGAGCGGTTTTCCAGACGATAACCCACGCCGCGCACCGTTTTGATCCGATCCTTACCCAATTTGCGGCGAAGATTATGAATATGCACCTCCAGCGTGTTGGAGCCGTTATCGTCCTGCCAGCTATAAAGATCCTGTTGCAGCGTTTCACGATGCACGGTTTGATCGATGCGCATCAGCAACCGGGTCAGCAGCGCAAACTCTTTCGGTGTGATTTCCACCGGCTGCGTGTCGAGCCAGACCTGCTGTGATGAGAGATTCAGCGACAAATCGCCATGTTGCAGAAGATTGTCGCTGCGTCCCTGATAACGGCGGATCAGCGCGCGCACTCTCGCTTTGAGTTCCGCAAGGGCGAACGGCTTGACCAGATAGTCATCGGCCCCCGCATCCAGACCTCCAACCCGATCTTCCAGCGCATCACGGGCAGTCAGGATCAGGACAGGCAGGTCAATATGCTCTTTACGCCATTGCCGCAGCAGCTCTTCGCCATCACGATCCGGCAGGCCAAGATCGAGCACTATCAGACTGTACTGGCCAGATTGCAGAAGCGCGCAGGCCTCTGCCGCTTTGGTCGCGGCATCAACGGCATAGCCTTCACTGGTGAGCGCCTGAACCAGGCCGCCCAGCAGCAGAGCATCATCTTCAACAATCAGCAGTTTCATCGGGGTCAGTTGTTCTGGTAAACATCCTTATAGAGCCGGCTTTCAAAACGCACCAGCGGAATACGGCGCTGACGCTGATCTTCCGGCGGGACAGCATAACCGGAAAGATACTGGACAAATGCCACGCGCTGCCCGCTGGCGGTAGTCATAAAGCCAGCAAGGTTATACACACCCTGCAAAGAGCCGGTCTTGGCCGAGACCTTGCCGTCAACGCCTGCTTCATGAAGACCACCGCGATAACGTAACGTTCCGTCATAGCCTGCAAGCGGCAACATCGAGATATAATTCAGCTCACGATCGTTTTTCGCAATGTACTGCAACACTTGCATCATGGTAGCAGGGGAAATCAGATCGTGGCGAGAAAGCCCGGAACCATCAACCTGGATGCTGTTACCTAAATCCACATTCGCTTTTTGACGCAGGATCTGACGAATAGCATCAGAGCCGGCACGCCAGGTGCCCGGAACGCCAAAGCGCTCATGTCCAATGGTGCGAAAAACGGTATCCGCGATCATGTTGTCTGACTTCTTCAGCATAATCTTCAGCAGATCGTGCAGGGGGGCAGACTGCGTTTGTGCCAGCACCGTAGCGGGGGGCGTTACCAGAGTCTGACGCAGCAGATGGCCGGAATAATCGATATCCGCAGCCTGCAACTCTGCTTTAAGCAGTGCGCCCGCGTAGCTGGCGCCATCCTGTATGGCAAAAGCCAGCGGCAGCGGTTCTGAGCGCTGGGTCATACAGCCGGTGAGCGTAAAGCGGTTCAGTTCACCCGGTACCACATCCAGTTCACAATACTGTGCCTCTGGCGAGCCTTTCGCCAGCGTACGTACCTGACTGAACATGTTCACCGGATAGAAGGATGCCACGCGGATAAACGCGTTATCCCCAGCCTTTGGCGCACTGTACAGCGAGACAGAGAAGCAGTTACGGTCAACGATAGCGGCAGCGGGTGGCGCGCTGAAGCACTGGGTCATATCGTTCCACGGCCAGCCCGGTGCTTTGTCATGGCTGGCAAACACCGAGGTGTCGATAACCAGATTGCCATCAATATGATTTACGCCCTGTTTTTTCAGGGTGGCGACCATATTGCGCAGATCCTGCCGCGTCAGAGTGGGATCGCCGCCGAACCGCGCTACCAGATCGCCCTGTAAGGTGCCATTACTCACCGAGCCTTTACTCTCAAGCTGGGTATGGAAACGGTAATCCGGCCCAAGCTGAAGCAGCGCCGCCAAAGCGGTTATCACCTTCATGGTACTGGCAGGAAGTGCCATTTGCTGGCTGTGATAATCGATAGAAGGATTAGCTGCGCCTATTTTTTGCACAATTAACGCCAGGTTCGCGCCATCCGGCAGATATTGGGTATAGTCTTCAACCGAACCCGCCTGCGCATTGAGTACAAATGCACAGGCCAGACCGGTAACAATTCGTGAAAATCGCATAATCTCGCGTTTACTGACAGGTGATGCCGACATACTACGGTGCATCGTTGTGGAAAGTAAACGATGACCCATAAGGAACTCTGGGTTAAAATACGTATCAAAATGCAAAACCACCAGGCCCTGGGTCTCTCTCGGGTCAGGTTTATTTCGTTTGTAATTCAGTAGCAAGCGCCGCAGAACGCTTTTTCTGCATTAACCTGTCAGGATGACGAAATTTTGCACAGGACAGATTTTACGAGGTATTGAGATGAATCAGATTCCGATGACGTTAAGGGGCGCGGAAAAACTGCGTGAAGAGCTTGAAGAGCTGAAAACCATTAAACGCCCCAGAATTATTGCCTCAATTGCTGATGCGCGTGAGCACGGCGACTTAAAAGAGAACGCTGAGTATCATGCAGCGCGCGAAGAGCAGGGCTTTTGTGAAGGTCGTATTCAGGAGATAGAGGCTAAGCTCTCTAATGCTCAGGTGATAGACGTCACTAAAATGAACGCGAATGGTCGGGTGATCTTCGGTTCAACGGTTACCGTATTGAACCTGGATTCGGATGAAGAGTCGACTTACCGCATTGTTGGCGATGACGAAGCTGACTTTAAGCAAAATCTGATTTCTGTTAACTCGCCAATGGCGCGTGGCCTGATTGGTAAAGAAGTGGATGATGTGACCATCGTCAAAACGCCCGGCGGCGACGTCGAGTATGAAATTCTGAAGATAGAATATCTCTGATTTCTGCTACGCTGGAAAGTGCAGGCGTATTGTAAAGAAAGGAAAAAGGCCGCTAAGCGGCCTTTTATCAACATCAGGAGCATGTCACCTTCTGCGCAAGCGTCAGTTTTTACTGCGCCTCAGCGTGGAAGTGCGATCTTGCGTTCCTTCGTTGGACGGTACAGTACCAGCGTCTTGCCGATAACCTGCACGTTTGCTGCTTTGGTTTCGCGCACGATAGCCTCAACAACCAGTGCTTTCGTCTCACGGTCTTCCGTAGCGATTTTCACCTTGATGAGCTCGTGGTGCTCCAGTGCTTGTTCGATCTCGGCCAGCACCCCTTCGGTCAAACCGTTGTTGCCCAGCATGACCACAGGCTTCAGCGGATGGGCCAGTCCTTTGAGGTGTTGTTTTTGTTTGGTACTCAGATTCATCGTATTTTTTACTTACATTGGGATTGAAAACGGGTCATTCTACCGCCATCTCTGGTGTATCACCAAATCGGCATTGCTGATTTGCGCGGTTTATTTATCGCATACGCTGAATCATAGTTGGAAATTGTATGACTGGTAAAAAGCGTTCGGCCAGTTCCAGCCGCTGGCTACAGGAACACTTTAGCGATAAATATGTGCTTCAGGCACAGAAAAAAGGGCTGCGTTCGCGTGCCTGGTTTAAACTTGATGAAATACAGCAAGGTGACAAGCTGTTCAAGCCTGGTATGACGGTAGTTGACCTGGGTGCTGCACCCGGCGGCTGGTCTCAGTATGTGGTAACACAAATTGGGTCACAGGGCCGCGTCATTGGATGTGATATCCTGCCGATGGATCCTATCGCCGGTGTCGATTTCCTTCAGGGCGATTTTCGTGATGAACTGGTGATGAAAGCCCTGCTGGAACGCGTTGGCGACAACAAAGTGCAGGTTGTGATGTCCGATATGGCACCCAACATGACAGGAACGCCCGCGGTAGATATTCCCCGCTCGATGTATTTAGTTGAGCTTGCGCTGGAAATGTGTCGAGATGTACTGGCACCTGGCGGCAGTTTTTTAGTGAAAGTGTTTCAGGGAGATGGCTTTGAAGATTACCTCCGGGAAATTCGCTCCCTGTTTACGAAAGTAAAAATTCGTAAGCCGGACGCTTCGCGCTCTCGATCGCGTGAAGTGTACATTGTAGCGACAGGGCGCAAACTATAGTACCCTACGCTGTCTGTTAACACAGTTGTAATAAGAGGTTAATCCCTTGAGTGACATGGCGAAAAACCTGATTCTCTGGTTAGTCATCGCAGTCGTGCTGATGTCTGTATTCCAGAGCTTTGGGCCCAGCGAGTCGAATGGCCGTAGGGTTGACTACTCAACCTTCCTGTCGGAAGTGAACCAGGATCAGGTCCGCGAGGCACGTATTAACGGGCGTGAAATCAACGTTGTCAAAAAAGACAGTAACAAATACACAACTTATATCCCCGTCAACGATCCTAAGTTGCTCGATAACCTGTTGACTAAAAATGTAAAAGTCGTGGGTGAACCACCTGAAGAACCGAGCCTGTTGGCGTCGATCTTTATCTCATGGTTCCCAATGCTGTTACTTATCGGTGTCTGGATCTTCTTTATGCGCCAGATGCAGGGCGGGGGCGGCAAAGGCGCGATGTCCTTTGGTAAAAGCAAAGCCCGCATGCTGACGGAAGATCAGATCAAGACCACCTTCGCCGATGTTGCCGGTTGCGACGAAGCGAAAGATGAAGTGGCTGAGCTGGTGGAATACCTGCGTGAGCCAAGCCGCTTCCAGAAGCTGGGTGGTAAAATTCCGAAAGGTGTACTGATGGTCGGTCCTCCGGGTACCGGTAAAACGCTGCTGGCGAAAGCCATTGCAGGCGAAGCTAAAGTGCCTTTCTTTACCATCTCCGGTTCTGACTTTGTTGAAATGTTCGTGGGTGTGGGTGCATCGCGCGTCCGTGACATGTTCGAACAGGCCAAAAAAGCTGCTCCCTGCATCATCTTTATTGATGAGATTGATGCGGTAGGTCGTCAGCGTGGCGCCGGTTTAGGTGGTGGTCACGATGAACGTGAGCAGACCCTGAACCAGATGCTGGTTGAGATGGATGGTTTTGAAGGCAACGAAGGCATCATCGTGATTGCCGCAACCAACCGTCCGGACGTGCTGGACCCAGCGCTGCTGCGTCCGGGCCGCTTTGACCGTCAGGTTGTTGTGGGCCTGCCAGACGTGCGTGGTCGCGAACAGATCCTGAAAGTGCATATGCGTCGTGTGCCTCTGGCTACCGATATCGAACCTTCAGTGATTGCCCGTGGTACTCCTGGCTTCTCCGGTGCCGATTTGGCTAACCTGGTCAATGAAGCGGCGCTATTTGCTGCTCGCGGCAACAAACGCGTTGTCTCAATGGTCGAGTTCGAAAAAGCGAAAGACAAAATCATGATGGGTGCGGAACGTCGCTCCATGGTGATGACAGAATCGCAGAAAGAGTCCACGGCTTATCACGAAGCGGGTCACGCGATTATCGGTCGCCTGGTGCCAGAACACGATCCGGTTCACAAAGTGACCATTATTCCTCGTGGTCGTGCGTTGGGTGTGACCTTCTTCCTGCCTGAAGGCGATGCAATCAGCGCAAGCCGTCAGAAACTGGAAAGTCAGATCTCCACGCTGTACGGTGGCCGTCTGGCAGAAGAGATCATTTACGGCGTGGAGCACGTTTCTACTGGCGCGTCTAACGACATCAAAGTAGCTACCTCTATCGCACGTAACATGGTGACGCAATGGGGCTTCTCAGAGAAACTTGGCCCGCTGTTGTATGCTGAAGAAGAGGGTGAAGTTTTCCTCGGCCGTTCAGTGGCAAAAGCGAAGCACATGTCTGATGAAACCGCACGTATCATTGACCAGGAAGTGAAATCTCTGGTTGAAGGTAACTACCAGCGCGCTCGCCGGATTCTGAATGAAAATATGGACATACTTCACGCAATGAAAGATGCGTTGATGAAGTATGAAACCATTGATGCTCCGCAGATTGATGACCTGATGGCACGACGTGAAGTGCGTCCGCCACAAGGTTGGGAAGATCCGGGTAGCACCAATAATTCTGATACCAACGGTACGCCAAAGGCGCCGCGCCCGGTTGATGAACCGCGCACGCCTAACCCTGGCAATACCATGTCAGAGCAGCTGGGCGACAAATAACACCTTTGTTCGTCTCAGCTCACCCCAAACCCCGGCCTTGACCGGGGTTTTTTATATCCTTAGATTGTCCATCCTGACCGACCCGCAGAATACGTTTGGAGAGTAACCGTTATGAAGCTTTACGCCCGGGATACCGTGCTCGATTTGTCTCATCCTCATGTGATGGGGATCCTGAATGTGACCCCGGACTCTTTTTCGGACGGCGGAAAGCATAACGAGCTGGTTCAGGCGCTGACGCATGCCAACGAAATGATTAATGCAGGCGCCACCATTATTGATGTGGGTGGGGAATCCACCCGGCCAGGCGCTGATGAAGTCAGCGTTGAGCAGGAGCTTGAGCGGGTCATTCCGGTGGTGGAGGCGCTGTCACAGCGTTTTGAAGTCTGGATCTCTGTGGATACCTCCAAGCCAGAGGTGATCCGCGAGTCTGCAAACGCGGGGGCACATATCATCAATGATATACGTTCCTTGCAGGAACCTGGTGCGCTTGAGGCCGCCGCAGAAACGGGACTGCCAGTCTGCCTGATGCATATGCAGGGCGAACCCCGCACCATGCAGCAGGCGCCTAAATATACCCGGCTTCTACAGGATATCGACGCCTTTTTCGTACAGCAAATTGCCCGCTGTGAAGCGGCCGGGATTAAAAAAGAGCAGTTGATCCTCGACCCGGGATTCGGTTTCGGTAAGAATCTCTCCCATAATTATCAGCTGCTGGCCCATCTGGGCGATTTTCACCGCTTTGGGCTGCCGCTGCTGGCAGGAATGTCCCGCAAGAGTATGATTGGTCAACTGCTGAACGTCGGGCCGTCACAACGGCTTACCGGAAGCCTGGCCTGCGCGGTGATTGCCGCAATGCAGGGCGCGCATATCCTGCGCGTTCATGATGTTAAAGAAACTGTCGAGGCGATGCGCGTCGTCGAGGCAACACTGTCAGCGAAGGAAGAGTAACGCTATGAGCAACCGTAAGTATTTTGGCACCGATGGTATCCGCGGCAAAGTAGGCGAGTCTCCAATTACGCCTGATTTCGTACTCAAGCTGGGCTGGGCTGCGGGGAAGGTGTTAGCGCGTAATGGCTCAAAGAAAATTATTATCGGTAAGGACACACGTATCTCAGGCTATATGCTGGAATCGGCTTTAGAAGCCGGCCTGGCCGCCGCAGGTCTTTCCGCAGCCTTTACCGGCCCGATGCCTACGCCAGCCATTGCCTACCTGACCCGCACCTTCCGTGCAGAGGCCGGCATCGTCATTTCCGCTTCACACAATCCTTTTGACGATAACGGCATTAAATTTTTCTCCGTAGAGGGCACAAAATTGCCTGATGACGTGGAAGAAGCCATTGAAGCGGAAATGGAAAAGCCGATCACCTGCGTGGAGTCTGCGGAGCTGGGGCGCGCCAGCCGTATTGTCGATGCCGCTGGCCGTTATATTGAGTTCTGCAAAGGTACTTTCCCCAGCGAGCTTAGCCTTAATGGCCTGAAGATTGTGGTGGACTGCGCAAATGGCGCTACTTACCACATCGCGCCTAATGTGCTGCGTGAGCTTGGTGCCACCGTTATCACTATTGGCGTACAGCCAGATGGCATGAACATTAACAAAGAGTGTGGTGCCACCGATGTACGCCAGCTTCAGGCACGCGTACTGGCTGAAAAGGCGGATATCGGCCTGGCTTACGATGGCGATGGTGACCGCATCATGATGGTGGACCACCTTGGCTTCAAAGTGGATGGCGACCAGATCCTCTATATCATTGCTCGTGAAGGGCTTCGTCAGGGACAGCTGCGTGGCGGCGTGGTGGGGACGTTGATGAGCAATATGGGGCTGGAGCTGGCGCTTAAACAGCTCGGGATCCCGTTTGCCAGGGCCAAAGTGGGTGACCGCTATGTGCTGGAGAAATTGCAGGAAAAAGGGTGGCGACTCGGTGCAGAGAACTCGGGTCACGTCATCCTGCTGGATAAAACCACCACAGGTGATGGCATCGTTGCCGGTTTACAGGTGCTGACTGCAATGGTGCGTAATCATATGAGCCTGCATGACCTGTGCAGCGGTATGAAGCTACTGCCACAAATTCTGGTTAACGTTCGCTTTAGCGGCACTACTGACCCGCTTGAGGACGAAACGGTTAAAACGGTCACCGCCGAGGTGGAAAAGGAATTAAAGGGCAGGGGACGCGTGCTGTTGCGTAAATCTGGCACGGAGCCGTTGATCCGCGTGATGGTTGAAGGGGAAGATGAAGCTCTGGTGACCGGGCTGGCTCACCGGATTGCGGATGCGGTAAAAGCAGTCTGATGTCTGTCTGGGGTGGTGATAACCCAGCTGCTGCAAAAGGCCTGCATTGCCTCCGGGGAGTGCAGGCGCAGAACTGTCTGCTGCGCTCACTTTTTTCTACCCTTTTGGGGATTAAAAAACGCGCGCTACTATTTCTCTTTTCCTGCACAAATACTCACCAGATGAGTGATTTACGCGCAGATTATCGCTACCTTTGCCGTTTTTTTCCGCAATCAGCAGCAGGGCAGTAAATTGCTCTTGCGCACTCAGGCGGCTTTAGTTAGTATTCACACCCGCTTCTGATGGGTAGTGAAGACGCTATCTCTCTAACTGGTTTGAAGCTTTTGATGTGCGGTTAACGCGCAAGGAAACAGGTTAATTATGTACGAAGCTCTCTTGGTAGTTTTCCTTATTGTGGCAATCGGCCTTGTGGGTCTGATTATGCTTCAGCAAGGTAAAGGCGCTGATATGGGCGCGTCATTTGGTGCAGGCGGTTCCGCTACGCTGTTTGGTTCTAACGGTTCAGGCAACTTTATGACCCGTATGACCGCAGTACTGGCGACATTGTTCTTTATCATTAGCTTGATTCTGGGTAACCTCAATAGCAACAAAACACAGAAAGGAAGTGAGTGGGAAAATCTGACTCAGCCTGCACAGTCGCAGCAGAGCCAGCCAGCTAAACCGGCTACGCCGGGTAGCGATATCCCACAGTAAGCAGTAAGGGTGTGATTTCGACACGACAGAAATAAAAAAGTCGTCTCTTTAGTGCCGTGGTGGTGGAATTGGTAGACACGCTACCTTGAGGTGGTAGTGCCCGCATGGGCTTACGGGTTCAAGTCCCGTCCTCGGTACCAAACTTCAGTATTGCTTGCATTTTATGCAAGATCGGCGTAGTATTTGCCACGTTTTCGGACGCGGGGTGGAGCAGCCTGGTAGCTCGTCGGGCTCATAACCCGAAGGTCGTCGGTTCAAATCCGGCCCCCGCAACCACTTTCCCTTAGAGTTCTTTTTCAAATATACTGTATGCATCGCACGGCGCATCTTCAGCAGATTTTGAAAAAAATTCTTTTGGATTGTGCCGAACCGCCAGATTTTTGGCGTACAGGGTCCAGTCGCATTAAGCCCCGATTTATCGGGGTTTTTTGTTATCAGGAAACAGCATACTGGGCTATTAAGCCCTTTTTTTATGTCTTGGGGGTGGCCTTGTCCACATTAGAGCAAAAATTAACTGAGCTGATCACAGCACCGGTAGAAGCGCTGGGCTACGAACTGGTCGGTATCGAGTTTGTACGCGGTCGCACATCCACGTTGCGCATCTATATTGATAGTGAAGATGGCATCAATGTTGACGATTGTGCTGATGTTAGCCACCAGGTAAGTGCCGTATTCGATGTCGAAGACCCGATAACCGTCGCTTACAACCTTGAAGTCTCCTCACCAGGCCTTGAGCGCCCACTCTTTACCGCTGCGCATTACGCACAATTTATTGGCGAAGAAGTGAGCCTGGTGCTGCGTATGGCCGTTCAAAACCGCCGCAAATGGCAGGGCATCATTAAATCTGTTGAAGGTGAAATGATCACTGTTGCTGTTGAGGGTAACGACGAAGTGTTCGCGCTGAGCAATATTCAGAAGGCGAACCTGGTTCCCCACTTTTAAAAGTCCGGATTGAGGCATACCAGGATGAACAAAGAAATCTTAGCTGTAGTTGAGGCTGTGTCGAACGAGAAATCACTCCCGCGCGAAAAGATTTTCGAAGCGCTGGAGAGCGCACTGGCAACGGCTACCAAAAAGAAATATGAGCAGGAAATCGACGTGCGTGTCAGCATTGACCGTAAAAGCGGCGATTTCGATACGTTCCGCCGTTGGGTAATCGTCGACGAAGTGACTATGCCGACGCGTGAAATCACGCTGGATGCTGCTCGCTACGAAGATGAGTCGCTGAATCTGGGCGAGTACGTTGAAGATCAGATTGAATCAGTGACCTTTGACCGTATCACCACGCAAACCGCGAAACAGGTTATTGTGCAGAAAGTGCGCGAAGCTGAGCGAGCGATGGTGGTAGACCAGTTCCGTGAGCAGGAAGGTGAGATCATCACCGGCGTGGTTAAAAAAGTAAACCGCGACAACATCTCTCTGGATCTGGGTAGCAATGCTGAAGCCGTCATCATTCGTGAAGATATGCTGCCGCGCGAAAACTTCCGTCCGGGCGACCGTATTCGCGGCGTACTGTACGCAGTGCGTCCTGAAGCTCGCGGTGCTCAGCTGTTTGTCAGCCGTTCCAAACCGGAAATGTTGATCGAACTGTTCCGCATTGAAGTGCCAGAAATTGGCGAAGAAGTCATTGAAATTAAAGCCGCCGCGCGCGATCCTGGCTCTCGTGCCAAGATTGCAGTGAAAACCAACGACAAGCGTATCGACCCGGTCGGCGCTTGCGTAGGTATGCGTGGTGCGCGTGTTCAGGCAGTATCCAGTGAGCTGGGTGGCGAGCGCATTGATATCGTACTGTGGGATGATAATCCTGCCCAGTTCGTGATCAACGCTATGGCCCCGGCGGATGTTGCCTCTATCGTGGTGGACGAAGATAATCACACCATGGATATCGCTGTTGAAGCCGGTAATCTGGCTCAGGCGATTGGCCGTAATGGTCAAAACGTACGTCTGGCATCGCAGCTGAGTGGCTGGGAGCTGAACGTGATGACGGTCGACGATCTGCAGGCGAAGCACCAGGCTGAAGCCCATGCTGCCATCGACGTCTTTACCAAATATCTCGATATCGATGAAGATTTCGCCACGGTACTGGTTGAAGAAGGTTTCTCTTCTCTCGAAGAACTGGCGTATGTTCCGATTAATGAGCTGTTGGAAATCGACGGTCTGGATGAAGAGACAGTAGAAGCGCTGCGCGATCGTGCGAAAAATGCGTTAACCACCCTGGCGCTGGCGAAAGAAGAGAGCCTGGGCGTAAACCAGCCGGCAGAAGATTTGCTGAATCTGGAAGGTCTTGAACGTGAGCTGGCATTTAAGCTGGCCGCAAAAGGCGTCTGTACGCTGGAAGATCTTGCCGAACAGGGTGTTGACGACCTGATAGATATTGAAGGCCTGAACGATGTGCGGGCTGGTGAGCTGATTATGGCTGCACGTAATATCTGCTGGTTCGGCGACGACGCGTAATAAACTGTAGCAGGAAGGAACAGCATGACAGATGTAACTGTAAAATCGCTGGCCGCAGAGATTCAGACACCGGTAGAACGCCTGGTACAGCAATTTGCTGATGCAGGGATCCGTAAGTCTGAAACAGACTCTGTGACGCAGCAGGAAAAAGAAACGCTCCTTACCCATTTGAATCGCGATCATAATGGCGGTTCAGGTAAACTGACTCTGCAGCGCAAAACGCGCAGCACCTTGAATGTCCCCGGTACCGGGGGTAAAAGTAAGTCGGTACAAATTGAAGTCCGCAAAAAGCGCACCTATGTAAAAGGCGATTCTGCAGAAGCTGAACAGGCTGAAGCGGAAGAGCAGGCACAGCGTGAAGCGGAAGAACTGGCTCGTCGCGAGGCTGAAGAAAAAGCCCAGCGCGAAGCTCAAGACAAAGCGAAGCGTGAAGCCGAGGAGCAGGCTAAACGTGAGGCAGCTGATAAAGCCAAACGTGAAGCAGCGGAAAAAGACAAAGTGAGCAATCAACATACCGACGAAGTAACCCGGGCGACGCAATCTGACAAAGCCCGTCGCGAAGCAGAAGCTGCAGAACTGAAGCGTAAAGCCGAAGAAGAAGCGCATCGCAAGATTGAAGAAGAAGCGAAGCGCGTAGCGGAAGAGGCTCGTAAAATGGCTGAAGAGAAAGGCACCGAGTGGACCGAAGTGAAAGAAGTGGAAGACACTTCTGATTACCACGTGACCACATCAACGCACGCTCGTGCGGCTGAAGACGAGAACGATGCTAAGGTTGAAGGCGATCGTCGTACCCGTGCGGTTCGTCCGGCAAAAGCGCCTCGCTCCAAGAAAGGCAACAAGCATTCTGAAGCGAAAACTGACCGTGAAGAAGCGCGTGCGCAGGTTCGCGGCGGTAAAGGCGGCAAGCGCAAGCCAAGCACCCTACAGCAGGGCTTCAACAAGCCAGCTCAGGCTGTTAACCGTGACGTAATCATCGGTGAAACCATCACCGTAGCGGAACTGGCGAACAAAATGGCCGTGAAAGGTTCTCTGGTCATCAAAGCGATGATGAAAATGGGCGCTATGGCGACCATTAACCAGGTTATCGATCAGGAAACAGCTCAGCTGGTAGCGGAAGAGATGGGTCACAAAGTGACGCTGCGCCGTGAAAACGAGCTGGAAGATGCGGTAATGAGCGATCGTGATACTCACGCTACTCAGGAATCCCGCGCGCCGGTCGTGACCATCATGGGTCACGTTGACCACGGTAAAACTTCACTGCTGGACTACATTCGCTCCACCAAAATCGCCTCTGGCGAAGCGGGCGGCATTACTCAGCACATCGGTGCTTACCATGTAGAAACCGACACCGGTATGATCACCTTCCTGGATACCCCTGGCCACGCCGCGTTTACCGCGATGCGTGCACGTGGTGCTCAGGCAACGGATATCGTTATCCTGGTGGTAGCGGCTGACGATGGCGTGATGCCACAGACTATCGAAGCGATCCAGCATGCTAAAGCGGCGAAAGTGCCGGTTGTGGTTGCGGTGAACAAAGTCGATAAGCCTGATGCCGATCCAGACCGCGTGAAAAACGAACTTACTCAGTACGGCATCATTCCGGAAGAGTGGGGCGGCGAGAACATGTTTGTTAACGTTTCAGCCAAAGCTGGTACCGGTATTGATGACCTGCTGAACGCCATCCTGTTGCAGGCTGAAGTTCTGGAACTGAGCGCTGTTCGTCAGGGTATGGCAAGCGGTGTGGTTATCGAATCCTTCCTGGATAAAGGTCGTGGTCCGGTTGCTACCGTGCTGGTACGTGAAGGTACGCTGAACAAAGGCGATATCGTGCTGTGCGGCTTCGAATATGGCCGTGTACGTGCGATGCGTGACGAATTAGGCCGTGAAGTAACGGAAGCGGGTCCTTCTATTCCTGTGGAAATCCTGGGTCTGTCAGGCGTGCCTGCCGCCGGTGATGAAGCGACCGTGGTCCGTGACGAGAAGAAAGCCCGTGAAGTGGCACTCTATCGTCAGGGCAAATTCCGCGAAGTTAAGCTGGCGCGTCAGCAGAAATCCAAGCTGGAAAACATGTTTGCCAACATGACCGAAGGCGAAGTTTCCGAGCTGAATATCGTGCTGAAAGCTGACGTTCAGGGTTCTGTCGAAGCTATCTCCGACTCGTTGCAGAAGCTCTCGACTGACGAAGTTAAAGTCAAAATCGTGGGTTCCGGCGTGGGTGGAATTACCGAGACGGATGCCACGCTGGCAGCAGCGTCCAACGCTATCCTGATTGGCTTCAACGTTCGTGCCGATGCTTCTGCTCGCCGCGTAGTGGATTCCGAAAGTCTGGATCTGCGTTACTACTCCATCATCTATAATCTGATTGATGAAGTTAAGCAGGCGATGAGCGGTATGCTGGCGCCTGAGTACAAGCATCAGATCACCGGTCTGGCTGAAGTGCGTGACGTGTTCAAATCACCTAAATTCGGCGCTGTCGCGGGCTGTATGGTGACGGAAGGCAACATCAAGCGTCACAACCCAATCCGCGTACTGCGTGACAACGTGGTTATCTATGAAGGCGAGCTGGAATCCCTGCGCCGCTTTAAAGATGACGTTAACGAAGTCCGTAACGGCATGGAATGTGGTATCGGCGTGAAGAACTACAACGATGTGCGTGTTGGCGATATGATCGAAGTCTTCGAAATTATCGAAATCCAGCGTACCATCGATTAATGGTCGCCTGAAAATGTGACTTATTTGGGAGGCCGTCGTGCCTCCCGAATTATTTGGAGAGTATTAATATGGCGAAAGAATTTGGTCGCCCACAGCGTGTCTCTCAGGAACTGCAAAAAGAGATCGCAATCATTTTACAGCGTGAGATCAAAGATCCTCGTCTGGGCATGATGGTTACTGTCTCAGGCGTCGATCTCTCTCGTGACCTGGCCTACGCCAAAGTGTTTGTCACCTTTCTGAATGACAAAGACGAAGACGCTATTAAAAGCGGTCTGCGCGCGCTGGGTGATTCCACAGGCTATATCCGCTCTTTACTGGGTAAAGCGATGCGTCTGCGTATCGTGCCGGAACTGACCTTCTTCTACGACAACTCGCTGGTTGAAGGGATGCGTATGTCTAACCTGGTCACTAACGTGGTCAGAAACGACGCCGAGCGCCGTGGGCCAGACGCAGAGCAGGAAGAAGACAAGAAGGAAGAGTAATGAGCCGTCCTCGTCGTCGCGGTCGCGACGTCCACGGTGTTCTGCTGCTGGACAAACCACAGGGGCTTTCAAGCAATGATGCCCTGCAAAAAGTAAAGCGGTTGTTCACGGCTAACCGCGCCGGTCACACGGGCGCGCTGGATCCTCTGGCTACGGGCATGCTGCCGATCTGCCTGGGTGAAGCCACCAAGTTCTCTCAATATCTTCTGGACTCCGATAAACGCTACCGCGTTATTGCCCGTCTGGGGCAGCGCACCGACACCTCTGATGCCGACGGACAGGTTATCAGCGAGCGTCCCGTTGCGTTTACCCAGCAGGAGCTGGATCGTGCGCTGGAGAGCTTCCGTGGGGAAACCCAGCAGGTGCCTTCCATGTACTCTGCGCTCAAGTACCAGGGGCGCAAGCTGTATGAGTATGCCCGTGAAGGTATTGAAGTGCCGCGCGAAGCCCGCAGCATCACGGTCTATGAGTTGCAGTTTATCCGCTGGGAAGGGGATGAGCTGGAGCTGGAGATCCACTGCTCAAAAGGCACTTATATCCGCACCATTACTGACGACCTCGGTGAGATGCTGGGTTGTGGCGCACATGTGATTTACCTGCGTCGTTTACAGGTTGCCACTTATCCCATTACCAGCATGGTGACGCTGGAGCAGCTGGCTGCGCTGAGCGAAGAAGCGTTCCGTACTGAGCGTGAGCCGGCAGAACTGCTGGACTCTCTGCTGATGCCGATGGACAGTCCGGCTGCCGCCTGGCCTGTAGTTAATTTGCCGGTAACCGTCTCCGCTTACTTTAAACAGGGCATGCCGGTACAGGCTGCTAATGCACCCGCCTCCGGGCTGGTGCGGGTAACGGAAGGCGATGAGCATAAGTTCATTGGCATGGCGGAAATTGCTGAAGATGGTCGCGTAGCGCCTCGTCGGCTGGTTGTAGAATATTCCGACTAGTCATTTGCGTAAGCCTGTGGCTCAGAGTAGAATAGTGCGGCTTTACCATTGGGTTGCTGAATTAGAGATCGGCACCTGTACATTTATCTTATAATTTGGAGTTGTATCATGTCTCTAAGTGTTGAAACTAAAGCGCAGATCGTTGCTGATTACGGTCGTGATGCGAATGACAGTGGTTCTACCGAAGTTCAGGTTGCTTTGCTGACTGCACAGATTAACCATCTGCAGGGTCACTTCTCTGAGCACAAAAAAGACCACCACAGCCGTCGCGGTCTGCTGCGTATGGTTTCCCAGCGCCGTAAGCTGCTGGATTACCTGAAGCGTAAAGATGTTGCACGTTACACCAGCCTGATCGAACGTCTGGGTCTGCGTCGCTAAATCTTAGAGTCTGCTACGCCGCTTTCGGCGCATCACGGTGCGCCAAACAGGCACCAGGGCAGATTCGTGCGAGTTTCGCTAAAAAGGGGCCTTTATGGCCCCTTTTTTCAGGCGAACCGCAGCATTTCAGGTCAAACTATTGTATTGTTGCAGCGTGTGATCTTCAGTTGCAGAGATTCGCGCGGCTAATGAGAGGCTTTGTCCCATAAGGGATTAGGGTTGTCATTAGTCGCGAGGATGCAGATGAGGATTGAAAATTAACGGCAGGGTCAGTGCCTTGCCAGTACGTTAAGGACATAATTTTGCTGAACCCGATCGTAAGAAAATTCCAGTATGGTCAGCATACCGTCACCCTTGAGACCGGTATGATGGCTCGCCAGGCAACGGCAGCCGTAATGGTAAGCATGGACGACACCGCAGTGTTCGTTACCGTTGTAGGCAAGAAAAGCGCCAAGCCAGGCCAGGACTTTTTCCCGCTGACCGTTAACTATCAGGAGCGTACTTACGCTGCTGGTCGTATTCCGGGTAGCTTCTTCCGTCGTGAAGGCCGTCCGAGCGAAGGCGAAACGCTGACTTCGCGTCTGATTGACCGCCCGGTTCGTCCACTCTTCCCGGAAGGTTTTGTTAACGAAGTCCAGGTTATTGCAACCGTGGTTTCCGTTAACCCGCAGGTGAATCCAGATATCGTGGCGATGATCGGTGCTTCCGCAGCGCTGAGCCTTTCTGGCCTGCCATTCAATGGTCCTATCGGTGCTGCTCGTGTGGGCTACATCAACGATCAGTACGTGCTGAACCCAACTACCGATGAGCTGAAAGAGAGCAAACTGGATCTGGTTGTTGCGGGTACTCAGGGCGCTGTGCTGATGGTTGAGTCAGAAGCGGAAGTACTGAGCGAAGATCAGATGCTGGGCGCAGTGGTCTATGGCCATGAGCAGCAGCAGATTGTTATCGATCAGATTAACTCGCTGGTTGCCGAAGCGGGCAAACCTCGCTGGGACTGGCAGCCAGAAGCTGTCAACGAAGCTTTACATGCGCGTATCAGCGCTCTGGCCGAGTCTCGCCTGAGCGAAGCGTACCTGATCACTGAAAAACAAGAGCGTTATACTCAGGTTGGCGTGATCAAGTCAGAAACCACTGAAGCTCTGCTGGCGGAAGATGCCACCCTGGACGCTGGTGAAATCAACGACATCCTGCATACGCTGGAAAAGAACGTTGTTCGTAGCCGTATCCTGCGTGGCGAGCCGCGTATCGATGGCCGCGAAAAAGATATGATCCGTGGTCTGGACGTGCGCACTGGCGTACTGCCACGTACCCACGGTTCTGCACTCTTTACCCGTGGTGAAACTCAGGCCCTGGTTACCGCAACGCTGGGTACTGCCCGTGACGCGCAGAACCTGGATGAGCTGATGGGTGAGCGCACCGATAACTTCCTGTTCCACTACAACTTCCCTCCGTACTCCGTAGGTGAGACCGGTATGGTGGGTTCGCCTAAGCGTCGTGAAATTGGTCACGGTCGTCTGGCGAAACGTGGCGTGCTGGCCGTGATGCCTAAAGGCGACGCGTTCCCGTACACCGTGCGTGTAGTGTCAGAAATTACTGAATCAAACGGTTCTTCTTCTATGGCTTCCGTGTGCGGTGCTTCGCTGGCACTGATGGATGCAGGCGTACCAATCAAAGCAGCCGTAGCCGGTATTGCGATGGGCCTGGTCAAAGAAGGCGAGAACTATGTGGTCCTCTCCGACATTCTGGGTGACGAAGATCACCTGGGCGACATGGACTTCAAAGTAGCCGGTAGCCGTGAAGGTATCACCGCGCTACAGATGGATATTAAAATTGAAGGCATCACCCGCGAAATCATGCAGGTGGCACTGAACCAGGCTAAGGGCGCGCGTCTGCACATCCTGGGCGTTATGGAACAGGCTATCAGCACTCCGCGTGGCGATATCTCTCAGTTTGCACCACGTATTCACACTATCAAAATCAGCCCGGACAAGATCAAAGATGTGATCGGTAAAGGCGGTTCTGTGATCCGTGCGCTGACTGAAGAGACCGGCACCACTATCGAAATCGAAGATGATGGTACTGTTAAAATCGCAGCGACCGACGGTGACAAAGCGAAATTCGCTATCCGCCGTATCGAAGAGATTACTGCTGAAATCGAAGTGGGCCGCATTTACAACGGTAAAGTGACCCGCATCGTAGACTTCGGTGCCTTCGTGGCTATCGGCGGCGGTAAAGAAGGTCTGGTTCACATCTCTCAAATCGCTGACAAGCGCGTTGAGAAAGTGACAGACTATTTGCAGATGGGCCAGGAAGTGCCAGTGAAAGTACTGGAAGTTGATCGCCAGGGCCGCGTACGCCTGAGCATCAAAGAAGCGACCGAGCAGACGGCTGAGCCGGAAGCAGGCGTGGCACCGGTAGCTCCTGAAGCAGAATAATGTCGGACGCTCTCCCTGTCATCAGGGAGAGCTGTATCATCGCGAGGGTAGGACGACACCTTGTGCACGGCAGGCGGATGAAAGGATAGTCATCCCAATGTTGGTATTTGGGAGTGGGAAATGAAGCCTTTTTTGCGCTGGTGTTTCGTTGCGACAGCTTTAACGCTGGCAGGATGCAGCAACTCGGATTGGCGTAAGAACGAGGTTCTGGCTGTTCCGCTTCAGCCTACGCTGCAACAGGAAGTCATCCTGGCGCGCATGGAACAAATTCTTGCCAGTCGATCCCTTAGCGATGATGAACGCGCACAGCTGTTATATGAGCGCGGAGTGTTGTATGATAGTTTGGGTTTGAGAGCACTGGCGCGAAATGATTTTTCATTAGCGTTATCTGTCAGACCAGATATGCCTGAAGTATTCAATTACTTAGGCATATATTTAACGCAGGCAGGCAATTTTGATGCTGCCTATGAAGCGTTTGATTCTGTACTTGAGCTTGATCCAACTTACAATTATGCGCATTTAAACCGCGGTATCGCACTCTACTACGGTGGAAGGTTTAAATTAGCGCAAGATGATCTGCTGGCGTTTTATCAAGACGATCCTAACGATCCTTTCCGTAGCTTGTGGCTGTATCTCGACGAAAGAGAGATAGATGCTGACAAAGCGAGAGTAGCGCTGAAACAGCGTTATGAAAAAGCGGTCAGAGACCAATGGGGATGGAAAATTGTCGAGTTCTACCTGGGAAATATCAGCGAAAGTACGCTGATGGATAGTCTCAAGGCAGACGCAACGGATAACACCTCGCTCGCTGAACATCTCAGTGAAACCAACTTCTATTTAGGTAAACATTACCTAAGTCTGGGGGAGAAGGACGACGCAGAAGCGTTGTTCAAGCTGACGGTTGCAAACAACGTACATAACTTCGTTGAGCACCGATATGCATTGTTGGAGCTGGCGCTACTCGGCCAGACACAAGACGATTTATCAGAATCTGACCAGCAATAGCTGACGAACTTTTATTGCCCTTTTTTCTCGAATGTCATCATCTTAGCGGATGAGGGCTTTCTTGTTCGTCGAAACCACTAATTTGAGCCGGTTCACACTTTTTGATGAAAATTACTGAATGTTTTCACGACGAGTTATGTAGACTGGCCGCCGCAATCTAAGAGGCACGTGTACTACATGACTGATATTGAAACCACTTTTGCTGACCTTGGCCTGAACGCCGAACTCCTCGAATCTCTGAACGGTATGGGCTACGTTAAGCCTTCTCCAATCCAGGCTGAGTGTATTCCTCACCTGTTGGCAGGCCGTGATGTTCTGGGTATGGCACAGACCGGTAGCGGAAAAACCGCAGCGTTCTCGCTGCCACTGCTGAACAACATTGATAGCTCCCTGAAAGCACCTCAGATTCTGGTGCTGGCACCAACCCGTGAGTTGGCGGTTCAGGTAGGCGAAGCTATAACCGATTTTGCTAAACATATGAAAGGCCTTAACGTGGTCGCCCTTTACGGTGGTCAGCGTTATGACGTGCAGCTGCGCGCTCTGCGTCAGGGTCCACAAGTTGTTGTGGGTACTCCTGGCCGCCTGTTGGATCACCTGAAACGCGGCACGTTAGATCTCTCTAACCTGCGCGGTCTGGTGCTGGACGAAGCCGATGAAATGCTGCGTATGGGCTTCATCGAAGACGTTGAAACTATCATGGCGCAGATCCCAGAAGGTCATCAGACCGCTCTGTTCTCTGCAACTATGCCAGAAGCGATTCGTCGTATTACCAAACGCTTTATGAAAGATCCGCAGGAAGTGCGTATCCAGTCAAGCATGACTACCCGTCCGGACATCAGCCAGAGCTACTGGACTGCGTTTGGTCGTAAGACGGATGCACTGACTCGCTTCCTGGAAGCAGAAGACTTTGATGCAGCTATCATCTTCGTGCGTACCAAGAACGCCACGCTGGAAGTTGCTGAAGCGCTTGAGCGCAGCGGTTACAACAGCGCCGCGCTGAATGGTGACATGAACCAGGCTCTGCGTGAGCAGACTCTGGAGCGTCTGAAAGATGGTCGTCTGGACATCCTGATCGCTACCGACGTTGCGGCCCGTGGCCTGGACGTTGAGCGTATCAGCCTGGTGGTTAACTTCGACATCCCTATGGATGCGGAGTCTTACGTTCACCGTATCGGCCGTACCGGTCGTGCAGGTCGTGCTGGCCGTGCTCTGCTGTTCGTTGAGAACCGCGAGCGTCGTCTGCTGCGTAACATTGAACGCACCATGAAGCTGACTATTCCAGAAGTTGAACTGCCTAACGCAGCATTGCTGGGTGAGCGTCGTCTGGCTAAGTTCGCGGCTAAAGTACAGCAACAGCTGGAAAGCAGCGATCTGGAACAGTACCGCGCGCTGCTGAGCAAAATGCAGCCGGCAGAAGATGAGCTGGATATCGAAACGCTGGCCGCAGCTCTGCTGAAAATGGCTCAGGGTGAACGTCCTCTGATCGTTCCTGCTGATGCGCCACAGCGTCCGCGCCGTGAGTTCAAAGAGCGTGATGACCGTCGTGGCGATCGTCCGGACCGCGGTCCGCGTGAACCACGTAGCGAAGCCGCTGGCGATCGTCCTCGTCGTGAGCGTCGTGACGTTGGCGATATGGAAGTTTACCGCATTGAAGTGGGTCGCGATGATGGCGTTGAAGTTCGTCACATCGTGGGCGCGATTGCCAACGAAGGTGATATCAGCAGCCGTTACATCGGTAACATCAAGCTGTTCGGTACCCACTCCACCATCGAGCTGCCGAAAGGCATGCCGGGTGACATTCTGTCGCATTTCACTCGTACGCGTATTCTGAACAAACCGATGAATATGCAGTTGATTGGCGATGCCGTGCCAAGAACTAACGAGCGTAGCGGTGGCGGTGAGCGTCGTGCTGCTCCTGGCGGACGTGGTGGCTTCGGTGGCGGTAACCGTGACGGTGCTGCTGCCCGTCCGGAAGGTGGTCGTCGCTTCAGCAACGATCGCAACGGCGGCGGTGAGCGTCGTAGCGGTAGCTTCAGCCGTGATGGCGGCAACAGCCGTGGTCCACGTCCTGAAGGTTCTGCACCTCCACGTCGTCGTGATGCATAATCACTGACGTCTGAAAAAAAACCAGCCTTCGGGCTGGTTTTTTTATGTCTGCTATAAACTGAAATCTGCACGCTGAGCGGGCAAAAAGGGCGATCCGGAAATGACTCCCGATCACCCTGACTCCGCGGGCCTCAGAGCGACTTATGGGCCTCCATGGTCAGCTCAAAGGAGCGGACGCGGGCTTGCTGGTCAAAAATCTGGCCATTCACCATGATTTCATCAGCCTGGGTTTCGCGGATCAGTGAAATCAGCCCCTGACGGACTTTTTCCACATCCCCCACAATCGACATGCTCAGCGCCTGCTGCACGCCATACTGTTCTGAAGGTGACCAGAGGTTATCCATATTTTCGACCGGCGCCGGAAGCGGGCCGGGCCTGCCGCGACGCAGGTTAATAAACTGCTGCTGCATCGAAGTAAACATAAAGCGCGCATCCCGTTCGCTGTCGGCGGCAATCACGTTGACACAGACCATCGCATGCGGCTTCTCAAGGCGGGCAGAAGGTTTGAAGTTTTCACGATAAAGATGCAGCGCCTGATAAAGCATATCGGGCGCGAAGTGCGAGGCAAAGGCAAAGGGCAGGCCAAGCTGTGCAGACAGCTGTGCGCTGTACAGGCTGGAACCCAACAGCCAGACGGGGATCTTCAGACCCAGTCCCGGCACGGGTTGTACCGCAGGCTGCTCACCTTCTTTGGCGTCAAACCATGAAATCATCTCAGCCACGTCTGACGGAAAATTGTCGACGTGCCCTCCCATATGACGACGCAGTGCCATCATGGTGCGCTGATCGGAACCGGGCGCGCGGCCCAGCCCCAGATCAATACGGCCAGGATAGAGAGATTCCAGCGTACCGAACTGTTCGGCAATCACCAGCGGTGAGTGGTTAGGCAACATGACGCCGCCGGAACCCAGACGCAACGTGTTTGTGTTGGCAGCCAGATAACCAATCAGCACCGATGTTGCGGCGCTGGCGATCCCGGTCATGTTGTGGTGTTCAGCCAGCCAGTAACGGTTGTAGCCAGACTTCTCTGCCTGCTGCGCAAGAGCCAGCGAGGAGTGAAAAGCGTCACGCGCCGTTGCACCCTGAGGAATAGGGGCCAGATCGAGGACTGAGAGCGGAACATTTTTTTTATCAGACATAATTGCTCACTTGTTCGAAGGGCGGGACTAGCGCCATTGCAAATCTCTATCCTGGACGATTTTTTAGCAGAAGGATTGGCAATTTGAAGCACTTTTCAGCTGACAGGGGCAGCCTGAAAGGCGCGCCAATCCCCTGCAAAAACTCAGGACTTAGTGAGTCCAGTATACCCTTCGCACCCCATATTTAAACTCCATTTATTTTTAGGGGCATCAGGCCCGCGCGGCGATCAGTTCACCAGTTCCAGCCCCGCCACCTGCCACCAGTAGCCGTTGCAGTTTTGCCCGGCAGCCAGCGGTAAAGGATGTTTTCCCGTTTCATTGGCCCGGTACGCCTCCAGCATCGTCAGCGTCTCTTTCCCTTCAGGTGAAAGGCGAACAATATCAACCAGCCCCTGCATGGAGATAAGGTCATTACCCAGGTTATAGCAGTAGCCGCTCATGGTCTGAATACCGTTCAGCACGAACACCTGCTGCTCCTCCTGAGAACGCACCGCCCGACCCTGGGGCCAGTTGATGCAGCAGGTCTGGCAATCATCTTTCCCCCGGTTTTCTGCTCTGGCGGTAAAGCAGCGCGCCGAGTAAGCCAGCGGCAGATGCCCGTAGCTCAGCACCTCCACCTCAAATTTATGCCGGATCCCCAACTCTTCACACTGTGTGAGCAAATTGGCCAGCCAGTCGCGGGAGAGTTCCACAGGCATGCACCAGCGTATCATGCCCAGTTTCAGCAGCAGCCTCAGCGTCACGGCGTTGTAGCAGTTCAGCGCATGGCCGGCCACAAAGGGAAGTCCGGCACGCGCGGCCATATTCACCGTGCCCATATCATTGGCTTCAATCAGAAACTCGCCGTTATCAACATACTTTTTCAGTTCGTTCAGCTCGGAAGATGACTGCAACAGCGCCAGCGTACTGAGAACCACCTGTTTCCCTCCCGCCGCCAGCTCTCTTGCCATTGCCAGCCAGTCGGCGCTTTTCGTGGCGCGGCGCTTGCTGCATACCGTTTCACCGAGGTAGATGATGTCGGCCTGGCTTTCTGCTGCGGCCTGATAAAATGCCTGCAACGTCTCTTGTGGCCAGTACCAGAGCACCGGGCCTAATGCATATTTCATGGAATATCCTTTACTGCCATTCACGATGATAGGCGCCCAGCGTGGTTTGTGTGCCTTCGCTCAGAGCACTCAGGGCCTTCATCCAGTTGGGGTGCGCGGAGAAATGTTCAGGATCGGCTTTGCAGCTGTCGATTGCCTGGCGCCAGATGCGGGCGATCTGCGCCACATAAGCCGGACTACGCTGACGACCTTCAATTTTTACCGACGCGATATTGGCTGCCAGTAGCGTGGGAAGCAGCTCCAGCGTATTCAGGCTGGTAGGCTCTTCCAGGGCGTGATAGGGGGCCTCTTCAACTTTATAGCGCCCCTTGCAGAGCGTGGGATAGCTGGCATTTTCATCAGCGCCATAGCGATCGATCAGCACTTCATTTAACCTGGACTCCAGCCCGGCAGGGGTTTGCTGCCAGCGTACGAAGCGCGCCGGAGAGCAGGCTCCCACTGTATTAGGCGACTCGCCTGTAAGATAAGAAGAGAGATAGCAGCGCCCCTCCGCCATGATGCAGAGGCTGCCGAAAGCAAAGACTTCAAGAGGAACCGTCGTCGCCCGAGCAAGCTGGCGCACCTGGTGAACCGAGAGCACGCGGGGCAGAACCACCCTGGCAACCTCGAAATGGCGTTGATAAAAGTTCACCGCCTCTGCATTGGTGGCGGAAGCCTGGACGGAGACGTGGCGCTCGATATGCGGGTAGCGACTGGCTGCATATTCCAGCATCGCAATATCTGCCAGGATCAGCGCATCCACTCCCGCCTGCGCCGCTATATCTACAGCGCGTTCCCAGCGCTGATAACCCTGCGGATGGGCAAAAGTATTAATCGCAACGTGCAGTTTACGTCTATGCTGATGAACGTAACGGGCCGCTTCCTGGAGGCGTTTCTCTGTGAAGTTCAGACCGGCAAAATGGCGGGCATTGGTGTCATCTTTCAGGCCGATATAGACGGCATCCGCGCCGTTTTCAATCGCCGCTTTCAGAGCGGGCAGATTACCTGCGGGACAAAGCAGTTCCATATAAAGAAATTCCGGATAAACAGAGGAAACGTTGAGTTTAGTCAGCCTTAAGACGACAACTTTTGATTTAAGGCAGCTAATGGCGTATTGATGGGAAGAAGAATTACCGACAAAAACCGGAACGTTCGCGCGCTTTTTTGATCCACCTGCCCGATCTGTTTTGCTGATATGGCAGAATAGCCGAAATTTACTCAAAAGGAGTCAGAATGGTGTTGAACCCATTACGCGCTCAACTTGTACGAAAAGGCCCGCAATGGCTGCGAACTCCCGTACAATTTGCCCCTTTCATGCTGAAAAAACAGCTGTTGCAGCAGATCCTCAACTGGCAATTTCATTATGCTCTGGCCGAAGGTGAGTTAGACTTTCTACAGGGGCGCTGGACAGGCATTGAGATCCGCGATCTGGGGCTGCGCTGGGCAACAACGGTTGAGCAGGGGAAATTACGGGTAGCCGATCGCACCCAGGCGGACGTCTGGTTTCGTGGTGACGCGAACGATCTGCTGCTGGTGGCCGCACGCAGAGTGGATCCCGATACGCTGTTCTTCCAGCGCCGGTTAGTGATTGAAGGCGATACGGTACTGGGGCTTGAAGTGAAAAATCTGATGGATGCGATTGAGCTTGAATTCATGCCAGCGCCATTGCGCTTTGGCCTAATGCAACTGGCCGATCTGGTTGAGGCTGGACTGACCGAGGACGCGAATTCCCCAGCGGATCGCGCGGGTGCACCATGTTAATTCGTTCTGAAATAGGAGTTGATGCCGCCAGCATAGACAGCCTGTTGCGTCGCTGTTTTGCCACGCCGGCAGAGGCTGAGCTGGTTCAGCAGCTACGTGAAGATGGTCTGCTCACGCTGGGCGTTGTTGCCACAGACGACGAGGGGCAGGTGCTGGGTTACGCGGCATTCAGTCCGGTTACGCTGAATGGCGAAGATAACCAGTGGGTTGGATTAGCGCCCTTAGCCGTTGATGAAAGCGTTCGTGGCCAACAGTTGGGCAAACAGCTTATATATGAAGGGCTGGATACGCTTAATGAGTTTGGCTATGCCGCGGTGGTGGTACTGGGCGACCCGGCTTATTTCGGACGCTATGGGTTTGAGCCAGCCGCCCGCCACCAGTTGCGCTGTCGCTGGCAGGGAACGGAAGCCGCTTTCCAGGTCTATAAACTGGCAGACAATGCTTTCACCGGCACAGAAGGGTATATCGATTACGCCGAGCCTTTCAACCGCGTGCGTTAAGCCACAAACTTAACGAAACAGGCTGATGCTCAATCAGCCTGATCTTTTCCTGCCTTTTTAACTGCTTGACCTGATACTCCAGGCGTGAGGCGCTGGAACGATCGCCCGCATCACACTGAAACAGCAGCTCCAGCGGCCCTTTGCCACGCAGCGCTTTTGCCCCTTTGCCACTCTGATGCTGCACAAAACGCCTGGCCACATCGTTGCTAATGCCGGTGTAGAGCATACCGCTGGCGGTGCGCAGGATATAAAGCTGCCACGGCGCAGTTTCACTTTCACTCATTGGTTCAGCCATCTTGATTCCTCTCTGCGCAGCATAGCAAAACCCGCCGCAGATGTGGCAAAGTAACGTTTTCAGGGAGAAACCATGTTTGATAACGATCAACTGAGCGCAATTGCTCGCTATTTGAAAAAGCAGCATGTGTTGTCGGTTTGCGGCGGCAATCCTGTGTGGTGCGCTAACTGTTTTTATCTCTTCAATGCTGAAAAGGTCGCGTTCTGGCTGATGACGGAAACCACAACCCGGCACGGCGAGCAGATGAGAGAAGATGAGCAGGTGGCAGGCACCGTCAATGGTCAGCCCAAATCGGTGCTGCTGATTAAAGGCGTGCAGTATGCCGGACGAATAGCTTTGCTGGAAGGGGATGAGGAGCAGGCGGCGCGCAGGGCGTACATTAAACGCTTCCCGATTGCGGCCAGAGCGACAGCGCCGTTGTGGGAAATTAAGCTGGATGAGTTAAAAATGACCGATAACGCGCTGGGCTTCGGTAAAAAACTGAGTTGGACGCGGGAATAAAGGGCCGGGGAGTGCCCCGGCCAGTCTGCAATCAGACAGTTTCAAGAATACGCAGTGACTCGCGGTTAAAGGCGGGCAGATCGTCAGGCGTACGGCTGGTGACAAATTGCTCATTGTCCACCACCACTTCTTTGTCATAGAAGTCGGCACCAGCGTTTTTCACATCAATCGCAATGGCCTTCACGGAGGTCATTTTGCGGCCACGTACGGCATTGGCGCTGATAAGCAGCTGCGGGCCGTGGCAGATGGCGAAAATGGGTTTTCCCAGTTCCACAAATTTTTTGGTGAAATTAACGAAGCGGTCATCGCTTCTCAGGCTGTCCGGCGAATGGCCGCCTGGCAGCAGCAGAGCATCAAACTCTTCGGCGCTGACGTGATCGATATCTTTATCGATCTTCACGCTGGCCTTTCCCTGCTTACCGGTAACGGTAATCCCGGCTTTTTTCTCAATGGTCACCACCTGATGGCCTGCTTTGGTATAGGCTTCTGCAGGGGACGTAAATTCTGAGTCTTCAAATTCATCGGTAATCAGTACCGCAATCTTCTTGCTCATCTTTTCCTCCGGTGATTATGTTGTTCAACGCCCTTAAGTGTGGTTGGTGATCCTGAAAAATCAAGCCAGACTGAAAGTTAACGCTTAATCTTACTGATCATACTGAAGATTTAACGGCAGGGTTTGCCAGCCAGGCAGCACATCATTTATCACAAATGGGAGAGGTTTATGAGTCGGGTACTGCTAACCGGAGCGACGGGGCTGGTGGGGAAGCATCTGCTGCGTATGCTGATTGAAAAGCCAGAGGTCAGCGAAATTATCGCCCCCACGCGCCGCAAACTTCCGGACTACCCTAAAGTCACTAATCTGGTTGAGGAAGATCTCACTGACGTCCTCAGCCCTCTGCAAACGCAGGTGGATATAGTGTTCTGCTGCCTGGGAACCACCCGCAAACAGGCGGGCAGTAAAGAGGCTTTTGTGCATGTGGATTACACGCTGGTGGTCGATACTGCCATTGCGGGGCAACGGCTGGGGGCGCAACATCTGGTCGTCGTCAGCGCCCATGGTGCTAATGCGCACTCGCCGTTTTTCTACAACAAGGTTAAAGGCAAGATGGAAGAGGCGCTGCAAAATGAGCTGTGGCCGCGTCTGACTCTGGTCCGCCCGTCGCTGTTACTGGGCGAACGCGACACCAAAAGAAGCGGCGAATCGCTGATAGCGCCCCTGTTCCGGCTGCTGCCGGGTAACTGGCGTGCCGTGTCAGCCAGAGATGTTGCCGCAGTGATGATGCGGGAAGGATTCTCTTCCACCGAGCAGGGGCTAAAAATTATCGAATCTGCTGACATCCCACGAACCGAAGCGTGAGATGAGCCGCGATTAAATTATGGCGGGAGAAAGCGGCATACTGTGGCGGCACCGGGTGTGGCAGCTTTTAGCGTAAGTAGTGAATAATCTGGTTGCTGCTTCCCCGCCAGAGCAACGCCGGATCGCGCAGCTCCTCGACATACCTGCCATCAATCAGCACGTTGATCAGATCCACCGCCTGCCGCTGCGCTGCTGTCAGCTCCTCCAGACGATAGCCGGTCCACAGCCAGACATCCTTACCGGCACACTCACGCCGTATGCGCTTCAGCAGCCTTACTATTTCCGGTACGTTAGCGGGATGCAGGGGATCGCCTCCCGAGAGGGACAACCCCTGGCGTGGGATACGCGTGTCGTTGAGGTCGGCAATCAGCTGCTCTTCCTGCTGAAGGGTAAACGGCCTGCCTGAGTTCAGGCGCCAGGTGCTCTTGTTATAGCAGCCGGGACACTGATGCTCGCATCCCGCCACAAACAGCGTACAGCGGGTACCCGGCCCGTTCACAATATCCACCGGGTAGTAGCGATGAATATTCATCCCAGCGGCCCGTCCAGGTGTTTAACGCGGCGTCTGACCTCTTCCTGCTTGCCGGCATTGAACGGACGCGCGTCCGGGCTGCCCAGATATCCGCATACCCTGCGGGTGACGGAGACCCGGCTTGCATCGTGGTTGCCGCATTTTGGACAGGTGAAGCCTTTGCTGGTGCAGGAGAATTCGCCGGTAAAGCCGCAGTCGTAACACTCATCAATTGGCGTGTTGGTGCCGTAATAGGGGATGCGGCTGTAGCTGTAATCCCAGACATCTTCCAGCGCTTTCAGGTTGTGCTGAATATTGGGATATTCGCCGTAACAGATAAATCCACCATTGGCGAGGGGCGGATAGGCGGCTTCGAAATCGATCTTGTCGTAAGGGTTAACCTTTTTTTCCACATCAAGATGGAAGCTGTTGGTGTAATAGCCTTTGTCCGTGACGCCCGGCACCACGCCAAACTCGGCCGCATCCAGCCGACAGAACCTGTCGCACAGGTTTTCGCTTGGCGTGCTGTAGAGGCTGAAGCCATAGCCGGTTTCGTTCTTCCAGCGATCCGTTGCCTGGCGCAGATGGCTGACAATAGCGATGGCTTTATCCTGTAGCCGCTTGTCGTCATAAGGATGAATTTCACCCCCGCTCAGCGCATTCAGGGTTTCGTGCAGGCCGATATAGCCCAGCGAGATCGAAGCGCGTCCATGTTTGAATATCTCCGCCACGTTATCATCCGCTTTCAGCCGTACGCCGCAGGCGCCTTCCATATATAAAATGGGTGCCACCCGTGCTTTAACATTCTCCAGCCTGGCGATGCGCGTCATCAGCGCCTTTTTCGCCAGCGCGAGGCGTTGATCCAGCAGCGTCCAGAAGCGCGCTTCCTCTCCTTTTGCCTCCAGCGCGATGCGCGGCAGGTTCAGGCTGATTACGCCAATATTATTACGCCCGTCATGGACCATTTCACCGTTCTCTTCCCATACCCCCAGGAAGCTGCGGCATCCCATTGGCGTCTTAAACGAACCGGTAGTTTTCACCACCTGCTCGTAGTTAAGAATATCGGGATACATCCTTTTGCTGGCGCACTCCAGGGCAAGCTGCTTGATATCGTAATTTATATCGCCCGGCAGGCGGTTAAGCCCCTCTTTGATGGCAAAAACCAGTTTGGGAAACACCGCCGTTTTATGATTTTTCCCCAACCCGGCGATGCGATTGCGCAGAATAGATTGCTGCACCAGCCGGGCAGACCAGCTGGTTCCCAAACCGAAGCCGAAGGTGACAAACGGCGTCTGGCCATTAGCGGTATGCAGAGTGTTGACCTCATATTCCAGCGACTGAAAAGCGTCAAAGCACTCTTTTTCGGTGCGCTGCTGGGCATAGGCTTCCGCATCCGCTATCTGCCACTCCTGCGCCGTTCTGCGGTGCTTCTCCAGGCTGGCCTCAACGAAAGGTGCCAGCACTTCATCTATCCGGTTAATCGTGGTGCCGCCGTAGATATGGCTGGCAACCTGAGCAATGATCTGGGCGGTCACGGCGGTGGCGGTGGAGATGGACTTCGGCGGTTCGATTTCCGCATTGCCCATCTTGAAGCCCTGGGTCAGCATCCCCTTCAGGTCAATCAGCATGCAGTTAAACATCGGGAAGAAGGGGGAATAGTCCAGGTCGTGGTAATGCAGTTCGCCACGCTCGTGGGCCATAACAATATCACGAGGGATAAGATGCTGAGTGGCATAGTGTTTTGCGACAATCCCCGCCAGTAAATCCCGCTGAGTGGGAATGACTTTGCTGTCTTTATTGGCATTTTCGTTCAGCAGCGCAGGGTTACTTTGCTCAACCAGCCCCCGGATAGCTTTATTCAGTTTGCCCCGGAGTTCCCTGGCGAGGTCGCGGTCGTGACGATATTCAATATAGGTACGGGCAAGCTCCGGGTAACGGCCAGCCATAAGATGATTTTCAACGGTTCGCTGAATATCGTTAATATCCAGGCTCTCGTGTTGCAGCAGCTGTCGGCAAATTTCTGCGGTGACTTCTGCACAGTACGCCTCATCATCAATCGCCGCCGCACGGGCGGCTCCTTTGATCGCTTCGCCAATGCGTGACGCGTCAAATAACACGTTGCAGCCATCTCGTTTGATTACCCTGACCACTCGCCCTCTCCTTACCGGTAACTATATATAGTTTGTTTGGGGCATGATAAACCCTATATATAGTGATTGCGCGAGTTTAACTGGGGGTTTGTTGATCCAGGACATAGACTGGAAAACTCTGGAGAGTTCCTCGCCAGGCGGCCTTTTATAACCTCTTTTTTTCAGGCGCAGGAGAGAAGGGGCCGACCACGGACGGGACGATCGGCGTTGGGCAATCAGGCGTTGATGCCGCCATCCACGTTCAGACCTGTACCGGTGATCTGGCCAGCGGCCGGACTGGCGAGAAAAGTGACCGCTGCCGCAACATCTTCCGCCTTACCGTAATGTCCCAGTGCTATGTACTGACGCTGAGCCTCAGCGCCTTCACCCTCTGCCGGATTCATATCACTGTCCGTTGGACCAGGGTGCACCAGATTAACAGTTATGCCTTTTGGGCCAAGATCTCTTGCCAGGCCGCGAGTAAAAGAGAGTAGCGCGGATTTGGTCATTGAATAGATGCTGATCCCCTGCATCGGCACGCGTTCTGCCAGACAACTTCCAATATTGATGATGCGGGCGCCCTGACCTAAATGTGGCAGCGCCGCCTGGGTAGTGAGAATAACGCCACGAACGTTAACATTCAGCATGAGATCAATATCCTCCAGCGACATCTCCTCCAGCATGCCGCCGCGCGCCACACCGGCATTGTTCACCAGAATATCCAGCCCGCCGAGGGCGTTTACTGTCTCCTCTACTGCCCGCTGGGTCTCTTCCGCCACGGCACTGCTGGCCTGGATGGCGACGGCGCGACGGCCCAGCGCTTCAATAGCGGCCACCACTTCGGCGGCTTTATCTGCTGATTTCTCGTAGGTGATGGCGATATCAGCGCCCTGGCTGGCGAGAGAGAGGGCGATAGCTTTGCCTAATCCACGGCTGGCGCCGGTAACCAGCGCGCGTTTTCCTGAAAGTGCATTCATAGGTAACCTCTATTATGTGTCGATCGGTATTTAATTATCCTATGTGCGGTTGCAGCGTTCCGTCAACCGGATTATCATAACGATCGACACAAAAATTGAGGGTGCTATGGCTGTAAGAGGAAGACCAAGAAGTTTCGATCGGGAAAAAGCGCTGATCGCCGCAATGTGCCTCTTCTGGCAGAAAGGTTATACCGCGACCTCAATGGCGGATCTCTATCAGGTCATGGGGATCAATTCTCCCAGCCTCTATGCCGCTTATGGCAGTAAAGAGGATCTCTATCAAGAAGTGATTAACTACTACGTGCAGCACATGGCACCACGCATCTGGTCGGTGCTGGCCTCCGCCAGTTCTGCGTATGAGGGCGTCTCTGGCTGGCTGAACCAATCAGCTGAAGTACTCACCTGCAAGGATTACCCTCCGGGCTGCATGGTCACGCTCTCAACGGTCGCCAGTGAAGGTAACGAGAGGCTGGGCGCCTGCGTCAAACGTTGTCGTCTTGAAGGGCAGCAAATACTGGCAGACCGGCTGAAACGGGCCGTAGCAGAAGGTGAACTGCCGGCAGCGACAGATACCGGAGCGCTGGCACAGATGTATATCAGCCTTCAGCAGGGAATGTCGTTGCAGGCGCGAGACGGTGCCAGTCGGGAGGATTTACAGAAGGTGGCGCGGCTGGCGATGAATCTCTGGCCAGAGAACGCGCAGGATCGCATTTTTTGCCTCCTGAAAAGCTAGCTTTGGTTGCATTAGTGGCAGAGGAATTCATATTATTGCCTGTTATGCAGAGCAAACAGGGTTTTGCTCAGGTCATCCCGGGATAGAGTCTGATGCCTTCTGTGACGTACAATGAGAAACAGGTTAGCCGATGGATCGGTGCGCGCACCGTTGCCAGGGCAAAAAGCCTGGTAGAAAAAGCGCAGAATATTCAATGGCAAAACGATCTGCTGACCGGTGAAGTGCCGGGCAGAAAGGTTGAACCGTTTCAGGTTATGGTGCATTTCAGCCGCCCGCAGGGCAAGCTCCATGCCAGCGGCGAATGCACCTGTCCGGTGAAGAACAACTGTCGTCATGTTGCTGCGGTGATGCTGGCTAACCTCCAGCACTCCGTTGCCACAGCGCCGAAAGAACCGATAGCTAACAGCCTCTCTGTTCAGCCAGTTCCCACGCTCAGGCTGGAGTCTCGCGCAAAGTTTGTCAGTGGGTTTGGTCGCTACGGCCACCGCCAGAAAAAGCTGGATTTCGCCGCGGTGCATTTTGACTATGGCGGGATCGCGGTGGCCGCTGGCAGCAGCGGCGAGCGCTTCACCGACCGCAAGGGCACGCCGTTCCTGATCCAGCGTCACTCGGCTCTGGAAGAGAGCTGGCTGAATGAGATCAATGCTGCCGGGCTGAACACTATCCCCGCAGGCCATATTTATACGCCGGAATCCGCACCTTTACCGCCCTCTATATTTGCGCCTGATACGCCATCCGGATGGCGGGAGTTCATTCGCCTTCAGCTTCCCAAACTGCGCCGGCGCGGCTGGAAGGTGAGCATGGATGAAGACTTCACCTGGAACGTCACCGAGATTGCTGAAATTGCCGGGAAGGCCATTCAGGATCAGGATGGCTGGTTCAGCCTGGAGCTGGAAGCCAGCGTAGGTCGCCGCCAGGTACGCATGCAGCCGCTGCTGGCGGGGCTGTTTCAGAAAGACCGCCGCTGGTTTTCCGGCAATCTTAACCAGATCCCCGATGAGGAAGTGATCGAACTCAGAAGCGATCGCAACGAACGGCTGCATATCAGCGCTGGCGTGATGAAACCGCTGGTGGGCAATCTGGTCGATCTGTTTGCAAAGGGGATGAGCACGCCGCTGCGCATTGCGCCTTATGAGGCCGGTCGGTTAACGGCACTGCATGACACCGGGCGCTGGCAATTCCACGGCGAGAGCAGCGTATATCAGCTGGCGGAGCGGTCAGGCGCCAGCGGAGGCATTCTGCCCGTTGAGCCGCCAAAGGGGCTACAGGCCCAGCTGCGCGATTATCAGCAGCAGGGATTGAACTGGATGCAGTTTCTGCGCGCCCACGATCTCTCAGGCGTGCTGGCGGATGATATGGGGCTGGGGAAAACGATCCAGACCCTGGCGCACCTTCAGTTAGAAAAAGAGGCGGGCAGGCTGGATCGTCCGGCGCTGATCGTCGTGCCTACCACGCTGGTCTATAACTGGACGCAGGAAGCGAGCCGCTTTACGCCAGAGCTGAAAGTACTGGCGCTGACCGGGCCGGATCGTAAAGCCTTTTATGATGAGATCCAGCACTACGACGTGGTGCTGACCACCTATTCCCTGCTGTGGCGGGATCAGCCGCAGCTGCTGGGCCACAGCTATCACCTGTTGATCCTGGACGAAGCGCAATATGTGAAAAACAGCGCTTCCCGCGCCGCCTCGGTGATCCGCTCGCTGAAGTCACGCCACCGCCTTTGCCTGACAGGCACGCCGCTGGAAAACCATCTTGGCGAACTCTGGTCGCAGTTTGATTTCCTGCTACCCGGTTTTCTTGGCAGCGAAAAGGAGTTTACCCAGGAGTGGCGTATACCAGTCGAACGTAACGGCGATCGGGTACGCAGAGAGCTGCTGGCGCGGCGCGTCAGGCCGTTTATGCTGCGGCGGCGCAAGCAGGAGGTGGCGAAGGAGCTGCCGCCCAAAAATACCATCGTGCGTTCCGTAGAGCTGGAAGGCAGCCAGCGTGAGCTTTATGAATCGGTGCGCAGTGCGATGCAGGAGCGTGTGCAGCTGGCGGTTCAGCAGCAGGGCGCGGGGCGCAGCCATCTGCTGGTGCTGGATGCGCTGTTAAAGCTGCGGCAGATTTGCTGCGATCCCCGTCTGGTGAAGATCGACAAAGCGGCGAAGGTAAAACATTCCGCCAAGCTGGCGCTGCTGCGGGAAATGCTCACCGACCTGCTGGCGGAAGATCGCCGCATTCTGATCTTCTCTCAGTTCACCGCCATGCTCTCTCTGATTGCGGAGGAGCTGCAAAAGGCGCGGATCCCGTTTGTGACGTTAACAGGCAGCACCCGCGACAGAACCGAGCCGGTAAGGCGTTTTCAGGAAGGGGAAGTACCGGTATTTCTGATTAGCCTGAAAGCGGGCGGCGTCGGGCTGAACCTGACCGCCGCCGACACGGTGATCCACTACGATCCGTGGTGGAACCCGGCAGCGGAGAATCAGGCAACGGATCGGGCCTACAGACTGGGCCAGGATAAACCGGTCTTTGTCTATAAGCTGATTGTTGCGGGCAGCATTGAAGAGAAAATTGTGGCGATGCAGCAGCAGAAAGCTGAGCTGGCAGAGGGCATTCTGGAAGATGAGCTGAGCGAGCCGGGCCAGTTCACCAGTGATGACCTGGCCGCGTTGCTTGCTCCTCTCTGACAGCCTCAGCGCTTCTGATACCACCAGACCGCTTCCCACGGACGCAGCATCACCTCACCAGGCGTGACGTGGGTATCGGGGTAGTTGCTGATCAGCACATCCCACTGGCCGCTGTAGGCCGGTGGGTGCCACACCTGCGTCTCCGCACTGAAATTGGTGGCGACCACCAGCGTTTCTTTTTCATAGCGGCGGCAGTAGCACCAGAGCCAGGGATGCTCCGGCAGCAGATCGAGATAATCGCCCCAGGTGAGGATCGCATACTCTTTTCTCAGCTGGATCAGCCGCTGATAGGTGTAAAACACCGATCCTTTATCCGCGACCGCCGCCTGCGCATTGATCGTCTCCATATTGTCGCACATGCCAATCCACGGCGTGCCGGTGGTAAATCCACCGTTTTCACTCGCATCCCAGGGAATGGGCGTCCGGCCATTATCGCGTGATTTACTGGCGAGGATCGCCAGCAGGTTATCGCTGTCGCGCCCCTGCGAGCGCAGCTCTGCATACATGTTGTGGCTTTCAATATCCCGGTAATCCAGAATGCGGGTAAAATGGGGATTGGTCATCCCCAGCTCTTCACCCTGGAAGATATAGGGCGTGCCCTGCATACCGTGGAGCACCAGCGCCAGCATTTTGGCGGACTGCACGCGATACTGTCCTTCATCTCCCCAGCGTGACACCACGCGAGGCTGATCGTGATTACACCAGAACAGCGCGTTCCACGCTTTGTTATGCATTCCCTGCTGCCAGTGGGTGAAAATCGCTTTCTGCGCCACCAGATCCAGCGGCGTCAGGGTCCATTTCTGACCGTTGTAAAAATCCACCTCTACATGATCGAAGCTGAACACCATCGACAGCTCTTCGCCTTCCAGCGAGCCGTAGCGCTGGCAATGCTCCAGCGTTGCCGAGGACATTTCGCCCACCGTCATTAACTCGCGCGGGCGGAACACGTCGCGGCTCATCTCCTGCATATATTCATGAATGCGCGGCCCATCGGTATAGAGACGCAGTCCGTCTCCGTTGGGATCGTCAGGAAAGTCCTGATGCTTGGAGACCAGATTCACCACGTCAAGCCGCAGTCCGTCAATGCCACGGTCTGCCCAGAAGTTGACAATTTGCTTGAGTTCCGCGCGAAGATTCTCGTTTTCCCAGTTCAGCTCCGCCTGTTCCGGCGCCCACAGGTGCATATAATACTGGGCGCTCTCCGGATGCCAGCGCCAGGCGCTGCCGCCAAATTTTGACTGCCAGTTATTGGGCGGCTGGTTGGGCGTACCGTCCCGCCAGATATAGTACGAGCGGTAAGGACTCTCTTTATTCAGCGCTTCGTAAAACCAGTGGTGCTGCGTGGAGCTGTGGTTAAACACCATATCCAGGATAAGGCGCATTCCGCGGGCGTGCGTCTCCTCCACCAGCCGGTCAAAGTCGTTCAACGTACCAAAAATGGGATCGATGGCGGTGTAGTTCGCCACGTCATAGCCATTGTCTACCTGCGGAGAAATATAAAAGGGCGTCAGCCAGATAGCATCTACGCCCAGCTCCTTCAGATAATCCAGTCGCTGTATCACCCCCGCCAGATCGCCCATGCCGCTACCGGTGGTGTCCTGAAAACTCTTTGGATAAATTTGATAGATAACGCCGTTCTGCCACCACGGTGGAATTTTTGTCATTGCTCAATCCTGATTCTCAGGTGAAAGGGTCTGGCTGCGCACAATAGTGTTCTAAAGCCTTGTTGTTCTTCCTTAAGATTAGCCATTAACTCGCAAGGTGTCACAAAACAAGAAGCAGGTTGTTCCCGAAGCGATGTGTAACTTGATGTGTAAAGCGAATTATGTTTTATGGTTTTTTTGCTTTTTTTTGCCCGTCGCCCCTCTGGAGAAGTGTCATGATCGGAACCCTGCGTTTTACGTTGCTTGCCACCTCATTACTGGTCTCACTTTATGCTCATGCCACCCCTGCTGGCAACCTGCCGCTGATGCCCTGGCCTCAGCAGGTTGAACAGCCGGAAGGGGGCGGAAGCCTGGCGCTGAATAACCAGCTCTCTGTAAACATCCGGGGGGATGCACTGCCGGGTGCGGTGGATCGCTGGCGTCAGCGGATTGGCCTGCAAACCGGCTGGCAAATGCTGCCGCAAACCGGGGAAGTGGCGAACGCCACCATTACGATAACCATCGCCAAAAGCGTCGATCCTCTTCCCCAGCCGGACAGCGATGAGAGCTATCATCTTCTGGTAAACAGCGAAGGCGTTAAGCTGGAGGCGGCTACCCGGTTTGGCGCAATGCGCGGCATGGAAACGCTGCTTCAACTGGTAGAAAACGGTGAGAGCAACAGCGCTATTCCTTATGTGGAGATCCATGACAGTCCACGCTTCCCATGGCGAGGGATCCTGATCGACTCCGCCCGCCACTTTATGCCGCTGGAGACGATCCGCAGGCAGATCGATGGTATCGCCAGCGCCCGCATGAACGTATTTCACTGGCACCTTACTGACGATCAGGGCTGGCGCTTCGCTTCCACGCACTTCCCCCAGCTCCAGCAGAAAGGCAGCGACGGCCTCTTCTATACCCAGGATCAGATGAAAGCGATCGTGCAGTATGCGGCGGATCGTGGCGTCCGCGTGGTACCGGAGATCGATCTTCCAGGCCACGCTACCGCACTTGCAGCGGCGATGCCAGAGCTGATCAGCGCGCCCGGCCCTTATCAGATTGAGCGCGGCTGGGGTGTGTTTAAGCCGCTGCTGGACCCCAGCAACGAGCAGGTTTATGCCTTTATCGACACGCTGATTGGCGAAGTCACCGCAGTGTTCCCCGACCCCTGGCTGCATATTGGCGGCGATGAGGTGGACGCCACGCAGTGGAAAGAGTCCAAATCCATTCAGGCGTTTATGCAGCAGAAAGGACTGAAGGATGAACAGGCGTTACAGGCGTATTTCAATCAGCGGGTCGAGAAGATCCTGGAGAAACATCAGCGAAAAATGGTTGGCTGGGATGAGATTGCCCATCCCGATCTGCCCAAAAGCATCCTGATCCACTCCTGGCAGGGACAGGATGCGCTGGGGGAAGTCAGCAAGCAGGGTTATCGCGGCATTCTCTCCGCCGGGTTCTACCTCGACCAGGCGCAACCTGCCGCCTACCACTACCGTAATGAAGTCTGGCCGGAGGGGCTGAACGGACAGGATCGTCTGGAGAAACAAGACACAGCCCAGAGCTGGCAGTTTATTCTGCCACGCCTGAAGGGAAGCGCGGTGAAGGGCAGCTTTACGCTGGTGCAACGGGACGGGGAATGGCGGGGCTTTATTGATTTTGCCGGCAAGTCGCGCCGCCTGGTGCGCAATGTGGCGTGGCTGACGCCGCAGCAGGTCACCTTCAGCGTGGATACGTGGATGGGCGAATTGCAGCCGGTAGTCACTCTGGCAGGAGAGAAACTCACGGGCTACATGCGCGTAGGCAACGTGCGCTATCCCACGCAGGGCAGCAAGCTGAAGGCCGTGCCAGAAGGTATCCAGCCCAGCGTACCGGACGAGCAGCAGATGAAGGATAACCTGCTGGGGGGCGAAGTGGCGCTGTGGGCGGAAATTATCAACCCGCAGGTGATTGATGTGCGCCTGTGGCCGCGAGCCTATGTGGTGGCAGAGCGGCTCTGGTCGGCAAAAGATGTCACTGACGAGCAGAATATGACTCAGCGGCTGGCGCAGGTAGATAGCTGGTCCACCGTTTCGGTGGGTTTACAGCAGCATGCGCAGGCGCAGACCCAGATGATCCGCCTGGCAAACAGCAGCAGCATCGTTCCGCTGGAAATATTTGCCGAAGCGCTGGAGCCGGCTCAGTATTACACCCGCCAGCACCTGAAGTTCCAGGCGGGGCACTACACTCTCAGCGAGCCGCTGAACCGCCTGGCCGATCTCCTGCCCGCCAGCAGTAACAAGGTGCAGGAGCTGGAGCGGCAGGTGGATGCGCTGATTGCCGATCGCGGTAACCAACAGGCAATGCAGGCGATTCGTCACCAGCTGCGGCAGTGGCAGCAGAATGTGCCAGAAGTGATGCCGCTGCTGGCGCAGAATTATCAGCTACAGCCGTTAAAGCCGGTGGCGCAGCAGTTGCAGGAGATCAGCAGCACAGGGCTATCTTTGCTGGATGCGATAGAGCAGAACCGGACGTTTGGCGCAGCCGATATCACAGCAATGCAGTCGAAACTGGACAAGGCCGCCGCAGTTCAGGATGAAGTGGTGCTGGCGCTGGTCTATCCGCTGGAGAAACTGCTGCGGGCAGTACGATAAGCGAAAAACCCTCTCCTGCGTGCGGGAGAGGGAATGTCTGCTGCTTCACTTTTTACTGTTTAGCCGGTGCAGAAGAGGCAGGCGCTTAGCGACGAACGGCGATCGCTTCGATTTCGATTTTCACATCTTTAGGCAGGCGGGCAACTTCCACGCATGAACGGGCCGGGAAGCTGGCCTGGTGCTCAGTGAAAAAGGCTTCATAAGTGCTGTTGACGGTAGCGAAATCGTTCAGGTCTTTCACAAAGACGGTGGTTTTCACGATATCGCCAACCTTCAGACCGGCAGCTTCCACAATCGCCTTCACATTTTCCAGCGACTGGCGCGCCTGAGCGGCGATATCGTCGGCAACGGAGCCGGTTTTTGGATCGACCGGGATCTGGCCAGATGTGATGATCATGCTGCCCAGATCGACGCCCTGCACGTAAGGACCAATAGCGGCTGGTGCGTTTTCAGTGCTGATTTCGCGAGACATAATTTCTCCCTGTAAATGAAGTTGTGGGTGAGAGGGAGAAACCTCTCCCGCTGTACCACCCGTCCGGCTCATTATAGGCTGCTGAAGGCTGATTACCAGTTCGCCAGCACCACGTGGTGAGCGAAGGATTTTTCACAATATTTGCAGGTCAGACGCACGTCATCCTCACGCTTTTTCACCGCAAAGCTCGATTTAACCGGCTCGCTGCGGCTGATGCAGTTGCTGTTAGGGCAGGTCAGCACCTGTTCGATACGCTCCGGCAGGGCGGGGGCACTTTTGCCCACCACCTCATAATTATCGATGCGGTTAACGGTGGCATGGGGCGCGTAGACCGCCAGCTGGTTGATCTGATCCTCGGTGAGAAAAGTGTTCTCGATCTTGATCAAATCTTTCCGGCCCATCTCGCCAGAAGGCAGGTTCAGGCCGATGGTGATGCGCTGATCGGTTTCTGTCAGGCGGAACAGCGACAGCAGCTTAAAGCCAATCTGTGCCGGAATATGGTCGATTACCGTGCCGCGTTTGATCGCTTCAACCTGCAATTTGTTATCTTGCGTCATTGTGTTTCCCTCTTACAGAACCGGTTCGCTGTTCAGGACCAGCGCAAGCAGCGCCTGGCGTGCGTAGATGCCGTTTCCGGCCTGCTGGAAGTACCAGGCGTACGGCGTTTTATCCACATCAGTAGCGATCTCGTCGATGCGCGGCAGCGGATGCAGCACCTTCATGTTTTCACGGGCGGCGGCGAGATCGGCAGCGCGCAGCACAAACTGTGCTTTCACGTTGGCGTATTCAGAAGGGTCCAGACGCTCTTTCTGTACGCGGGTCATATAAAGAATATCAACCTGCGGCACGACCTCTTCAATGCTGTCGTGGCGGCTCCAGATGATGCCTTTCTCATCCAGCACGTCGGTGATATAGGAGGGCATCGCCAGCGCATCCGGGGCGATAAAGAAGAAGCGGTTGCCGTCAAATTTCGCCAGCGCCTGGGTCAGCGAGTGCACGGTACGGCCATATTTCAGATCCCCGACCATCGCCACGTTGAGGTTGCTCAGGCGGCCCTGGGTTTCCTGAATGGTAAACAGGTCGAGCAGCGTCTGGGTAGGGTGCTGGTTGGCACCATCTCCGGCATTCAGGATCGGGATGCCGCTGGAGAATTCCGTCGCCAGCCGCGCCGCGCCTTCCTGCGGATGACGCATGACGATGGCGTCCACGTAAGTGCTAATCACGGAAATCGTATCGGCCAGCGTTTCCCCCTTTTTACCGAGCGAGGTGTTGCTGCCGTCAGCAAACCCCACGACGGAAGCGCCCAGACGGTGTATCGCCGTTTCAAAGGAGAGACGGGTGCGCGTGGAGGCTTCAAAGAAGCAGCTCGCCACCACGATGTGCTTCAGCAGTTCCGGCTGAGGAGTCGCCTTGAGGCTGGCGGCAGTGTGCAGCACCAGCTCCAGCTCTTCCCGGTTAAGGTCATTGATTGAAATGATGTGTTTTTGAAACAGGGGATTAGCCATGATCTCTCCTCTTACCTTCACCTTTCAGGGCCAACCGGGCCTGAAAACTGTCGGCATGCCAATACTGTGAGCTGAAAAATGGGCAAAAAAAAGCCCCTCACTGAGGGGCTTTTTTTTATGATCGGCGGTGCCAGGGAAGAAGAAACGGCGCTGCCCGCCTGCGGACAGGCTGGTCACTTCAGCAATGTGAACGATACTCAGTTTCATGCATCCTCCCGGCAAACGGTGGCGATTATACGCGTTCAGTTTGCGGCGGCAAGCAAAAATCCGCGCCTCTGATCGCCTGATTACAGCCTGGCCAGCGTCGCAACCATCACCGCTTTGATGGTGTGCAGGCGGTTTTCTGCCTGGTCAAACACCACGCTGTGCGCGGATTCAAAGACCTCATTGGTCACTTCCATGCCGCCGTGCAAATCGTACTGTTCCGCCATCTGCCGACCCAGCGTGGTCTGATCGTCGTGGAAGGCAGGCAGACAGTGCAGGAATTTCACCTTTGGGTTACCGGTTAACGCCAGCATCGCGCTGTTGACCTGATAGGGACGCAGTAGAGCAATACGCTCTTTCCACACCTCTTTTGGCTCGCCCATCGAGACCCAGACGTCGGTGTAGATAAAGTCCGTGCCGTAAACGCCTTCCGCAATCTCTTCCGTCAGGGTGATTTTGCCACCGTTTTTCTCTGCGACCTGGCGGCACTCGGCCACCAGCGCCTCCTCCGGCCAGCAGCCTTTCGGCGCCACCAGACGCAGATCAAGGCCGACCAGCGCCGCTGCTTCCATCATCGTGTTGCCCATGTTGTTACGCGCGTCGCCCACGTAAGCAAACGTCATCTGGCTGAAGGCCTTTTCCGGCAGATGTTCCTGCATGGTCAGCAGATCGGCCAGCAGCTGAGTGGGGTGAAACTCGTTGGTCAGACCGTTCCATACCGGTACGCCCGCATGTTCAGCCAGCGACTCCACCAGCGCCTGGCCGTGACCGCGATACTGAATGCCGTCATAGAGCCGGCCCAGCACGCGGGCGGTATCTTTCATCGACTCTTTGTGGCCAATCTGGCTGCCGCTCGGGCCGAGGTAAGTGACGTTAGCGCCCTGATCGTAAGCGGCAACTTCGAAAGAGCATCGGGTGCGGGTCGAGTCTTTTTCGAAGATGAGCGCAATATTTTTGCCTTTCAGGTGCTGAATTTCTTCGCCATTTTTCTTATCAATTTTAAGCGTTGACGCCAGCGCAAGCAGGCCGGTCAGCTCCGCAGGCGTGAAATCCAGCAGCCTGAGAAAATGGCGTTGATATAAGTGACTCATAAAGCACTCCGGGTGACATTTATTGAATTAAAATTCAATCTAACCGTATGAATATGCATTTTCAACCCCAGGGTGCAGAAACTTTTGTTTAAAGGTAGTGGCGGGAACGGCACTGTGGGAAAATACTCTCAAGAGATGCCACATAATGAGGAACGGATCATGGCAAACGAAGCCTTGCTGGAAGAGCAGCGTGAAGAGACGCGGCTGATTATTGAAGAGCTGTTAGATGACGGTAGCGACCCGGATGCGCTCTATACCATTGAGCACCACCTCTCCTGTGACAGCTTCGACGCGCTGGAAAAGGCGGCGGTAGAAGCGTTCAAAATGGGTTATGAAGTGACCGAGCCAGAAGAGCTGGAGCTGGAAGATGGCAGCAAAGTGATGTGCTGCGATATTCTCAGTGAAGGTGCGCTGAATGCAGAGCTGATTGATGCTCAGGTTGAGCAGCTGGTGGATCTGGCCGGTAAGTTCAACGTCGATTACGACGGCTGGGGCACCTATTTTGAAGATCCTGATGCACAGGATGAAGAAGAAGATGGCGACTTCATCGACGAAGAAGATAACGGCATCCGCCACTGATTGATTTTTACCAGGCCCGGCCCTGTGCCCGGCCTGTTTATTATCCGGGAGGCCCGTACGCGCTCCGCAAGACTCAAAGGGTGGACGCCGCTTCGCCCTTATTCATTTTCCGGACTCTCTCTTCATGAATACCGAACCGCTTCTTGCCCCCATTCACGCCTTTCTGCACTGCCGCACGCCGCAGGCATGGATTGATGAGGCCCGTAAACCTGAGAACCTGCCGCTGCTGCTGACGGATCATCTGGTCTGCGAGCTGAAAGCAGCCCAGACTGCGATGTGGCTGATCCGCCGTTACGTGGCAGACAAAGAGAGTAGCGAGGCGCTGCTGGCCTGGCTGAAGCCGTGGGAAGAGTTTATTCATCAGCAGACCAACGATCTGACCTTTCTTGAGCAACAGAAAGGGTTGTCGAAGGCGGTGATCAGCCGTGCTGACGTAAAGTACGGCGATGTGCTGGTGGACAAGATGGTGCTGCTGATTAAAGAGGAGCTGCACCACTTTTATCAGGTGCTGGAGATTATGCAGGCGCGCGGGATTCCCTATATCAAAATTACCGCCAGCCGCTATGCCAAAGGACTGCTGCGTGAAATCACCACTCACGAACCGCAAACGCTGGTGGATAAACTGATCTGTGGCGCCTACATCGAAGCGCGCTCCTGCGAGCGGTTTGCCAGCCTGGCGCCCCATCTGGATCGGGAACTGGCGGCCTTTTACGTTTCGTTGCTGCGTTCAGAGGCCAGGCACTATCAGGATTATCTGGCCCTGGCAGAACAGGTAGCAAAAGCGGATATCAGTGAGCGCGTCAGGAAAATTGGCGAGACGGAGGCGCAGCTGATCCAGCAGCCCGACAGCCAGCTGAGATTTCACAGCGGCGTACCGGCCTTCTGACCAGGGCAGCCCGTACGCCCAGGCCCGGATGCATTAAAGCGTCTTCAGCATTGTGACTTCGCAATCCACGTGACCGGTATTGCCCATCGGGCCGTCAATATGCTCAAAGCCAAGATGTTCATACAGACGAATAGCACGGGTCAGTGACGCTGTTGTTTCAAGATAGCAGCGGCTGAAACCGCGCTCGCGGGCAAAATCCATCGCCTGCATTGCCAGCTCGCGCGCCAGGCCCATGCCGCGTACCGCAGGCATAAAGTACATCTTCTGCAACTCGCATACCCCTTCTTCACTGCCGTGCAGCGGTGCAACGCCACCGCCGCCCACAATCTTCCCCTCAAGCTCAATCACCCAGTAGGCGCTGTCCGGTTCGCTGTAAAGCTCAAACAGATGGTCAAGATTCGGATCGGCCACGGTAAAGCCTTTATCGGCGGTAAGGCCAAATTCGGCGGAAACGTCGCGGATCACGCGGGCGATATGCGGGTTATCAGCAAGTTGCATCGGGCGGACCCGAAGTGAAGTCGTAGTAAAAATAGTCATAGCGGTGCCGTGTTAGTCTGTATAAAAGCAGTGTAATAATATTAAGCGGTGTGATGCAAACTTCACCTGTGCCAGCCTGCCATGTAGACCGGCAATAAAAAAGGCCCGGTGAGAAGCTCTCAGCCGGGCCTGTGGTGCAGGGCGCTTACTGCTTACAGCGCTTTGATGACTGCCTGCTGTTCAATCAGTTTCGCTTTTGCCTGGCCGAACTCGGTCATACGCTCGCGCTCTTTGGCAACCACCGCTTCTGGCGCGCGGGAGACAAAGCCTTCGTTCGACAGCTTGCTTTCGATCTTGCCGATTTCCACTTCCAGTTTGGTGACCTCTTTCGCCAGACGCTCCAGCTCAGCCGCCTTGTCCACCAGATCCGCCATCGGGATCAGCAGCTCTGCGCCGTCGATGATTTTGGTAACCGATACCGGTGCTTTCTCATCAGCAGTCAGACAGGTGATGCTCTCCAGACGCGCCAGCGTTTTCAGGAAGCTGTGGTTATCGTTCACACGACGAACCACATCAGCGCTGGCACCGCGCAGCAGCACATCCAGCGGTTTGGAAGGGGAGAGATTCATCTCCGCACGGATATTACGCACGGCAACGATAGCCTGCTTCAGCCACTCGGTATCGCTCAGCGCGGCTTCATCCACCTTAGCGGTGTCGAAAGCTGGCATCGGCTGCAACATGATGGTGTCGTCGCTGATGTTTTTCAGCACTTTCACCCGCTGCCAGATGGTTTCCGTGATAAACGGAATAATCGGGTGCGCCAGGCGCAGCAGGGATTCCAGCACCTCAACCAGCGTATGACGGGTACCGCGCAGCTGCGCTTCCGTTCCGCCCGTCATCACCGGCTTGGCCAGCTCCAGATACCAGTCGCAGAACTGGTTCCAGGTGAACTCATACAGGATGCCGGCCGCAATATCGAAGCGGAAGGTATCCAGCGCTTCGCGGTAGGCTTTCACCGTCTGATTAAATTCAGCAAGGATCCAGCGGTCCGCCAGCGACAGCTCCAGTTCACCGCCGTTGAAGCCGCAATCCTGCTCTTCGGTATTCATCAGAACAAAGCGGCTGGCGTTCCAGAGCTTGTTACAGAAGTTACGGTAGCCTTCCAGGCGCTTCATATCCCAGTTGATGTCGCGGCCGGTAGAGGCCAGCGCCGCCAGGGTGAAGCGCAGAGCATCGGTGCCGTGCGGCTCAATGCCGTTCGGGAACTGCTTCTCGGTGCGCTTGCGGATCTTATCAGCCAGCTGCGGCTGCATCATGTTGCCGGTGCGCTTGGCAAGCAGGTCTTCCAGCGAAATGCCGTCAACCATATCCAGAGGATCGATGACGTTGCCTTTCGATTTCGACATCTTCTGCCCTTCATCGTCCCGGATCAGGCCGGTCATATAGACCTTTTTGAACGGAACCTGAGGCTTGCCATCTTCATCCTTGATGAAGTGCATGGTCAGCATGATCATGCGGGCGATCCAGAAGAAGATGATGTCGAAGCCGCTCACCATCACGCTGGTGGGATGGAAGGTACGCAGCGCTTCGGTGTTCTCTGGCCAGCCCAGGGTGGAGAAAGTCCAGAGGCCGGAAGAGAACCAGGTATCCAGGACATCTTCATCCTGGTTCAGCGCCACGTCGGCGGCCAGATTGTTCTCTTTACGCACCTCTTCTTCGGTGCGGCCTACATAGACGTTGCCTTCGGCATCATACCAGGCCGGAATGCGGTGACCCCACCACAGCTGACGGGAGATACACCAGTCCTGAATATCACGCATCCAGGAGAAGTACATGTTTTCATACTGCTTAGGTACAAACTGGATCTCGCCCTGCTCAACGGCTTCCACCGCCACTTTGGCCAGCGGCGCGGTACGCACGTACCACTGGTCGGTCAGCATCGGCTCGATAACCACGCCGCCACGGTCGCCGTAAGGCACGGTGAGATCGTGTGGCTTAACCTCTTCCAGCAGGCCCAGCGCATCCACAGCCGCCACAATCGCTTTACGCGCGGCGAAACGCTCCAGATTCTGGAATTCAGCCGGGATGGTGGCGTCGTAAATGTCAGACTCTTCGCCGTTGCAGTCATAGACCTGCGCCAGATCGCGAATATCGCCATCAAAGGTCAGAATATTGATCATCGGCAGCTTGTGGCGGCGGCCCACTTCATAGTCGTTGAAGTCGTGCGCCGGGGTGATTTTCACGCAGCCGGTGCCTTTCTCCATATCCGCGTGTTCATCGCCCACGATCGGAATGCGACGATCCACAAAAGGCAGCACCACAAACTTGCCGATCAGATCTTTATAACGCGGATCTTCCGGGTTCACGGCCACGCCGGTATCGCCCAGCACCGTCTCCGGGCGGGTGGTGGCCACCACCAGATAATCTTTGCCGTCGGCGGTTTTAGCGCCGTCAGCCAGCGGATAGCGGATATGCCACATCGAGCCTTTCGACTCGCGGTTTTCCACTTCCAGGTCGGAAATGGCGGTGCGCAGTTTAGGATCCCAGTTTACCAGGCGTTTGCCACGGTAGATCAGGTCTTCTTTGTACAGGCGCACAAACACTTCTTTTACCGCATGAGAGAGACCCTCATCCATGGTGAAGCGCTCGCGCTCCCAGTCCACGGAGTTACCCAGGCGGCGCATCTGGCGGGTGATGGTACCGCCGGACTCTGCTTTCCATTCCCAGATTTTGTCGATAAACGCTTCGCGACCGTAGTCCTTGCGCGTTTTGCCCTCTTCAGCGGCAATTTTACGCTCAACTACCATCTGCGTGGCGATACCCGCGTGGTCAGTACCCGCCTGCCACAGAGTATTTTTACCCTGCATGCGCTGGTAGCGGATCAGAGTATCCATGATCGTTTGCTGGAATGCGTGACCCATATGCAAGCTGCCGGTAACGTTCGGCGGCGGGATCATTATGCAGTAGCTTTCCTGGCTGGTATCGCCATTAGGTTTAAAGTAGCCCTGCTGTTCCCAGTGCTCGTAAAGCGGCTGTTCGATCTCTTGCGGGTTATATGTCTTTTCCATTTCTGCTATGTCTTAGGCACGGGAGGCGGTGCCGTATTCAAGTGGAATCCAACGCTGCGATACGCTTTGTAGCGGTCGCGCGCCAGCTGTTTCAATGATTCTTCGTAAGGGACGAAGTCTACCACTTCATAGAAAGCGGTGGCAAAATCTGCAAACTGCGGCAGCAGGCTGATCAGCAGGTCACGCGGGGCGTTTCCCCGACGCTGTGGCCACGCCAGCTCAACCGGTGCGCCATACTTCGGCCCTTCACCCGCCAGATTATGCGGCACAAAGGCGTTCGCCGGACGCTGCCACAGCGCTTCGTCCAGCCGGACAGCCTGCGCTTCATCCTCACAGGCTACCAATACGCGTTTTCCCTCGCGCCAGCGCGCCTCTGCTATATCGCAGACCAGCGCCTCAAGGGCGCTGATCCCGTCAACCGGGGTATCGGTTTCCAGCAGATAGAAGGTTGCGGTTTTCATCAGTTTTTAATCGTCGCCGTTAAGGCCAGCACGGTTCAGCAGGAACTGGGAGAGCAGCGCCACAGGACGGCCGGTGGCCCCTTTGGCTTTGCCGGAGCGCCAGGCCGTACCCGCGATGTCCAGATGCGCCCAGTTATATTTACGGGCAAAACGCGCCAGGAAGCAGGCGGCGGTAATCGCTCCGCCAGGGCGGCCACCAATGTTTGCAATATCGGCAAAGTTGGAGTCCAGCTGCTCCTGATATTCATCCGCCATCGGCAGACGCCAGGCGCGGTCACCCGCCTGTTCAGAGGCGCCAATCAGCTCATGCGCCAGCGGGTTGTGGTTCGACAGCAGGCCGCTGACGTGGTGACCCAGCGCAATCACGCAGGCACCGGTCAGGGTTGCGACATCAATCACTACGTCCGGATCGAAACGTTCCACGTAGGTCAGCGCATCGCACAGCACCAGACGGCCTTCCGCATCAGTATTCAGCACTTCCACGGTCTGACCGGACATGGTGGTCAGCACGTCCCCCGGACGATAAGCGCGGCCACCAGGCATGTTTTCACAGCCTGCCAGCACGCCCACCACGTTCAGCGGCAGATTCAGCTCCGCCACCATACGCATCACGCCGTAGACCGACGCCGCGCCGCACATGTCATATTTCATCTCGTCCATCGCTTCGCCCGGCTTGATGGAGATGCCGCCGGAGTCGAAGGTGACGCCTTTGCCGACCAGTACAATGGGCTTGCTCTCTGCGTCCGGGCTGCCTTTGTATTCGATAACCGACATCAGCGACTCGTTCTGCGAGCCTTGTCCCACGGCCAGATAGGCGTTCATGCCCAGCTCTTTCATCTGCTGCTCGCCAATCACGCGGGTAGTGATGTTCTTGCTGTAGGCATCGGCCAGCTGACGCGCCTGAGAAGCCAGGTAGGCGGCGTTACAGATGTTTGGCGGCATATTCCCAAGATCTTTCGCGGCTTTAACACCAGCAGCCACGGCCAGACCGTGCTGAATGGCGCGCTCGCCGCTGGTGAGTTCACGGCGGGTAGGCACGTTAAAGACCATTTTGCGCAGCGGACGGCGCGGTTCGGTTTTATTGCTTTTCAGCTGATCGAAGCTGTACAACGTCTCTTTAGAGGTCTCCACTGCCTGGCGGACTTTCCAGTAAGTGTTGCGGCCTTTAACGTGTAGCTCGGTCAGGAAGCAGACCGCTTCCATTGAACCGGTATCGTTCAGCGTGTTGATGGTTTTCTGGATCACCTGCTTGTACTGACGCTCATCAAGCTCGCGCTCTTTGCCGCAGCCAATCAGCAGAATGCGCTCAGAGAGGATATTGGGCACGTGATGAAGCAGCAAGGTCTGGCCGACTTTGCCTTCCAGTTCGCCCCGGCGGAGCAGGGCGCTGATGTAGCCATCGCTGATCTTATCCAGCTGTTCAGCAATCGGTGACAGCCTGCGCGGTTCAAACACGCCAACCACGATACAGGCACTGCGTTGCTTTTCCGGGCTACCGCTTTTTACACTGAACTCCATGCACTCTCCTGAATCTTAAAGACAACGGCGCTTGCTGCGGCTAGAATGTAGCGCTTTCGTCAAGCTCGGTGCCAGGCATTACGCCACTGGGGTATTGGGCGTCTGAATGAGTTTTGGTGATAATACGTTTTTTTTTGCATCACCAGAACGCGATTGTTGTCATACTATTTTAGCTATGACGGAGGCCATTGATGAGAAAAAATGGCGTATAAGCGATGAAACTAGCGATTTTCCTGCAAAAAGACAAGTTTTCACAGGCGTACTCAGCGTGATCATCATTAGATATCTGGTTAGGGAAACGCTCAAAAGCCAGCTGGCTATCCTCTTCATCCTGCTACTGATCTTCTTTTGTCAGAAGTTAGTCAGGATTTTGGGAGCCGCGGTGGATGGCGAAATTCCAACAAATTTAGTCCTGACATTATTGGGCCTTGGCGTGCCAGAAATGGCGCAGCTTATCCTGCCACTGAGCCTGTTTTTAGCCATTTTGATGACGCTTGGGCGGTTATACACCGAAAGCGAGATCACGGTGATGCATGCCTGCGGCCTGAGCAAAGCGGTGCTGGTGAAGGCCGCCATGGTGCTGATGCTGTTCACCGCGGTGGTGGCTGCTGTCAATGTCGCCTGGCTTGGCCCCTGGTCCTCCCGCTATCAAAGCGAAGTTACGCAGAATGCAAAAGCTAACCCAGGCGCCGCGGCGCTGGCTGCCGGGCAGTTCCAGCAGTCGGGGGATGGCCAGTCGGTCATGTTCATTGAGAACGTTAAGGGCAACACCTTTGGCAACGTCTTCCTGGCGCAGCTGCGGCCTAAAGGCAATGCCCGTCCTTCTGTGGTGCTGGCTGATAAAGGCCATATGACCCAGCGACCAGACGGCTCGCAGGTGGTGACGCTGGAGAAAGGTACCCGATTTGAAGGCACGGCGATGCTGCGCGATTTCCGCATCACGGACTTCGTAAACTATCAGGCGATAGTCGGGCACCAGGACGTGGTGCTGGACCCGAACGATGCCGAGCAGATGGATTTCAAAACGCTGGCGCAGTCCAGCAAGCCAGAGTTCAGAAGCGAGTTCCACTGGCGCATCACGCTGGTGTTCTCGGTGCTGGTGATGGCGTTAATGGTAGTGCCGCTCAGCGTGGTTAACCCACGTCAGGGCCGGGTTCTGTCGATGCTGCCCGCTATGCTGCTCTATCTGATCTTCTTCCTGTTGCAGAGTTCGCTGCGCTCCAGCGGCCAGAAAGGCCGCCTCGATCCTGCGGTCTGGATGTGGGTGGTGAATATCTCTTACCTGGCGCTGGCCGTGCTGCTTAATCTGTGGGATACCGTGCCCATGCGGCGTCTCCGTGCCCGCTTCAGCAAGGGAGGCTCCGTCTGATGTTTGGCGTACTCGACAGATATATCGGTAAAACGATCTTCAACACCATTATGGCGACGCTGTTTATGCTGGTGTCGCTCTCGGGCATCATCAAGTTCGTGGACCAGCTGCGCAAAACCGGGCAGGGCGAATACACCGCGCTGGGTGCCGGGTTGTATACCGTGCTCAGCGTGCCGAAGGATATTGAAATCTTCTTCCCGATGGCCGCCCTGCTTGGCGCGTTGTTAGGGCTGGGGACGCTGGCCCAGCGGAGTGAGCTGGTGGTCATGCAGGCTTCCGGCTTTACGCGGATGCAGATCGCCGCTTCGGTGATGAAAACGGCCATCCCGCTGGTGCTGCTGACCATGGCAATTGGTGAGTTTGTGGCGCCGCAGGGCGAGCAGATGGCGCGTAACTACCGTGCGCAGCAGCTGGTGGGCGGTTCGCTGCTCTCCACACAGAACGGCCTGTGGGCAAAGGATGGCGACAACTTTATCTTTATTGAACGCATCAAGGATAACAGTGAGCTGACCGGCATCAGCATCTACAGCTTCAACAAAGAACGTCGTCTGCAAAACGTGCGCTACGCGGCCTCCGCTAAGTACAACGCGGATAAAAAGTCCTGGGATTTGGCGCAGGTGGATCAGTCTGATCTCACCAATCCGAAGCAGGTCAGCGGCAGCCAGACGCTGAGCGGCGAATGGAAAACCACGCTGACGCCAGACAAGCTGGGCGTAGTGGCGCTGGACCCGGATGCGCTCTCTATCAGCGGCCTCTATAACTATGTGAAGTATCTGAAGCAGAGCGGCCAGGTTGCCGGGCGCTATCAGCTGAACATGTGGAGCAAAATCTTCCAGCCGCTGTCGGTGGCGGTGATGATGCTGATGGCACTGTCGTTCATCTTTGGCCCGCTGCGCAGCGTGTCGATGGGGATGCGGGTAGTCACCGGTATCAGCTTCGGTTTCCTGTTCTACGTGCTGGATCAGATCTTCGGGCCGCTGAGCCTGGTGTACAACATCCCGCCTATTCTCGGCGCGTTGCTACCAAGCGCAGCGTTCTTCGCCATCAGCGTCTATATGCTGCTGAAACGACGTTAATCAGCCCTGTCAGGCAGCACATACGCTGTCAGCTTACAGTCATACTGAAACCGCATCAGAACTCAGGCTCACCAGCGAAAGCTGGCGAGCCTGAGTTGTTTTTATCGCCCGCAAACCGTGCCGACATCATTCCCGCTTATTAAAGAATGTCACTTTCAGCAGGCGGCAAGGCTGATGAAACCGACGCAGTAGGGCCAGGCGCGCATCGCTTTTATCTCTGTGGTGTCACTTCCCGGCGCGGCGTTGACAGAACCTCTGCTATCGGCTGGTTCAGAGAAAAACGGTAATATAATGACCTTGTCTGCGGCTTCGCTTATTGCAATTACCTGTGTTAGTTATGTTTATTTAAAAATTAAAAGCAGACTTAAACATAATAAGCTGACGGCGCTATCGCTGAAGGTGATTTACGTTAACAATAAGGGCCAGTCTTAATTTAGCTTTGTCAGTGAAAAAAATTTTCCATTACATTTTATTTTCCTTCCCACCGCTAAAGCATTCCGGCTGCGCTAAGATTTAATTACTTCGCGTAATTAATCCCTTGCCTTATTAAAGGAGTCGCTATGGGCGGCAAATCTGATCCCCCGAAGCGAGCTTCCGGTGAGGAGCAACGGCTGCCGCTGTCAGAGGAGCATGCCACTCTCGCCAAGGCTCGTGTGCTGGACAGCCGCATCAGAATCGAGCGGACTACTACCTCCGCTGCCGAGCTGCTTGAAACCGAATTAGCACGCGATGAAGTGGAGATTAAACATATTATTAAGAACCAGCTGGTAGAGGATGACTACTCAGCTGAAGTTCGTTATGAAGGCGACCTCTTAATTATTCCGGTTATCGAAGAGCGCGTTGAAATTATCCGCCGGAAAATCCTGAAAGAAGAAGTCCATATCCGTAAAGTCAAAAAAGTAGAGCCTTATCAACAAGAGGTTTTGGTCAGAAGCCAGGAGGTGAAGATTCGTAAGGAGAAAGGAAAACCCTAAACCCATTTACGAGGAATCTGTTATGGCACATGAAAAAATCGTTACCGCATTTAACCAGGAACAGCAGGCGCAGGTTGCCCGTGAAAAGCTGATTGCCGAAGGCATCGCCGAGAAAAATATCGATATTATCTCTGGTGAGCGCCTGCGGGTGGAAGACAAAGAGATCCGCCATCCCAGCTTCTGGCAGCGCATTTTTGGTGACGATGTGGATGAAAGTTACGCCAGCGAATATAACCGTGCGCTGCAAACCGGCGGGGTATTGCTGACCGTTCGCGTCTCGAAAGAGGAAGCAGGTAACGTCGAGATGCTGCTGGATCAATATTCCAGTGATTACTCCAGCCTGACGCCAGGCGCGGGGCAGGGAACGGATCGTCAGTTGCTGGGGGAGACGGATGAGCGGCTTTCCAGAGGCGTGGGGGGAAGCTATGAGACGGAAAAAGATGACTCTCTTGCCGCTACATTGGGTGGCAGTCCGGTAAGGGATAATAACGATCCTCTTACCACCACCTCGGGCGGAGGCTATGAGACGAATACGGACGACCGTCTTACCACCGGAGCGGAGAGTCGCCTGGGCACGGATACGGACGACCGTCTTACCACCGGAGCAAACAGTCGCCTGGGGACAGATACGGACGATCTTCTTACTACCGGGGCGGACAGCCGTCTGGGTACAGAGAGTGATGACCGTTTCGCCACCGACGAACCGCTCTACAATGAAGATGCAGACCGCCCACTGGCCAGTGAAGGGGTGGCGTCGGTCACCGGTGGCGGACTCCAGCGCGATGATCAGCGCGAAGGGTTGACGCTGGCTGAGGAAGAGGTAGAGATTGGTAAACGTCAGGTCAGCGATGGCTTTGTTCGCCTGCGCCGTTACACGGTGGAAGAGTCAGACTCTGAAGACATTTCGCTCTACGATCAGCATGCCGAAGTGTTCCGCCATGCGGTAGATGACCCCTCCTATCTCAACGACGTTGACTGGTCTGACAAGACCATTGAGGTGGAAGAGTCCCACGAAGTGCCGGTGGTCAGTAAAACCGCCCACATCCGTGAAGAGGTGGGCGTACGAAGCGAAGGCACCGAGCGCGTGGAAACGGTGAAAGAGAGCGTACGTCGCCAGGAAGTGAAGGTGGAAAAAGAGGGCGACACGGAGCACGATCTGTCGCGCCTTGATGACGACCCTAAATAACCCTCTGCCTTTATAAAGCTCCCGCGCGGATCCAGTCGATCAGCGCGGGAAGCTGCGTCACTCCCCATAAGATCAGACCAATCACGCCACCTACCACCGTGCCGTTGATCCGGATGCGCTGTAAATCCTTGCCGATGTTCAACTCAACCTGATGGGACATATCTTTTGCATCCCAGCTTTTCACCGTGTCGCTGATATGGCTACTGAGAAAGGCGGAGAACTCCGGCGCGGCGCTGGTGGCGGCCTCTTCCATATGCTGATTCAGCGAGGCGCGCAGGCTGGCGTCCTGCATCAGCGTTTCGCCCAGCCACTGACCGGCCGCGCTGACTTTTGCATGCAGCACAGAGTCTGGCTTATCCAGATCCTCCTTCAGCCAGTTGCGCAGGTCGCCCCACAGCTGGCTGATATAGGTGTTCAGCGCCTCATCCTGCTTGAGATAAGCTTTGATCTCTTCCGCTTTCTCCACCATCTCCGGATCGCTGCGCAGCCGCTCAATCAGCCGTTGTACCGCCCGGTTAAAGCCCTGACGGATCTCGTGCGCGCCATCCTGCTCAATATCGCTGAGAATCGACTTCACCGCGTTGGCGGCCAGCTCCGCGCTTTTTTCTCCGACCCATTCCGTCGGCAGCATCTTCTCTTTCAGCGGATGTTCCCGCTTCAGCCAGCGCATCACCTGCTGGGCGATAAAATCGTGCGTGCCGGGCTTGTTCACCAGATGCAGCACCTGCGCGATGGCGTCATCCAGCAGCGCCTGATGCCGGTTATTTTTGGTCAGGCTCTCCAGCACCATCGCGGCGGACTGCGTCAGATCGGCCTTATCAATCGCCTTGTGAATAGCGCGGCGCATAAACGCCTGAATACGCGTGTCATCGGCCAGATCCAGAAAGCCGCGAACAATCTTCAGCAGATAGCCGCCAAGCCGTGCAGCGTTGTCCGGCTGGCTCAGCCACCTGGCGATGATCTGCGCCGGATCGTGACGTCGGATCAGCGTCAGCAGGGATTCGGTATTAAGAAATTTATCCTGAACAAACATCGCCAGGTTATCGGCGATGCGATCTTTATTGCGGGGGATAATGGCGGTGTGGCGGCCCACCAGCGGGATCGGCACGCGGCGGAACAGCGCACTGACCGCAAACCAGTCCGCCAGTGCGCCGACCATTGAGGCTTCCGATACCGCTTTCAGGGCGCCAACCCAGTGATTTGTGGGATACCACAGCGGGTAAAGTACGGTGGCAATAAAGAGAAGGGCGGCGCCGCACAGCAGCAGCAGCGGCGTCCGTTTTGCTCTGATCAGTTCTGATTCTTTGTTCATAAATGCTTGCCTGCTCCTGGGCGGATTTAGCAAAAATTAAACCAGGCGGTTTTAGTCGCGCCTCAGTATAGCTCGTCAATGAGGCCAGTTTTCCAGGTGTAGTTGCTTAACTGCCAGCTGTTAAAATCGACGTAAAAATGAGCCTGCTCGCCGTTGGCGATATCGGTAACGATAGCTTCGTGCACGCCGCCGGCTTTCTCTCGCCAGCTGGCAATCAGCGCCGGATGGCCCGCTTTTTTCTCTACGCGCAGCCAGACGCGATCCAGGATTTCATTACCCTGCACTTTCTGGCCGTCGGCGAGGATCAGTTGGGTGGTAACCGCTGGCGTCATCATCAGCGTGGTGATCCACAAGCCGCGATCGGTAGTCCCGAAAAAATCGCTGACTTTTTGCAAGCGGCTGACAGTCAGCGGCTGCGTTTTGACGATGGCGTCCACCAGCGCAGAGTTGCCGAACAGCTTTTCCGGTTGCTTAACGGCACTGTTGGTTTTTTCCAGAGAGAAGTGGAGGTAAGGCTTGCCGTCGCTAAAGCTGGAAACAACCAGCTGCAAACCATTATCCATTTGCATTGAGATGAGTCGTGCCAGCGCGGGAACGTCCAGCGGGATCGCTTTCAGCCCGTGTTCGATGCGGGCGAAAATCAGCGAAGGATAGTAACCAAACCAGAGATGGCCTTCCTGTTGCTGCTGCTGCTGCTGCCAGCGCAGCTCAGCTATCAGCTTATCGATGTCGGGGCCGTCGGCGCCAATATCGATCAGATAGCTGGCCAACTCAACACGATTATGGGCTGATTTAAAGGTGTTCAGGTTCGCTTCGGCAAACCGGCGCGCACGTTGCTCATCAAACTGCCGCACGTTGGTGAAAGCGTCGGCCAGAATATTTTCGTCATAGCGACCGCTGCGATCGTCCAGCATTTGCAGCGTAAACGGATAAAGCGAGCGTTCCTCTTTCATCGCCTCCAGCACGGCCACTTTTTTATCATTGTTGAATGCCTTGTCACCGAGGATATCGGCAATCTTTTTGCCTGTGTCATCCGCCATAACCCGGCCAAATATGCCCCGGCTGACGATAATCAGGTGCAGCGCGTCTCTGAACTGATAGTCGTCGGAAGCGGGGTTAAGAATGATTGCCATCAAACGCTGTGTTTCTGCTGCGTTAAGATGGGGCTGGCTGCCGCCGCCACGGGCGTTGTCTCTGGCATAGCGCAGCGTCAGCGAGTCGAGCAGGGCGCTGGTGCGCAGCTCATCCATAACCCGATAACCGCCGCTGTTTTCATCGTCAAAGCGCAGCCAGCCATTAACCTTATCGGTAACAATAGTCGTCATTTTGCTACTTACGCCGGAGATACCGACAAAGCCCGCCAGCGTAAGCACGGTGGCGAAAACGGCGAACATGCCCAAAATCCATTTGCGGGTGTTATCCAGCACCGACAGAGTTTTATTGATGGCGCTTTCGGTTATCTTTGCTTCAGCGTTGTCGATTTTGTCGCTGACCTGTTGCAGCAGACGGAGATTCTCCTCGCGCAGCTTTTGCAGCTCGGCCTTATGCTGCTGAGTATCACGTTCGATTAGCAGCTTCGTTAAATCATGCATCGTTCTCTCACTACAGAAAAAGTTAACGGTCGGCGTCTAACGATAATGCAGGCTGGTGCCCGGAGATGCAAACCGCAGCGTTGCTGAAAAAGGCGCATAACAGAGATGGCAGCCATGGCAAAATTCTGTAGCTTATTTACTTTTGCGGCGAGGAGAAAAGATGGATGCGAACATTATTGCAGTAGCCACCATTGGTGGCGCGCTGTTGCTGGGCGCGATGAGTCCTGGCCCAAGCTTTATTTTAGTGGCAAGAACGGCGGTGGCCTCTTCACGGCGGGCAGGAATGGGCGCGGCGCTGGGCATGGGCTTCGGCGCAGTTATTATTTCTCTGTTCGCGCTGATGGGACTGCACACGCTGCTCGCGGCGGTACCGTGGTTGTGCCTGACGTTGAAGACCGGCGGCGGGATCTATCTGTTGTGGATGGCGTACAGGATGTTCAAAGGCGCGCGTGAGCCGCTGCATGTGGAAGGGGGAACCAGCTCTGGTAAAAGTTTCCGTAAGGCTTTTCTGCACGCTTTTATTACCCAGATCAGTAACCCGAAAACGGCGATCGTTACCGCCGGGATATTCGCCGCGCTGCTGCCTGCGCACATCTCTCCGATGATGTATGTGGCACTGCCTGTCGTATCATTGCTGGTGGATGGCTTGTGGTATGCGTTTGTGGCTTATGCGCTCTCTTCACGAGGCCCGCGCACCACTTATTTGCGCTATAAGGCGATGTTTGATCGACTGGGCGGAAGCGTAATGGCGCTGTTGGGCCTCAAGCTTATGGTGAAATAAAAACGAGCCGCACAGTGGCGGCTCGCGGGAAGACGGTGAGGGGACAGCCTCACCGTTTTAGAGAGAGTAAGGAGAGAGCCTTACTGTGATCGGTACAGGTTCAGCCTGGTAATCATCAACAGTGACGCTCGCCTTTACTGTAAGAGAGAAAATCTCTTTATGAGCAGCAGGCTCGCCTTCTCCATGATAAAAATATTGTCTGTATGATCAACTGCCTGGTCTTATCACAAGTGAGGAGATCTTGTGATAATCAACAGGCTCGGCTTTATCAGGAGATAAAGTTTTTGCCCTGCTTCAGCACCAGGTCACAGGCTTTGGTTTTCACCTTCTTGCCCATAGCGGTGTCGCCCAGACTGCTCAGGTTCACCTGCTGGTTGTTGCCGGTATTCAGCAGACCCATCAGGCCCTGTTTGTAGTCGGTGGTTTCCTGCTGTTTGGTGGTATCAGTCAGGCCCAGCTTGCCCAGCAGCTGATCTTTCACCGAGCTGACGTTGTTATCCACCAGGTTATTCTTCATGCAGTATTGCAGCACGCCCGTGGCGTTGGTCATGGTGCTGGAGCTGAGCGACTGATTACCGCCGTTCAACAACCCGGCCAGCGCTCCCAGAGAGGTGCCAGTAGGCTGCGGTGAAGTGGTAGAACTGGAGGAGTTAGAATTCTGGCTGAGCGAAGAAGCCGCGCTGCTCAGCTGATCCTGCCAGCTGGCCGCCGAGGCCACACCAGCGAACAAGGAAGCAGAAACTGTCAATGCCAAAACCATCTTAGAAGCTTTCATAGTTAACCCTTTACGTTTGTTATCCGGCGCGCGCCCTCCCGGCATCACGCTTTATGTTCCTTTGGGACTGTCGGAATGCAGGGGAGTTCCGCTGTTGCAGAACAGAGAAGGGCAGGAGGCGGGCTTTGAGATTTGTCTTAAGGAGCAGGATTGCCAGGTGAGCATTTTATCGATTCCAGGGCAAGGCCAGAACTTCTGTTTATGCTTAAGAAGGAGCCTGCCGGTGGATTTTTCAGCACTTGCATCACATCGGGGCGGATAGTAGTTGCGTGCTGAGAGGGTAACGGTATAATCCACAACGTTTTCCGCATACCCTTCAGTGCCGAAGTGGCGAAATCGGTAGACGCAGTTGATTCAAAATCAACCGCCGCGAGGCGTGCCGGTTCGATTCCGGCCTTCGGCACCAGTATCCTGTCCATCCCCGTCCGGGGAAGTCCAAAAAACCTTTAAAATCAACGTTAACGCTTTTTGTATCGTCCCTGTACGTCCGAGGTCATCCATTGACATCCGACAAGTTTGGGGGTCAGAATGGGGGTCACTTCGCTTCGATAAAATTTTGACCCCCAAATTATGCCTCTAACTGATGTCGCGGCCCGTACCGCAAAGCCTCGTGAGAAAGAGTACAAACTCACTGACGGCCACGGATTGTATCTTCTTGTCAAACCAACTGGTTCTAAGCGCTGGTATCTCAAGTACCGTTTTGAAGGGAAAGAGAGCAGAACGGCTTTAGGCGCTTATCCTCTTCTTTCCCTGGCAAAAGCGCGTGAGAAACGTGACGAGCTACGCCTTCTGATTGCAGATGGTGTCAGCCCTAATGCGAAAAAAGAAGAGGTGAGGCAAGAAGAAGAAGCTGCACTTAATACCTTTGAAAAAGTGGCTTATGACTGGCATGCAAACAATAAACGCTGGTCTGTCGGCCATGCTGAGCGAGTATGGCGTGACCTTGAACGTAATATCTTCCCAGCTATTGGAAAGCGTAATATTGCCGATTTAACAACCCGCGATCTGCTGTTGCCTCTGAAAGAGGTGGAGCAAAGCGGCCGCTTGGATGTGGCTTCCCGTTTGCAGCAGAGGATCACGGGTATTATGCGTTATGCGGTTCAGATTGGTATTACTGACCGGAATTCTGCTCAGGATCTTGCTGGAGCCATCATAACGAGAAAAGCTACTCACAGACCGGCTCTACCTTTAGAACGCTTACCTGATTTTCTTCAGCGTATTGAAACACATAAAGGCCGCCTGCTTACCCGTTTAGCCCTCAGGCTAAGCCTGTATGTCTTTATCCGTTCCAGTGAATTACGGTTTGCACGATGGAACGAAATCGACTTTAAGAAAGAGCTTTGGACTATCCCCGCAGAGCGTGAAGCGATTGAAGGAGTCAAACACTCACATCGCGGTTCGAAAATGCGCACCGTCCATCTGGTGCCGCTATCAAGTCAGGCTTTGGCTGTACTGCAAGATATTCAAGAGCTGAGTGGAAACAGAGCTTTAGTGTTTCCGGGCGATCATCATCCGACAAAACCAATGAGCGAAAACACCATTAACCATGCTCTTCGCAGAATGGGATACGACACAAAAACAGAGATATGCGGCCATGGGTTCAGAGCGATGGCATGTAGTGCATTGGTTGAATCTGGCCTGTGGTCGCGTGATGCTGTTGAGAGGCAAATGAGCCATCAGGAACGTAATGGGGTTCGCGCTGCTTACATCCATAAGGCAGAGCACCTTGAAGAGCGGCGGCTTATGGTGCAGTGGTGGGCTGATTATTTAGACAGCAATAATGAAAGTCACCTGACTCCATATGAGTTTGGCAGGCGTTAAGCTACGAAAAAAAGATTTTACAGAAAAGTGTTCACCCTGTTCACCTTTCATTTTTGTTCTTTATTATCAGTGAATTGAGTGGTGATCACTTGCAGGCGGAGTCTTCACCACTCTTCACCCGGGGTGAACACTGTTCACCTTCAAGCGTGAAAATCGGTTTGGCCAGTTTGGTTTTCTCATATAGGTATGTATCACACCGAAGCCCCTAGTCAGCTTCACAGCTTGGCAAATCAAAGTCAGGCTGAGGATTATGGCGAAGCGTCACTGCTTTCCACATCGCCCATTGTCTAAGTCCAAAGGCTGCTATGAGCGAGAAGTTGGCGATCGATTCATTAAAAAAATAGCCGAAAACTCTCTAGATTCGATATGACAATTAATATATAAACTCAAGGGACAATATCCATTATTAGAGTAAAATCCATGGCAGATGAAGATAAAATTAAAAGTCTATACCCTACTGCACTTTTTCATTTCGCGGAAGAAATCGACTCATTGAAATCTATATTGGAATGCCAGTACTTTAAGGTATCATATGCAAAAGAAATTATTTTCTCTTCAAAGTCTCGATTTGTTATGGGTATACCCATGGTTTCATTTTGTGATATAAGGCTTTCTCAATTAAATGAACATACAATCAAGTATGGTCATTTTGGATTGGGAATGCATAAATCTTGGGGAGAGAGAATGGGGTTAAACCCTGTTTTATATATGAGCAAACAGAGTGCGTTATTCAGAAAATACAATGACAGAATGCTTGAGTTAGGTGGGAGTGTTGGGAAGCTTGCTAATGAAGAAGGGAAGTCGCATCCTGATTTTCTCCGTAAGGTTAAGAATTATAGAGAATCTGCAAACCTAATAAGGTACATGAAGAATTATCAAGGAACTCTTCATCGTGTTGGACATAAACCAGTTAGTAATTATATATTTGCCGATGAAAATGAGTGGCGTTATGTTCCTTCCGTTATGGATACAGAGCATTTTGTTGTATCGGTTCCCTCTGAAGAGAAAACCAAAAAAGATCCCAAGCAATGGAAGGCTAAGTTTAATGATGAACTAAAAGCTAAGGGTATAAGGTTGGCTTTCACGACTGATGACATAAAATATATAATAGTTAATGATGAGGCAGAGCTAGAATCAATTATAAATATATTAAAGCAAACCTTCCCGGTGGATAAGGTCGATAAGTTAATAAGCAGGGTTTTTTGCTCTAAGCAAATATATGATGATTTGTAAGAGTTATTATTCTGAATTTTTTAATTTTATCAAAAGGATTTTTAAAAAATACAATCATCGTTTCAGGACGGAACCTGCACCAATGTTTAGGTGTTTGTAACGTCCGCTCCTGGCACAAACCGGCCGGAGCCGGTTTGGTGTTTATTGCATTATTTATGCATCGCAGCGCGGCAGCCAGTCGGCCTCGCAGTCTTCGCTCAGCTCCAGACTGGTCTGAATGCCGTTCTTTGTTTTGCGCTTCAGCAGCTCTATTTCGTATTCCTTCAGCGTCTGCGGTACTGCCTGCCCGAACGCGGTCAGGCTCATCGGGTGCTGATGACCTCTTGCCTCCATAAAGGACAGGTAGGCGTGATAGAGGTAGCGGCGCGGGTTCATCGGCCGGATATTGGCGTTGCCGATAAACAGCCCGGTCGGCGTGCTGAGCGGCGTCAGGTAGCCGCAGAAGTCGACCAGCGGGTCAGCACTGCGCTTGATTTCCAGCGCTTCCTCTGATGACTGCTGCTCCTGCAACAGCTCGCGGGCGTCGTCAGGGCGGGTGAAGCGCTGCATCAGGTGGCGTACGATAACCGCCAGCTCACCGGCAATCTTTTCCAGCAGCTGCGAATCACGCTCGTTTGCCGGTATCACGTCCGGGAACGGCAGGATTACCCGGCGACGGGAGACGCCGCCGCTGCGGTCGCTGAAGCGCATCGGGTTATTGTTGACAGCCAGTATCACCGCCGGGATGTGGGTTGAGTAGGCGTCGCGGTACTTCGGGTCAATCGCCACGGCATCGCCGCCGGTGATCGCCTTGATGCCCGCGCCGTCTCCGCTCCACTTCTCCTGGTCAGGCAGGATAATCAGCGAGTAGCCAACCACGCTTGCGCGTTCCCGTGACGATTCCAGCGTGTCGATGGTAGCGGCCGTGGTATTGTCCTCTCCGGCCAGCAGGCGGGCAATCGAGGCCATCACGCTTTTACCGCTGCCACCGGGGCCGGTTACCTCGAGGAACAGCTGCCAGTCGTAGCGGTTTGCCAGCACCATAAATAACGCCGCGAGGATACGCTCCTGCTTCGCCTCATTGCGTCCGGCCGCCCGCGTCAGCCACTGCCAGAACCAGGGCGCATCGTTCGCCAGATTCTCGCCCGCTTTCGGCGTGGTGTAGTCGACGCTGTTAATGGTACGCAGCCAGTTCTCTTTTTTATGGGGGCCAAAGATGCCGGTCGCGGTGTCAAACACGCCGTTACGGAAACCAATCAGCCGGCGGGCCGGTGCGCCCATCTGCGGCACCATCAGCTTGAGCGTGTCCACGATGCCGCCAATACCTGTGGCGGAGAACGGCGCGCGCACCTTCTGGAACAGCGCGGCAATCTCGCGGCTGAGCACGCGGTAGGGCAGCACCTGCCACGCGCCGCCCTCGTAGCGGCACAGGTCTTCACCCACAACCGGCACTGCCAATGTGTTGAGGTAGTGCGCGGCCAGCAGTTCGGCCTTCTGGCTGGCGCTCATGGCCTTCAGGTCGGCCTCGCTGACCGACTCAAACGGGCTGAGGGCTTTCGGCTGCGTGAACGCGGTCAGCATCGCCTGAGTATCTATTTCACCCTCAGCCTGAAAGACGTCGTTCCAGTCGCCGGTCACGGGCGGTAGCGCGGGCTGGCCGTTGCAGCGCTTCGCGGCCGCTTCAGCGCGCAGCTGGCCGGTGCCGTTTTCGTCATGGTCGGCGGCAATCAGTATCATCGCGTCCGGGTATTCGGCATGCAGGCGTTCAGCCAGCGCGGGCAGGTTGTTGGCGCTCAGGGCGACGTAAACCGCCTGCCCGGTGAGCCGGTGCACGGTCAGGCCGGTGGCGTACCCCTCGGTCAGCCAGAGCGTCTCGCCGGGTTCGCCCAGGCGGTGGAAAGTCTCTTTCACCTGACCGCCTGCAAGGGTACGTTTGGTGCCGTCAGCGTTAATCAACTGGACATGGGCCGTTTCGCCGGAGAAGTCAGCCAGCGGCACAATCAGGTCGCCCGGCTGATAGGTGGTGTCGCTGATGCGCTTTGCGGTGGTCAGCGTCAGGGCGCTGATATCAGCCAGCCCCTTGCCGGTCAGGTAAGCGTTACCGGCCTGTGCTTTCGCACCGGCAATGAGCCGTGCAGCCTCTTTTGCGGCGTTAAGGCGCACCTGCACCTTTTCCCCGTCAGTTTTCTTCTTGGACGTCTGTACCAGCCTGACCGGTGGGGTGCCAATCAGGTCGGCCACCCGGCAGGCGGCCTCCTTTGTGTTCACGTCCAGCGCCTTTTCAACCAGCGCCAGCCCGTCGCCCGCGCCGCACTGGTTGCAGACCCACGTGCCGCGACCGGCCTGATTGTCAAAGCGGAAGCGGTCTTTGCCGCCGCAGACCGGACACGGTGAGTGCTGTCCGGCGGCGTTGATACTGATACCCAGCGCGGGCAGTAGCTGAGGCCAGTGACCGGTGGCGGCGCGCACGGTGTCGGTGACGATATGTTTCATGCGGCCTCCTTAATGCAGCGTGGCTTTGGACGCGGCCAGGCGGCCGCACAGCAGTTCGTCCATCATGGTTTCCCCCATGCGCGTCAGTCGCGGCGCGGCGACCAGCACGTCGGGCTGCACCATTTCGCTGAGCATGGTGCAGGCCATGTCCATGCCGTTTTCCGGGCCGTACTTACGTACGTAGTAGCCCTCCAGCTCCAGCGCGATGGTCATCTGCACCTCGTCGAGCGAGGCGGAAACGTTGAGGCCGTAATGCTCGCAGGCTCTCAGGTAGCCCTGAGCCACGGCGCGGCGGTAAACGGCGGTGCGCACCTCAACGGGCAGGCAGGAATGATTAGTTGTCACGGGCGGAGACCTCCATATCGGTGAGCATGACGGATTCACAGGTGCTGACCACTTTACCCAGCTGGTCGGTAAGCAGCGCCACCACGGACGCCAGCGCATTGCCATCCGGGCCGCCGTGGCGGCTGCCGGAGCATTCGATAATTTCAAGCATATCGAGCACGGTCACGCCGACGCTGTGGGCATGCTGAAGGCGCAGAAAATCGGCGTGGGGAATGGGATAACTTGCGTGGTTATTGTGTCGGGCGGACAGGGTATTCATGCGGCCACCTCAGAGAGCGGCAGGCGACCGGCAAAGGACAGCACGTAATCGCGGGCCAGCAGGCGGCGGGCGGCAGTTTCGGTTTCGGCGGTGGTGCGCAGCATGCAGGGACGGGCGGCGGTATCGGCACGGCGCACGGCAGCAAAAAGAAAGGTGAACTGCATGCGTGTAGGGATAAGGGTTGCGGCCATAGTGGCAGACTCCAATGTTAGCTGGTTACAGCTACCACCAGAAACGCCAATTTCATTGGTGGCAGCCCAGACAGGGTTGGCGTAACCGGCAACATTGGAAACCGGCGCTTCGTGAGAAGCCCCCGCCTGGGCCACCATTACTCGACAGACGCAAAGGAATGAAATCCGTTGCGCGATAAGTAGGTGCCAGGAAGCACGGACACAAAAAAAGACGCGAGGCGCGTCATGTGTCGCCAATGTTGCATACGAGACGCCAATCCCGGCTGCCGATTTTGCGGCAGCGGGGAAACTGTATACCGGCGGCTCGCCAGAAAAAAGCCTTTTTTCACACATCGGGGCTTTTTCCTCAGCAATCGGTCAGGACGTGATCGGATTGCGGCGGATTTGATCGGAAGTTCTCACTCTGTGCGCCCTTCCTCTCTTTAGCAGTCTTGGGTTTTTCAGTCAGCACGGAAATATGGCCGTGACGGCCGCTGCTGAACGCGGGCAGCGTGGCGGATTTGCCACCGGCGGCAGAAAGCAGGCTTTCGGAAACGTACACGGCTTCTTCCTGGCTCAGCGGATAGCTGCGGGTGCCAAAATTAAGCTTAATCATGCCGCACCTCCGGCACGCTGCGCGATGCGGGCCTGCATCCAGTCGTCAATCTCTGATGCCAGCCAGGCAACGTTCTTGCCGCCGAGGGAAATCTGTGACGGAAACTGCTCACGGCAGATTAAATCGTAAATGGTGGAGCGGGACAGGCCGCAGATGCTGATAACTTCCGGCAGGCGCATAAAGCGGTCGCGGGGGTATTGCAGGTCGTTTACGGACGGCATGGCCGGGACGGATTGTGAAGCGGTGGAGAGCATGGTGTTACCTCGTGTTGTATCCGGGCGGCGCTGGCCGGTTCCGGTCGTGTTGTGCTGGTAACCCCCTATTGTGAGAATATTTTTGCCCGTGTAAACAAGTCCCTGTCTGCTGACTGGCGAGTAAAAATTGTATAAAAAACAAGCTTGTGTTGAATATAAGGCAATATAGGTGAATATAGGGGAGCAGAGTAACAAAATGTTAATATAAAACACTTATACCTGTTGATTCTGATTAATTAACCGGAAATAACATTAAATAAAGCTTGCCAGAAAAAGGCTGTTATAAAAGCGGGTGAACAGTGGTGAACACCCGGTGAACAGTTAATTCTGAAGTGTTCACCCCTTTAGTTACTGTATTTATTATATTTTTTTCAGGGGTGAAGAGTAGTGAACAGTTTTATATAAAACTAAAAGCTCAGAGGGGGTTGCCGGTGAAGATTTGGCCGTGTTTGCTCAGCGACAGGCAGACAGCAATGAAATGATTTGTCCGGTGGTGAACGACAGAATAGCGACATACTTTACAGACAGAGAGACAACGCTATGAGCACCCCGGAAAAGAGTGGCACCCTGGCAGCTTTTGAGCTGGCCCGAACCGCACACCTTGAGAAGATGAAAGAGTACAACGCCATCTGCGCCGACATTACCCGCTGCACGAAAGAGCGTGAAGCGGCCATTGAGGCAGGGAAGGAAGCCGAAACGAACTGGCGCACCCGCTTTCGCAGCCTGCGCGGCAACCTCACCGACGAGCTGAAGGCGGAACACAGCCAGCGCATTGCCAGTCGTGAACTGGCCGACGAGTTCACCGGCCTGATTGAAGAGCTGGAGATTGATAAGCAGTTTGCGATGATTGGCGGCTGCAATACCGGCCTTTCGTACATCAAATCACACCGGGCAGCCTTTAATGAGTTTGCCGATGCGGCCTGGCAGTCGGCGCTGCGCAACGTCAGCCCGTCGCTTCTGTGGGCCATCCGCCTGCGCCTTCAGCGTGAGAAGGTCAATCCCCGTGACGACGACACGCGCAGCGATATGCAGGTCGTGGCGGAGCTGATTGGTAATGCGCTGACCCGTGCGGCGGCGGCACTGCCCGAGAAGACGCTGACGGAAGCACCGGTGCTGGAAAATATCGGCCTGTGGCGTCCGGCGCTGACCGGCGTGGATATGAAGCTGTATCAGAGTCCGATGGGCAGGCAAAAACTGACGGAAACGCTGAAGGAAAAACGCGAACGCCTGAAAGAGGGCAATGCCAAATGATGCACTGTCCGCACTGCAAAAGCCCGGCGCATGCCAAATCAAGCCGGTACATGTCCGAACAGGTTAAGGAACGCTATCACCAGTGCACTAATCTCGACTGCTCGTGCTCATTCAAGACCAGCGAGAGCATCACGAAGGTGATCACCTCGCCGCCACAGGCCGAACCGGCCCCCGCAGTCCCCCCGGAGCCTGTTAAGGAACGCCAGACTATCGGGCGCTACGGTTCATCCTTTCGCACCCTCCATTAACCACCACGGCCGCTGAAACCAGCGGTCTTTTTGTTTCTGCATTTAGTCCTTTCAACGCCCTTTTTCTGGCAAGCCCGGTTTGTAAAAAGCGATGCATGCACAGGGTGCATGGATTTGCATGCAGAATGCGGGGCTACAAACATCCTCTCAGCCCACGCCAGGCGCGGCTTTACATGGTTCATGCAACTGCATAAAAAACGATGCACAAAGCGGGCAGGCGAGGCGGGGGTAGCATTGCGCGCAGATGATAAATATCCTAAATAGGCTTCAGCAGGAATATTATTAGTATTATGAACTAATAACTATTTGAGATTTTTAAAGGAGATTAATTAACCCTGGGTCTCATCATTAGTAGCGAGCGCATATCATGGAAAGAATGCGCTCAGCTTAATTTTCTATATAACGCCATGTTTTACTAAAAGGCTCTCTATCTCAATGAGACCATTTTCAACAACATCCGCATAAAATTGGCGTCCTTCTGCTGAGTTACTTGAGAAGGCAAGTGACCCACCAATAACGTCATTTATGCCATTGCTTCTATACAACAGGCAGGCTCTAGCCACAGCCCCAATATCATTAGCTCCTTTTTCTCTTGCGGATTCAAGCTTCCCTATATCGTCAAAATAATATTCTTTTACTGTGGTATCTGCTATGCCTGCGCTTAAAAATGCAGCACGACGAACTAGGCATGGTACACACCGACCACAATGCTGATAATTATAATAACCAAAACGTCCGCAACTCGTTGTGTTACCGATATGCTTGAGAAGAATAGATTGGTTCTTACAGTTCTTGATCATTTCTCCTTTAGTGTAACCCTGATAAGGACGTTTTATGGAAATTTGCATTCCTGCGGCGTTGAAAATATCTTGTATAATATTTAAAAAAACAGGGTGAGTGGTTTTCGTACTGAGGCTACCAAATCTACCTTCATTAAGTGGTATATTTAGACTTATAAAACCATTTTCTGGGATAAATAATTCAATAGGTTGGTTTTTATTTAAAACTGTTGCCGCTAGGACACCATAAGAAATGAATATTAGCGAACGGCCACGTGTAGAACGCTCAGTTGCATGTGGGACTTTTATTCTATGATTCCACTGATAATGTCGTACTTTACTATTGAAAGCTTCTGAGAATTCTGATTGTTTTTTAGAATCACCTTTTGCCATTTGTGAAACAAAACATGGAGATCGCCCTGCTTCGGTAAGATCAATAGCCCCAATTAAACTATCCATGCCACCAGAGAGTAATGAAATACAGTCTGCAGATGAAGACGTAATATTTGCTGGCTCAAGAGGGGGATCTCCCCCATCATCTAATGTTATCTTCCAAAAATCTCCAGTTAGAAAACGAAATGCATCTTGAAGCTTATTTATATGCTGTGTCCAATTAGCCTTATTGCAAACGGTTATAGTTATTTCAATTTCTCTAGTCCATCCATCCGCAGATTTTTTTCTTAGACAAGCTAAATCTGCAGCACAGATTGACATTGCAATAGTTACAAAATCCCAAGTTACAATATCAGGGTATAAACCCATTTTTTTCAGTCTTACTCTCCAATCTTGAGCTATATGCCCAATTTTTTTATTGGCTGGGATAGTGTATAGAGAGAAATACTCTGTGTTTTCATCTAAGACAACTGGTAATAGTTTTTCTGGTGCACATATCACTTTCATTGCAATGCTCCTTCATAAACAATAAATGTGTTTTCAAGGGCTTTATCCATGATTTTTTGAAACTGTTTGATACTTGGATTAGGATTATCTTTTCTCAAGTCTAATAATTGTTCAGAAATCTCAGATTGAAGATACTTTCTCATCATATTAATGTTTTTCATGGATTTTGATGGTGCATTTTTAGAACCCTCAAATAATTGTCCTATTTCATGTATCAATTTATTTTTTACTTCGTTAGATAAATACAGCTCAATGAAATTCCAGATGTTGTTATCAGTCATTTTAAATAAATCTATATTCTCATCTTTTTTTATAAGTTCAGATAGTGCGAAAGACATAGAGTTTTTAATTGACTCTTCGTCAACAGTACCGCCAGATGTAGTTGTCTCTGAGATTATTGCATCAATAATCTCAGAGGCTGAGGGCGTTTTACTTAAGAGTTTTTGTGCCCAACTATTAACAGTGCTATCACGACCATCTCTAAGTGACATTAACAGAGATAATATATTCGTTGCAGCGTGTGTTGATGCCCTCATTTTTCTAGAGGCTTTTTTTGCACCTCCACTTCCTACTTTTGAAAAGCTCCCAACAGCTTTTTTAAGATAGGAATTATCCGAGCTTACTGCATAGTTTCTTAACTCTCGTCTAGCATTAGCATAACGCCGTGGTGGTGCCAGTTCACCTATGTTTTCAATCGATTCAACAGACGGCTCACTACCTTGGTTGTTTACCTCATCCTCTTCTTGGGGAGGGGGATTGAGTTCACCTGTACCTATAGGTAAAGCCTCCAACTTCTCCCCCCAAGGAGGAATAAACGGTACATTTGGACCTGCACCTGAGCTTGAAGTCGATGTGCCCATAGTTATCTCCTTGATTTTAACTTTATAGCATTGATTGTAGGTTTATTAGTGTCTGGATCGTTTTTCCAAGATTCAAGCGTTTCAGCTGCCCATGGATATTTAACAATTAACGGGACCAAGGGGGCTGGACGAACACCTGCTGGTATTTCTTTTAGTATGGAAATTAATTCGTTGCTCAGAGATTCGTATTCGGAAACAACAAATAGACATTTTTTGAGGTATTCAAAACTCCATTGTTCTGACCTGCACTTTACTTTTAACTTGGTCAGTATTTTTTCTGCCTCTATTTCGCCTACCTGTCTAAGTTGTTCAGAAAGTAAATCAAGTATATCGTCAGAAATAATTATTGATTCTAATAGTGTTCTTGCATCATCGCTCATTTCATCAATGCTGGATATCGATATGAATTTTTCTCGGCTGAGATATAATAACGGGCGTAAATCAATTGATGATAAACTAGGCTTAATTCCTAGCCAGGATTCTATGAATGGATTACTCCAGCTTATATCTGGTGCTGTGTATGGATTACCTTTTTGTAAGTCTCTCTCTATTTTAGCAATGAAAATTGGTTTTCCATCCTCACTCTCAGTAACTGCGCGAGCAAGATAATCAAAGGCAGTTGAAGTAGCGCATCGTTCAAATAATTGCATTTTAACTAATTCTTCAAAAGAAATGGCTAACCCTTGCTCGTCTGCTATTTGCTGTCGTATGACCAAGTTGTTAAGAAATCTTTTTATTAGTCTTGGGTTTCCTGCTATTTCTTTCGTGCTCGATAATATTTCAGATATTTCCAGCGCGATAGATATTTCTTTTTGAAGAACAGATGAGTAATCGCCAAAAGCTTCTTGCAAATCTTTTTTAGTTAATAATCCCTGCCATGATTTTTTCGCCTTTTCCAAGATGGCTTTTTTTGCAGTTTCAGCATTCTCTATAGGGATTTTTTTATGTCGTACTGCAAGTTCTGATAACAGAATGACCACATAGGCTTTTACATCATTAGTACTAAGTCTTGGAACCCTGAGTGGAACCTGTATTAATTTATCAAAGTAATTAGTGACAAGATCACTATCAAGGTCTGTCTGCGAAAAATGGGAGCGTACAGCACTGCGGATCATACCTTCATCTGCTGCAATAATGAACGCAGTTTGAGGAACAAATAAAAGTAATCTCATGGCCTCTAAAGTAGATATTGCAGTGTTGGGCATGCATCTATCTAAATCATCAACCAATACAACTAATGTTATATTTAATTCTTTTAATAAGCTCGTTAAGCTAATTCTGAGTTCTTCTATTTGCCTTGGTAATGAGGTGGATTGTTCAGGGTTTAATAAGCCGTGAAACTCTGGAGCTAGCTTAGAATAACCATCTTTTAGTTTTTCTATATCATCATTAGTTACTTTCCCTGCAGAAGCGATCCCGCTAACTACGCCCAATATCCCACCAATAGGACCACCAATAGTACTTCCAATTAATGCTCCTGATATTACAGGAGTTGCTATTTTCAACACTCTAAAATAATTAATTCTTCTAGCGAAAGAAATGGCCTTGTCGACAAAAGTTTTTCTTTTTTCAGCTATTGATAGAATTTTATCTGAGACTGATTGCAGTAGCGCTAATTTTGCATCATCGTAACCCTGATAGAGCCATGCATTGAACTCTAAGAAAACATATTCTTCTTTAGACCCTTCGTTTTGAAGTTTTTCACCAATCATTTTGACAAGTGATGATTTTCCAGTCCCCCATTTTCCTGAGATACCTATAGATACCGGTTCTCCGTTAGATTCGAAGACAAGGCGCGTTGCAATGCTTGCTATTAGTTTAAAATTCAGTAAGTCGTCAGCTGTTTCTACATCGTTCCACATGAGTTCATACCATCAGGAAAGGTTCATTCATTACCTTATCTAATGACTTTATCTACTGGCAATCTTTTTTGAGAATTGGATGATTGTTTTATGACTTGAGTGAGGAAATCTTAAGTTAAGTGCTTTTATAGCGTTAAACATTAAAGGGTCAGTTTTGAGGTCTTTTTTTCTTTTTGTTTTTTAAATTAACATAAAAGACAAGGCTTTATAAATGTTTTGCGAGTCCGGCCTTCGCACCATAAGTATGTAAACGGACCTCAACTGAGGTCTTTTTTTATGTCTAAAATCCAGTCCCCGCAAGGCTTTGCCCCGCTTTCAGTCAACCTAAGTCAACCTGATTCAATCTACATCAACTTACTGATGTAGGTACATCTGTGGGTTTACCCCGTTTCGATAATGTTTGTACCCACACCGAACCCTTGAAAGGATACTCATCACAGTTCTGAGTAATGTGAAGGTTCATGCTGCTAAGCCTGAAGCAAAAGCATGTAAGCTGTCAGATGATGACGGTATAGTTTTGACCCACCCCCAGGATCACATACGGGGAATGGGTCAATATGTAGACATCACTAACATCGGGGCGTACTAATCAACTAAGAGCAGGTCAATTGCGTCACGGCTTTTGCTATTTTTACTTTTTCATTTGTTCCTCAGACCATCCACGGCGCTAAGCGAAAGCGCCAAAACCGATTTCAGGCTTGTCTCAATTCTGTCGATGATGGCTTCTCTTGGACCACTTCTCCAGCCTGCACCTGCGTAGAAATCTTCAAGAACGCTTTTCATCTGTTCTTCGCTCTCAAAAGCACGTATGAGGTAGTAGCTGTCAGCATCGTGCAGAAAGTTTCCATACGCTACGACATCAATGCCGTTCTTTGCATGTAGGGGAACACTGACTTCAAGCATGACCTTATGAAACTCTTCACCAGAACCTTTTTTCAAGGTGTATTGCAGTATTTCGACGATCCTATTCTTCATACCTTCTCCATCCATGACCATGAGAAACTGTTTCAATGACGCTAACTCATTCGGCTGGTTAAAGAAAGTAGGGCTGTTAGTTATGGTGCGGGGGAGCAGAAGTGACGTTTTTTGTAAGAAGGGACAATAATTAATAAGCCATTTCTATCTAATATTAATTTAGCCTGCCCGCCAGCGGGTATCGCCCGCTTCCAGGCGTGTAACCATCGTTTCTACGCCAATCACCGCGTCATCCACCATCAGGCCGAGGGCGATAATTACCAATGGGGCTTTATTGCTACCGTCGTCTAAAATTACATCTCCCACTAAAAGGAGGAGAGTAGATGAGCACTAAATTCAAAATCACTTATGAACATAAAAGCGGTGATGAAACTCATTCTGAAGAAGTTTTCTTACATAGTGAGGGTGAACCTTCACAGAGCGAAGTGCATGAAGCCGTGTTGCAGGATACCGCCCGGTTTAATCGTCCGGGCGCGGGAGTAGCAGGGGTTGCTGATTTCACCGTGATTTCAGTAGTGCCCGATCCCTGAAAGAAGGGGCTGAGGCCCCTTCAATTAACACCCATGACCCGTCATACCAGCTACATCCCCCTTCAGTCGGGCTGCATATTCTGATAACCAACAGATTGCCGCCCCATTCAGACAAAGGCATCCAGCCCGATGCAGAATGGGAATGACGCTGGTTCCGTTAAGCGCAGCGTCTGCCCCGTGCCAATCCTCTTACATTCATGCGTGAAGAGACCAGTCATCCTCAGCCGCCGTCCATCAAACAACGCGTCAGAGATAAAATTCCTGCTCCGGATATAACCGCCTGGGCTTATGCCGCCGCATAGAGTTATTGCGGTAAGGACGTTTAAGGCGCAGCCGCACTCCCGGATGCTCTTCGGTCAATGCTGGCTTTTTTACCGGCGCAACTTTCCTTCAGGGGGAATTATCATGCCGGAGTTCTGTTGCTGAAAAGAGCAGATTGCGGGGCAGGGGCAGTTACTGGTTAGCCCCTCCGGCAGCTAATCCTACGCTGTCGTGCGCCCAGCGTTTGCACAGAAAAAAATTGTGGTTGCAGTTTTATTAACTTTTGCCTGGGTATTATCGCCGCAATTTGAGTTAACTCAGTAACAAGGATCGCCTCATGCAACAGAACCAGCCAGTCCAGCTTTCACGCCGGAACATCCTGAAACAAACTCTGGCAGTTTCCGCCTTATCGGTCACTGGCCTGACAGCCTTATCGCTACCAACCATCTCTTTCGCCGCCTCACTGAGTCAGCAGGAACGTGATGCTATGACCCCGGATGCAGTGATTGAGCATTTTAAACAGGGCAACCTACGTTTCCGGGAAAATCGTCCGGCAAAACATGATTACCTTGCGCAGAAACGTTCAAGCACCGCCAGCCAATATCCTGCGGCGGTGATCCTCAGTTGCATTGACTCACGCGCGCCGGCGGAAATTGTGCTGGATGCGGGTATTGGTGAAACCTTTAACTCCCGTGTAGCGGGCAATATCAGCAATCGCGATATCCTGGGCAGCATGGAGTTCGCCTGCGCTCTTGCTGGCGCGAAATTGGTGCTGGTGATGGGACATACCCGCTGTGGGGCAGTGCGTGGTGCTATTGATAATGCTGAACTGGGCAATCTCACAGGGCTGCTGGATGAGATTAAACCGGCGATCGATAAAACAGAATACAGCGGAGAACGTAAAGGAAGCAATTACGACTTTGTTGATGCGGTAGCGCGTAAAAATGTCGAGTTAACCATCGAGAATATCCGTAAAAACAGCCCGGTGCTAAAAAATCTGGAAGATCAGAAAAAAATCAAAATCGTTGGCAGCATGTATCATCTTGCTGGTGGCAGGGTCGAGTTCTTCACGGTATAGCTGCCCCCCTGTTTTTAAATAACCGGACCAGTGGTCAGGGGCCATTTGGAAAACGAAAAATTCTGATGCGGCCATGCCAGACCGCTCTCTGTTAGTACAGCAAAGGTTTTACTTCCCAGTGCAGTGGCGGCCTGCTGCTGGCCCGGACCGGCATATGCCACTGCATAACTTTGAGTTGTTCTTATTACTTTTTCCGGGCAGATTGCCTGCCCGGATTACTTTATTAACCAGACACATTCATAAGGGCGTAAGCTCCCCGTGTCCAGCTGTTGGGCTGGATGATGATAATTTGCACATACCAGCTTCCACTCCTTCTCAAGGGGAACAAGCCTGTCGGGAAGTGAAATAGGGTCGGGACTAAGATTGGCGATCACCAACAATGTATTATCACTGTTGCGTCTCTGGTAGCACCAACACACTTCTGATGCTGGATCGAGATCAACATAATTGCCCGAGGTCAGGATCGGCATGCTTTTACGGAGCGCGATAAGGTGCCGATAAGTGTACAGCACCGAATCAGTATTCTCTCTTTCCTGCACCACGTTGATGTCACGATAATTATCAGCAATATCGATCCAGCTTTGGCCGTTGGTGAAGCCAGCATTTTCTCCGCTATCCCACTGTACCGGCGTCCTGGCGTTGTCGCGTGACCTGGCCGCCAGCACCGCCATAACCGCATCCTCTTGATGATGGATGCGCAAAATCTTATACATATTCAGGCTTTCGACGTCGCGATATTGATCAATATGACTAAAGTGAGCATTGGTCATGCCGATCTCCTCGCCCTGATAGATATACGGGGTGCCCTGCATGCCATGTAATACCATTGCCAGCATTTTGGCCGAAACCGTGCGCAAAGAGCCATCATCACCCAGGCGCGACACAATGCGGGGCTGATCGTGGTTACACCAAAACAGCGCATTCCATGCCCGTCCGTGCATGCCGCATTGCCACTCAGAAAATATTCGTTTCAGCGCCACTCTGTCCGGCGAAGCCAGCGTCCATTTTTCCCCGCCAGGATAATCAATTTTCAGATGATGAAAGTTGAAGGTCATCGACAACTCTTTACCATCTACACGGGCATAGCGCTGGCAGTGTTCAAGCTGCGTGGAAGACATTTCACCCACCGTCATCAACCCACGGGGCTGGAACACATCCTGACTCATCTCCTGCAGAAAATCGTGGATTGAGGGGCCGTCAGTGTAAAAACGGCGTCCGTCACCTTCATAGTCATCCGGCAGATCGGGATGTTTTGAAACCAGGTTGATGACATCAAGACGTAACCCGTCCACGCCTTTGTCCGCCCAGAAATGACAAATATCTTTCAGCGCATTGCGCACATCCGGATTTTCCCAGTTTAAATCTGCCTGATGCGCAGAAAAGGAGTGCAGGTAGAATTGCTGGCTCTCTTCATGCCAACTCCAGACACTGCCGCCAAATTTAGAATGCCAGTTATTCGGCAGCCTTCCTTCTTTGCCATCACGCCAGATATAAAAATCTCGCCACGGACTGTTGCGGTCGCCCGCAGCAGCTTTAAACCAGGGATGTTCCGTGGAGGTATGATTAAACACCATATCCATGATCACCCTGATTTGACGCTCGTGCGCAGCGGCGACCAGCGCGTCAAAATCTTCCATGGTGCCAAACAGAGGATCAATGGCGTAATAATCAGCGACGTCATATCCGTTATCTACCTGCGGCGAGGAATAGACCGGCGTTAGCCAGATCGCACTCACACCCAGCCATTGCAGATAATCCAGACGTTGTGTAATCCCCCGAATATCGCCAATACCGTTGCCGCTGCTGTCCTGAAAACTACGCGGGTATATCTGGTAGATAACCCCGCTCTGCCACCAGTGCGCTTCGTCTTTCATGTTGTGATTTCCTTTCACTCAAACCACCAACAGCTTGCCGGCAGCGTACTTGCGTTTATAGATTGCCATGGTGAGCATAAGCGGAATCGCAATGGCAACAACCATGGCAATGCCAAACACTGACCAGTACTGGGTTTTTACCGACAGGATAGCAGGCAGCCCGCCGACGCCAATCCCATTTGCCATTACGCCTGAGAGGCCGCAAATAAGCCCCGCACAGGCTGATCCAACCATGCCGCACAGCATCGGGAAGCGATATTTCATATTGATGCCGTACATGGCAGGTTCTGTAACGCCCAGATAGGCTGAGATGGCTGCCGGTACCGAAATTTCACGTTCATTCACCTTCTTGCTCATGAAAATGACGCCAAGCACTGCCGATCCCTGCGCCATGTTTGACAGCGCGATGATGGGCCAGACAGGCGTCCCACCAAGATTCTGAATCAACTGCAAATCCACCGCCAGCGTGGTCTGATGTACGCCGGTAATAACCAGTGGCGCATACAAAAAACCAAACAGTGCGGAGCCAACCGGCGCAAAAGGCCCGGTCATCAGGTGGCTGACGCCCCAGGCAATACCGTTACCAATAATTCGGCCGAAAGGCCCGATGATGGTGTGCGCCAGGAAAACGGCGAGCAGCAGCGAGACGACGGGCACCACTACTAACGTCAGGTAGTCTGGCACGATGCGTTTCAGTTTCAGCTCAATCCATGCCAGGGTCAGACCCGCCAGAATGGAGGGGATCACCTGGGACTGATAACCAACTTTGTCTATGGAGAACCAGCCAAAATTCCAGACATCAGGGATCTGCTGGCCCAGTAGATAAGCATTCATCAGCTGAGGTGATACCAGCGTGATACCCAGCACAATCCCCAGAATGGGGGTTCCTCCCATTTTTTTTACCACCGACCAGCATATTCCCACCGGAATGTAAAAGAAGATCGCCTCACCGATTAACCACAGAAAATCGTAGATGCTTTTCCATACCACGGACGCTTCAGTCAGAGGCGCATCGTTATACAGTGGTAAGTCACCAATTAAATTACGAAAACCTAAAATCAATCCTCCGCTGATAAGTGCTGGCAGTAACGGGAAAAAGATTTCAGCAAAATGAGATATCAGACTTTCGTGCCATTTCATGTTTTGCCGGGCGACACGCTTTGCACTCTCTTTATCCGTACCGGAAAGCTGCGTCTGGGCCAGTAAAACCTGATACCAGGCATCCACATCCGTGCCGATCACCACCTGAAATTGCCCGGCGTTAGTAAAACAGCCTTTCACCATCGGCAGCGTTTCAATATCCTTGGGTTTGGCTTTTGATGGATCGTTAAGCACAAAACGTAATCTTGTAATACAGTGAGTTACAGTGGCTATGTTGCTTTTCCCGCCAACCATTTCAATCAGTTTATCAACATCCCGAGCGTTACTTTTTATCGCCATTTTCGCCTTCCGAAGGTGTTGGATGAGTCTTTTTGAACATTGTTTTTTGTGGAGTGAAATTTTGTATTTCAGGACGAGTGAGAACATAGCTGCTTAAAAAAACAACTGATAGTAGGAACGTTCCAATTATTGAAATCGATCACAAATATCTTTAAAAAAGCTTAAGGAATATGCCAGAAACAGGTCTGAGCGTTGATGGTAGAATGCTCGCTACAGCACTTTGAACGGACGATATGCAATGAATGAGAAAAAGTTGACTCTGAATGATATTGCCAGGCTGAGCGGCGTTGGAAAATCCACCGTATCACTGGTCATTAATAACAGTGACAAGGTCAAAGCCTCAACACGTAAGCACGTTGAGGCCATTATCAGTAAGCATGGCTATACCCCATCGAAAGCAGCCCAGGCACTGCGCTCTCAGCGTGAAAAAATCATTGGCGTTATTGTCACTCGTCTTGACTCGGCCTCGGAAAACCAGGTTGTCAGAGCGATTCTTCCTGATATTTATGCACAAAAATATGACGCTATTTTGATGGAGAGTTTGCTGGATGCGAAATTGCTTGAAGACCATTTGCATGTGCTCGAACAACGGAATGTTGAAGGCGTCATTCTTTTTGGTTTTTCAGAAATGAACAAGAAAATCCTGAAAAAATGGAAGGATAAAATGGTGGTTATCGCTTCCCCCATTCCGGGTTTCACTTCTGTCACTTACGATAATGCAGGTGCCGTCAGAGTGCTGATGGAAAAAATAAAAAATCAGGGACATCAAAATGTTAGTTACATAGGCGTAACTGATAACGATCACACCACTGGCAGCCTACGTTATCAAAGCTACCTGAAATGCTGCCAGGAGTACGGTTATGAACCCGTAGCTGCGCTTGGTGATCTCAGCTATCAAAGTGGTTATGAGCTTGCAAAAAAAAGCCTTACGGCAACAACCAGCGCATTAATTTGTGCCACAGATACTATTGCCCTGGGAGCAATAAAATATATCAGAGAGCAGTCCTGGAATATAAAAGTAGCCAGCATTGGCTCTACGCCGCTCATGACTTTTCTTGAGCCTGACATCATGTCTGTTGAGCTGGGTTATCAGAGTGCAGGTTTGAAATCTTCACAGCTACTGTTCGCCATGTTAAGAGGAGAAAGCGCTCCACAGCGTGCTGTTATCCCTTTTCGGCTGTCCTGAAAAATCAGTGGCCCGAGGTCTGATCACACAGGAACGCCAATAGCTTGCATCGCCGCTTTTACTCTGAGGATTATCTGGTGCGTGGTGCTGAATTCACGAGCAGTTACGCTGATACTGTTTCCCTCATTAACAACTAAAACCGTCTTCTTTTATTCATCACACAGAACTGGCGGGCGGCTAAAACGCTTTCCGGATGCTTTTGCCCGTGCAATAGCGGCACGCGTGCGCTCAATTAACTGATAACGCTGAAACTCTGTTACTGGAAAGATAGCCTGTAACGTCATTCTTCTTCCAACTTACAGCCCTGCAATCTCCCTGCTCAGCGCAACGGGAGAGCGTTTGCGATGCATTTTCGGTGAGTTTTCTGGATATCTCCGGCGACATGGCTTTCTGCATGGGCAGCAGTTTATGCTCTTATCCTTCCACGCCAGCTGAAGGTATCACAATGGTCATAACAGGCCGTATGCCCGGACAGCTGTTTAAACGCTGGCCGCGCATGGTGCTGACTGAAGAGATGTTCTGGACAGGCACCGCCTTGTCATCTCACAGCCGCCTGGCATCGCCATTGCTGACCCTGAGCCATTCTTAAACTGAATCAAAACCATCATATTTCCGCCAGCGTTCAACCGGTTGAACTGTTTTTACTGTGCTATTCTTTATTTTTCAGCTGGTAATGATCAAAGCGTAAACAACAGAGTGTCCGGACAGGATCAACTGAGCAAGGCTGGAGGTAAGCGGCCTTATATGGCTATAGCGATGGTAAAAATTTAGTGATTTCTTAATGATTTATATAATCGATGGCACTATTGCTTACAATTCAGAGGATTGCTCCCTGAGTCATCTGCCCACCCAGGAATCGCTAAGCCTTAGTATCTCTTCGGGTCGACTTTTCGAGCGCCTGTTGAATTCTGCCGGGGAGATCCTGCCACGGGATACTTTACTGACGGAAGTGTGGGATAAGTATGGACTGCGCGGCTCCAACAGCAATCTCAACCAGTATCTGAGTATCCTGAGAAGGGCGCTGGCCGCTTATGGCTGTGAAAATCTCATTATAACCATTCCTAAAGTTGGCATTCGCCTTAATACCGAGATACCCGTTGAGCGCCAGTCCGGGCAAGCAGAGTTAATAGCGGAAGCGGCGCCGGTCATCGCAGCAAATCAGCCAAACGACAGCACTCTCTCCGTCCCCACAGAAAAAAAACGGCTTAAGAGTGGCTGGCCTGGCGTCTGGCTTTTGCTGCCACTGCTTATGGCTCTCCTGAGCGTCAGCGCAGGCTGGTATTATCTGAAGCTGAATGCCAGCGAGGAGGAGATTTCCCCCGTTTCTGCCACGTTGCCGGGGGGGTGCAGTGTGGTGTATTTAGAGGGGCTGAACGTCAGTGAGAGCCAGAAGCTGGATAAACAGATCCTGCAAATGCTCAGTGAAAATCACCAAACCTGTGATTCCAGCCGTCGCCTCTATTTTGATAAGAACACCGCCTTCACCTCGCTAAATTACGGCCGAACCATTCTTTCATCCTGTAAACTCAACAATCGCGGGCAGGTCATTTCCTGCGACAATTTTTATTATCTTGACTGGAGACTGGATTGAAACGGCGCATTAGTATTGCTTTGGCTGTTATACCTGCTGCACTGGTCGTGCTGTTTATTGGCCTGAAATATTTCACGAATCGGGAAGAAGCATTTCCTTTTCGTTGCGCCACATTCACCCGTTACGATCTCAGCCGTACAGAGGGGAAACATCTGGACTTTGCCGTTACTCAGGATCTGCGCTTTCAGACTCGTGATTCCGGTTATCTGTTACTTAATGGGCAAGTGACCAATGGTGAAGAGACAACCCTGCTTAACCGAAGAATTATCCTCACCACCGGTGATAAAGTCGATTATGATACTTATCGCTACCGGATCGCTAAAACCATTACCTCTGCAACCGATACTACGCCCGATGCCACATTTAATATGCTGTTAGCTGAACTGACGCTGGACCCTTCTTATTTGCAACTTGATGTCATTAAAGTTGATGAGAAGGCCTACCTTATCAGCGGCCCGCTCTCCTACTTATTTACCTGCCAGCGTTATTAATTTCCTGCGTATTACATTACCTGCCATGAACTAAAGATCGTTCTTTAGTTCCCTTACTGTTCTCCTGACCTGCAAGGCAGTAGAGCACAGTCAGGCTCTCTCCTGTCACAGGACAATGAAGCTTCCCCAATATTTAATCCCATCAATAAAATAAACGTCAGAGCAAAAAACTAAATATATCCTTTTTATGGATTTAAATTGTGGAAAAAGCGCGGCAGTAGTCTCATAGGCGACATCAGGGAGATGCCCTGAAATCTAAATTCCGGAGATCATGTTATGCGTATCTTGAAAAAATCCGTAATGTTTACCGTGGCTTCTGCACTGATGGCTGCTTCCGTTATTCCCGCAGCGATGGCGGTTGAGGGTGGCGTGAATGTAGGTAAAAACTTCACTGATGTTACTGTGGGTATGGGTCAGGAGAGTGAAGGTCTCTATATTAACGGTAACTGGATTAAAAATACCGGGAATGGCCGCGAAAAAACCGGCGCTGAAGCGGGCTTAAATATGAAAGCAGGTGCGGTGGACGTCAATGTCGGCATCCAGGCTGACTATGTAAAAGGCGCCTCAGGCAGCAGCGAAGGGGTGGTATTCCCGGTCGGCGTGGGCGTTAAAATCCCCGTTATTTCTCAGGTTGGACTCTACGGCAGTATGTATACCGCTCCGCGTCAGCTGAGCAATACAAGCAAAAGCTATCTGGATGCTGATGCTGGCGTAAGCTGGCAGCCTGTTGATCTGGTGACGCTTAAAGCAGGTTATCGTTATATCGGTATGGATGGAAAAGGTACGCGTGAGAATCAGCGTCTGATTGAAGGCCCTTATATTGGCGGCCAGGTGAACTTCTGATTTATCTCTGTATGGCTGCCGCGAGAAGGGATTATCCGGCAGCCGCCCATGAAAATCGCATAAAAAAAAGCCGCTGATTAGCGGCGAACGGAAAATAAGTCCGAAAAACAGCATTTCTGATTATTCAACATTATTTCTTTTTTGTATCGCTGTTTCTACGAATTAATAATTTGTCATTCTTAGTGGTAACTTATTAAAACATCATAATTATCTTAATTTTTAAATTTTTTGAATTTAACAGATGACTTGATGTGAGAGTTATGATTGAAAAAAAGCGATCTGAATTAAACTTTCATGCATTATTAGTGCGGGATTTTACATTTTTTGGTAACAATATGGTTTATTATTTTGATAAGTTGCAATGTTTTCTGGCTTCATCGGTTAAAAAGAAGATCACCAGCGTGATCTTCTTCAGAGCATAACGAGGCTGAACCGGTTTTTACCGGAGCGGGCGATGAAAGGGCAGAATATTGCTGTTACTTGCTCAGCTCAGCCAGGTTATCTTTGGCTATTTGCAGTTCCGACTTCGCTTCCTCAAGTTTAAATCTCTTCTCCGCCAACTTCCGCTGGTACTTTGCCATTTTCTGTTCATTTCCGTTATTCACGGCGTGATTATAATCTCTTTGCGCTTCCAGAATATCTTCCTGAATTTCATCTATTTTTCGCTGTTTATCCGCTATCTCCTCAGAGGCACGTATACGCTGATCGCCATCATTGCAATACGTTTTCACTTTATCCCTGGCAAGCTCCAGCCCGGAAATCTGATAGGAATTTCCTGCTGACCTGGCCGCAGACAGTTTTGAAGATATTGCAGCAAGTTGCTCAGCACAGGATTGCGTACCGGCAAAGGCCATCATTGAGCATGAAGAGAATAATAAAGCGGCGACTGTTCTGTACATTTTATTTCCTTTTAAAATGAATGCGCCAGCAGGCGCAAACGTGCAGAAGATGGTAAAAATCCCATTTTCCCCGGTCTTATGCCGGGGCTTTTCATGAACAGGGTTGGAAGCTTTTCAGCGTATCCCTGAAGTGCTGAATATCCTCCTCAGTGAGCAGAGAGGCTTTAGAGAGCGAGAAAATCAGCAAATTTTCCATATCCAGAGTAAAAATCGCCTGTTTTTGATAAAGGCGAACATTATCAGGACGCATAAAATCATAAGTTATCATTACGCCGGAGGCATAATTCTCTCCCAGCATGGCGGCTTCGTTTGGCCCCTGTTGCCAGTTTTTCATCTGCTTTTGCAGCAGGGCGATCTGACTGGCAATATACTCTTCCACATTGTTATGGTTGCCTAACGTATCACGGGAAATAGTGATCGGCGGCAGAACCGAGCGCGTATCAACCAGCGTGTTTAACGTGCGTTCGCAATAGCCCTCCGGCAAAGTAATCTCCCCTTCGCTAAAGCGACAAAGCTGCTTTTCCATGTGTAATCTCCATTTCTTTACTGGGTTCTCCACGGGCGAATAGCTCTTCGGCCGTGACTTCGCTGAGCGTACCGTTATGCAGCATCACGATCTTATCTGCGCTGCGTATGGTTTCAGGACGGTGTGCGATAATAATGCGGGTAATATTCATCCGCTTGATGGCGGTATTAATCTGTGCTTCGTTATAAATATCCAGATGGCTCGTCGCTTCATCCAGCACCAGGATTTGCGGCTCGCGATAGAGCGCGCGGGCCAGCAAAATACGCTGCAACTGGCCGCCGGAAAGGAACGAACCCATATCACCCACCAGGCTTTGATAATTCATCGGCATTTTCATGATATCGCCATGAATTTGCGCCAGTCGCGCTACGCGGGTAATTTTTGCGTGGTCAGGATCGTTATCAAAAAAGCTGATGTTCTCGCTGATAGATCCTGAAAAGAGAATATCGTCCTGCATCACGCAGCCGATGCGGTTGCGATGATGTTGCAGACCTGTCTGGGTAATATCCAAGCCGCCGACCGTGATGCTGCCGCTTTCAGGATGCAACAAACCAAGCATAATTTTGGCTAACGTTGTTTTACCCTGGCCGGAGGGACCAACAATCGCAATGCTTTCGCCCGCCGGAATCTTCAGGCTGACGCCGTTAATGACCCAGGGTTCGGTAGGCGCATAGCGAAAACGAATATCAGTCAGTTCGATATCCTGCGCCGGTTGCGCCTCATCGGATTTATGAACCAGGGCTGGAGTGGCATCGGCACTCTGTTCGGTTTCAGACAGCACGATATCAGCCAGGCGCTCCCCATGCATTCGCAGCATGCGGAAGTCGATGATCGCATTAATAAGGCCGGCACCGCGGCTCATAAACTGATCGGAAAAACTGATAAATGCCGTGAGCATCCCGGCAGAAAAATTACCGTCAAGCACCTGTAATGCAGCCAGCCACACCAGCACCACCCGCCCGACGGAGGTAAGCAGCCCTTGTGCCGAACCAAACAGAATATTGAGCTTTTGCATCACAATGCCTTTATTGGTGCTATCCACCAAAAAATTCATATAGGCGGCAAGGCGGGGCATCTGCTTATTGTTAGTTTTAACGGCCTGAATACCACGCAGCGTTTCCAGCAGCGATGACTGGGTTCGCGCCGAGCTGATAATCTGCTCTTCGTTAGCGCGACGTACGGGGTCATAAGCCATAAAGCGCAGCAGGGCATAAGCCATGAACAGGGCGATCACCAGCCAGGCAAGTTTTGCATTATAGATAAACAGCATCGCCACGGTGACCATCGACATTACCCCATCCAGCACCGTACTGATAAACCGGGTTGTGAGGGTGTTCTGTATCGTATTCAGCGAGCCGTAACGCGAGAGAATATCCCCAACGTGGCGCGACTCAAACCACTCAAGCGGGAGCTTCAACATATGATGACAAACGTTGGTCGTCCACTGCACGCTGAGCTGGCTGGAGAACCAGCTCATCACCCAGGATCGCAACGCGGTAATCAGCGTCTGAAACAGTGCAATCATGATAAAGCCGACGCCGAGTAGAGTGAGCAGCGAATAGTCGGCGGAGACCAGCACCATATCCATCACCCACTGCATAAAGAAGGGGGTGAGCACGCCGAACAGTTCCAGCGCTACCGACAAAATCAGTACCTGGACAAACGCGGACTTTACGCCCGTGACGCTTCCCACCAGTTTTCGCATCGAAATGCGCGCTTTCTCTTCTTTTGCTTCAAAGGTGGAAGAGGGGATCAGCTCCAGCGCGACGCCGGTAAAGGCAGCAGAGGCTTCCTTAAGCGTCAGAACCCGGATGCCACGTGCGGGATCGTGCAGAGTAATCTTGTTGCCGCGTACCCGTTTCAACACCACAAAGTGGTTAAGATCCCAGTGAAGAATGCAGGGCGTGCGTAGCTTAGACAGCTCTTCGAGATCAATTCGCAGCGCGCGTGAACTCATATTAAGCTGCTGCGCCATAGCTATAACATCCGCAAGCGTGGCGCCTTTAAGCGAGGTGGCAAATTGCCGGCGCAGGGTGATCATATCGATCTCATGCCCGTAATAGTTGGCAATCATACCCAGGCAGGCCAGCCCACACTCAGCCGCCTGGGACTGACGAACCAACGGCAGGCGGTTAAACCATTTAAAATTGAGTTTCTCTTTTAGCAACACAGCAAAGACCTTTTAATCAGAGAGAAATTTTGTGTCCCAGCGCGAATAACGGCTCCAGCACCCACTCATAGAGATGGCGCTTGTCGACGATAAAGTCGGCATCCAGCGCCATACCCGGTTTGAGCGGCTCGTTTTGCCTGTAAGCTTTGATAGTTTGTTTATCCAGCGCCACCAATACCCGGTACTGCTGCTCCTGGACGTTGTTTTTGCCGGTTAAGTTCGTCACTTCCTGTGGCGTAAGCGCGGTGCGAGAGACCTCGATAACTTTGCCATATTGCTGACCAAATTTTTGATAGGGGAAGGCTTTGTACCGCAGCACAACGCGTTGTCCCGCCTGAATAAAGCCAATAGATTGCGTGTTCACCATAATGCGGGCCACCAGCTCACTGTCGCTGGGCAAAATTGCAATCGCGGACTGACCGGCATTCAGCATCTGACCATTTTTGACCATAATCATGCCGACATAGCCGCTTTTTGGCGCACGCAGTTCGAAAGAGCGACGGGCCTCATTTTCAACCAGCGCCTGGCGGTTATCCGCCAGCTGACGTTCGATATCGTTACGCTTTTTCTCATCATCCAGCGGTTTTTCATGCAGCTGCTGCCGTGCCTGTACGATTTTCTGAGTGATATCCAGCAGCTGACGCTGATACTCCTGATAGCGTGCCTGGCTGTCGAGCAGATTGGATTCCTGCTCTTCCAGTTGACGATTAGAGGCATAACCCTGGCTTTGCATCGATGTCAGCTTGTCGAGTTGCAGCCGCGCAAGGGCAACCTGCTTTTTACGGTGGGCCAGTTGCAGCTTTAACTGCTCCTGCTGCAATTTCAGGCTCTCTATCGTGGCGTTAAGTCCCTGCATCTCCACTTCGTGCAACTTACCGAGAGTACGAAGATCCTGTTGCAGGCGTTCACGCTGCGCGGCCAGGTTTTCGGCAATGACCTGACGTGTTTGCCCCAGCTGCGTCGAGACTTCTGACGACAGCACCATAAGCACATCACCTTTTTCAACGTGCTGACCCTCTTTAACCGGAATATCGATAACGGTCGCGCTGACCGGCGGCGGGATAATCAACATGCCGTTTTTTGGCAGTAGTTCGCCGGTTGAAGATTCATATTTGGTGTAACTGCCAAAAATAAAAAAAAGGGCGGTTGCCGCAGTGATAACGATCACCACGCTGATAACCAGCCAGCGATAGGGCGGGCAATAGAGCGCCACGGTACCCAGACTGCCGCGGTTGGCCGCATCAAGGGCTTCCTGGCGGAAAAGCGACTGTTCCATTTATCTCTTCATCATGTGGGGGATTAACGGCACTGAAAAAAATTCAGCATCTCAGGGGATAAGGAGCCGGTGCTCTGCGCCAGACTGACCAGTGCATTCAGGTAGTTCAGCCGCGCTTCAGCCTGATCTTTAAGCGTGCTGTAATATTTTTGCTGGGCATCCAGCTCATCGTTCACCGTGCGAAAACCCATTTCCCGGCCATATTGAACGGAAACCACCTTCTCATGAGCTGATGCCACCGCATTTTTCTCCGCTTCAATCAGCGCCTGACCATTGGTCAGACTGAGCCAGGCAGAGCGCGTCTCCTGAACCGCTTTACGCTGGGCTTCTACAATGGAATATTTTGCGGCTTCGCGCCGGTAAGCGGCTTCAAAGGATTGTGAAAGCTGGCTGCCGCCGGCAAATAGCGGAACAGTGACGTTGACGCCGTATTGCAGATTATTACTCTTGGACTTGGTGCCGAAAATGGCGTCATAAAGAATGTTGTCATCGTTATCATTCCGGCTCCAGTTTTTACCGTAGCTGGCGTAAAGCGAGACGACCGGCATATGCGCGCCGTCCGCGGCCAGGACATCAGCATCCGCCTGATCATTCTGAAACAGGGCGACCTGAATATTGGTGTTACGCTGCTGGCTGGCATTTATCGCTTCTGTTAACGACGCATAAGGGGTGGCGTTCAGACACTGAAAATTAACCGGTTCCAGCGTATCAGGGTTAATACCGGACAGACGACGCACGGCTTCGCCAGCTAACAGCAGCTGGTTGCTGGCTTCAATCTCTTTTGCCTGAGCGATGGCGTAGTTGGCTTTTGCTTCGTCCAGTTCAGTGCGGGTATTCTGGCCATTGCGTAAACCAGCCTGAAGTTTTTCCATTTGCTGTCTGAAATTATGGCTGGCCGCCTGTGCTGCCTGCAAAACTTCCTGCTGATAAAGCACCGAGAAGTAAGCATTGGCAATGGAGGTCAGCAGTTTCTCTTCAGCCAGATGCGCCTGGGCCTGGGCAGTATCAGCAATGGCAACACCTTTACGCCAGCCCGCATATTTGCTCATATCAAACAGGGGTTGCCTGACGCGTACGTCGTAGTTATGCGTGGTTACACCGCTCTGATATTTTTTATCGGGCTGCTCCTGACGGTCCCAACTGCCTTCCAGCGTCAGCGTGGGCAACATGCCTGCCATGCCTTGCCAGTATTTCTGCCTGTCGGCTTCGCTGGTTTTTTTACTGGATTGCAGTGCCGAATCATAGGTTAATGCAGCCTGCGCGGCCTGCTGTAACGTTGTTGCCTGCGTGTAGAGAGGGACGCAAAAAAGCGCCAGCAATGCACGATTGATGTTATGGAATTTCATGGTTTTCGCTGTTTCAGACAATAAATAATGCCAGGGTTAAACTAATTCCTGGGAAAATACATATTTAATTAAATCAGTATTGGAATGCAGCTGGAGTTTATGCATTGCATTATATTTTTGTGTTGCAACCGTACTTACGCTACGTTCACGTAATTTGGCGATATCCATTAAGCTGTAACCCATGGCAAAAAGCCGGATGACTTCCATTTCTGACGACGATAAAAGCGTGTTTGCCGAACAGGCCAGAGACTCCTGCGCCAGCTTTTTCATCTGCCTGGAGTAATAGATGCCAGGGGAAGCTGAACAGACCCATTGCACAGCCTCAATCAACTCACGTTGATCGTCACGTTTACTGACAATAGCCTTAACCGGAATTTGCAGTATTCTGTTTAAAATAGCTTTGCTGCTCTGCGTGGTAAACACAATAATATTCAGCTCAGGCAGCTGTTTATGAATTTCTTCCAGCTTCTTTACGCCGTTTAAATCATTTCGTTCAAAGCTGAAACTAAAATCCGTGATAAGTATATCGGGGGTTTGCTCCTTCAGCCGTATAAGGAGGTGTTCCGCCTCAACCGGATAGGAATAAATTTCCTGGCGGGTGATCTCAGCCGCCAGGATCGACTGAATAGAATAGATGATGAATGGGCTCTCATCAGATACACCAATCCTGAGCATCCTTTTTCTCTGAAGCATTTCGTCTGAATAATCCTTTAATCAGTTTGTCATGGACCAGGGCTTCGTAAAGCCCTGCATATTACTGGTAGCTGAGAGTATAAGTTGCTACCGCATTAGCCGTTCCCGGATTTATGGTGGCTGCCGTCTGGTAATAACGAGCATACAAAGGCACCCTAACCAGTGCGGCAGATAACGGATAAGAGGCGACGCTAAAGGGCGCAGCAAGGGCGATCGGTTGCTGATTTTCATTCAGGATCTGCACGCCTACGCCGCTGGCGGTTGAGGTGCTGTTCAGCGCGACAACCCCCATATCCCCCAGGCCGCTGGAGGCATCGCCATCAAACTGCATCATGACGTCAAATGCCCCTGAGAGTAATGCTTCGCAGTTGAGCTGGATATCAAAGGCAATCGCACTGCTGGTTTGACCAATTCCGGCACCTAATCCGCTGCTTTTACTGACCGAATAGCTCCCCAGAGGGACTTCCTGATTAGCATTGCCGGTAACCGTACAAGTTTCGTCCTTTACCGTGACAGCATTACTTCTGAGATTACTGGCTATGTATGTTTCATCACTTCCGATCACTAAAGAGCCAATCTGGAACAGATCCAGGAAAGTACGCGTTACCGGAGTCAGTGAAGAAGAGGTACGAACGATCCTGAAAGGTATGTTCAGGCTAAACTCCGTATAATCGTTCAACACCCCGCCAGTAGTGATACCTGCATAAGTCTTGATTATCTGTCCTGTCGGCACACTCCCCGCTTCGTTCGAATATTCGCCGCCATAACCCAGATACATAGTCAGCCCATAGCCTAACGACCCTTCCGGGATGTTCAGTCGCTTAAAATAGACCTCTGCGCTAAGGCCATTGCTATAATCGACGAAATTAAGGCCGCATTTCACATCAACCTTCATCGTATCCTCATAAACCACAGTACCAATGGGAACGGCGGCTGAAAGGGTCAGCCCCAGCGTTCTCAGATCTAAAGCATTGGTTGTCTGCGGCGCCTTACATATTAATTTTGTATCCGCCGCCGCATAAACGTCGGTAGTCGTCATGATAATCATATTGATTGTTAATATGACCAGAGCGAAAATTCTGCCCGCTGTTTTTAAAGATTTAAAAAATGTCATAACGGTTTACCTGATTAACCCTGATTTTCGTTATCGCTTAAGCTATTTGAAACATAGCGAACAGGCTGGCTCTGATCGCTGTTACATGTTGTGGTGAGTCTTGCTAGGGATCTATTTTCACTGGCCTGAACAGCATCTGACTCAAGGTTAACCAGACAACTATCCGCCGGCGTTTTGCCCCAGGTGACATGCAGGCGACTCACATCTTTGTTCAGCCTCACATAGATCTGGCCGCCCTGCGAAACGGTTGTAATAAGATTGCCATTTTCATCATTTACCGATGCGCCAAAAGGCAATGCATTTCCGTTCAGCTGATTAGCACGAATTAATAGCGGCTGACCTTTACTGGTTTTGTAATCAAGCCTGACGACGGCGCCTTCAACAGGGATCACGCGCTGCTGTGTCGCTTCCAGTTCAACATCAAGCGGAAGACCTTTTGGGTCTATTGCCAGTTCGTTTATCCGGTAAGGATTAAGATTTGGCACAATGGCCCGTCCGCTGCCGTTTAACACGATATTGGGATAGCCAGGCACCCGCGCACCGCCTGCATCTTCTGCACTCACCACGGCATAAGTGGATGACTGATAAGCGCTGAAGGTCAGACTGTCGGATAAGGCTACGACGGTGCCGCTGGCGCCGCCTGAAGCGGAATAGTAGTTCTCCCCTTTGGTATAAGATGCTGTCAGCGTACTGTAAGGCGAACGATATTGCCCGCTAAGCGATCCTGACGTGTTGTTATCAACATCACGCGCTGCGCCAAGGTTATAGTTATATTGGTCATGATCGCCCAGAATCCCATTAACCGCTGTTTGTGCATTGACGCCATCTTTAGTGTGGATCGCACTGCCGGTAAAGTAGTGTTTATTATCACTACCTAAAGGAACAGAAAAGTCGAGTGAGAGTTGCGTATCATGTCCACCGGTTGAGTATAATAATCGGTTAGCGGAAAATGTATAGGAGAGCTGGCCAATTGTATTATTGTAACCGAGCTGAAATTGGGTGTTTGTACCCGCATCATTCCAGTAGTTCTGAACGAAACCAGTAAGATAGAGATTCCCAAATGAGTCTCCAAAATTTTGGCTGGCGCTCATCGAAAAACGTTGCTTTGGACGTGAGAGATAATTAACTTTATCCTCACCGCCATGCTTTTTGGAATGGTTGTTAATCTGCAACGCATTATCAAAGCTGTAATAGCCGGATGAAGAGAAGCGATAGGCCGCCAGAGTAAAGTTGGTATTAGTTTGCGGGATTTTCTTACTGTAAGTTGCCCGATAACTTACACCCTGTTTCTTCTCATCACCATATTTGGTTTGCGCCCCAGTGATATCCAGTGAAATAGCCCCGACAGGCAAACCAAAAGCGCCGCCCAGTAACACCGAAGTATAATTGTCAGAACCCAAAATACCTGAATAGCCCGTAAGGCTGTTGGTAAAACCGCGCTGAATAGTTCCCTGGTACACAGAAGGGGTGTAAACCATGTTATCGCGGCGCGACACGCCACCAGTCAATGAATAATAGGTCATGCCCGGACGTTTTAATCGCGCCATAGCGGCATAAGGCACGGAGAAATGGGTTTCACTGCCGTCCGCTTCTTTCACCGTCACTGCCAAATCACCGCCGTAACCGGTGGGATAGAGGTCAGTGATATCAAATGGGCCAGGGGAAACGGTGGTTTCATAAATTTTGCTGCCATTTTGCAAGACGGTAACCTGGGCATTCGTCCGGGCAACGCCGCGAATTGCTGGCGCATAGCCGCGCTGCGAGTCTGGCCACATCTGATCGACTGTTGAAAGTTGCGCCCCGCGAAAGGAGAGGGTATCAAAAATCTCACCGCTGGTATTACCTTCCCCCAGCAGTAAACGTGATTTCAACTGCGGAATATCGCGCTGGACATAGGTATTGATGTCATCGTAATGATGATATTCGCTGTTCTGCTGCCGCCGCCAGCTTAACGCGCCATCATGGCGGAACATCCAGCCACCCAGGTTAAAACCCGCCAGTGCACGACCATAGAAAGAGTCATATTCGCGTCCACTGTACACAGAGCGGTAGTAGTTAGTGTTATAATTCAGCGTGAAAGCGGTTTCACCCTTATCCCAGAATTCTGGTGCAACATAACCCCGCGCCGAACGCAGGAGATAGATTTGCGGAATAGAGATATCCATCTGCATATCTGCACTGTTGATGGCAGCATGGCTCCCTTCCACAACATCTTCCAGAGCGAGACACTCTTTTCCTGCCCGAAGATTTTCTGCCTGCTTTGAATTAAAAACGCTGTCTTTAATTGACAGGCTTTTTACCAGGTCGTACGAGAGACATGCCCTGGTCTCCTCTCCTTCACGTATGACGCGAACATTGTTGCGGCTGACCTGACGGCCATTGAGAAAAATATCGAGGGTGTAAATGCCAGGATCGATAGGATTGCCATTTGCATAGCGTGAAACATCAACTTTTACGCCTGGCATATTTTTTATAAAGGATTCGTCGAAGTCGTAATACTTTTCAGCCCATGCTGAAGTTGTTGCGGAAGTAAGAAAAAACGCTAATAAAGAGCGACAAAAATGTCGGCCCGCTGAATTATCTACAGAGACTGTCCTTGCCATCCTGATTCCCCTTAATTATCACCATAAAATCACTGGCTGATCTGGCCTTCTGCATTCCGTGCTGCGCCAAAATCATCCAGATACTGGTAATGAAACTTCATTTTTATTTGATTTATATTTGTTCCTTTCAGGGTAAAATCTTTGCTTCCCCCTGGCACCAACATATCACCCTTTTCACTTGTTATTTTACGACCTGTACTATCCTCTGCATTGATTTGTGCAACGTTGATAAAGTAAGGGGAATTATTAACAGCTGTGAGCTGATTGCTTTTTTTACCTTTATGCCATACCAGTTCGGTGGCGGCGGTACTGGCACCCTGGCTATTAAGTTTTCCCGGACGATAAAATAATTTAATACGACTACGAATAGCCATCTGTAGCTGATTCTTATTCGCCAGATTTTTATCTCGTGGTGGAATATCCAGCACGTTCAGCCAGAATATGGATTCTTTATTGGTGGGAAGGTCACTGCCAGTATAAACGATACGCAATGTTTGCCCTTTGTTTGCTTCCATGCGAAAAACGGGCGGCAACAGAACAAAAGGGACGTTAATTTTATCCAGTGGCTGATTAAGATCGCCATCGTCAATCCACGCCTGAACCAGTGCAGGCCGGTCGCTGCGATTATCTAATCGCACCGTTATCTCTTTCTCAGAAGCGGGATAAATGACCCTGGTACCAATAATGGTAACGCTGGCAAAAGCAGAGGATGAAAAAAGCCATGCAAACAGAAAAGAGGTGATAAATTCAACGCTTTTTTTTTTCATAATATTAGTGGAATGACTAAAAGTGAAAGAGAGGTGGGAGCAGGCTCCCACCCTAATCAATTACAGATAATTGATTGAGTAAGTTACAGATGAAGCAACGGTACCTGAGCTTGCTTTCGCAGTAGCGTAATACTGAGCGGCATAGTTCAGGGTTGCAGTACCAGCAGCCAGGGTTGCGGTAGCTGGTGAGGTTGTCTGATCGGTACTGCCAGCGTTCAAGACATTGTTTGCGCCGTCCAGCAATTGCAGCTCAACATTTGTCGCTGTACCTGTGTTGTTCAGACGACCATTAGCATTGACGTTGGCGCCCTGTTCAAAGTAGGCATAAACGCCACCCGTTTCAGTAGAGCAATCGTTGAGTTCGATGGTAAAACGGGTACTACCCGCAGTCTGACCCGCATTTTGCAGCACGCTGGAAGAGACTTTTGGCAGGGTTACCGTAGCGGAACTGCTGCCACCGTTAATGCTGACAGTGCAGGTCTGGCTGTCGATGTTACCCGTGAAGGAGATCGTACCATCAGACGCTTCTGCTGCATTAACCTGAGCCGTTGCCAGCAGCAAGCCAAGAGAAACCATAGTTACCTTTTTCATATACTTTCCTTTGTATAATTAAAAAAACGTTGAACCCTAACTACAATGAGTGACGGCCACTACTTGCCCTCACTCAGAGAGGTTTTCAGGGAGATCGCGCTTCCCTGAAAATTAAAAAATCAGCAGGCCGAAGGCAACAGCAGCCACTACGCCAATAATGCCCATGCCAAAAGATTCACCACTTACGGTATTTGCCGCGGGAATATTTTCCGGCCGCGTCCATTCGGTGGTTTCTTGCTGAGAAGAAGCATTTAAGTTTTTAATAAAATTAAGGATCAGCGAGGTCAATGAACCGCCGCTGACGTTTGAGATTTCGCTCGTTTTAAGTTCACGCATAGCTCTTCCTTACGCAGTGATTGGCTTTGTGCCCATATCAAATTGGTTTTCTACGATTTGGTTGAACCATGCCGAGGTAGCATCCCAGCCGTTCATGGCGCCGTACAGCGTGCCATCAATCATCCCAACCACAGCCCCTACCACTAATCCAATACCACCAGAAATAATCCCGGCACCCAGCACTCCGCCTGTACTGCCGCCGCTCATTGCCCAATTCAGACCAAAAGCAGTAATACCAGCCATGCCACCAACAACTACAGAACCAACAAAATCAAAAAAACCTGCACCTGAAACGTTTTGCATTTCAAAAGATGTTAACTCTCTCATTTTACTCTCCATCATCCTGTATTAAATCGCCGCTTCAAGCAGGCTGCGCTATTTAATAGCTAAACCGGAGTGGGAGGAATAGTAAAAAATCCATAATTTATCTCTGGATTCTCTCTTTTTTAGTAAAGAATATAAATTTTTTACATTGTTTTAACTGCCAGTGTAAATGGATACCTGTTTTGCGTAAAAAAGAGGAGGTTTAAAGGTCAGGAAAGAGTGGGGATGTTAACCAGGTTTTCTTTTGAAAGTATTAATAATAATTAACATTAAGTAAAGATAGCAGGAGTGCCCGCCAGATTAACTCTCTCCATAAAAAACTAACTCGATGTTGTTAAAACAACTGTTAATGACTCTGTCAGTTACCTGTTCAACTAATTTTTCAGCCTCTCTCTGATGAAAGGCTTAAGCGGATTGTTTATCTAATAATCTCTATTTTTTAGAATAAAAAACTAAATTTCTGGTTTTTACATATTTAATTATCTGTTTATGGCATTGCATGTTTTAATTTTAAGCAGAAAAAGAATTTGAGGAGGATTTTCGTAAATTACAAGTAACATGGACTCCAAAATAGAAACCCATGTTTCACCCTTGATCATGTTTTTTATTTTATTGTCCGAATATTAATGCTGGAGAGGGTGTACATAACATTTCATTTCAAATGAGAATGGAAAAACCTATTTTTCAGAAAAAAGTTATAACGCAGTCAGAATGGCTCTTTTTACTGATCACTTGAACTAAAAAAAGGAAGTTAAATGGTTTAAAGCTCTACATGATTATGACTTAGTGGTCTTTTATGCTTTCTTTTAACCTGTTTATGGGATTGAATTTTACTTGTATGGCTCTATTATTGCGAGACAAGCAAGTCACTTAATTATAGTCCATAACCAGGAGGTGATCGGTCTCAGACACAGTGCATCAGGGAAAGTAAATAGATCATAACAAAACAAGCATTTTACTATTTTTATACTACTTACTGACTACGACGCACTTAGCTCCGGATGTTGGTTAGATTGAGTTTATTGATATGTATAGAGTGACTGAGAATCATGAGCGAATCATCGACGCATTGGCCGGCTATACGCAAATTGCAAATCCAGATGAAATTTCGCGAGGCAAGCGTCGTTATCACTTAACTAAAGATAACGTACGTCGGGTGATGTTTATTCTGGATGGTGACTTTTTGTTAAAGCTAAAAGGTGAGCATAAAGTACTCAATATTCTTTCTGCACCCTCTGTGGTCGGCGTTACGCCAGCACTGGATGAACCTCCGGTTTATCTGGAAAGGATAGATTATGGCAAAGTTAGTTTTATTGACTATGAGACATTCTGGCGTTTGATCTTTGAAAAGGATCTTTTCCACGACGCAATGTCAATTTTATCGGGTCAATATTCAGATTTAATGGATTACATTCAGCTGCCAAAGGGGAATTCCTATGAAGAGGTTCTTTCCTTAATTGGACGTTGGGGGAAGTTGCCACCACATCTGAAAAAACGGTTTTCTGCTCTTTATCTGATAGAACACAGTTCTCATCTTTCCAAGAGTTCGATTTGTCGGGTGTTGAAAGAACTGAAAGAGAAAGGAGAGATTCAGTTGGTGAATGGAAAATTTGTTTAGCACTATTTTGCTCCCACAGTTTGGGGATGCTTAAGGGGAAATAGTATGGATGTTAAGGTAATTTGCACGGATGACAATTATTACTTCAGACTAGGCATCTCCGGAGTGATTGAAGCGGCATTTTTATGCACGGCCAATGTTGAGTTTTTGTCTAACTACGATAGCAAAAATATTCAGCAAGCAGATTTTATACTGGTCCATGTTTCACAGTGGCGACTCTTTATGTGCCAGCCGGCGTACCGCCATCGTAAGCCTGGCAGCGTATTACTGGTGTTTGTCGATCGTACCGATAGCATCAGTTCCGAGCAGTTGCCGGTATGTTATCAATCTTTAACGCTGATCGATCCTACTGAAAACGTCAGTAAGATCAGGGATAAGATCGCTAATGCCTGGCTTACGGCGCAGAAGAAGACAAGCACCTTTATGCCTTCAGATTGCGTGCGGTGTAAATTTTCCCGTATTTCACTGGTTCAACTACAGGTTATTTCTTTTATCAAAAAGGGTAGCTCAGTCCGACAAATTGCTAAAAGTCTTGGGCTATCCATTAAAACTATATATGCGCATAAATACAATGTGATGAAGAAATTCAATATCAAAAGTGATTGCGATTTCTGTTTTTTTCTTAACGATCTGTCTTTAATCGAATTATATAAAGGGGTGGTAAATGATAATGAAAGCTAGGTGAGGATAGATTTAGTAAAAAGCCTCTCGAAAAGGCTAAGTAGAATAATTACACCATCAATAAAAAGCGGCCTGTTGGGGCGCATGTAGCCAGGAAGAAATTCCATTTTTTGTTTCTGCTTGTTAGAGGCATTTATGAATAACAAATCTCAACACAGTACCTCCAGTCTGGTTATTCCCTCTAAAGTTTTAACGGGAATCATAACAGGCCTTATGGTTGTTTTATCAACCTTTATTGTCAGCAATTATGCTGCCGCTATGCCGTTGCAACCCACGCCTGCGCTTTCCCAGCCAGTTCATGTGCCACAAGGGCAGAATCACTGGCAAACGCTGGATACCCACGCACACGTCATTATCTTTCGTGATGATGACGGCGCGTCGCTGCCGTCAAAAACGATTATCAACTTTTTTGTTAACGATCAATATCATACCAGCGTGCATCCACGCACCCGCGCGGTTGAGCTGGTTCTTTGCCCCGGTAAAAAAGAAGTCAACGCCGCGCTCAGCCATCTTGATAAACATTATTTTGTACAGCCAACAAAATTTGCAGGCATTTCGCCAACACTACAGGCTGGCGAGCGTTATTACGTTCGGATTGCCTTAGATAATTTGGGGAAAATTAACGCCCGTTGGGTGCCTGAAAAAGAAGCTGAATCCGTGCTGGCCAATTTTAAGCCGCAAATGCACACATTATCACGGGTGATGAAAGAACGTTATTGCCCTGAAGTCACATACACAATTAATACGGCAGAAGTTTTTACACCGCATAAAAACTCAACCTCATTAAGCAGTGAGGGGGCGCACGAAATGAGGGCGCTTGTCAAAGCCGTTAAAGAAGAATTCAAAGAAATCGACAAGGTAGTCGTCAAAAATAAAAGCGACGTTGATGATCATGATATTACCGCGCATCCGCTTTCTCAAATGCGCGCTAATAGCGTGACAACATGGTTAGTAAATTCTGATTTCCCATCGCCATTCTTTACAGCGCAAGGGAAAGATCTGAATTGCTCCGCACTTTCTGCCAGTAAGCATGATAGCCAGGCTTGTCTTGATTTCAGGCAAAGCGTGGACGTTGAGGTTTACGGTGCCAGAAGAAGCCTGCGTTCTACTCAGTAATTAGTCTCATTTTATCAATCCTCGTGTACAGAAGGTTGCCATGCTGAAAATTAATATGCGTAGTGTAAAGGGAATTATCTCTTCTTACACCGTTGATACCAAAGCCGATCTGGCTACAGTAATTAAAGTCCCTAAGAACGGGGCACTGAATATAGAACTGATCGATAGCGCTACCGGCCATGCGCCGCAAATTGTCATGACTAAGCGCGTCGGTAATAATCTGCTTGTCGTCATTGGCCAGGATGATTTCGAACACCCTGATGTCGTGCTGGAAGACTATTACGCAAACGGCAATGTCCACTTAATGGGGCAGGGCGAAAATGGCCAGTATTACGAATTTGTCCCCACTTCCGGCAATGTCGCAGAATATCCGCCAGCTTTAACTGAAGGAAAGAGCGGTGAGCTGGTACTGGGTGGCGAAGGTTACGCCGGTGCCGATCCGGTCTCCTCTGGAGAGAGTAGCTTTAGCTGGCTGCCCTTCCTGCTGCTGGGTGGTGCCGCAGCAGCAGGCGGCATCGCCATTGCGGCTTCTCAGGGTGGCGACGATCACCACTCCTCGGGCAAATCCATTTCAATAACAATGAATCCGGTCACTGATTTGGATAACGATGGTCGTCCGGAACTCTCCGGCACCACAAACAGTCCTGACTCACAGGTTATTATTCAGTTGCCTGACGGCTCGCAAATAACAACGCAAACTGACAATAACGGCAATTGGGCTGTAGAGGCACCTTCATCACAACCTAATGGCACTCTCACCGTTACCGTTACCGATAATGCCGGCAACAGTGGCAGCATAACCGAAGAATATCGCGATGTGACGCCTCCTGATGCCGCCGTCATTAACGTAAATGACGATGAGCAGATCGCCGGTAAAGCTGAAGCAGGCTCGACGGTAATTATTAACGACGGCACCACCGGCGAAAGTATTACGGTCGATGTCGATGAGAACGGCAACTGGAGCGTTCAGCCCAACCCTGTCAATGAAGGGGATAGCAATGTCACCGTCGTTGTGGTTGACCCTGCCGGCAACACCTCTCCAGCTATTGATGCTTCGCGCCCGGATATTACCGCTCCCGACAATATTAGTTCCGGCATTATCGCTGATTCCATCAGCCTGACCGACGATGTGGGGCCGGTAACGGGCGAGATCGCCCACGGCGGCGTTACTGACGATGCACGTCCAACCTTCTCGGGCAACGCGACCGCTGATATCGACCACGTCAATATCTACGACAAAGGCGAGCTGGCCGGCAGCGCAGCTGTTGACGAGAATGGCAGCTGGAGCTGGACGCCGGAGCAGGATATGGCCGACGGCACTGAGCATGAGCTGACCGTGACTGCTGTTGATGCGGCGAGAAATGAAGGTCCGGCGGCTGACGGCAGCTGGGGCTTCACCGTTGACACCAGCACCATGACGCCGGAAATCACCACCAATACCGAAGCGGAGCTGGCCGGTAATGCCGAGCCGGGCGCGGTGATCGTTATTACCGATCCGGCCAACGACAACGTGACCGAAACGGTGGCCGACGCTGACGGGCACTGGAGCATTCAGCCGAACCCGGCAGGGGTGGGCGACAAAGATGTGGTGGTGGAAGCCACCGACGAGGCGGGCAACAGCAGCACCATCATTATTGACGGTCCTGCCGACGGTACGGTACCGGACAACCAGACTTCCGGCATTATCGTTGACTCCATCAGCCTGACCGACGACGTTGGCCCGGTCACCGGCGAGATCCCCGACGGCGGCGTCACCGACGACACGCGTCCGACCCTTTCGGGCAACGCGACCGCGGATATCGACCACGTCAATATCTACGACAACGGCGAACTTGCAGGCAGCGCAACTGTTGATGAGAATGGTAAGTGGAGCTGGACGCCGGAGCAGGATCTGGCCGACGGCACTGAGCATGAGCTGACCGTCACGGCGGTGGACGCGGCAGGTACTGAAG
>Ga0265797_10000103_pt1 | contig 175356 bp, 129 predicted proteins | sample P2T30metagenome_FD_192433 | JGI IMG/M metagenome (GOLD analysis project Ga0265797, IMG submission 192433) | Plant litter microbial communities from East Loma Ridge, Irvine, California - P2 T30 | ecosystem: Environmental > Terrestrial > Plant litter > Unclassified | place: USA: California...
ACATTTGCGGCACGCGTACGTGCGGGTCGAGTGAGGTTTCTTGACAGCCTTCGGATCCTAGCTTACATGTACTGATAAGACAGCTCATCTGGTAAACTACAGGAGGTATTGTGTAGGTAGGTAGGTAGGTAGGTAGGTAGGTATGCGGTGTAGAGACTCGATTTTCTTTTGCCTGCGCGTGAAGATGAACTGCCTGTAGTTCCTTCCATGTGAAGTAAAAGTATGTACAAGTGATATTGCTTAGGATCTGTTTCCCATCCTCCTCCTCATCCTCCTCCTTCCTCTTCTCGTTGCCGCCGAGGGATATCAAATTCGTCGCCACCTATCAGTACCGCAAACGGAGACAGAACGCGAAAGAAAACAGCATTGAACATTTAGGAAAACGCTTCCAAAGAAAAAGCCTAGGACGAGATTTGCAAAGGCCAAGATTTCCAAGATCACCACCACCAACACACACCAACAATCAACATTCTTCTCAACCCTCCACCGGCCGACAAAACACCCTCCGCCCCCGGTACCAAGTCTCCGCCACCTCGGCCTTGAGCAAACTCTCCGCGTCCCACCTCATGTCCGCCACGACGAAATTCGCCTCCTTGCCCACCACCAGACTGCCCGCGCGCTCCTCTGCGAAACAAGAAAACGCACTCCCGTACGAAGCGCTCGCCACAGCCTCGCTGAGCGTCAGCGCGAAGTGCGGATTCGCCGTCGCAGTGCTCTGGACCTCGCGCAACGATCTCCGCGTCGTCGCCACGTACATGTTCTGCAGAGTCTTGTAAGGGGCAGTCGGGGCGTCGCTGCCGATGGCGAGCGTAGCCCCGGCATCGACGAATTCCCTGTAGGCGAAGGCGCGCTTGTAGCGGTCTTCGCCGAGCAGCGTTGGCCAGGCTTTCAGGAGGACGGGGTCTGCGTGCGCGGGCTGCACGGAAGCGGTGATTCCTGCGGCGGCGAGGCGGGCGCCGTCGCCCGGGGATGTGAGTTCGAGGTGTTCGATACGGTGGCGGTGGCCCGGGGTGCCGAAGTGCGAGAGGGTGTCGATGGCGAGTTTGACGGCGCCGTCGCCGATGGCGTGGAGGGCGCATTGCAGGCCGGCGCGGTCGGCTTTTTGGACGACGGCTCCTAGGGCGTCGTGGGACCAGGCGACGGGCGCGGAGGCTTCGCCGGTCGTGTAGGGTTCGAGCAGAGCGGCGGTGCAGGAGTCGACGACGCCGTCGCACATGAGTTTGATGCCTGTGATGTACAGGTCGGGGGATGTGGTGGCGTTGAACTGCTTGCTCAGCTCGATGGCTTTGTCGACCTGTGCTAGGTCTTCGGCGGTCGAGTGGGTTGGTTTGATGAACCAGTGCGCCGCGATGTGTACTGAGAGTCGACCATCTGCTTGCTGTCGGCGCACTTCTTGTAGAGCATTCCACGAGATGTCGTCCATGGCCATATCAATCAATCCTGTGCATCCGGCGGCGTTCATGGCTTGGATGGCGCCGCGGATGGCTTCGATGCGGTCTTTGGGCGATGCTGCTTTCGCCAAGTGCGGCCAGACGAGGAACACACAGGCTGCCTCGCTGAACAAGCCGCTGGGATTACCGTTGGAGTCGCGGTAGATTTTGCCGCCGACTGGATCGGGCATATCTTGCACTTCCATCTCGGCCATGGCAGGGGTGTTGCACCAGCTGGAGTGCAAGTCTCTGGAATCGATAAAGATGGGTCTTGGATCGAGATCGTCCAACATCGCGGCAGTCGCCTGTTTGCCGTCGGTCATGTATTCCATCCAACCGCTGCAGATGATGCGCGGTAGATCAGGATGACTCTGAGCGTAAGATCGGATGGCGGTTCGCACGTCGTTCAGGGTCACGCATTGCTCGAGATCGAGTTTCTTGAGTGTCTGGCCTAGTAGGAGAATGTGATTGTGGCCATCGATAAAGCCGGGCAAAACATGTTGACCGCCGACGTCTTGCACGAGAGATTTCTTAGCCGCAGCCAAATCGCGCGCTTCTTGCGTGTCGTCGCCGATGTAAGTGACCTTGCCGTCTTCTACGAGCATGCATTGGGCGAACTTGGCCGTTTTGCTCGGAGTGTGCTCGGTGGTGAAGAATTGGCCATTGGTGAAGAATGTGCTGTTTGTTGGAGACATTTTTCGCTTTCAAAATCGTTTTCTTCTCTCCCGTCTTCTCTTCGGAATGGCAGGGGGTATTGAAAGATGGAGGGTATGCGCATATACAATGGTAGTGGCGAGCGATCAAACAGAAAACAAAAACAAGGGTATAGAGTGAGGGAGGTAAAAAAGAAAAGGAAAAGACAAACAACAAAATAAATAGCAAAAGTGCAGACGAGAGTGGATGTATATATGTATGAAATGAATAAGGCAGTAGTAGGTGGTTGTCGCTTGGGTGTGAGTGTGTGGGTGGGTGGGTGGATAAGGATGCAAGTGGGAAGATAGCGATGGGATGGGATGTAATGTAATGCAATGCGATGCGGTGCTGAGGTGATGTTTCGAGTACAAAGACGCCGGGCTGAAGAAAAGAAGGGGCTCCTCTTTAAATCCTTCAGGGCACACGGCGGAGGAGCGTACCTAACTATAACTCCCAACCCAACTTGACCCTCGACTTTGAATTAAGGTAGATTTGTGTTGCAGAATGAGCGCATACCGCCGGTCCATAGGGCAGACGGCAGACGGGAGTCGCGGACACGGAGACAACCACAGCCTTCTCAGTGGAGCGGAGCGTTGGGAGAGGGACGAGCGGTGAAGGGGGATGGAACGTGGAAGTCCCTGCCTTGAAATGCCTGCCTGCCTGCCTGTCTGCCTGCGCTATCAACGCCGCTCTGTGCTGGCGGAATCTTGGGGACGGCCGGGCTGGGAAAGAGTGTTTGGCTACTACTAGCCGAAGGTGTATCATCATCATCTCAAAGGAAAAAAAAACCGGGTAGACCTCAGACGGTAAAGTGCGGTTTGATTCGAAAGAGTTTCGACAGGGCGTGCCGCGCCCGTTGGTGGATGGAGGAGGAGGGGTTGGTCGTTGTTGTTACTGGGCGTGCGTTGTCGCATTGGAACCAGTAAACTGCTTCCGGAAACTCGAGCCGGTAGATTGCTGTTCCCTTATATTGCCTGTTCGCCTAACTGCAGTACCGTGGTGGTAGTAGTGGGGCCTTGGCTGGTCGGAGTGAGTGAGGTCTAGCAGGCTCTTGCAGTTGTTGCTAATCGCGCATATGATCAATCCCTACAATAGCAGTACATGAGCTATGCAGCAGTAGAAGGAGAAACACTTACACATGTCTCTCACATGCTGTGCTTACCTGCTCTGGTAGTGCTGTGTGCCCGTTGTTGAACCTCGGCTCTCTTTCCGACACTAGCCCTCGATACCTTGATGTTTCTCGTGTACAACCAGCACATGCCAATGCCAATGCCTGAATAAAAGTAACGTAACTGCCGCGCTCTCGGAGACCTTCAGCTTCAGACTGTGAGAAAGCCATTGGCGCGCGGTGACGTTGCAGGCAGCAGGCTTGGCCAGCGCCCGAGAGTTTCTCGAGTCGCTTTCAAAGCCATTACTCATTCACCTACATGTCACCGTGTCTTGATACAGGGCAGCACCCGTCTTTGTTACATCTGAGCCTGTAGCATGTAGCATGTCCCGAGCCAAGTCATTGCCCCATACCCCAGGCAACACACGTGGCTACTAGTCAGTTTTAGAAAGCTACTATTCTCATCCCCTCCATCCATCACCGCCTCGTCTCGTCTGTCGGTGTCCATTATCCTCGCTCTCACCGACTGCCACCGACAATGACACAAGATAACAGAGCGACACAAGGTAAAACACACCGTCCAATCGAACCCCCCCGCTTCTGTGTTCCCCGGTCCCAAACCAAACCCCGGCATGCAGCGGTGCAGCGGGAGGATTTTCGCGCGGCTGGGTTCAAAGGGGAAAAAAGCACGGGTGGTACTCGTAGTTGTTTGTGTGTAGATTAATATATGCGAAGCTGAGGAAAAAATCTTGGGGAAACACGGAACCAGGAAAAAGAAGTGGGAATAAGGTTGCCAGGGGGGAGGGCGTAATTGAGGTGTGGCTTGTTTCATATCTGAAGATTGTTATGAGCTGGAAAGGAAAAGAGATTTGCCCTGGGTCCGACTGATTGGTTTTGGCTGCTGTGTGCCATTTTCACCTTTTATCCCACCCCAAAGGCCGAGTACTAATAACTCGAAAACCCAAGAACCTCGCGCTTCGCTTAAACATACTGGCTCGTGGCGCACGCAAAAGCAGTCCCGACAGTGCCCGCACTGTAGCTGTCGATGATGTCGACCACACTGGCATAAGTCCCACCAACAAGGAAAACAATCCCGATCAAGAAAACCAGCGCATTCAGAACTGAATACCCGATATTCTTCCAACTGCTCGTCCACCCACCCTCCTTCAGCAGCGTGAACCAGAAAATCGCAGGGAAGTAGATGGTGAAGCCCGACACGAACAGACTCGCGATCACGCCGAGCAGCGCGTTGAAGAACGGAATCGCTTCGCCTACTACCCACGCCACCACGGTGATGCACGCGATGATCGCCAGCCAGACTCCCCAGCCGCGCTTGTCGTGAATGAAGCGGATGTCGGATTTGGGGAAGGCGCGGCCGAGAATGTAGCGCGCGAGAACGGTACTGTTGATTGCGCCGGAGATGAAAATCACAGGCAGCGCGACGCCGAAGGTCACGCGCGAGACGACTTTGCTGGTTGAGAGGAGCGCGGGGCTGGCGACGTCGTCGCCTACAAAGGCGTAGATCAGGGCGCCGGTCAGGGTGTAGATGAACACTGCGAGGGGTTGTCAGTAGTGCTTCCAAACGTAAGTTCCAGTGGTGGGGGAAATCACGTACTCTCGATCACGCCAATGGCGCAGGTCGACTTGATGTAGTCCGTCGGCGTGTGCATCTCGTCCATGAAGCTGAACTGCACCATGCCGAACGAATAGGCGAACAAGATGTTCGTGACCGACAGGAATGCGGAAGCGAAGGACAAATCCTCCTTAGGCCACAGCCTCCAGCTGACAGCGCTGAGTCCTCCCGGCGCATTGGTAGATTCGATTCCTGTAGCGATGATCGTAATGCCGATCGCAAGCAAAATCGAGGCAAAGTCGATATATCCCAGAATCGCAAACTTGGCAAAAGTCGGCGGTAGAGCGAGGAAGAACAGCAAGACCGCCGAGACGACGCCCCAGATGAGAGCGCACATCTCAGGCTTATCGACGATTTTGATAAAAGCGATTGTGCCGGTCAAGACGTGAGAGCCAACCAGCAAGATCAAAAGACCAAAAAACATGACTCCCGCAAGCTGGTAGCCAAAGTTGCCCCAGATCAGCCCCAAAGCTTCGGCGTAGTCCTTGATATGAGGGTACTTGAGCTTCACGTTTCCGATGATGTAGCTCGTGTACATTGCGAGGAGCCCGATGGTGATGGTGATGAGGATGCCGGGCACCATGCCGAGGGTAGCAAAGACGGACGGCAGACTGAGAGATCCCAAGGCGATGGCCTCGACGATCAGGCAGATGGTCAGGCGTTTCCATCCCAGCTTGTGGAATTTGTGCTCGCCTTCCTCCATCGACGCGGGCTGCGTAAGCTCATCGCTCTTGGAGTCGTACTTTTCCGGATCGTCCATAGTATTCATGATGGGCAGAGCAGAACCTTGGAAAGGCGAAAGGAAATTTTTCTGTGCTTGCGATTCCAGGGTCCCCGAAGCTTTGAGTGGTGTCTGCAAGAAATGAAACGAAGAAAAGTCCTGTGGTCCTGGGAGAGGTTGCGCCGGATTAAGAACGATCAAGAGAGGGGAAGGTGAAGAAGAGAAGACGTCGCCGTCATCGGATGATGGTCAGCAGTCGCGTGGTATTTCGACACAGAGCGCGGTAGTGACTGTTCATCTTTTCCGAAAACGATAGGGGCTCGAGCGGTGCCATGACGGCCTGGAAGCATATTTCTCAGCGGCGACCTAGTCGGCTTCGGGCAAAAGACGTTACAGCGCGGAGCGGACCACGCCCTGGTTCGATGGCGAAGACGGAAATCCACTAATTCGCCGTCGTTGTTCCTCACGGAATCACCGGTAGGGTCAATATGTCTTATGTAACAAAGTCTTGATTTGGCTTTGCTGGAGTGGCTGGAAGCTTGGCGTGTGGAGAAGCAATTGACAAGAAACGAAAGAACGGTTCCTTACCTTACGGATTCCCGTGGGGTTCATGCACGAGATCGATACGATATTTGACTCAAACTATGATATTTCGAGGAGGGGTGGAGTTGCTACCTACTAACTGCCTTCTTTTCCTGGAGAACTGCGGAGGATTGCCCGCCTGGAAAGCAGTCTAATATGTGCTCCTCCGCCCGTGCCCTAATATCCAGATCGCTTGATTTACCTGAGAAGATGAGGGGTCCTGTGGTAGTTAGGACTGGTCGGCAATGTAGGCGAGTATTGGTAGCAGCGATATGGAAATGGGACCGTTGAAAGCCGTGGTTCGAGTTGTTGTCGATCTGTCTGCAAGGGAGTTCGCGAGGAGGTGAAATGAGAGAGGGCACTCTTCATCTTCACCGCAAGATCTCTTCAAACAGGTCCCTTGATCTGCCTTGCTAGAGCGAAGCAGCTGAATTGAACTCCACAGATGGCCCGTGAGACGAACACAGACCTAGCAACTTCCTCGTTGGGACGAGAAGATGTTTTGTCTGGCCCTGGAAACTCGACTTCGAATGGATATGCGCATGATCAGCAGCGTCGACTTCTTGAGTAAGCATCTTCTTCGTGTAATGGAAACGGACCGGAGACTGGAAGTCGAACCACCAAAGGAACAAGGCAGCCAACTAGTGAACACCGAATGCACCAACCGAGTCCAACTGGCTTGCACGGGGTCAGAAACGCCAAAGACGATTGAAACAATACACGCGCAACGTGACAAGATCACAAGACGACTATCACATTTGACACATGACACCCAAGAAGAGACAAAATAAGGTAGCCATATATGGCATTAAAACATAAAGTATTTTCGTCCAACCCCTATTTAAGGTATTCTTTCCCATCCACCGTTAACTCCAACCATGCAGAAGAGCGCGAGCGCGAACGCGGAAAATCGAAAATCTATTGCTTAATCTCGTACTTGCGTCTGAACAGCTCGTCGACCTTGGTCAGGTAGTAAGTGCCGGGGAGAAGGGTGTCGGTAGCACCTTGGGGCTCGTAGTTGCACTTGAGGTGGGCCTTCTCGCGGAGGGCGCACATCTGGTCGTAGACTTCGGGTGCGACGGTGCGGCGGGCATCGAGACGGGTGTGGAGGTCGACCTGCTTGACGAGCTGGTCGGTGTTGCCGCGGACACGCAGGGAGAACATGGAGGCGGCAAGACCGGAGCCGTAGGAGAAGATACCGACACGCTTACCCTGGAGATCGGCGGAGGAGACGTTGGCAAGGAGAGAGACGAGCGAGCCGTAGACGGAACCGCAGTACATGTTACCGCACATGGTGGGGACCTGGATGGAGGGCTGGACGCGAGCGGCGAAACGCTTCTTGGCGAGAGCCATGAAAGTCTTCTCGACGGTCTTGTCGCTAATGGTCTGCTCGTAGGTGAGGTTCTTGATGTCGGCGGGGACCTCGGCGAAGATGGGGTTCTCGGGGTTCGTGAGGTAGTCGTTGTAGAGAAGGCGGGCGTAGCTCTTGGAGACGAGCTTGCAGGTAGGAGCGTGGAAGCACATGTAGTCGAACTTGTCCATGGGTGCCTCCAGCTCGGCGTGAACGCCATTGCCGTTGGCGTGACCGTTGGCCTTGCTCTTGAGAACCTCCTCGCGGGCGTTGTAAGCCTTGTAGCAGGCGTCAACGGCCTCGGTATAGCACTGCAGAGAGTAGTGGCCGTCAACGATGGGGTACTCGCTGGTCAGGTCGGCCTTGTAGAAGTCGTAGGCGTGCTTGATGTAGGAACCACGAAGACCGGGCTCGAAGGCAAGAGGGGCGTCAGGGCCAACGAGCATGGCAACGCAGCCAGCACCGCCAGTGGGCCTGGCAGCGCCCTTGCTGTAGAGGGCAATATCACCAGCAACGACAATGGCGTTGCGGCCGTCCCACGCCGAGGACTCGACCCAGTTGATGGCGTTGAAAAGAGCGTTGGTGCCGCCGTAGCAAGCGTTGACAGTGTCCACACCCTCAATGTTGGTGTTGCCGGAGGGCTCGAAAAGCTGCATCAACACACTCTTGCATGACTTGGACTTGTCGAGGAGAGTCTCGGTGCCGACTTCGAGTCTGCCGATGGATTTGGGGTCGATCTCGTACTTCTTGAGGAGGGAGGAGACGGTGGTAAGAGCGATGGAGTAGATGTCTTGGAAGGGTCAGTTTTCTGGTCTTGCTGTCTGAAGTCTTGATTTGCTGGTAGATTATCGCTCACCTTCTCTGTCATCGCAGAAGCTCATCTTGGTCTGGCCGAGACCAATGGTGTACTTTCCCTGGCTGACGCCATCGAACTTCTCGAGCTCTGCTTGGTCGACGCACTGCATGCTTCCCGTCAGCCACCCATGGCACCGGAAGGGGGGGAATGTTTGGACGCTGGAAACTTACCTGGCTGGGGACGTACAGCTCAATGGCCTTGATGCCGACGTTCTGGGGTCTCTCAGACATGATGTGTGGTTGTATGTGGGTTGTGAAGAGTGTGGGTATTGGGAGGAAGACGGTCGCGTGCTGGCGATTTTTTTGTCGAATGTGTCGGTGAGGGGCTGGAGTTTGGGAGAACAATAGGTTCTGGTGGGGTTTGAAAGCGCGAAGTTTCGCCGCAAAGTAGAGGGAGGGATGGAGGGATTGAGGGATTGAGGGATTGAGGTTCAGATGGAAAAGGGGGAGGAAAGCAGGAGAAGGAGAAGATGGTACCTAAGGTAGTAACATGGGATATCAAGGCAGCCGTCTGGCACTAGTCCAAGGCCAATAATGGTCCCATTGGCAAATGAAGCGACTTTTGAAAATGGTTCGATACTTTTGATGGGCGCTTTGGCACTGAGCTGCAGGTCCCAGCCCGCGTTGAAGAATAAGGGTCTACCTCACCGCCCCATGTCGCTTCTTCCCGCTCCATTTCCCACCTCAACCGCGTGCCATGATTCGATTTCAAACATCTTATCTATCCCCTTCTTGTCGACTTGGCTGTGTATACACCAAATACACATAATTGTTGAACAATTTACAATAGCAGCATCACCACCCTCACAAGCAGGTCACCAAGTCACCAAGCCGAACCATGCACACGATGAACTACCACCGATAACGGCCTGATCGGGAGTGGAGATCATGGTTGATAGCAGAAACAACTCGGTGGAGCTCTGCAGATTTTTTATCAGATTATCTGATCATGCCACTTGGCCATCACCAGTTTGCCTGAATACATACCTGGCTGTTGTGTGTTCTTTGATAGTCGTTCCTCTCGACTTATGCTGCAAATACTCACTCGATGCGACCATAAGGTAGAATTAGGCAACCACACTCTGCACTGCTATTTACCCTCACCTGATCACAAAGGACCATGATCTACTTCGAATGTCGCACATTCCATGCAGACTCCAAGTTGCGGTCATCATTGCCAACTCGATGCAATGCAATTCTCAACAATGCAATATCAACGTCGATCGTATACGGTATTCGTATCCAAGACCAGCCTCCACATCAAACCCGATCCTTGTTCCACCTCTCATAAATCATATCGTAAAGCCTCAACTCCTCCATAGCATCACGCGCAGTCGTCTTGATCTCCTTGCCATTCCTCAAGCACTCAAACAACTCCTGCAGTTCCGCCGTGTAAGCGTCCTCATAACTACCCAACATTTCCCTCGTCTCCATCTCGCCCGCCTCGTTCAGTTCCTGGACCGTCACCTTGATAGGCAAACCCTTGACATAAGGGCTGTCATACTTGATCATCACCCGCTTCTTCTCGCCATACACAGCAAGATGCGCGTCAAAGTCCGGCACGCCGTCAATTCCAGACTCATAAGTGACGGAAAACGGCTCTCCGCCCGATGTTCTGTTCTTGTAGTTGAAAATCGCAGAGTAGAAGGGCTCGTTCGCCGACACGCCCGCCACACTCTCAGGGAATCCAAGCACCTCGCGCATGAGAGAAATGTCGTGCGAACCCAAAGATCCCAAGAAGCGGCAGAACTGAATGCGGTCCTGAGTGATGGGCTGCCCAGGGAAAGCCTCTTCAAACAACACCTGCAACCGCTTCTGACGCTCCTCGCCAGCTCCGGCCGGAAAATCGGTGTTTTTGACTTGGAAGGTGCCACTCTCGTTGACGAACTTCGAGTTCGGACCGCTGAAGTCTCGTGCTCTGGCGTAGAGGATGCGGCCGATGCTGTCGACCTCGCGTTTGAAAGTCTGAGTGAATGATTTGGCGTAGCGGCGCATGTAGCCGACGAACACGCGGGCTCCGTTGGGGGCTTGCTGTTCGGCGTCGATGATCCGTTGGGCGGAAGGGATTGAGAGGGTGATGGGCTTCTCGATCATCACATGTTTTCCTGCACGGAGGGCGGCGATCGTGTACGGCTCGTGGAACTCGTCCGAGGTGAGGTTGAAGATTACATCGACGTCCTTGCTTGTGAAGATGTCTTCGGGGTTTGTAGTGATGAGTGGGATGTTGAACTTTGCGGCACAGTGGTCTGTGTTCTGGATGGTGTGAGAGGATGTTGCTTCATTACGAATGAATCGTTCCTACATTTTTTGAGATGTCGCAGATGGCTGTGGTGATGTATAGATGGCTCAGCATGGCTAGTGCTGGGAGATGGATTACTTGTGCCACCTCTCCCGCACCAATGATGCCCACGCGGAGTCTGTTGTCGGTCATGTCGGGTGTTGTGTTGGGGAAGCTGTATCTTTGGGTTCAGTTGAAGTCCTCACATGAAATTTTGAAGACGATTGCCTGTGATGGTTGAACGATTTTGCTGGGTGATGTTCTCACTGCTGCTGTGGAGCCGGGTTACGTAGGAAGCTGTAATGTACGGATGACCACAGTACCGAACAGTACAATGGTGTTCTTTGAGTTGGCCGATTGAAGCTCAATCTATAGAATCATCGGGCAGCTCGATCATCCTTACATGTGAAGAGACCTCACTCTCACAACACCTTGCCACGTGCTTGCCCAGGGGAAGTCACTGACTGGAATGGAAAGCATGAGACACCCTCAAACCTCAGGCACTCACAACCTCAGGCACTCATACACTAGCGTCGTCTGCGCCCCTATATAATCGATTCGCATTCTTTGCCTCTCAAAAATGACTTTCTCTTCCTTATACTTACCTTGACCCGTCGGAAGCGATCATGAAGGCTTCTTAGACCGCCAGAGAATCCTGCATTGCACAGCGCGGCGACTCTCTGGCGACAGCTGGCTTCGGCCATCTGTGGATGTCACAATTTTTAATCTCCAACAATGGCATTGCCATCATTTTCATCAGTTGCTCGAGGTCATTTGGCCTGGAGTCTGGAGAAGATTCATGTTGTGAGTAGCTTTCGTGATACACCCCATCATCCATGCAGGTACTTCGACACTCGATCACCCCTTTTTGTATAGGTATCAGAGTGCAGAGCGGTACAGTGTCTTCATGTCACATCTTCACTCGTTTACGTTGACCATCAACAACCCTACATGTATATTGGCCGCCGTGCGCTCGAGGCGCGCGCTGCGAGTTGTGTTACTGTCTTCCCGGGACATGTCTGCGACCGTCACACGTGAGAACACTTGAATACATGCCTACAATCATCAACCGTGAAAGAACATGTTTGCAAGACGGAGCCTCTTTCCAAGACTGACAGAATTTGGATATCGCTGAAAAACGCCTGCGCGCCGCTGCATGCTCTGAAGCCGTGTTTCATGCCTTCGTATACACATGCCCGTAGCCTGCCCTCATCCGTGTGGTCCGCTCATTTCTTGCCGCTCTTCTTGATGCCCTGGCTGCCAGTGTTCAAAGGGCCCTTGCCGCCAGCCTTCTTGGCCAGCTCCTCGCGAGCCTTCTTGTCTGTCGCAAACCGTCAGCGCCTGCCCGCGGCCTCTTGTCTTCACACCATGTCGCAACACAACATACCTGCTGCGGCCTTGAGCTTGAAGGCCTTGTCCTCGTCATCCTCCTCGACGACCTTCTTCTTGGGCTTCTTGTTGTGGATGGGGTTGGTACCCGCTGGTGAGTTTGGTCAGCGCTGCCTGGGCTTGAGTAGAGGAATAGCGCGAGGGCGAGACTTACAACCCTGTCCTGAAGGCATGTTGGCGGATTGTGTGTTGGAACGAGTGTGCTTGTGAGTAGTTTGAGTGAGGTTGTGAGTGGTCTTTGGTCGTGGGTCTTGCAAGATAATAGTGCCTCTAACAGTGGTCTAGCACAAAGGGCCGCGCGATCACTGCCCCGCCCATTTTCTCGTTCAGTCAGGGTAAGGGTATCTAAAGATCAAGCCATAAATCACGTGATTTTGAGGCTCACGCCAACTATATGTGGCGCATAGAAAGTAATATTATGCGCGATGACATCGGTAGGATCGGACTCAAGTCCTCTGCGGGAGTGGCTTGTGGCTGGCCCGCAAAGGCTGGCGCAAGGCGATGCCAATCGACTTCTTCGATCGCAGACTTCTGCATCTTCGCGATTGCCCACAACGACATCATCTGCGCCTGCGTCGCGATCGCCCTGGCTGCGAGCAACTACGCAATCGCAAGGCAGAGCAGAGCAGATGCGAATATTATTCTTCGCACACACGCCATGACAGTCGCCCGCCAGATGCCTTGACTCGATCTTCCCATTCCAACACCAAACACAGCGACCCCAGCCAAAGTTGCAACACGCATTGTTCACACCACTACCGCACAACCGCGGCTCACATCCGACAACAATCTCATCGACCGATTCTGCGCGCAACTCATCTCCGATCAGCCCACCCACTCATCCCCGATCTGCCTAACCGCCCGGCTAGCCATAAATCCAAACCGCCGCCCGACATGCAGCGTCCGTCCAACATCCACCATCTTCCTCCCACACATCCTGCCGCGCGACACCGACCAAAGTCGCCCAACCGCGTCCTCGCCGAGCAGGAAGCCCAATGGCTCTTCACCGATGCCGAGCTGGCCAACACACCCAGCATCCAGGATGGCATGAGCCAGGCTGAAGAGAAAGACCTGCGGGCGAAAGGAGTCAACTTCATTGTGCAGGTTGGCATATTGCTGAAGCTGCCGCAGCTCACGTTGAGCACCGCAGCCATATTCTTCCAGCGCTTCCTCATGCGCGCGAGTCTCAAGTCTGCCCGTGATGGCATCCCGAAGCTCCATCACTTCCAGAGCGCCGCGACTGCGCTCTTCCTGGCAACAAAAGTGGAAGAGTCTTGCCGTAAGATGAAAGAGATCGTTCTGGCCTGCTGCCGAGTCGCACAAAAGAACCCCAACCTGGTCATTGATGAGCAGAGCAAGGACTTCTGGAGGTGGCGAGACTGCATACTCTACAATGAAGACGTCTTGCTCGAGACGCTTTGCTTCGACTTGACTGTCGAGTCGCCGCATCGGCAGCTGTTTGACATGCTCAAAGGCTATGGTATGGAACACAACAAGCGGCTGCGCAATGCTGCGTGGGCGTTTGTGACCGACTCGGTCAACACACAACTTTGTCTCTTGTGCAACAGTCGCACGATCGCTGTGGCTGCCTTTTACAACGCATGCAAATATTGCGATGTCCAGCTGCCAGACGACGTCAAGGGTCGTCCCTGGTGGGAGGCGATGCATGTACGCTTGCCTGAGGTCCGCCGAACCGTCGAATACATGGCTGTACACTTCGAACAGATGAGTCAGAACTCCAGCACTTCAGCTTTGGCCGGCTCAGGTGCGCCCAGCAGCGAAGGTGGTAGAAGCATCTACGTAGGTCTATCTACACCAAACGATCAGCAAGACGACTGGGACGTAACGAGGCTGAGGGAAGACCGACAGGACATCCCCACCGGCTCGCCCTTTCCGGCTTCACAAGGACAGCAACGCCTGGCACCTGGGAGTGAGAGACGATTGTCAAACGCAAGTTCCGTGGGCCAAAAGCGTGACCGCGAAGAGCCTGCACCAGCGACGACACGTGATGCGGCGACGAACGGCACGAACGGCGAGATTCCCTTGCCAAAGCGCCCAAAGACCGACGACGAGCCCGATATCCCAGCATCTGCGTCTGCAAGCCAAACAGGAAAGCAAGACCAGCTCCACGAGGAAGAACGCCTGCGCGTCCAGAACGGCGACCACAAAAGCGCCGCAGACGTCAAGAACACTCCCGACGCGAAAGAAGACCCCGCCGAAGGCAGTGAAGAAGGCGAGGTCGAGGAATGAGCGGGAAACTCGCAGCTCACCTCCAAGCTAGGCCTGCACGTGCGAGAGCTCGCGTCAATTTATTGAGAAGACGCATCACGAATGGGAAATCATGTGGCGTCAAATGACAAGGATGAACAAAAAATCCAAATCTGTGCTTTTATTACTACAAGAAACGGGAATCACGCATAAGCGCCAGCGTTGCAGGTTCAGCGACTGGACTCGATCTTTCTGCCTTATTCTTTCTTTTTCTGCTCCGAAACTTACTCCCTTTTTCCAAGCGTGCGAATGGCTACGGCAACGAGGCGAAGTGAGAGAGGAGAGATACCCCCTGCCATGGCACTGGCTGTCCCTTTGGATATGGCTTAATTCCTCCCTGGGAAGTAATACGATTATTGCTTTGGTGTAAGCTACATGTACTCCGAGTTAGATGTGCGTAATCAAAGATCACATTTCCCCATCTTGTCTTGCTCAACAGCTGCTGCGCGAGTTGGAGCTTGCAGACTGTATTTCGGACATCTCGCTTGTATTTTATCGAATGGGATCCGGCCTGGAGACGGAACCCATCGATTGTCACCGATACTTTATCATTAAGCTCAAGGTTGACGCCCGTTTCGGGAGATTCGTGCTGTCATCACAATGCAGGTGAGGTGCGTCTGCGGGGCGACGGTACGGTACTATTTTACTGCTGTGCATGTAGGCCACGAGGCTATATAGCTGGAAGCACAGGACATGACTAGAAAAGGTAGTACGGTGGTCACGAGCCGACTCCATCCCTTCCCCCTTAGAAGCTCGAGCCTAAATCAGTACTTCACGACAGTGTTGCGGTCAGCCAGCGATGCGATCTGATGTCCAAGGTTGAAGTACCTTACCCCTTCCGTCGAGTTCACTACATGTAACTACATCCCGTCAACATGGCCGATGTCAATGAATCTCCTTCAACCCCAGCCCAAGCTCGCACGCTCGCTACAGTCGAGCTTCTCGAGCTAATCCTCTTGTCTCTTGACCCCATAACCCTCTTCGCCATCCAGCGAGTCTGTAAACAATGGAAAGGCCTGGTCGCCGACTCACACCGCTTGCAAGAGCACATGTTCCTCCGCGCCGCAGCTCGCAATAACAAAAGGCCTAAACCAGAACTTCAACCTACAACGCTATGCCCTACAACAACAATCTTAACAAATGACACCGCCAGGAATCACTACTACTGTAAACATGGCACCAACGACCAAAGCGACGCCGACGGCATAGAACTGTCATCCATCAGCCTCTCCCCAGTACTCACCTTTGCAACCCAATACATCCATACCCCCAACCCTTCCGAACTCGCAGTAACATGCGGCCAGACCACCCTCCTCCTCGGCAGCAGCCAACACCAGCCTTCCTGGCACAACATGTACCTCAGCTCTCCAGCGTGCAAGAGCGCCACCGTAGCATTGTGGTGGACGCTCGGCGATTGCATGCGCGGGTCTGTGTACTTGGAGTCTCTCGCTGGTCAAAGTTCGGTTGACGAAGGAGGACTGAGGTTTAAGGATGTGGTTGAAGCTGCTTTGGCGATGAGGGCGGGCAAGTGGAGGAGGTTGCCTGGTGGGAAGGTGCTGCCGCTGAGTGCGGTGGGGAGGGATGTTAGTTTGGGGGAGTTTTTGGAGGAGATGGTGAGGGAAGATGGGGTGGATGGGGAGGAGGTGGAGGCGACGAGTTTGATTGTCTTGAGCTTTTGATGGGGTCTAATGGATGGTTGTCTGTCTGTCTGTCTGTTGTGGTTATGCGTGCATGATGTCTTCGGTTAGTGACTTTTTTGGAGTTGGAATTTTGGGCGATTCTCATTCGCTGGCATTTGACTTTCGGTGGTCAGGTTGAGGCGCTCAGGTTGAGGCGCTCAGGAGTTGGATCTAGATCCGGCGAATGTATTTGGCAAATATGTAAGTGGTAAAGAACTGTCGTCGTAGCAGTACACCAATACTACCCTTGTTATCGCCCGATCGGAGCCCGCCGCCAGACCCACCCTGACTTTTAAGCCGGCTACACGTCAATCAAATCGAACCAAACGACGGGGAACCACCTGTTGCAAACACCAACACACTATCTGTACATTCTCACATTCCTGGACATATCTTCTCTGATCATCGATTATAATCTCAATCTAGAATATCCACGGGACTCTCTAGTGGGAAGAATAAGAACAGACAACCACGGATCTCTTATCATTCGACAATCATGCCTTCCAAGACAGTCTATGTCGGTCCAATAATTCAATGCAAGTCTCTTACAGAGCTAGACATCAACCTTCATGGAAGCATCGGTGTCGACGAGAATGGAAAGATCTCGTTCGTGTCCTGCGAACACTCCGCTCAGTCAGATCCAGAATGGTCGGAAGCCGATGTTGTGCATCTGGGCAAAAACGAGTTCCTCTTCCCTGGATTCATTGGTGAGTATAGTACCATGGAGGTCTACCTGATATCCTAGACAAGGATGTCCTCTCCAGTCCGTAAGAACGATCAAACTAAGACAACACATAGACACCCACATCCACGCCTCCCAATACCCCAACGCCGGCGTCTTCGGCAAGTCGACGTTGATGGACTGGCTAGAAACCTACACCTTCCCCATGGAATCCTCCTTCCGCGACCTTGCAAGCGCCTCGCGAGTCTACAACCGCGTCGTAGCCCGCACCCTCTCCCACGGCACGACAACAGCCTGCTACTACGCCACCACCCACGTGCCCGCCACCAACCTGCTCGCCGACATCTGCCAAACCCGCGGCCAGCGCGCCTTCGTCGGCCGCGTCTGCATGGACCAGCTCAGCCCCGAGCACTACCGCGACGAAAGCGTCGACGCCGCCGTGCAGAAATCGCAAGCCTGTATCGATCACGTCCGCAAAATCGATCCGACGTTCGACCTCATCACCCCAGTCATCACTCCGCGTTTCGCCCCGACTTGCTCGGTGGAAGCGCTGAAAGCCATGGGCGACTTGCACCGCGAAACTGGCGTGCCGTGCCAGACGCACATCTCGGAAAACAAGAACGAAATCGCGCTGGTCAAAGAAATGTTCCCGGCCAGCGAGTCGTACGCTCACGTCTATGACGAAGCCGGCCTGCTGACGCCGAAGATGATCCTAGCGCACGCGATCCACTTGAGCGCCGACGAGAGGGCTCTGATCAAGCTCAGGGATGCCAAAGTGTCGCACTGTCCCGCGAGTAATGTTGCGATCACGTCTGGGCGGATGAAGACTCGCGAGCTGCTGAACGAGGGTATCACGGTCGGATTGGGGACGGATGTTTCGGGGGGGTTCACTTCTAGTATGCTGAATGAGACGCGGGAGGCGCTGTTGATGAGCAGGCATGTGGCGATGGATGATGGGGATGAGGCGAAACTGAGCGTTGAGGAGGGCCTTTACCTTGCTACGAAGGGCGGGGCGAAGGTCGTTGGTTTGGAGGATCGGATTGGAGGGTTCGAGGTTGGGATGGACTGGGATGCGCAGCTGGTGAGGCTGGGGAGTGTGAGTGAGCAGGGTAATCTTGGGGTCGGTGAAGGGTTGGTGGATATCTTTGGGGATGAAAGCTGGGACAATAAGGTGGCGAAGTGGGTTTACACGGGCGATGATCGGAATACGGTGGCTGTTTGGGTGCAAGGCAGGTTGGTTCATCAACGGGAGGAAATCAAGTCGAGTAAGATGTGTAATGGTGAGAAATCGGCATAAGCATTAGACATGACATTTTTGCGCTTTTCGTATGATCGGGGTCTCTCTATAGCTGGACAGTCTCGATGCGTCCACCAATATCACCCTCGTTACTCATCGCACCTGCGGCTAAGTGTTTGCTTAAGGTAGCTAGAATGTCCTCGAATCCTTGCCCAGGTTCAAGCTCAACTTGCGTAATCAATGCACCGTGCAATGCCTTGAGTGCGTCCCATTTTGCAGTGGCGACCTTGTACGCAGAGCTTTCGGAATCACCACGGCCACCGACCAGGTTGGCAAATGTCTGTGCGGGTTTGATAAGGTACGGCAGGGTGTACTCAAGCGCTGGAGGGCTCAGGATGGCCAAGTGCCCAGATGGGGGAGTGGCCATGGTTGATGTTGGAAGAGCGAGAGACGGCTTGGTAGACCAGTTGGCGGTGATGACGGCTTGTAGGCAGTTGAGTGCCGAGAGTGCGAGGTCTTTGAGCGCTACAGTATCGGCATGGGTTGTGATGTCGCTCCAGAGATTGGAATTGTTGGCAAGGTAGTTCATGTAGAGTGCGCGTGCTGCTGCCGCCTCGAGTTCCTCTTGAGGACTGGGTTCGTCTGTCATTGGAGAAGTTGGAGGGAAAGTGATCATCTTCTGTGAGGGGCCATGGAAGATTGTAGCCAAAGTGTTGAGCGCATCTGGGTTCGTGGCCTTGCTGGGGAGAAGAGACACTGGAGTTGTTGCCCATGCGGCTGGACCTTCGGCTGAGGGAAGCAGGGTGGCACGGGGAAGGCTTGCGAGAAGATGCAGGTCATGCTTTGGAGAATCGGAGTGCGCCCATTTGGCAGAGGATATCGCGAGGGCTTCCATCAGTCGAGCGTTGACCCTCTTGGGCATGTTGGAAGCTTGGAAATGTCTAGGGTACAACGAGGCGTACGTGGCGAGGTAGTTTGCTGAAGGTCCGTAAAGGAACATGGACTCCATGACATCCATGTCCGCACTTGACTGCAGGTAGATCTTGGCTGTACGATCGTGCAACCCTTTTTCTGTGAGGTAGTCCAGGGCGGTAGATTTTTCCACGCTGGTTGTAGGGGTCTCCTTCTCAAGCATGACATCCAGCAGATCCGCGTAGAAATCGATCAAGCACCTGTACATGAGCACATCATCGGCAAAGTCAACCATGTGCATCGCAGCAAAGTCCAGCAACCCTCCACCATCTGCGAGTCCAGATGCAGCCTCGACGTCGGCGTGGTGGCTCCGTGAGACAGCACCCCAGTCCATCCGTGCAACGCTCGGCAACCATTCCAGAAGTCTGGCTTGTGCCAGTGTCCTCTGGTTTTTCGACAATTTCAGTACCTGAGTCTCAAATGAGCAGGCCTCAAAGAACGTGCCGTACACATTGCGATCACCGAACACACGCTTCCACATCAGGCCCTGCCCGCCACTCGGCACTTGCTGATCAGGATGCTCGAAGACTTCATGATCGACCCGCAACAGATCGATCAGGAGCTTTGACGCAGTGGTAGAAACGCCCGTATCGGCCGAGCAAAGCCATAGCTTCACCAGCGCCTGGACAACCTCAGGCTTCGCCGCCACCGTAGCCGCATCACTTGAGCTCGCCGTCGCTTTCTCGAGCAATGCTAACATCAAGCGGTTGAAAGGCAACATCACTCCCTCTGGAGCATCAATCCCAACATCGAGGCCAGTGGCGAAGTTGACCGGTGGGTCGAAAGCCAGAACATCGGAGAAGGCGAATGGGTTTAGTAAGCGTATGAGGAGGTGGACTGCGGGCGTGGGGTTTTGCTGGATGTCCTGCAGCAGCGCTGAAAGTTGTTGGACCAAGGCAAATGTTTCTCGCTTGTCGATGTATTCGGGGAGGACCAGCTCGGCTTCTTCGAATAGTCGAGTGTCGATGGGAGTGGTTGTTGGGTCCGCTTGAAGATTGGTTAGGTGCGTATTTAGACGGCTGAGAGTGGTATTTTGCGCCATGGTTGGAATCTTCAGTCGTGAGCGAGACGATGTTATTCCTTAAAGAGATGCTGAACTTTTGTAGCAGCTTGGTTGTTTGTCGAACGGCATCACCATGGACGAGAGGTGGACTTCACACCGGCAAAACATCGGGAGTGGCGATCGCACGTGATGTGATTATACATTCATCATTGCACGAAAGAGATCATGTATTCACGATCACAGGACCTCAGAGCTGAAAAAGAGTAGCACGTTTATGTTTCATTGACTACGCGCGCTATGCTACAAATCATTTGAGATCTTCCCAACACGACGAAAGTCGCAAATGCAAGCACAAAACTTTTCTGGTTGATTCTGGTTCATGTCGTTCGTAAACAATGCCGTTGATGGTGCTGAACATCAAGGTACTCCGACTCCTTAGCCTCCCAATCTCCTGTCTGTGCTGATAGTACTCCTTCGTTTTGCTGCTACTGGTTCCATCTAGCTGGATTTGGGAGTGACCTTGATGAGCTGCTCTACGTTGCGGAGCATGTCATCAACATCGTACGCAGCAGAAGCCTCGCCGTATACACGAACGGCATCTTCAGTACCGGACGCGCGGACGAAGCAGCGCCCGTCGCGGTACTTCTCAACGAGGACGTCAATCTTCTCCTGCATGCCAGCTGGCTTCTCGAGCTTACGCTCGGCGGTACCGGGCACAGTAGCGTAGTCGCTCTTGTCAGGCACGAGAACCTTGATAAGCCTGTTCGGCATGTCCTCATATGTCGAGTTCCACTCCTTGACAGAATACTCTTTCTGTGCAAGAATGACCTCGACAAGAAGCATGTCGGACAGAGCATCACCGACTGTTTGGTTGATGAGCTCGGTGAGAGCACGAAGCGTGGTAAGAGCCTCAAGCTCAGCAGGCGATTGTGGGTCGGCCTTGCGGATCTTGCGCTGGGCGTTCTGCGAAAACAGCACGGTGCCGTGGCCGTTTGCCTCGAAATAGACGCCAATGTCGTATCGGCTGGCAACGTGGTGGAGGTGCTTCACACCGGTAGGTGTGCACTCAACCTTGAGCTTCAAGACATCCTGAATGTACTTGGTGCTCGCGCCGTTGGCATAAGCCGTCTGGACAACAGCAAGCTGGAGGTCCTCCTCGAGACCAGCCTTCTGCACAAGCTCGCGAATGAATGTGGCGGCAAGAGTGGCGATGCGGTCGCCATCAAGTAGCCTGAAAATGCTGCCCTCCTCGTGGAAGTAGTACAAGACGCGGTCAGCATCGCCATCATAAGATGCCCAGCGTTCGAACGGCTTGCCGTTGAAGCCCTCAGGAGCTCGCTGACCAGACTTCACGAAGTCGGCGCCGCAACCCTTGTTGAGAACTTCGGGCTTGTCGATGCGGTCGTTCGCAACGTTGATTTTTAACCCGCCAGACGGGTCATCCTCCTTGGGCATGTACTTCAAGAACTCCTTCAAGGCTACGGCACCAACACCGTTGGCACAGTCAACAGTGAGGGATCCGCTAGGCTTGTCGTGACGCAGAGCAGTCTTGTAGGCCTCGCTCATCTTCTTGTAGTATCCCTCAACCGATACCTCGCCGTATGGGTGCGGGTCGTTTTGCGTGTTTGTAGCGCGGGTCAGGTAGTGGAGCTGAGGCGTGGTAAGGACGTCGTAGTCGATGTACTGTGCACCGGTAGCCTTGAGGGCATCGACGAGTGCATCTACCAGCTTCTTTCCAGATGGGCGGGTGTCACGGGCAATGATAACGTTGGCCGGCATTTCAGAGTCGACACCGAGGTCCTTTGCCGCCTTTGCGTATGCCTCTCCCATCTCTTCACTCGGTGTGTTTGCCAAGGTCGTCGCGTAGCTCTCCCACGATTGCTCCAGCATGTCGCCGTAAGGATCGACCAGCTTGACACCGTTGTCTTCTGCCGGGTTGTGAGAAGCGGTGACCATCACACCGATAGTCTGCCCTTTCAGCTTTCGGGACCGCAGGGCAGCGAGAAGACCGACAGAGTACATGACCGGGTCCAAAAGGTCTGCATTCATACGGAAGCCGGCAGTGCCGTAGACGAAAGGCTTTGATCCTTCAGGTCGGGCGTGAGACTTGGCCGCCGCGGCGACAGCCTGAGTTTGTTGGTCGGACATGTTGGTTTGTTGGGGATGGAGGTTTGATAGAGGAGAGGCGATAGCAATAGGAATATATCGCGGGCTGTGACACGACAGCAGGTACGTAATACCGCGGGAAAATGGCGATACACAGAAGTGCGGAACTTCAGCCTTCAGGCGTCAAGTACGGTAGCTCTAATGCAGGTCCCAATGCTGCTGGCGGAAGTCGGAATGGAGTTGCGCGAGGTCGTAGCGCTGGGTGGAGGATGTGGCTGCTACGTTATTTGGTCTGACTGGTTTCGAGAGGTGTACAGAGCAAGCGTACAGCCTGGAAGTAGTGGTGAGAGAATGGTTTGTGGTGGGTGGAGAGTGGAGTGGGAGTTGGTGAGAGAGTCACGAGCAAAAACACCCGCGCGACGTAGCCCACCTGAAACCCCACGGGCACGTTTTGTGACTATATTAAGGTAGCCCCCACCACTAGATCCCGTCGGCCTCGCCCGCCCGCCCGTCCTTGATATCGCGCCAACCTGATCGGGAAGATTTCCGAATTGTAAGTCACGGGGTAGTAACGAGCATCTACACTCACATCAATCCACACATCATCATGAACGCCCCATCGACAGCGCTCTTGCGCACATTCTCGCCTCTATGGCGCTCACAGGCTCCTCTTGCCACTGTACGCGGCTGCCTGGCTCAGCAGCAGCAACGCGCAGACTTCTCTTCCACACCAGCAAACCAGGCGCGAGACAAGAGGAATAAGAAGGACCCCAAGATTGGTATGCATTGTGGAAGCGCTGCAAACGTAGCTAGGATGGGTGGGATTTAGGCTAACAATGCTGTTTGTAGGGCAAATCCGATACCACTTGCAGCACCCTCTCACACCTCGACCTCTACGCTTCTCCCGGTACGCGAACACCAATCACTCTTGGTTGCAAATCCACCAGGTCACTAACATGTCTTTTTATCAGCAACCGTGCTCTCCGCCACTGGACAATTCACCGCGCATGGCAACTGTACCAGGCCAAGCAACGCGAACAGCATCAACTCGAACTTGAAAGACAATACAACAGCATGGCTACCGCATGCGAGGCGCTTCGTCTGATCGATAACCGCGGTCTGACCGCAGCGGAGAGGCTCGAGCTTGGTGAGCCCGAAGCAGAAGGCCAGCAAATCGGCAAGCTTTACAGGGTTGCGATGCAAAAGAAGGGTATCTGGGACGGCGTGCCCATCGAGTACGCAAGGATACAGACGGACACCCCGCCCAAGGATGGCTGGAACCACAGCTGGACGAGATGATGACTGAGTGTCTGTACGAAGATCGAGGAAGAGATGTATTGTGTATTATTGTAGAACTATACAGACTGCGGTTTGCCACTACCACTGTTGAAGCACGATATGGCTTGAAAAGAGTTGATTATATCTTACGCTTACGTCCGGACCCAGGCTCAATTGTAGATGAGTCTTGCAGCTTCATCTTGCATCCCACCATTCGAGGCTCTGATCTGATACACGAGGACTCGTCTACGCTCACAGGAACCATGCAATTACGATCATCTACGCACAACGTAGTGCTTTCGCTACGGACGATCATTGACACTCAGCACCATCAAACTCAAAGCGTATCGCTTCAGTCATGTCAGCTGACACAACCCACGCCAACGGCGAGCAAGACGTCATCAACACAGACCCGATCAACTGCAACTATCCCAAGAAGCTACCTACTACAGTGATTATACTCTTCGGTCCTATTGAGGGGAGAGAAAATGAGAGATAGAGACCTACGAATACGACAATATGACCCATCCCGAAGATATGCCTTCTATCCTGGAAGAATTTCACGGCCCCGTGCAGAAGGGAGAAAGACAATCGCAGTGAGCAGAAGATGATCTCGAAGGGATTTGGTTGCGGTATAGCGAATGATTGCTGAGGATCGATGTGATCTAATGTCACCATCAGGACTACATAATACATTGCTCTCCCAATAAGCACAACTTGAATATAGGTGGGTTGGTCCATGAACCTTTAGCGTAATCCCATCAGGTCTGGCTCGATGATTGTCGCTCCTTACCGCTGAGAGCACTCCACTCGACTGGGCGTATCTCTTGTGTTTCTCGTATTCATTCAAGTGATACCTTACATCTTCGGGTTGTTCCAGTCATACTGTACCGCAGGGAAAGGTGCACATGGGTAGGTGCATCTCTTAAGGTTTCCGGCGTTCATCAAAGTGATACCTCAGGACACCGAGCATATCCAGTCACACGGTACCGCTGAGAGTGGTGCATCCGAGTAATCGCATCTCGGATACATTTGTGAGCCTGCTATGTGCAAGCTTAAGACTCGAGCCGAACTCGACACATAGAATCGCTGAGGTGATACAGTCGTTTCTAGACAGTGATTGATATTTCTATGGAATCCTGCCCTTGTCTCCATACTTCTACCACACACTCTTCTACAATATCTCTACCTCCCTACGGTAGGATGTCGGCGTACAGGTAGGGAGTCGTCTGCGGAAGGCTGATCCTCATCTTGCAGTCGTACAGCTGCTCGTAGTGTTCGATCTGGTCGCGCATTGTAGTTTGACGCTCAAAAATGCACGCATGCTTCTGAAACCCTTTCCGCTCTCCGCACCACACTTTGACCGTTCCGCATTGGAACAACATCTTTTGAACGGACAAGAGTGTAGCTCCTTTTGCTCGGTATGAGCTGCGGATTGCCTCGAGCTGGATGTGCGTATCGTCGGGGGCGACACAGACGTATGTGAAATGAACTGTTAAGTGCGCGCACGGCGGGTTGGTGAGATATTTGTCGTATGGCAAGCCGGCGACTTTGACTGCTCGTTCGGATAGGTGTGCCGTTTGAGGGATTGTGCTGTTCTCCAGGAGTGAAGGGAGTAGGTTGACGGGCTCTTGGATTGGACTATCCCATAGGTCTGCTTGGGTGATTAAAGAGCCGATGACGCCGTGCTTGTTGAGCTTGTGCTTGGTGGACGCGACGTGGTGGATGAAGAGCTTGCGCTTCAGTTTCTTCGATCCGTTGATACAGTCGCGGAAGCGGTAATTTACTGTAGCGGCGATGACGAGGTCGAGAAAAGGTAGCTGGTCGAGAATGATTTCGAGGAGCTCGGCTGTGTTGATGACGGCGTACGTAGCGTTTAGCGATTCCTTTTTGCGGGTTCTTGAGATCTTCATTGTTGTCGAGTTGCAAAGATGATCATTTTGAGAAGTTGGTGAGGGAAGTAAGTGGTGGGACTGAGCGAGAGAAAACATGGCAGGTAGACACAACCCACCCACACACGTGACACATCCACACCTCACTCGTTCCCGCACAGGTTGCGTGCAGTGACTTACATGCTCGTGCTTCTTTGGGAAGGCACCCATCTCACAGCTGTGTGTGAAAAGACACACTTCGTCATCTGCTCGAAGGAACAGACACCAGGTCATTTGCTGTGAAGCCAAGCAGTTAGACTTATATGCATAACACCCGCCGAGATCTCAATCAGCTGCAGATGTAGACGTGAGGTCGTCCTTGACGCTTGGGCCCACAGCCTATGGCAGGGATCTACCCAGTCTGTTGCTCCTCTTTAGGCAGCTCCGCACCGCAACGGCGACCTTGCAGTATCAAAATGGACCGGCCCGCGTTTTGCTCGACATTTGAAGCCAGCTAGGTCGCTGGTTGGCTGAAATTGGCGCGCTCGGGACGCGCGGTTGAGGGCGGGAGCGGAGCGGAGTGGTGAGGTGAGGTGAGGTAAGGTGAAGTGAGGTTGAGGCTGAGGCTGAGATCGAAATTGATGTTGAGACTCGATGAGACCAAAATGACGGACAGGATAACTTGACCTGCTATCTCATAGATAGGCTGCTTGCATACAGAGAAGAGACGCCCAACACAGCACCACAGCACCACCCTACCACCCTCTCGTACCTGGCGCGCCCTTGACCGAGCTTCTCTCAATATCACCCGTTAGCCACCCCCCATAGAAGTCTCCAGGCTGGGCCTCGACTTTCTCCCCATCAACAAAACACTCCCAAGGCCCAGCGTAGAAGCTCAGATACCCGTCGATGCCCTTAAAACCCTCAGTCGGCGACTCATAGCTCCAGATGCGGTCCTTGACGACGTCCTTCGGATCTTTGGGATTGGTCGCAGAATAGTACGTGGCATTGCCTTTCCATTCGCAGTAGGAGCGGCGGGGAGTGGTTTGCAATTCGACTTTGAGAGAGCTGGGCGGCAGGTAGTATGTCGGCGGGTGGTAGGTTTCCAACACCCAGAACGCTTCTTTTGTTTCTGCGATGGTGGTACCGTTCCAGACCACTTGGAGGTGGCGCGGCGTGCGTTCGCACAGAGGTGGGCGAGGAAAATTGCGCGGGTTCAATTTGGCTGTGGTTGACATTTTGGCTGTTGCTGTATTCAAATGGTTCTTCAGGCTTATCAGTCTGTTTGACATGGATGATGGTGGAGTTGTTGTGAGGGGGGTGGTCAGCGAAGTACAGATGATGCTTACACTTTGTAGCTCTCGACGATCAAGCTTTCCCCACATTTCTTTCACTCGTCTTGAAAAAGACTCCGGTACATTGATTCTGGTATTCTGGTCGTCTGGGGAGGGCAGACAGGCAGCTGATAGCCCAAGATGATGAGAAGGAATTGGTGCCCTGGGCCTGTCAACAGTCGTCATAATCATACATTATTACATAGTTTACATTACCGGCGAGTTGTGCGACCTTCGCCTCGAACAACGATTCATCTCCCGCGGCCGTCATCTCGCATTCTTTTCCCCATTTTCATCCACGAGATCATGTTACGCCACTTGGGGCCCACAGTGAGCAAGACAAGGGTGCCAAACATCACCGGCGTTGCGATTGCCCAGAAGAACAATTCATTCTGGTCGTTGACGGAAGGCATCGTGTCGAAGTTCATGCCGAAGTAGCTGGTCAAGAACGTCAACGGCAGGAAGAAAGACGAGACTAACGTCAGCTTGCGCACACTCTCGTTCTGGTTGGCTGTGATGCTGTTGAAGATGAGCGACGATAAATTCTCAGCCGAGCGGATGCTCATGTGTGTCGAGTTCGATAGCGTTTGAATATGATCTTGTACGTCTTGGAAGTACATGCGTGCCATTGGCGAGATTTGCGATTGGCTATTGGCTACCTGGACACGAGGCGTGGGTGCAGATACAGATGGCGCCGCGGGCGGTTCGCTTAAATCTGTCACTGGGCGGTGGTCGCAAAGCGTCTTGACTAGACCTCCAATAGCGATGGTGTTGTTTAAGAGTAGTGTAAGACCAGATCGGAGGACGTGCAGCTGTTTTGATTGCGGGATGCGTGGATTGTAAAGAACTGCACGCTCGAGATCATCGAAGATCTCCGCAACTGCTTTGCCGATTGGGAGAGAGAGGTCAACTGTGGTATCAATCACTGCTTGTAACAGCATCGAGGGATCGTTACTGGAGCGTACAACAGTCTGCGAAGATTGTAGACGGGCGAGAATGGGTTCGAAGACGTCCTTGCCGGAGTGCTCGAATATAGTGATGACTGTCCCATCAGCTGTTAAGAAGGCGGAAACTTGTTCCCACGACAAGCCAAACTTGTCTGATGCCAGAGACCGCGACCTCGGACCATTGAAGCTGTGCAGACGATTCGAGGCACTTGCTGCGCCACGGAAGGACTCCGTGAGCTTGACCATGTTCATCTCCATGTAGCAGTGGTTTTCGTACCAGTTCACTTTGGTAGGCGTCTGCATATCGAGTACATCCTCCAAAGCCAGAGGATGGAGGTTCTTATGCGTTCCTAGGCATCTTACTACCTCTGGCTCGATGCCGTTGACGTAGATCCAGCGGCAACTTGCCCACGAAGGCTTTGGGGTATCTTGGAAAAAAGCCTCCAGTTTATAGCTGGCTGGTTTATGGACTACCAAATGATCATGTGAATAGTCGACAACCTGGATTTCGACCTGGGACTTCGGACTCAGGTGATCAGACTTTGGGTCTCGAACAGCTGGGTCGAAACCGGGTTCTGCGCCCACTGCGGGAGTCCATCGCTGGAAGTAGCTCTCATCACTGCTTTGCCATCGTGCCTGTTGGACTTGAGTGGCCGCCGGGACTCGAGATCCTCGGTTGAAGCTGGGCGTATCGAGAAAGGTCCGGCTTGTCAAGTCAGAGGTCTTCTCAGTGGCGAATCTCGAATGATATCGTGGATGATACTGATTTCGGAGGAGGTTCGTTAGGAATCCTTCGGTGGCGCGTGATGTGTGTAAATGTGGCCTGGATGCAAGACTCGAAACGCGGCGCAGAGGTGTCATGTCACCAAGCCGATGCATGCCCTATTATGTGTAAGTAACGCCGATGCAAGAAAGGCAATGTACACGCGCTACCAATTAAGGTGTACTGTATAGATGGTACGTGCTTTATCAGATCTCGTCAAAGGATCGTCGCTGCCTGTCTACGTCACTCAGTGGCCTTCGCGCTCCAATTCACGGCGCAACTCAACGTGCTTGCTGCCTACTCTCGCTATTGTACACGACAATAGCATTATTGTCTCTCGAATATCAGGTCCCCGAACAATATGAACTGCCATCAAGCACGTGATGCCGAAGTCCAGGAGATGTGATCTCAATCCGATCTCTCACTAAATCGCTCGCGACAGCGCCACGCGCAACACCGACAAGGCTCATTCGCTTTAGGCTTTCTTCATTGCCGAGCTCGAAGAATTCAACAGACATGGACGACTCCACGCACGCTCCAGTCGTACTCGAGCCCGACATGCAGACTGAGTCGACCGAAACCTCACACAACGACCAGGCCACTCAGTCTGCGCACGACCAGCCAGCAAATGACGAGGAACCTAGCAGAGAACAGGTGCATGAAGATACGGAAGAACAGGACGAAGCAGCACAATTAGCCGAACTTGCAGCAGGTGTGCGAGACCAGGATGACCTCGAGCGCGACATCGGCCGACAGGCAGATAAGCTATTGCTCAAGCAAGCAGATGAACGGGATCAGAAGCGACTGGACAGGACGCAGAAGGATCGTGACAGGTTGGATGGACAGGTGCGAAGGCTCGAGCAGAAACTCACCGAGTTCGGCAACCATGCTACAAAACAGAAGCTTCGCGCTGAGGTGCAGCATTACAAGGTGCAGATCGAAGGATTCGACAAGGATCTCGAGCAGATACGGAAACGCATGGATGAGCGCCAACGGTCCGCGAATGGCGAGCAGGAAGCGGACACTCTTATTGAGGAGGAAGGCAACAAGCGTATGCCTGGCGAGAGCCAACGCGAATACTTGATACGGACCGGCAAGATTACGCCGTTCTCGAAGCTCGGAAAACAACTGCTGCGCACTTCTTCCAGCTTGGGTGATGTACTCATGGACGCTGAGGACGAAGAGGATACACCCGATGATAGCATACCGGAGGACGCCGATCATGGAGAGAATGCAGCGGAGCCCATGTCGCATCGCAACTTGCTGGCGCCTGGTTTTGCGGCAGAGGACACTAACGGTACTGCAACCAATGAAGAAACGGATGCTGAAATTGCGAAAAGGCTACAAGAAGAGGAGTACGCCTCAGAGCGACCTGCAAAGCGCAGACGACTACAAAACCGACGACAAGTTCGAGAAACGTCGGAAGGCCCAAGTGGCACTGCCGACGAGTCTGACGGCGTGTACATCCCGGAAGACGACATTGAGACGGCAGGCCGTGCTGGGGCATCGGACGAATCACAAGATGAGGATGCTGAAGGCGACTTCACACTTGATACCGTTGCTTCTCCTAAGCGCAAGGGTAGAAAGGGCAAGAAAGAGAAGGCTGTTGAGAATGCGGCAACACAAGAAGATCTTGCAGGGATAGACGACGGAAATGAGACGGTGTACAAGAAACGACTCAGTAGTTGGGTGCAGAGGCGAAGCACCGCTCGAGCACGCCACAGAGACCAACAAGCTTCACAACCAGATGGAGATGCGAACAGCACCAAGAATGAGGAGCCAGACCCCGTTCTTCCAGACACCGACGAGCATGACGACGAATGGCACCTTCCTCATCCCACACGGACTGACACGGTTTTTGAAGGCGGGCTACACATCCCCGGCGACATCTATCCCGCGCTTTTCGACTACCAAAAGACAGGAGTGCAGTGGATGTGGGAGTTGTACTCACAGCAAGTGGGTGGCATCATTGGCGACGAGATGGGTCTTGGTAAAACAGTACAAGTCATCTCGTTTCTCGCTGGGTTACACTACTCGAAGAAGGTCACCAAACCGATCATCGTCGTGTGTCCAGCCACAGTCATGCAACAGTGGGTCAACGAGTTCCATCGCTGGTGGCCGCCGCTGCGTGTTTCAATCTTGCACACTTCAGGGAGTGGTATGCTGGACGTCAAGCGCGAAGCACGCATCGAGGACGACTTGGAAGAGGTCGAGTACAACCAAGGAACAAAGAAGCTGGGCAAATCTGATAAAGCAGCAAAGCGCATCGTCGACAAGGTGGTGCGAGACGGACATGTGCTTGTGACCACTTACTCTGGTTTGCAAACATATGCTGGGCTACTCATTCCGACAGAGTGGGAATATGCTGTTCTTGACGAAGGGCATAAGATTCGAAACCCGAATACTGCCATCACGATCTTCTGCAAAGAACTGCGCACCCACAACAGACTAATCCTGTCCGGTACGCCCATGCAGAACAACCTTACTGAGCTTTGGTCACTGTTCGACTTCGTCTTTCCGATGCGACTCGGCACGCTTGTGGACTTCCGCAATCAATTCGAGATTCCAATCAAGCTGGGTGGTTATGCGAATGCCTCAAACCTCCAAGTGGAGACAGCCATGAAGTGTGCCGAAACACTCAAGGATGCGATCAGCCCATACCTTCTACAGCGGTTCAAGGTCGACGTCGCTGCGGATTTACCAAAGAAGAGTGAGCGTGTGTTGTTTTGCAAGATGACGAAGCTACAGCTTGATACGTATCAGAGCTTCCTGAGGTCGGAGGAGATGACCTCGATCCTCAACGGCAAACGGCAAGCATTGTATGGAATCGACATCCTCCGTAAGATCTGCAATCATCCAGACCTGGTGGAGCACAAGACTTTGTCAAAGCGCGCGGGATACGCCTATGGCAATGGCGCCAAGAGCGGGAAAATGCAAGTCGTCAAGGCACTGCTCGAGATCTGGAGGCGTAACGGACACAAGACTTTGCTGTTTGCTCAGCACCGCATCATGCTTGACATCATGGAAGAGTTCGTTCGAGGAATGGAGGGCTTCAACTACCGACGCATGGACGGAAACACATCGATCAAGGATCGCCAGGATTTGGTCGACGAATTCAACAATGATCCAAACCTACACGTCTTCTTATTGACGACAAAGGTTGGTGGTCTTGGTGTGAACCTTACTGGTGCCGATCGAGTGATCATCTATGACCCAGATTGGAATCCTTCGACTGATATTCAGGCGCGGGAGCGTGCATGGCGCCTCGGACAGAAACGCGAGGTGGAAATCTACCGCCTCATGACTGCTGGCACGATTGAGGAGAAGATTTACCACCGACAGATCTTCAAGCAGTTCCTGACAAACAAGATCTTGCGCGACCCCAAGCAACGTCAGACATTCCAGCTGAAAGACTTGCATGATCTTTTCACGCTTGGTGGCACCGAAGATGGCCAGACTGAAACTGGTACCATGTTCAAAGGCACGGAAGTTCAGCTCTCTGGGTCTAACGATCCTGTCGATGAGCATGCAGAAGCTTCTACTGATTCGCCAGGCGGGTCCGGAAAGCAACAAAATGCGGCAGAAGTGTCTACCATCACAGGAATCTCGCGCCAAGAAGACTTCCGCGGCAATCCAGACGAAGAGAAGCAAGCCAATCCTTCCGGTCAAGAGGGTGACCATCCACATAAGGAGGACCGGATGTTGTCTTCAATCTTCGCACGTACAGGGGTTCACAGCGCTCTTGAACATGACGATATCATGAATGGTGGCAAGAAAACTGTTCGCGCGGATCCCGAGATCATCGCTCGCGAGGCAAAGCGCGTCGCCTCGCAAGCTGCAAGAGACCTCCAGCGCTCTGCCGCAGTCGCCCGAACAATTCCCGCAGGTGTCCCAACGTGGACGGGACAGTTTGGTTCTGCCGGCAGACCAGAAGAACGCTTACCTGCGTCACGCGGTCGAGGCGGTATGAGAGGTGGGCGTGGCGGTGGACCCAGCTCTACCTCTGTTCTCGCGAACTTGCAGTCGAGACAGGGTGGCTCTGCTTCTGCTTCGTCTAGTCGGGCCAGCACGCCTGGCGGTCGTGGACGCGATCAGCCAAAAGGCCAGGACTTCCTTGCCATGATCCGCGATTTCCTCAAAGCACACGGCGGGTCTGCGCCCACACAGATGCTGGTCGACCATTTCAACAGATACTGTGGGACTGAGCAGCGCACGGCTGAGTTCAGAGAGATGTTAAAGGCGATCGCGAACTTGCAGAAGGGGACTCGAGGAAGAGGATCTTGGGTGCTCAAGGAGGAGTACAGAACTTGAAAGTGTCTACACAAAATATGCAGAATTGTAATGACTACGTTGTAATACGATGTTTCCCAAGTACAGTGAGCAATTGTTGATCGTGACAGTTCTCGATGTTGGCAAAAGTACAGAACATTGTGATATAGACGCAGACGGGCTCAATATATGCAGAGCTTGCACACTTGCGATTGTCTTGGATTGCAACAACCACGTTCCCACTAAAGAGTCCAACAGCGCCCAGCTCTACCACACATCAAAGAGTCGTGTGGAATTAGTCTCGAGTAGTTCAGTAGAGACACATTGCAGTTTTCGCATCGTCGTCTCCGCCAAAGTGAAAGATGTGGCTACCCCAACCCTAACCCTACACAGGATGCGTCGAAATCTCGGAGGAGCTGCTGACATGTGAAGACGCAACAAATTCCTACAGTAAATTCAACATTGATCTGCACCAGATGCGCTGAGCGTCCCGAGAACTACACTGAGTATAGCCCGACCAGTGATTGAATGAGGCATCTCAGCGGTATTATCTCCACGCGTTCTCTGCTACCGTCGCGCATTCTCGCGCAAACCTGGCATTCGGCGAATCTCCAACCATCCAATTCAAGAACATTCGCAATATCTACTGTCGCAAGAAGCGCAAAAATGGTCGATCAGAATCCTGTACCATTAACGGCGGCGCCTGCCGCTGATCAACTCGTCGAACATGACGGCAGGACATACAGAACAATCCGCGAAGGACAGGCCTATATTCTGGTACCCCCGAAGGCGCGCACCGAGCTGGACCCACGAATCGCCAAGGAAGCTACCGAGAATCAGAAGGTCTTCTACAACCCCATCCAACAATTCAACCGCGACTTGAGCGTTCTTGCGATCCGGACTTTTGGGCGGGATATCTGCGAAAGGCGGCGCATAAAGAGGGAGGGTGGAAGAACGAAGAGCGACAAGAAGAGGGAGCGTAAGGATGTGAAGAAAGCGTCGAGCAATGGTACTGCGGGAAATGTGCAGGATGCTACCAGTGAGCAAGCAAAGGATGGCGCGAACCAAGAGTCAGAGGACGCATCGTTGAAGAGGGCACGAGAGGAGGATGGAGAGACTGGTGCTCCTGCGAAACTGGTAAAGGGCACAGACGGAACCAAGATACCGGCTACAGGTGCTGAAGCTGCACAGGAGAATGTCCAGGCGACAGAAGCCGACAAGATGGAGGTGGAAGGCGAGGTTACAACATCAGACCGCACATCACAAGAAGGCCAAGTGCCCAACGGCGCAAATGCTCAACCCAAAGAGGACGCAAAATCGTGGCAACCTCGATTCCGTATTCTTGATGCTCTCTCAGCGACAGGTCTACGAGCCTTGCGCTACGCCCAGGAAATCCCATTCGCCACGTCGATCGTGGCCAACGACATGGACCGCAAGGCGGTCGAGAGCATGGGACTGAACATCAAGCACAACCGTCTTGAATCCAAGATCACACCGAACACTGGTAACGCTATCGCGCATATGTATCACGTTGCGTTTCCGCCTGAAGAATCGCACGGACCCGACCATATCTCTGCGAAATACGACGTAATCGATCTCGACCCGTACGGTACTGCTGCACCATTCATCGACGCTGCTCTGCACGCCGTTAACGACGGTGGCATGTTGTGTGTCACTTGCACTGACTCCGGTGTCTTCGCCTCATGTGGATACCCCGAGAAGACATTCTCGCTGTACGGCGGTATGCCGATCAAGGGAAGCCACTCTCACGAGGGTGGTCTTCGTCTGATCCTACACTCTATCGCCTCCGCCGCAGCCAAGCAAGGAATTGCAATCGAGCCTCTACTATCTTTGAGCATCGACTTCTACATCCGAGTCTTCGTTCGCGTGCGCAAAAGTCCAGCGGAAGTCAAGTTCCTCGCAGGAAAGACGATGATCGCATACAACTGCGATTATGGCTGTGGTGCTTGGACTACCCAATTGCTTGGTAGCAACAAACAGCAGGCATCGTCCAAAGGTGACAACACATTCTGGAAATACGGCATTGCCAAAGCACCGACCTCCAACAGCTTGTGTGACCACTGCGGCAGCAAGACTCACGTGGCCGGCCCAATGTGGGGTGGACCTCTTCACAACGCCGCCTTCATCGAGCGAATGCTCAAGGATGTCAGCACAGTAGACAAGGAAGTGTACGGCACAACGGAGCGCATCGAAGGTATGCTCGACACTGCTCTCGACGAGATCTACGTCTCAAAATATGTCAAGGAGAAGGGTCCGGCGCACGAAGACTTGATCCCTAGAACTCTTCCCGAACAACTCGACGATACGCCATTTTTCATTATTCCCTCTGCCCTGGCCAAGGTCATCCACGCCCAAGCGCCCAGTGAGGCTGCCTTCAAGGGTGCCCTGCGCCACGCTGGGTACAAGGCGACGAGAAGCCATTGCAAACCTGGCAGCATCAAGACCGAGGCGCCATGGACCGCCATCTGGGAGATCATGCGAGAGTGGGTACGCCAGAAGTGCCCGATCAAGGAAGGAAGCGTCACGGAGAACATGCCTGGCTGGAAGATTCTGCAGAACGCACGCGAGCCAGAGAAGGATGCTGGTGAGGAGACCGCAGGATCGCCTGAGATCGTCACAGAGCACCCCATTGACGAGTCTGCCGCCACGGCGAACAAGACTGGGGACGTCAAGAAGATGAAGGTTGTGTTCGATGATGTGCTTGGAAAGGATAGGAAGGGCAAGAAGCTGGTCAGATACCAGCAGAACCCGAGAGAGAACTGGGGACCGATGGCTCGTGCTAAATGAGCAATGTATGCCGAGGCCTGTGTTTGTTTAGCACTCCATGATATGTGCATCGATTGCATAAATGAAGTGACACATCTTTCTTGCTATAATCTGCGTCCACACTTCATTCACAAACAACCACGCTAGCGTGATCTGACGTCACTAGCGCACATACTAACCCGATCAGGACGCTCCTGCTGCTCCTGCTCCTGCAACTAACATCGGTATCCGGATCTGTAGGGCTCTGCAAGGCATCGCAACATGTTAGTGTCATCCGAGGATATCAGTGTTGACGACGATACGATGTGCCCGGGACTGCGTATCGGCCAGACGCTGAAAGGTGGATTCGACTGCTACACGTTGGCGCAAAAGCTATACAGCTCGGTCTGGAGAGCTACGTGAGTGCAGGGAATACATGACGGACAATCATAAAGACTCTAACATCCGCATGTAGTAATCTGGTTGGAGAGAATGTCATCGTCAAATCCGTCAACCACTCGCGTTTGCAAAGGGAGCGAAACATTCTGGTCCGCTTCCAACCACGAACACCGCATATTCGCCCGCTACTTGATCAAGTCGATCCAGACACGCCTTCTCACACACTGGTCTCGAAATACCTGGAACGCGATCTTTTGGAGGTCTCCAGGAGAAAGAAGCTGGTTGGCAGAGAGTTGAAGTCTGTTGCCAAAGATGTCCTCGAGACTTTACGGATACTACACGAGGATGGCTACGTTCACACAGGTCAGTCGAACTCGTTCATAGGGCTTGAATACTCGCTTAAATACTGAAGAATCTTAGATATCAAGCCCAGCAATATCCTCGTGAATTGCGAACCAGAAACACAAGCGATTACCGAAGTGCAACTCGCAGATTTCGGCTCGACGATGAGCCAGGAAACCTTATACGCGAGGGACGGAGAAGAGATCGGAACAGCCATATTCAGAAGCACAGAGATCATGTTGTCGATGCCCTGGTCTACTTCGACTGACATCTGGTCATTCGGCGCGACGGTAAGCTATTCAAAGCAGCTGTAATGGTGTGATGAGACTGACCTTCGCTTCGTTCAAGCTCGTAAGTCTAATCTACGGCAACGACTTCCACATTTTCGACCCAGAAGTTCAGGCCGACCACGATGACTTCGACGCAAAATTCCTCGTAAAGCACCATCAGATCTTTGGTCCTTTCCCATCATCTTTCCAAGAAATCGCCGACGAAGAGCGTCTTGGTGTTATGACGATGATCATGGAACAATGCTCTCCCGATATCATGTCGCTTTTCGCCCTCACAGATGCAAAAGAAGTCTCCGACGCAGACAAGGCATTCATTCTTCGCATCATGAAACTAGATCCAAGAGACCGACCAACAGCCACAGCGCTCCTGCAAGATATCTGGTTCAGAGTTGATGTTCAAGAGAACGCCCTAGAACCGACGGGAACCCAGTCAGAGAGCGTTGCCCTTTTCCATAACGACTCGTAATCCAATCTTCATTTCTGTGTCTTTCTTGCTCTTCTCACCTTTCTTAATTCCATCGATCTCGCAGTCTTTGTCAGCTTCTTCAAATCTCTCGTCGTCCGCCAACGGGAGATGAAAGGTTCTAAGGTAGTTGCCGAACACGTCAAAGCAGACGACGGTGTAGTGTTTACGAATGTCAGAGAATGACCTGTGTACTGCGATAGTCAGCAACGGTACGTAGACAGAAAGCCTGCAAGTTCCTCTTCATGGCTTGCCTTTGGACTGCAGATCGAGTGCCCTTAGCGAGTTGCTCCTTGCTTCTCTCGGCGGCTCTCATGAAACCCGAGGCCTGCTTCTCTGCGATCTCCTTAGGTCTCTTCCACGCTTCTGTTTCGGTAGCGATGCGGAGGCTTGCTCCAGTGAGATACCAAGACTTTTCATTCTGTGATCTATTAGTAAATCACTGGCAAGCTTGATGGGATTTGGGCACGGAAGTCGCTGATATTAAGGTACCACCACGATAGACATCATGTTCTCAAGAGATCATCCACAAATTTGGTTCATTGTGTGATGGAAGATGTAATCTCTGTAAATCGGCGTTTGCGAGAAGCAGGACGAGTTGGTCAATTCGTCTGTTGGCGTGGGATCGGGAGTACGTGAGAGCAATATGGTGGGTGGACGTCGGAAATGAGATGATATTAGATATTGCGGATTTTGAAGGGAGCCTTATAGCGTGAAAATATTGATCCTTGACCAACACGGACGTTTCATGACGAGAAGGGTAATAATAAGGTCTTCCATAATCTATGATATTTGGATTGTCGTAAGCGTAATGAGCCAACAAGAACTTCACTAGACTCCACTAAACCATACCCAGCAAACCCCGTTCGCCCTCACCTTACCTGACAACCCCTCTGTCAAGCTGAGCAAGCAGACCCAAAACATCCGAGCCTCTGTTCTCCTCGTCATCGTTTCCACGGCCGCGGCTCGTACTACGACCGGCGCGCTTAACGCCACCCGCACTCCGATTCCGCCTGCTTTCTTCTTTCTTCGCCCGCGCCTCTTCTTCCTCGTGCTCCTCTTCGACCACCTTCATGGCTCGCTCGTATGCAAGCAAAGCCGCCTCGTCTTCGGGCCGCATATTCTCTCCCTGTCTCGGAGCATCGTAGTCGTGGTCTTCCTCTTCATCGTCGGAAACGTAGGGCGAGTCGAGAGCTCCCATTGTGGGCGATTTCAGAATCCTCTCCTCGTTCATCGTCATGTCGTCGTCGCTGTCGTCTGATGGGCCGGAGGCGGTGCTGACGACTCGGCTGAGGTTGCTTCCCTGTGCACTTGAGCCACTGCCACGGTGGGCTCGCCATCCGATCGCCTCGGCCACACGTCTAGCTTCGGCATCTGGGTCGTTGTCTCCTTCCAGCCTGCCAAGAACGCCGAGGTCGCTGCCCATGATGCTCATGCGATTCCGCTCGTCAAGAAGATGACCGCCACGTCCTCGGGGTGCATCCTCGGATTTGTCAAGAATGTCTCTGTAGCTTCTCCTAGTTGGATCTTGCAAACGCTTTCGCTTCTTGCTTTCTCTCTTGCTGCTAGGGCGTACAACAATAACGGGCACGGGCGAGTATTGAAGGCAATACTTGCTGACGGAACCAGAGCTGAGCAACCCCTGATAGCCAGTGAGGCTCCGTCCCTTTGTGCCCACAATCAACATGGCAGGCTCATAAAGCTTGATCATGTTCTGGATGGCGTCTTGGACCTTGCCGATAGCAAACTCCAGCACCAGACTGATGGCGCGATCCTCCGTGTTCTTCTTCTCAATAGACTCCATGAACCGCGCCGCTTCCTTTCTGTACCCTTTCTCACCCTGTCCGCCGCTCCATTTTCTGGCCTCGTGGCTGTCTTTCTCCACAACTCTCAAGCACACAATCTCGTCCCCGTCGTCCACCAACTCGTCCACCAGCCATTCGAGCGCAGTGTCCGAGTACTCGTTCGCATCCGTGCCGACCAAGAAGGTTCGCGACCGTTTCGTGTATTCGTAATCGCGGTGCTTGCGACCCAGCGTCAAGCTGAACTCGCTCGCCTGTTTGTTCTTGAAAGTGTCAAAACTAACACTCGGCCTGAATTGCGCAGGCGGCGGCGGCGAACTCAAACGCCTCGTGCTCGCTATCGAAGTTTTACTACTGGTGGCAGGCCGCGCCGAGCTGGAGCGCGAGCTGCCGACCTTGTCCTTCGAGCTGTTAGGCACAAACTGAACGCTTGGTCGACGACCGGCCTCGTCGCCGCCGGCAGTGTTGAGAGTCGGGCGTCGCCATGCAGGGATGAAGCTCGGTTTGCTGCCGTCGAGCTGGAAGGCGGGAACGGAGCGGTCGGGCAGGGTGGTGGAGATGGTGCGCGGCGAGTTGGCGGCGGAACCTGCCAGCGGGGTCGAGAAGGGCGAGGGAGATGAGGCCATATGAGCAAGGCGGTGTGTGGTGATTGTGACTGTTTGGTTATGATCTGAGTGGTGCGACAGTAGTGCAACTCTGCGCGAGTCGAGTGGTGGTGGGAGAGAGTTTGGTGTTGCTGCGGTTGCTGCGGCTTTCGACTGTGAGGTTCCAAGGTTCGTCGGCGACTGTCTGTGCCCCACGTTGACCGTCGTCGCGTGGGCTTGGGGCTTGGGCTTGCAGTGGCTTGGTGGGTAGAAATGGAAATGGAAATGGAAATGGAAATGTGGTATGCAACAAAGAGGTTTTGGCAAAATGTTAACTTACAATCGTCATGTGGAAGGATTCGAAGTGACCGTCCTCGGATCTGAGAGGCCAATGCTCTATTACAAAATGCGGGCAGAGTGGAGGTGGAGCACTTTTCACCCGCCTAGGCACCCGGTTCTTCACGACAGCAATCCATGGCAAAGGAAACAACTTAACAAAGGTAAGATCATGTGCTTTTTGGTTATGTATGTGACATACCAGGAATTGCTCTACCATCTATCCCTACAAAACATGCGTGCACGCTGGCTATCATTGCAAAGTCCACTCGTATCGCTGATTTAAGCGAGGGTCTTGAGGTCGCCGTCCTTGGCCTTGCCGGCGTCGATGAGTCTCTTCCTCTCCTCCTGGAAGACCTGCTTGATGGCAGTCTTGTCCTTGCCGTTAAGCGCGGTGGCGAGGGTGGACAGCTCCTCAACCTCGAGCTTGAGGATGATGGAGTCAACGTCGTTGAGGGCACCGTCGATCTGGGCGGGAGGAGCCTCGCCGTCGACGAAGTAGTTGGCGTCCTTGACAGCGCCGCGGATGGTACGCTTGTTCTTCTTTGCGGCGTTCTTCGCGGCCTCCTTGGCCTTCTTGCCATCCTCGCGGGCGGCCTTCTCGGCAGCCTCCTTCTCCTTGGCAGCCTTCTCAGCGTCCTCTTTGGCCTTGATCTTGGCCTCCTTAGCGGCCTTCTCGGCAGCCTCCTTGTCGGCCTTCTTCTTGTTCTTCTCGGCGTTACCCTCCTGTCTGAACTTCTTGGGGCGCTCGTCGAGAGCCAAGCACTCGTCGATCATGGCACGAAGACGCTGGTTGTCCTCGACCTTTCTCTTCTTGCGCATGTTGTTGTTCTTGCGCTCAGTGTGTCTCTTCTGGTCACGGCTCTCGCCATCGTCGGGCACGTCCTCGTCGAGGTACTCGAACGACCTCCACGAGTCCATAGAGTACCAGAAGTTGTAGAAAGTCTCGACCTCCTCCTTTGTGCTGTTCGCGTCACCGAGCTGGGGCACGGGCTGCTTCTTGGAGAAGCGACCCTCAGCGGCGAAGACGGGTGCCCAAAGCTTGTAGAAGTTGCCGGCCTTCTTCTGGACGTCCTTCTTGCTAGGAGGCTCGACCTCGGCGGCCTCGTCAACACTGTCGAACTGCCTACGCTTGACAGGGTCCTGGAGGATGTCGGTGGCACGCTGGATGCACTTGAAGAAGTTGTCGTTCTCGCTGAGGCCCTGGGCGGCCCTCTTGTCGGGGTGGTGCTTGAGGACCTTTTTCCTGTGTGCCTTCTTGATCTGGTCCTCGGTTGCGCGCCATCTGTACTTGCTCAGGCCGAGAATGGCGTAGTGGTCCTGGGTCTTCCAGTCCTTGCCCTCGCGCTGGAGCATCATGGGGTCCTCGGCCTCGCTGATCTCGCCATCGTCCTCGGTCTCGACCTTCTTGGCGGTGTTGGCGGCCTGGATACGCTCATCCTCGGAGAAAGTGCGCTGGTGCCTCTTTCTGCGGGCGTGGGCGAGGAAGTGAGGGCCAACGGGCTCGATGGCGCGGTTCTGGGAGGCGGAGACGCCAGAGACGGACTTGAAGTCCTTCTCGGCAGTCCAGCCGCTGGGGAGCGACGGAAGGGTCGCGGAGATTTGAATGGGAGCCATTGTGATATGCGTATGGATGTGGTGAAGGAAGACAGAAGGTGTTCGGCTGCGATGGTTATTTTTCCGCCCTTGCAATTTCTTAGCGTGGAACCCTAAACCCTCGCTCCGAAACGCCCATTGCGAATGCTGACCACATGCGCCGCCGTGGTATGGAACTTCAATAGCAGCGATAATCAAACAATCGATTAATTAAATCATACAAAATGGCCTCCAGACTCATGCCCACACCTGAGGTGCTCAACAAGACGCAGATCCTCAAAACATACCGTCAACTCCTCCGCGCAACCTACATTGCTTTCAAGGGTAAGTCGAATGCCTTTGCGCTCGATCGCCATTCTCATACATGTACATGTAACTAACAGCACTCGAACATAGGCGACCAAACAACACTGAACGCTTCCCGAAAATTCGCGCGCGACTCCTACGACCTTTCCCGGAATCTCGAGCCCGGCTCAGAACAAGTAGATGACGCCGTCAAGCATGTCCAGTCCGTCACAAAGATTCTGAGGGAGAATGTCGTGCAGGGCAAACACAAGGAGGGTGAGCACTACAAGCTGAACATCCACGAGCACACGGAGCGTGGAGACAATGCGACGGCGAAGAAGATGCAGGGCAGCGTGAAGAGCTTCAAGGAGATCAAGGATGCGCAGTTTTAAACAGGCTGGCTGGGTGCATATGAAGGAAATCGAGTCGATGGCCAGAGGAAAGAAGAAGGCGTTGTAAGATACTTGCTGGTGCCAGAGGTAAGCAGTCTGGCTAGGGTGATTGTGACACCCACGCCACCACAGAAAGGGGGTTCAAGACAACCAGTCCCACGGCAAAGCGTGCGCTTGTTGGGAGTGCACTGTAAGTGCGGTCAGTTCTGTTGCGAGTCCGGAGTGGGGATGCACATGACAGTGTCCTGGAGGACGCCCGGCCCTGGCAAACAAAGACGATTGGCATACGATTGACAACTTGTACATATAGGAAAGACATGTAAGAACAGTCACATGGTCATCACTTCATACGAATCGACATAGCTCTACTTGACGTTGCCAGCCCCGTGCCCAGATCTCAAGACCAAAGTCCTGCGTCTCGTCCTCATCTAGTATCCAGTGCTAGTGTTGTGGATGTACGATGTTGGACATTCCGGCACAGAGAAAGACGGGAATGTGTAGCCCGAGCAGTTAGGGAAACATCCACCGTACATCAAGCCGCACGAGTTGATGTAATCTGCACAGACAGTCGGGGTGCAGGTAGTCGAGTCAGGCGTGTTGGTCGCAGAGGGCTCAGCAGGTGATGTTACCATACCGGACATGCAGCTGGTAGTCGTCGGCGTAGAAGGCGATTTCAAAATGCTGGAAGTGCAGCTCGTGGTGCTCGTTCTGGTGGTGGACGGACAGCCCGGGTCGGTGAACGAAGGAGTCGTGTAATTGCCGCACGCCGGGTAGCAGCCACCGTATGTCTGTCCGCAGGTGTTGATGTTGTCCGCACAGAGCGTCAAGAAGCAAGAGGCGGGCTCTGATGGAGGCGTGGTGTTTGATGGCGAGTCGGTTATCGGTGGGCAGCCTGGGTCTGTAAAAGATGGAGTCGTGGACCCGTCGCAGACCGGGTAGCAGCCGCCATAGGTCTGATTGCAGCTGTTGATGTAGTCTGCACACACCGTCGAAGAGCAGACCGAAGGATCGGCCGACCCGATGGCTGTCAATTCCGGCATGGTGAAGATGATTGATTGAGGCATGATCGCTGATTGTCGAATCAGTTGCGGGCGACTCTCTTTTAAAATCGATTGCAGCTTTGCGAATGTTTATACTTTCCTCTGTGGTGGTACATGAACCCAATAACACGAGGCCAAGAGGTAAGGTTGAACAGGCTGGCGGGAGCATGCACTCAGTTTACATGTTCCTGACCCCTTGCTTCAGTTTATTGGTGCAATGTAACCCGGCTCATCGCTTCAGGACACTCGCATAAGTACACTGCTGCCATAGCTCCATTGGTACGTCAGGTAACAAGGCAAAAAGCTTCATCATCAACTTACGCCTTCGATTGGAGTACATCGAGATCGCCTTGCGGTCGGTCAAGAATGTAACAACCAGATAGAAGATTGCAGTGAAATCATCTGCACGAGGTCAGATGAAACTGTATTCACCATCCATCAAAGATGGAAAGATTGTAAGTTTCGTGGGTTTGATGACACAGGAATGTCCTTGCAATCTTGCGCCACCAACATTGAAGTGGGCTGACTGTTGAAGTGCGTGTTACAGACACCAGTTGCCAGCTTGGTGCTCACACAAGCGTTCGATCGTGCCGCGAGACGTGCTACAGAACTCTGCACTCATTTGTGGTTGCGGATCATGGGTTGTGATGATTGATGGCATGGTCAGCAGACAAGCATCGCCGTTCCTTCAAGGGAAACTAGGTGTTTCTCAGTTGGCGAGAATGGGAAGGTCCAGCTATGTGTTTGACTTACATTTACGGATCGACAAACCGTGAATGTAAGACCGAACGCCTAGTACGTGTTGGAGCATGATTTAAAAAGAGTTCGCTGTGTTCGAATCCACCAAACCAAGCTGTGTTTAGACTGCCTTTGACCAACTTCACATCGTGTCGCTATGTACTAACGAAGCGTGTTCAAGCCTGGCCGCTATGTTTGCAGAAGAATATTGTTGGAAAATCATACGTTATATTTTGGATCGTTGCAAGTCCAAAACATCACGTTTTGGTGTGGCGGAACAAAGGCAAGCTGAGACAACATCCCACTCCGCATTTCACGGATGCCCCTTCTGTCGACCTCACTTCGACCATGACATGCTTCTTTTACATTCTTCTTCTTCAGATTAACGCGTTCTTCGGAGTAGTTTTGCTTTTTAAATATTTCACTGTGTCTTATATATCGTACCATAACGTAAACATACTCAGGATAAGGCCTTACCTTCAAGGAAAACTGGTCAAACAGCACGAGAGCTCATCGTAAAAGGGGGACGACGGCGCACTTGCTAACGCTGGAGATACTTGGCCGAGCGAGCACTGCAACTGCTGCACTTGCGCTGACTATGGATGACATTTGTTGTCATCATATGCGGACCGGAGAAGAGGCTGCGCCCTGTCGAGTGCGAATGGAGCTTTTGCAAGCATGAACGCGCGACAAACGAGGAGATTCCCGATGGTGATCTGTTGTTGGCACATCCTGAATGTGCCTCTGTTTGCTGTTCTGGACTCTTGGTCACGTGCCGCTGGTAGGCACGACTCGCTATATGAACTTCGGTCCAACGACTTCACAGATCATTGTTGTCGATGCTACAATGGCGCTGTGTCGCTTCGTCTCGAAGGGTGTCCTGCCAGACTCCTGGTCTAGTGACTGCTAGATGGTATGGCGTATGAAGCGGACCCCGATGTTCTCGCTAACGACTTCACAGGTCAAGTGCAGTCTTTGTTGTTGTCGATTCCACAATGGCATTACGTCGCTTTGTGTCGTAGGGACTCTGGACTCCTGGCCAAGTGACTGGCGGTCAGTACGCTTTGTGAAGTGGACTTTGGTGTTTTTGCAAACGACTTCACGCATTCGGAGAAGCTCTGTTGTTGCCGATTCCACAACGGCGTAGTGTCTCTTTGTTTCCCAAAGCGTCGTCGGCTAGAGTTGTTGGTGAGTTGCCTAAGCCCCATCTCCAATGCCGTTATCCTGACTGACAAAACGAGATTTAGCCATTGTCAGTCGTGCCTGCCTTCTTTGAACTCGTCACGCCTCGCTTCGTTGACCCCAATGGCTTCGAAATTTGCTTCACTCGACAACGCACTCGCATTGTCCTGGCAATTTCACTTCCGTCGACGCTCTTTCACCAAACGAAATGAACGGCTTTGTGATATCTCTTTGTCTTTCCTTCGGAGTGTCGTCTCGATCGTTCACTTGACTCCCATAAATACCCGTCGGCTGCATCGCAAAGTCAGTCTGGTTTTTTGGCACGCAGCAACAGCCTTCCAACAAGGCACTCACACTTCAACAGTCTTCGCCAACGAGCTCTCTGGTAGAGTTCCTGGTACTGCGCCCGAAGACACCGACAAAAAGACAAAAAAACTACCAGACCCAACAACCGCGAACATGGCACCCAACAACACTGCCGCGGTCGTGTCCACTGGGGCCCTTGCCCTTGCCCTCACGGCTCGCTACACCCGCCTCCTTGTGGGGATCTACGCAAACCTGACCGTGAAGCCCTTCCCGGTCTCAGCTACGCCCACTTTCCCCTCTCAGGAGGTCACGGTTGTCATCCCGACAACATTCAGTACTCCCGAAGAGCTTGCTCAGTGCATTGAATGCATTCTGAGCAACAACGCTCCCAAGGAAATCTTCGTTGTCACTGGAGAGAACAATGTCGCTTTTGCTCGCGCTTTGATCGCCGCTCGCTCCTTCCCGACCGTCAGTGTCCTTGGAGTTGAAAAGCTGAACAAGCGCACTCAACTGCTCACAGCTCTTGCTCAGGTCAAGACTCCTCTTGTCGTCTTCGCTGACGATGATGTCTTCTGGCCTCAGGGCTACCTTCCACAGTTGACCGCCATTTTCGAAAACCCGAACGTCGGTGCTGGTGGCACTTGTCAGCGCGTTCGTCGCAACACTTCTGGCACCACTACTGACTTCTGGAACATTCTTGGCATTTCCTACCTCTCGCGTCGTGTCTTCAACAACATCACGACGAATGCCATCGATGGTTCGATCTCCACTCTTTCTGGGCGCACCGCTGCCTACCGTACTTCCATCCTGAAGTGTGACGAGTTCTCCTACTACTTCACACACGACACCTGGATGGGTCGTCCCCTCAACTCGGACGATGACAAGTGCCTGACGCGGTACGTCTACGCTCATGGATGGTCTATCGCAATTCAAATCTCAACCAGCCTGGAAACTACCGTGGAAAACAATGCGCAGTACCTCTCGCAATGCCTCCGGTGGGCTCGCGCTCACTGGCGCGGCAACTTCACGGTGATGATGAACGAAACCTACTGGCGCTCCTCCAGGTACGCTTGGGGTTGCTATGTCATCTACGCCAGCATGTTCCAAACACCATCTCTTCTGGTCGATGTTAGCATCGCATATCTTCTGAATCTGGCTCTGGCGACCTCTTCCTCTTCTGTCCGCTTCCTCTGCTTCGCGGTGTTTGCAGCCTTCTTGCTCTTTACCAAAATTGTCAAGATGGCTTCACACTTCAAGCAGAACCCCGGCGACATCGTCTGGCTCCCCGTCCTCATCGCACTCTCTTACGCACACGGTTTCCTCAACCTTTACGCGGTCGCCACAATGACCACGACTGTTTGGGGCGGTAAGGATCTGCACGCCGAAGCCAAGGCTGTGCCCGCCAAAACCGAGGCCGCACCTCTTCTGGCTAAGACCCAGAGTGCTGCCTCTGTAAGTTCCTCCTAAACATACTCTTGGGATCAGAACTTACACCTTCTAGCTTTCTCTCCCCCTCGCTCTAGCAGACCTCGTCTGATGGAGCTTCTCGAATAGATTCCGAAAAAATCTATTCAAGCCCGCGCTTAATACCGAGACATACAGCTCGGAACCGCGCGGGTAAACACTTGGAGGCGTATTGCGCGGCGTTTTGGAAACTAAACACAGCACTCCGCGCTGACGACCTTGCTACGGCACGGGCTTGCGCGAGAGGGATACATTTCTGACGACCGCGATCTGTAAAATTATTAGAATACATGAATAGAAATATGGTTCCTGAAAACATTGAAACTCTCACTCTCATTTTCGTCATCCATCGCTTGACATCGCTGACAATTGAAATGATACTAACTTGACATAGCCAGAGAAAAGCCTCCCCAGCCCAGCGTTGAGACGAGTAGTCCACAGACCCGCCAGTAGTTTTTCCGGTCCTTGGTCCTTCATAGCACCCAGCACTTAGTGCAACAAGTATTCATTATTCTTATTGTGTTTTCCTCGTCTCATTTTCTAACGTCGAAGTGTATTTGCGCGTAGTCACACTTCGTTGGTAGGCACCACATCGCGTGTAGACGCATGTCTGTTTCCGGAGTCATTGATGCCCTTGTTAGATCCAGCTAAAGACGCCTTCCATATGATGTTGATCCACAGGGGTATGCAAGTAACGACAAATCGAGTTCTGCCGACGTAGCCGAAGACGCCTTGTCGGTTGTGGATTAGAAGAGGTTGGAGAGATGATGCCGAGGTCGAGCATTTCCCCAGATCAACACCATCCCCGCGTTCACTTACGACTGGAATAGCTCTTTCCACCTGTTGTTAAGACGATTACATCTTGCTGAGGTGTAGATACTGTTTACGTTTGACACTCACTTACAATCACATAATCAAACCATGTCAGCTTCAAAACCACTGCACGAGTATCCTCCAGAGGCCGTCACCTGGCTGAAGCGCGATGTCTTGCTATTTGCAAGAAGCATTGGAGCCACTGTAGATGAGCTACACTTCCTCTATGTAAGCCATAATCACTGCTAGGTAATACAGACGAAGTCCACACCGACTGACAACAACTTGCAGGAGCTTCACCCTTCCTTCGCAGCCTTCCCTACTTATCCGATTATTCTTCCTTTCAAGAAAACGACCCAAGAAGTAATCGACTTCTACGCCGCCCAATCCTCCCGCGACAGTGGCATCCCCGGCGTTCCCAAACTCGACTCCAAGCGCGTCGTCGATGGCGAGCGCTCCATGACCTTCCTCAAGCCCATTCCCACAACCTCTGAAGGCCGCTCCTTCGAACTCCGCCAGCGAGTCCTAGGAGTCTACGACAAGGGCAAGCCCGGCACAGTCATGGAGACGCAGATGGACCTCGTGGACAAAGCGAGCGGAGAAGTCTACGCCAACATCACTGGCTCAGCCTTCTTCGTCGGCCAAGGAAATTGGAATGGCCCCAAGGGACCCAAGTCCCAGAACTTCCCGCCGCCAGAGGGTAAAGCACCCGATGCTGTCTATGAACACCAGACGACCGCCGAGACGCCGCATCTTTACCGTCTGAATGGCGACTACAACCCGCTGCACGCCACTCCCGAGCCAGGCCAGGCTATGGGCTTTGGAGGCGCGATCATGCACGGCTTATACTCGTGGAACTCGACGGCGCATGGCTTGCTGAAGTTGCTGGGCGGAAGCGATCCGGCGAATTTGAGGGAGTTTGCTGCGAGGTTCGCGTCGCCTGTCAAGCCTGGGGATTGTTTGGTAACGCAGATTTGGAGGACTGGGGAGAAGGATGGCGAGTGGGAAAATGTCAGGTTTGTGACGAGTGTGAAGGGTGGGAAGGTCTGCTTGAGCAACGGCCGCGCAAGGATGAAGGTCGTTGGGGAGAAGAAGACGATTGGTAGCAAGTTGTGAGTGTTGTTGATGATGATAATGAAATTGAGGGTTGTGTACTATACCTGCTCCGGTCATAGTTGGGGAGCACAATATCACGTTTGATCGGGGACTGAGATGTGCATTGTTGTAGCTCAATCTCCTTGTCATGTTCTTGTCGGTTGTAAGAGCTTCCTTGGAAATGGTCGCCGCCAAGACATGACTTCATTGCATCAAAGGGATGTGGCTTTGTTGTGAAGCTGTACCTATGTGCGACATCGGGTCGTCTGCAGGACTCGAGTCTGTCAAACCCTGCAGCTTGTCGAAGTGCGGTGACCGGGGATAGGACGATACCGAGTCCTTATACGCCTGCAGTGTTATGTGGCGCTTTCGCCTGCAATCGGTTAACAGATCGACATGCAGAGATATAGTGGTCAGCTTCTCGGAACTGCGGCCCTGGCCACCACGATGCATATATATGCATGTACAGATGCACCCAAGCACCCCGGAGCAGAGAGAGAGATTGCGAGATAGGGGAGGATCTCATGTGCAGAGACATGAAGGCTGTCGTTGACGTTACATACATGCCCTCGGCGACCTCAACGGCGTGTGCTCCGCATGGTGTGACGGCCGCCCGCGTCCGGGTTACCCTTCTGGAAGATGGAAGGCTCAGCAAGCTTTTTGCATCGGGGTCAGTGCAGCCGATGCCGAATCGCTGATGAAGTGGGATGATGAAGGACTGGAGCTGGCTCGGTGGTGGCGGCGCGTGTAAATTGAGGACTGCGGCCGCCAGGGTGAGACTGAGTCTCTCCGACCCAGCCTTCTGGGCGACTGGACCTTGGAGACAAATACACTACGTCACGGAAGTCTATACCTCGAGCTGTGCCAGCTGTAGGTCTCGCCTCGCCCTGTCTGTCTCTCTCCTCTCAAGCGCTGCTGTCGTAATAATCACCCAATCACCGTCCCAGCCTGAAACTTTGTATACCCGCTACCGCCTGCGACTTGATTCCTCTGCGGCATTTGCTTCTTGGTCGGTGTGCTGACGACCATTATCGTGTTGCAACCGTCACACCACGCAACCGTGGCTACCAACTCGCCCCATCCCCCTCTGACCGGCACGGTGGACGACTCTCACATCGTCAAGCAGCTGGAGAGGAAGCGGCGTCTGGAATCGCGCGATACGCCCTCGAATCCACCTCGTTCGCCTCGCCGTCCCGGCCACGTAAGTTCCATTGTGTTCTTCTGGATTTGCTTTAGACAGGATTAGGTGGGAGGGAGGGAGGGATGATACAGCTGACACCATATGCAGGTCTCGCACAAATCCTTGAGCGCTATACCGACCCTCTCGACCATCAACATCGTCCCCTTTGCCCCGAGTCCGCTGGGTAGTCCGACCGCAACAAAGACCGCAGCCTCCTCTCGAGCCTCTTCCAGACGCCCGAGTGCCGCCAGCGTACGCAGCCAACGCAGCTGGATAGGCAAGACACCATCGACTACGACCAACGGCACCACCACTACCATGGCGAGTCCTCACGAAGGAGCCAGTCAAGGCCAGGGCGGCACTCTCAGCGGTGCCGCCGACCTGTTACGCCAGGCCATGATGTCCGGCTCGCAAAGGTACGTGCAAAGACTCTTGTGTTTCTGATTGTTCTCCCTCCTGTTATCTATCTCTCCCTGCGGCAACCCTGCCAATTTCACATGCTACAACCCACGCACAACGCGCTTCTTCGTGTGTTCCGCCCCCCGCACCGCCACTGGCACGGCACGGCACCAGCACAATCACCGCCACAGCAGTCAAATGCCGCGATGGCAATTCATGCACCAGGGACTGCCCAACATTCTCCAAAACCACCGGCGCTGGCAGAGAAGCGTTCGATTCGCGCTTCGAGCTCGCAACGTGGGGCGGACGCCCGCTAAGCAGCACGCTGTTTCCGCGTTTTTCTCTCGTTCCCGTTCGGCCACGCCTCGGTCCGATGGCCCTTTTGGAGGGCAGGCAAATCTCATGAGCCCCGCGTCGCTCTGATTGGCCGTGCGCCGTATCCAAATCTCAGCAGCTCAACTACTCTGCACGCACACTGCATGTGCGAGCAGTCTGCGCCGTCCCACCACCAGTCCAGCACACCCACCTTGTGCAGTCCAACTCGTTTCTTGTCGCGCGGCTTGCATCATTAGCACCGCTCGTCTTTTACCCGCACCATGGCCGTCACTGACTCGCATTCTTCCCACAGCAGGGCGCCCGTCGACCACGACGACACCGCCCATGACCAGATAGGATCCGGTGCCTCGACTCCACCCGGTGGTACTGCCACACCACGGCCTGATCTCCACAACGACAAACGGGTCCCGGCGCTCCCTAACCACAACTACTTTGTTCAGGTTCGTGATTTTTCATATATCCCCCAGCGTCTTTCCGCACCCGCACCTTCCCTATCCGCGCCCCAGGCCACTAGCACCATGGCCCTTCCCGAGCAGAGATCGCAGGAACCCAACTCCTCTTCTCCTCCCGCCGCAACGTCAAGCATCGAGGACCAGATTTGCGAGACCCCACCACCACACGAGATGTCACCCTCCGACGTGCCCACCCAAGCTGCCATGCCTACGCCGCCCAACTCAAAGGACCCCTCACTTCACATGGCCAGCAACGAGAATTCTCGCACACCCAGCATAACCGAGCGGTCACCCACACAAGAAGAGCCGCTCGAGGCGGCACGACAGAGCACATGCCCTCGACCCAAACCACCAATGCCGCTCCGCCGGGACACCATATCGGATGCACTCTCCAGCATTGTCACCAAGCCTGACGTCTCGGCACACATCTCCAATCCTTCCGCCGATCCTTCATCCGCCGACTCTTCCTTCACCGCTTCTCGTTCTACTGATGACACAACCCCGGAGGATCCAAAGCTAACAGAAGACGCTGAGCGTCGTGACCAGAATACCCCTCCTCTAACACCACGATCTGGATCACATGAAAGTAGGAGAGGCGAAGATGCCGCGGCATCGACAGCCAAGGCAAGTAGATCCGCTTCGGATTCTACGCAAGATGTAGTGGTGGCTCTGCAGAAAGGACAGCTCGAGATTGTGGTTGAAGAAGGCAGAGGCCTCCGACCCAGCGTACAACCGTACGTCGTCTGTGTTTTCCAACAAAGCGAGGATGTCTCTAGTGGAGCCGCAAAAGAAGACGAAATGGACACTGCTGTAGACGGAAACCACGCAAGCCAGCCGGGCGAGGAGAACCTTGCTCGTGGTGTTGCCATGCGTCGGATTGGCAGTGGCTCTGGTTCATCCCGTCCTATCCCTGCCATGCCTAGCCGTCAGACCAGCTCCACCAACGTTGCGGATCTGCAGCGGGGAAACAAGGACCAGACCACCAACCCATCTTGGAAGCACACCGCCCGATTCGATGTTGTCGGTGAGCAAAATGAACTGGATATCTCAGTCTACGACAACGTAAACGACGAGGCTTTCCTTGGACACGTCCGCATTCCCATCAACCTTGAAGACTACGAACACCAGCATGAAGGATGGTACAAGCTCCAGGGCGACGACCAGCACACAGGCCTCATTACTGGAGAGGTACATGTGAGAATTGCCTTCCACGGCACAGGAAAGAAGAGCTTTGGACCCGAAGACTTTGAGGTCCTCAAATTGATCGGCAAAGGCACCTTCGGCCAGGTCTTCCAAGTGAGGAAGAAGGACACCAAGCGTATCTACGCCATGAAAGTACTGTCGAAGAAGGTTATTGTGCAGAAAAAGGAGATCCAACACACCATTGGCGAGCGCAACATTCTTGTCCGGACAGCTTCCACGGAATCGCCCTTCATCGTTGGTCTGAAATTCTCTTTCCAGACGACCGCAGATCTTTACCTTGTGACCGACTACATGTCTGGTGGTGAGTTGTTCTGGCATTTGCAGAAGGAGGGCAGATTCCTCGAGGTCCGCGCCAAGTTCTACATCGCTGAGCTTATCCTCGCCCTTCGCCACCTTCACCAGCACGACATCGTCTACCGCGACCTGAAGCCTGAGAACATCCTCTTGGATGCCAACGGGCACATTGCGCTTTGTGACTTTGGTCTTTCAAAGGCCAACCTGGCCAAGGACGACGTCACCAACACCTTCTGCGGAACCACCGAGTATCTCGCACCTGAAGTCTTGTTGGACGAGGCCGGTTACACCAAGATGGTTGACTTCTGGTCGCTCGGCGTGCTCGTGTTCGAGATGTGCTGTGGTTGGTCACCCTTCTACGCCGAGGACACCCAGCAAATGTACAAGAACATCGCTTTCGGCAAAGTGCGCTTCCCTAGGGATGCCCTTTCAAACGAGGGTCGCAACTTCGTCAAGGGCTTGCTCAACAGAAACCCGGCCCACCGTCTCGGTGCCAAGGGTGATGCCGAGGAGTTGATGGCTCACCCATTCTTCAGCGACGTCGACTGGAACAGACTTAGCAAGAAGATGGTCAGCCCGCCGTTCAAGCCTAAACTCAAGGGCGAGCTTGACACGAGCAACTTCGACCCCGAGTTCACCAACGCTCTCAGCGACGGCAATGCGTCTTCCCTGAACGCCCGAGCTGCGGCCCTCGCTAGCGGCGTGGACACGAACAGCACCCCGCTCAGCCCTACGATGCAGAACCAGTTCAAGGGCTTCACATTCGTCGACGAGAGCACGCTTGAGCAACAATACGCCGACCGCACAGACCTCGACAGTCCGACTGAAGAGAAGTCTGCCTTTGGCGGCTCAAAGAGCGGCGACCGTATGAGCGGCGTCGAGTCAACCCACAACGACGGCGACTTCAACCACGGTATGCTTGAGGACATCTGAACGCCTGTACTTCCGTTCAATCTGAGCGGTGGCGGCATGACTTCCGTCGTCGCCGCCACTTCTACCGCTGCATGAATCTCACGAAAGATCAAAACTTTGCATTGGGTCCGGCGCACAGGGGTTCAGAAAGAAACAAAATCTTCGCTTGTGAGGAGGCATCACCACCTGAAGCAAGCATATTCGCTGCTGGCTGTACAGAAAGGCATTTTGAGTACGCGGGAACTCCTGGTTGGAGAGGCGAAGCGTGGGCACAGCAGAGATCGGACAGCGCGCAAAGCGAAAGGAAACGTCCTACATGGAGGACATGCGATTTTGGCTCCGTCTTTCGGGCAATGGCGTTCTGCGGAGTTATATCATAATGAGCCTTTTCTCTTTCTCGGAAGTCAGAAGTGGTATGTCTTATTCTGTTACTACTTTCTCTTCTACCGAGTGCCACCTTTTGATAGCAGGGGTCAAGGCGGGCTCTAACACTTAACACAAATCTTGGATTGTCTCCTTGTCGACCCACAACTCCTGCTTCTCATGCACAATGCCTCTTTTATTGAAGTCGGCCGAGCGGGTCAATTTTCGATGCGGGCTGTAATTTCCTCGCCCGTATCAGCGAATTTCATCTCTCTGACATTGAGTGAGTGAAGTTTGAATTTGTCACGTGGAAATGTGGGGCCGCGATTTTAGAGTTGTTCGGTAAGTGACTGGAAACAAAGCCTTTATTTGCTTCGCGAAAAGTCACTGCGGTGACTGCTCGGAGTCGCCTGAAGATTGCGGCGGTGACAACTTTTCCTTGACTTTCACTAACGTCACCGCAGTAAGTGAGTGAGTGAACGTCCGTCACGCGACACTTGTTTGCGCTTGCTTGCTTGCTTGCTTGCTTGCTCCCTCCCCTTTCCCATTTTCTTCTCCCTCCACCTTTCAACCTTTACAACCAACTTTTCTTTGCTACACCGCCTCGACTGCTTACTCGACAAGAACAACGTTACTGCGCGACCTACACACATATCGAGATATCCGCTACGCTCAAGAGCTCCAACTCATACACACGCGCTTTCACCCTCTTGACATTTTCGCCACCCGGAACTGCGAGCATGGAGCTGGAGAAGTATTTGGAGCAAGGCGTGGACGGCGGCGTTGTCGACTTGAGATGCCTGCCCGAGGATGACCTAGCTGAAGGCGCCTGTGCTGCACAGAACTTCGATGAAGATGATGTTGGCATGACGAGCTTGTCAGAAGAGAGCGTTACTGAGAAGGAGAGTCCCACCGCAAGCGCTTCCTCTGCGCCTGATCATGAGTCATATCGAGCTGTAGGGGGATCCGAGGAGGCTACGGGCGATGATGGCGGCAAAAAAGACGAGGCTGAAGACAGCAGCGAGGTTACAAATGACGAAAACGACGAGACTGAAGACGACGAGAGCATATTGGAAGACTCACATAGCAACGCCAGCAGCGTCGACTCGTGGAGCAACGAAGCGCCGCCACTGGACCTGAACTACGAAGCCCTGAAGCATCTTGTCGACCACTTCCTCCCGGGCTCGCACGGTGCTTGCATCGACATCACGACTATGCGCCGCGGAGAATTCCATGAGATCCGAGTATTGCACTTCGCAGACGGTTGGAGCTGCATTGCCCGCTTTACTCGTGAGTACGAGATGTTGGAGAAGACCCAGAGCGAGCTGGCTACGATCGAGTACGTGCGCAAGAACACCACGATTCCTGTACCGGAGATCTATCTCGTCAACCACAACGAAAATCACGTCGTTGGGGCAGCCTTTGTAATCATGGAGCGCATGGAAGACGAACAGCTACGGTTTGTTTGGCATGATCTTTCACTTGAACACAAGCTTGGCCTCGTGAGCCAGCTTGCCGACATAGTCGGGCAGTTGGCAGATCAGAAATTAGACGGGATCGGGTCGCTGAAGGCAGACGGTACCCTCGGCCCACTGTACCAACAACATTACGACTACAAGCCAATGAGCGACCAACCCTTCACCTCTACCATCGACTGGTTCTTTGCTTTCCTCGACGACGACGACCCTGAGCGCGCAGAGGCCGCCAGGAAACTGTTCCCGGAGATCAGAGACGAGCTGCGTTCCTTCTTCGAGAAAAACACCGACAACCCTAACCTCAACGCTCCCTACGGGCTCCTACACGATGACTTCCAATACCAAAACATGCTCGTCGTCCGTGACGATAAGACCTCCGCCCCCAGAATCTCCGCCATCATCGACTGGGACTACTGTCAAACAGCGCCCCTTGAGGCCATAAGGGAATACCCCGTTTTGATCACCGACATTGATTACCGTGAGGAAGAGTATGCAGACAACAAGGTGCTGCGCAAACATTTCGTGGCGTCTCTGATGCAGCGTTTCCCAGAGGACTCGCCGGAGCGTAAGCAGGTGAAGCGATGTTTCCGGGAGAAGTGCTGGACTCTCAACATCTTCCACCGCATACTCATGCGCCGGTGGGACGATGATTGCGAAGTAGACATGGTCGGCACATGGCTTAGTGGGGTTCGTGGTCCTGATGAGTATGACTGCAGAGCACCGTATGGAGGAAGGTCGAACTGGGTTATGGACTCGGACTTGGAAGACTCGGATGCCGAGAGCGAGGATGACGAGGAGACCAGTGGGGGATCTGATACAGACTCGGAGGCAGATTCAGAATCGGATGAAGGGCCAGACGACGAATCGGAAGGCGGTTCTGAGGTGGGTGGAAGTTCGGAAGGAGGCTCAAAGGCATAATGGGCTAGGCGGTCAATCACATGGAGTGGAGCTGGTTCGATGCTTGAAATCCAGGACGTGTCTCGAGCGATCAGATTTCTTGAACATCACACTCTACAAAGTTATTACAGGTTAATCTCCATGATGAGAAGCATTCAGACCAGGGAGCGATATCAGAACACACCAGTTACCTTTCTTAAAGTGCCGAACTCGAACTACCTGATTCTTCCGAGTTGATTGGTGAACACGGTGCCACAGAGAAGACCTAACTCCAAGTAGGGAGATAATGTGACGAGTGCTTATGTGAAAAGAAGGGCTTCGAGTGAGTACATTAGCTTCAAAGACATCATATGATAGATCGAATTTGCAACATCGGTCGTCGATGTTATATAATCGTTGTTTCCAAAATGACTGTAAAAAGGCCTGTCATGTCTCTCGAGGTGCTGTGATGGTGCTACCCGAGTCTTTCGAGTGGCTTCGTGAATATGGTGCCGCAGGGATGGTTCGATTTGACGGGTGCTTGTGTAGATATGTAGCTCGACCTACATGTAGTGACTCCAAACACCCAAAACCCTGTAACTCGCATATCCCAAACAAAACAAGAACACTAGACCTCAATCAGCAGACACAAAAGACTCGATTGTGAACCGAGTCGATTCTGTATGCCGTCGAGTCGCAAGCAAAAGTAGGCACTTCACATGAGGTAATGGTCCAGTGGATCCCCAGATCATGCCATGCAGTGCTTGCCGCTTCAAAAACCACAAACCAAACTCCCATAAGGAACCAGCCCAGAGGCCAATTCTCGAACTTCATGCTTTCATGCTTTCGTCAATCGTCGAGACACGCCACAAGGTCGACTGGATCACGTTAGCTCCAATCCAATTCCGCACTCCTCGATTCTGAGATATGCTCACCATTCGGAGAACAACCTACTGAGACCTTCAGGCCTTGTCCTTGGCGTCCTTGCGCTCCTTGTAGACTTCGGTTTTCTTTGTTCCTCTTCTTGTCCTCCTTGGCCTGCTCCTCGTCCTTTTTCGTCTGCTCGTCTTTCTTTCTCTTGTCGGCGAAGATGTCCTGGCGGTCGCATTTGTTGCAGTCCTCGTTGTCACGCATGACCCATGCCTTGTGGTCGTTGCGGCAGACTTTCTGGTGCTTCTTACAGTAGCCTGGACCTTTGGCTTTGCTGATGGTGGTGGTGCAGCCCGATCTCGGGCAGCCGTGGTTGTCGCGAAGCCAAGACATGGTTACTCGGACCTGATGCTTGGTACTGAGGGGATGTTTTGAAGGAATGGGCGTTGACGCCTTGATTGATGCTGATGTATTGCGTTCTTGATGTGTCTGTACACTTGTGGTGTACAGGATGGTGGAGGCCGAAGTGCGTTGCCTTCGAGGGGTGTGTGGAAGAAGGGAGTGGTTAGGTGGTGTAGGTGGTGTAGGTGGTGGGAGCACCAAGGGCAGTGGTAAGGAAACACTTATGGCTGCGAGGACGCGAACTGTCGCGTGGACTGCACGCTGCCTAACTGCACATGAGGTAACAATGCCTCAGTGAAAGACGGTTGCTTGTTGCACGTGGTGCCGTTTTGGTCAGTGAACTGGAGTCCGACGTCAATCAGCGTTACACAGACGCGGCCAGAAGACATCATAGATTCAGGCACTGAGGCTGCGCTATTGCAGCGCGTGTTCGAGGGTTGAAATGTCGACTTGGAGTGAAGTGTGGTTCCGAGATGTGAAAGAGTCAGTCTCGTAGACGCGGATTACGATGTTAGAGAGGGTATATAGACCTGCTTGAGCGTTCGGCTGTAAGTCGGGAGGTCTTGCGGTCAACATGCAGAGCGGAATCAAAGTGAATCCTGATATCCAGAGAAGTAGGTAGGCTGGAGATATGAGTCGGCCAATGCGGACTAAGAGCAGATGCGAATAGGCATCGCTTGAACGTCTTCCCCTAGCTCAAAGGGGTCGTGTGTAGATTGATACCGATGACATGTGAATGTTCGCACCAATGACATGACTGTCTCCAAACATCTGCAAGGCATCAGCATTGTCATTAGAGATGTATTGGAGGATGACAGTGACCAACTGCGCTTCGAAAGGAAGAACCATGAGCCCATGGGAACATGTGAACAGTGCGAGATTGCCTGAAGCTATCTGGCGTGGCACATCCTTCTGTCAATGCACCAAGCAACCGATGCCGCGGTAGCATCTGACGATAGATCATTGATCGATGATAAGTTTAGATAAAGAGCCAACGATGTACGGCAGACCTAATCAGAGAGAAAGGCATATTTCGTCCTTGTAGCGTGTTGCTAGAGAAATCGAGGGGAGGGACTACCGTTTCTCTATCATCAGCTCCGCGCGATACGTAGACAAAGGCGCGATCGGCATTGTCGACGTCTCTGGGACCAAACAATGTTTAAGACAGGCCATGTATGTGAGCTTGAGGTGTGCTTGGGTGGGAAAATATGAGATGTGAGTTTACAGTTGGAAGTGGAATCGGAAATGTGTTTCAACCACACAATATGTCTTACTTGACGTACGTCTATGCCATTAATGTTACATACGCACCTTTGTGGTGCCTGATCCTCCGTAATGGCATGAGGCTTAAGCATAGAAGTTGACAGTGTCCTGGGTAAAATCGTTAGTAAAGCTCTCAAAGACGATTGATCGAGAGATGATCTTACCTTCTTCTTCGCCTGGACTTCAGAGATCGCATCGACGTAGTGCTCGTGACCGATCTTGCTTTGACCTTTCCTCAGCGCAATCATACCAGCCTCAACGCACACAGCCTTTAGCTGTGCACCACCAAACTCATCCGTACTCCTTGCCAGCTCAGGCCAGTTGACAGCGTCGTCGACAGTCATCTTCCTGCTGTGGATGCGGAGAATCTGTGCACGGGCCTCTTCGTTCGGCAGAGGGAACTCAATCTTTCTGTCCAGACGACCGGAACGCAGGAGAGCGGGATCAAGAACGTCAACACGGTTGGTGGCTGCAAGAACCTTAATGCGGTCGTCGGAGGCGAAACCGTCAAGCTGGTTCAGCAGCTCCAACATAGTGCGCTGAACTTCACGATCTCCACTCTTGTCGCTGTCGAAACGCTTGGTACCAATGGCATCCAGCTCATCGATGAAAATAATTGAGGGCGCCTTCTCCTTTGCGAGGGCGAAGCAGTCGCGCACAAGCTTGGCACCGTCACCGATGAACATCTGCACGAGCTGGGGACCGGCAAGCTTGAGGAATGTGGCATCGGTTTGTGCAGCACAAGCACGAGCAAGGAGAGTCTTACCCGTACCGGGAGGTCCGTACATCAGGGCGCCTGCGAGTCTTGTTAGCCATATGTCTCACGTCGTCAATTCAAGCCTTCCATCCTTACCCTTAGGTGCCTTGATTCCGATCTTCTTGAATCGCTCTGCCTCCTTCATAGGCCAGACAACAGCCTCGACCAGCTCTTCGATCTGCTTGTCCAGACCACCGACATCTGTGTACTTCTCTGTAGGCTTCTCGTCAACCTCCATCGCCTTGACTCTGCTGTCGTATTCTGCGGGGAGTGTGTCCAGAATGAGATATGAGTCCTTGTTCACACCGATGAGATCGCCAGGCTTGAGCTTCTCATGATCCACAAGACCGATGAGAGGAAGGAAGATCGTTTGGCGAGTGGAGGTCTTGATGACAGCCGACTTGCCGACACGAGTTGCATCGAGATCGATGTTTGCGCCTTCTTCCGCGGCCTCTGCAGTCACGTCGAGGTCGAGAATCTCCACAACGTTGCCTACCAGGTAAGGCAGTTGTCTGTGATGAAGCAATCATTAGCGCCCGCCACGACAAACACTCGTATTGGGGTATGCGCTTCGGACTTACCTGTTGTTGTCAATCTTATCGACGTTATCCTTGATCTTCTCGCCCATGGCGTTCTTCTCGTGTGTGAGTCGCTGGTATTCGCTCTTCATGATCCTGGTGTCGTTCTCCAATAACCGCTTTCGGGAGATGATGTCGCGTGTGCTTGAGTTTAGGACCTCCATGTCAATCAGATCTTCCTCTTCGTCCTTCTTCTTTTCGTCGGCGTCCTTCATGTCTGCATCGCCGGTGCCATCGGCCTTCTGGTTCTTGTCATCCTGCTCCTCTTCCTTCTTGCCATCGCGCTCCAGATCATCGAGATCTTCGAGGGTCGACATGATCGCTGAGTGTTGATGAGTGTTTGATTGAGAGTTCGCGGCTGATTTGAGTGGTGTATTGCGAGTCCGGTGGCCGAGAAAGAGGTTGGTGGATGTTTATGTAGGTAGGCGGTGATGGATGGCGTGGTTGCTTGCTCGATGTCGACCGGACCTCTGACGAAACGCCGGAGCTCGTGTCGGCTGACCTGCCTCGTGATTTATGGCTCCGGGCTCACTACAGTAGGCATGTATCAACTAGTCGACAACAACATCTTAGCTATCAATTACATTGACCTAGGGTTCTCTACATTCTTACCAAAGTACTTGCACGTCTGCTAAAAGCGATGCTGACTGAACTATCCCCCGCATCAACGATACATGTCCGACAGGGCAATTGTGATTGCCACGGTGCTGCTTGCAGCTCATGTCTTCCGTCATTTGGTATTCACCACTGGACATTCAAAACAGTACTAGCGGCGTAGAATCGAATGGTCAAGCCTATACATTTAATTCGTCATAAGTACTGCCATAGTCTATCAGCCGCCCACCTGGCCATTGTTCAACAATACGCCGTTACCACCGGAAAACTGCCACCGAACTCCAGGATCCCATGCGATCGCTACGCAGAACGCAGAGCTGTGCATCTACTTATGAGCTAGAGATACTCAAACCACGGATCAGCTCTGTACGTCTCAGTGAGTTGGTATATCACCTTCCGCTACCCTCCAATTCAGCAACTTCTCGGACTGGCATCTCCTTCGGCGAGGCCTGTTCGGCCCACAATTCTTGTCGTCTTGTATCCGATATCTCTTGTGGCGCACCGTACACGCCGTTCCAGTCCGATCCCGCGTATTCGTTGCGAAGTTTGGCATCCGAGGGCTCATGCTGCAACTCATAGCGACCTGCCGCAGACTTGTGAGATCTTGCACGACGCAACTTTCGCCAGGTCAGCCATATTGCCAGAACGATGAGTAGAGTTGCTGCAACCGCGCCTACAACGACCCCGGCCATTACTCCGCCATCCAGCGAGTCCCCTGACGGCGGGTTTGACGACTGGGCCGCAGTTGGCGCTTCGGTCTCTGGATGGGTCGAGGAGGCCGCATAGGAAGTTTGCGACGGCGTCAGAACTGCGGATGGTATTGAGCTGGTGACGGACTGAGCCTCGCTCGTTGATGAGCTTGCAAATTCGGAGTCCGACTTCGATGACACAGAGCTGACAGTAGATGTTTGAGACGAGGCGCCGTTCGTCTGCATAGCGTCTTCTAGAGATGATTTCACAGAAGGCGAAAGGGCTTTCAGCGCCGTTTCTTGTATATCGCACCGCAAGAAAGTGGTAGTCGCGTTGTAGCCTGGGGTGCATTGTGTGTACTGTGGGCAACAAGCTTCATCGACGCCGGGGCCAAGCTCGGTGCACTGTACTGCTCCTGGTTGTCCGCAGGCAGAGCTTTGGAGATCAACGTAGCATCCGTCACTAACTCTCGTCAGTAGAGTCTACCACCCAAACGCGACCAGAACACTTACTCCTCAGTGCAGCACCAACCAAGACCCAAGTGCTGCTGACATTGGGGATAACTTTGTCTCTCGTTCACGCCTAGGCGCCTGTCAGAAACTGTCCATAGTATCTGGTTATCCGGTAGCATAGACTTACAACATAGTGTTTTTCCTGGTGCACACGTTGATCTCATCCACCCATCACCAAAGGCGTTTGTACAAACATCTTGTCTCTTCGACAAAGGGCCCTTGGATTGTTGATTCGGGCCCAGTGAAGTGTCGGGAAGCTTGGGTGGGAAAATGTCTTCTAAAAGATCGATGTCGGTGGCGTTAGGCTGTGGCGGAAAGCTTTCAGACTCTGCGATGAAACTCAACCAACGCATTCTGACTTCTGTCGTGGTACGCAAGAGTAAGGTTAGTATCGAGGAGGCCGCATGGTTTCTATGAGTCCTAGACGAGGTATCACTTATTACCGCACATTTGGGTCGGAATCCTGGTCTACTTGGACAACGCAATATCTATCTGCTGCATTGAAGGCGCGAAACATTGCTCGGCGCAGAGACTATTGAATCCATCACTATATACATCGCCCACTCTTATTGGTGATTCCTAACCGGTGTCAAGATATTTTAAGCGCCGGCAGCGTAGCCGAGAAGCGAGATTTGTGGCGGATCCACGATTGACGGGATTGGCCTCAAGTTTCGCCAAAACGAAGATACGGAGGTGCACAAGTCGGCAACACCTCAACCTGGAACCGGGCAAGACATGCAGTGTTGCGGCGTAGAAAACACAGCCCGGTAAGGGGGCTGGTCGCATATGATACAGGCTCGGCAGGTCTTCGCCACCTGTGCCGCAATCAAGACGGGCTAAGATTGGTCCATAGCCGCCAGGAAACATGTACTTGTTGATCTGGATTCGCTCGCTTAAGGCACTTTGTATGTGCAGAAGCATGGGTCGTCCGCATGCTTGCCGCCGAAGTCGTGACAACACCGTAGGTCGGCTGCTCTTGTACAACTTCCATTCGCACCCGGAATCATGACGATCATTCCAGACGGCGTGCGAACTCTGTACACGATGCACTCTGGAAAGACACGACTGTCGAGATATCTGGTATCGACCGCTGTGTGCGCCACCGTCTTCATTCTGTTATGGAGAACTTTCCTCCCCTGGACAGACACCTCGGACTTATTAGGAACTGAATGGTCGCCCACCGATGTTCAAAAAGAACCAGAAGAGACCAAAATCGATGCTTTGGGCCAGGTTGTTCTGGTTGTTGCCAGCCAGACGACAGACAACACTACTTGGCTAAATTCAGCTTTTCCGTCGTGGGAGAAGGCGATATACCTGACAGATGCACCATCAAACCTCAGTGTTCCGGCGAATAAGGGTCGGGAAGGTATGGTGTACTTAAGGTATACATTCATAGCCATGGCTTATGGTGCTCTCACTAACCTGCTCCAAGCTACATTGTAGACAACTACGACCATCTCCCGTCAATCATGATATTCCAACACGCAAATCGATACCAGTGGCACAACGACGACCCGCTGTACGACGGGCAACGAACGCTATCGCGTCTTCAGTTACCACATATCCTAGCTCAAGGCTATGTCAACCTACGCTGCGTCTGGACTCTCGGATGCCCAGCTGAACTCCATCCCATCCAGGAGTACGAAGCCCTTTTAGGCGAGCTCTCGGAAACCCAACGCGATTCGAGGACCGGATCGGTTTATAAAGAAGCTTTCGAGGCACTTTTCCCAGGCAAAGCCGTCCCGGAGGCCGTAGGAGCATCTTGCTGCGCCCAATTCGCCGTCACTGGTGACAAAGTACGCCAAAGGCCGAGAAGCGACTACGAGGCCTACCGTCAGTGGCTACTGGATACTGCGCTACCTGATGATATCAGCGGCAGGGTTCTGGAGTATTCGTGGCACAGTAAGTTCACTTCTTCCCAGTCTGACTGGCTGGCTGGCTTGATATCTGACGGCAAACAGTAATCTTTGGCCAAGAAGCTGTGCATTGTCCGAACGCACCCCAGTGTTACTGCGACGTCTACGGTCTGTGTGACTTGGAATGTGAGAATGAAGGGGTTTGTCGGGACCAGTACACTCTGGCCAGATTTTCTACTCTCCCTGAAGGGTGGCCGGAGTACGACTGGGATGGGAATTGGCGAAATGTAACTCAAATGCGGATCGATCAGGAAATAAGATAAAAGTACAATCTTCGAATCGGTCGAGGCCGACTTCGTCCTACAAAAACATTGAGATCTATTCTTCCAGGCGACTTTTCTTCGAACAAGCTGTCGAGGACACGTGGATTTCACGTTTGCACCAGTCAGCCACTCCCTCGCGGAAGTGCGACTCCGAGCATCAATTGACCGAGGATACTGGAGCGGTTTATTCCAGCTTCGCGCGTTTCCCTTCCATGTACGCCCAGTATTCGTCGCTCGCAAAGTTGAACCCCCCGAAGTGAACCATGCAGGGTTCGGGAACAAGCTCGAAGTGACCTCCTCGCAGACGGCATTGTTCGGCAACCACTTCCTGGAACGAGCCGTCGATTGTGGCACCGTGAGCTGCCTGCTCAGTACTGAGGTCTTCGGGTTGGATCTTTATCCGGCCTGGTTCCCGAAAGGCGCGATCCAGGAGCTTACGCATCGTCAACGGACATTTGCTCCTCACAGACCGATCTCCAAACACCCGGCAAGTCGGCTTGGCCATGTGTCTGTAGACCAGACTGCAGCTCGCGCTGTAGCATGGCGGATCGGTGAGGCTCATGTCGCCAAACCGCTCCAGGTCGTCCAATCGTGCCGTTATCATCGCGGGTCCCGGGCCCGGAAGATGGAACCAGCCTCCTGGCCCAAACTTGCTCATGGGCGAAAGCAAGGGGCATAGCTTGGTCATTTGGAGAGGAGGATTATTCAACCACCATCCCACATCGACTTCGTCCGGGCCAGGTTTCGTAGTCGATACACGGTGAATCCGACAATGCCATAGCCCCAATCCCGATAAGTACTCTCGTACCAGATCTGCTGCGGTTCACCGCTCGGGCGTAGAAAAAGCTTCACCTGCGCCTTGGGCGAGCGGCGGATGCAAGCATTGAAAATCGAATTGATGTTGGAGGTCGTGATGAGGTCTTGAGCCGAGAGATATGAAAGAATGTGCTCGAGGAGCTCGGCGATGGCTAGGACTCTCGATGCGGCGCTGTCGGGTCTTTCGAGACTGAGCATCGTAGCATCAGGTGAGTTAAAGTCACCAAAAGCGGGCCTGGTGCCCTGGCATGGATGTGTCAGACTCCACAGTTCGCGTATGCATTGTTTGTAGCTTATGGTGTATTTCTTCTTGTATCTTGTGGACATGCTGTTTGTGTCGGCTGCGATTATTCCCTTCGGCAGTGGGTGAAAGAGTGAGTCTTCTTGCTCATGATTAGTGGTGGTTCCGAGTTCAAGTGGGACTAGTGATTAGATCTCGCCAGGCAGCTCTAGGTAACAATGCAGAGCGGTAGGATGGAAGCCTTGGTGATGGTTACACGCGACTTCAGAACTGCCCAGAGCTTGTCCGTTGCTGGAGGCTTCACGTTGTTCTTGTGATACCACATATTCCCTTCTAAGAAGCTTGTTTTGGTTGTCAATAGAGCTTGGTCAGATACAAGATTGGCGATACTCGTGAGATCCACGCTCCTGACGACATCTCATCCGAAATACGATAGCAACAACCCACTCAAACATCAAACGTGCTCGCAGAAGAGAAACCAGAATTTATCCTGCATGAAATCCTGTTTACGCCAGAGCCTCTCGCACCTGCTCCGCAAGCTTCTTCTCCTCATCAACCCACTGATCACTACGCAAAACCGAAACACCTTTAAAACAAACAGGCGACCTATTAAACACAAGATCAAAGTGACCCCCCAACTGTCGAATCCACTCAGAAATCGCTTCCTCGAACGACGTGCGGTGGAGTACAACACCAACAACAGGGTCGTCAAGACTCTCATCGTGGATAGTAGTCTCGCCTCGCATCCGAAAAGCAGCGTCGAGGAACCCGCGTACCGTCAGCGGAAAATCACTCTTGACTGTTCGTTCGCCGGTGAAGTAGCACCCCTGGATCCTATTGTGGCTGTACCACAGCTTGGCGCACGCTTCATGGACGGGAGGGTCAGTGAAGATCATATCGCCGTAAAGGTCCACATCCTGCGGCGTAGCGATGATTCCGACAGCACACATCGGTGAGTTGTCCGTTGTAAAGCCCTTCGGCAGTCGATCTCTTTTCAAATCCCAAAGCTGAGCTAGAGGACAGAGTGTGGTTGGTTGTGCGGGTGCGAGCTGGCAAGTGAATCTCATTTCTGCCGTTTTGGTATTCGCACGTGGGATCAGCTTGATCTCTTCATTGTCTTCTCCCTCCTCGGGGTTCACAGGAAGGCCGTACTTGTCAATATTTTGCGACGACCACGTGTACCATGTCAGCGGCACCTTTCTCGGACATAGCCAGAGATCCCTCATTAACAATCGGGGGGAATGGAGGATGCATCGTCTGAAGAATGGGCTGGCATTGTGGGCTATCATGAGTTCGGTTGTCGACAAGTACAAGAGGATGTGTTCGAGGAGCTCGAGAAGTAGTAGAACTCTCGACGTGGCGTTGCTGGGTTGCCTGAGTCTGTTTGAGCCAGTGGGAGGAGTGGGCTCGTTTCCCTTGACATAAGAATCAGGTTTTTGCGTTTTGTGAAAAAACAGGCTGTTCACATACCGTGTATGTCTTCCGGTGTTGTTCAGACATGATGTCTGTTGCGATTGGTAAGAGAAACAAAGACATTCTTTTGACGAAGAGTGTGTAGATTTGATGGCTACTAGTCAAGCGGGAAGTATGCATATGGGTAATTGACCAGACCCCGCGCCATTGGCCATTGGAGGTCAGAAGATGTGAAGCTCCGATGGTTGCACAAGACTCTGTCCCTGCTTTAGGCTGCAAGAGCTTGATGCCTGCTATTCAACACTCTACCGTGCCCAATCTGCTGCAGCGCGCAGGAAACCAGACAGCAGCGCCGTACCTATCTGGCACGAATGGAAACGCGGCTTGTCATAAGATCAACACACTCTTGTCAACTCCAAGTAACAGAATACTTGTCTCTCACCTTTCAGCTGTCGAACGTCTGAGTGCAATTTTCGGAATATCCTGCGGTAGCTCATATGCCAATTTATTCATGCTTTCAGATCTACCGACTTTATGTCAAAAGTCTCAGGCCCGTATGTATTTCAGTACGCGAGACACCGTGCACTTTGCGTCTCAGGATCTCAGTACTGGTGTGGTCGTGTTGCTGAATGCTCACATCATGTACACGGATCCACTGGAACTTTTGGCTAGCCTCCCGGCATGGTGATCAACTAGGCTTTATTCCAACCTTCATGATTGCGTGTTCCGGCTCAAACAGTCCTCCTGTCAGACATGGCCCTCACAATGCTTCCCGGGCCAACCATCTCCACAAGCTGAGACAACAATTAGCAATCAACATCTCCGATCACAGTCCAACCCGGACTCCCAAGACTCACCTTCTCATGCCAGCTCAACAGCACACTCATAGCCTGTCCACCACCCTCCGCGCCGCCGAAACTCCTACCCGCAACCTGCGTGAAACCCGACTGTTGCGGCGCAGAACCCTTGCCCACCGACGCAGCAGTTGCAGGCTGGCTCTGGCCCATGCCCTTGTAGAGGTACTTCATAAGAGTATCGCAGACTTCCGAACCACCTTCAGACTGGTAGATGCGCTGCAGGATGGGCGTCATTTCCGATTGCCGTATTGACTGCAAAATCTCGGTGACTGTGCTGAGGTGGACATTCTGCAAAACAAGAACTCCCTTAGCAATCGTTCGCTATGTTGTTGTGGACTGCATCCCGTCTCTTCCGTTGAATGCTCGCAATGTGCCCTGGTTTGCCTTACCTTTCCTTGCTCGTCTGCGCCATAAGGCGGGTTCTCCAATGCTCCCTTCAAGGCTTCTTCCGCCTGACCCGCTCGCATCAATTGTTTGATCTGGCCGGAAAGAGTCTGGACATCTTCCGTCGACACTGGCTGGACGGCGGGGGTGAGGGTCGCGAGGTCGAAGTTGTAAGAGGATTCCGGGTCGAGGGCGTCGATGTTGAGTGTTCTCCAGTTGAAGTCGGCCATTTTGTATGTGCAGTTGTCTGTGAACAATTCAGGTAATCGCTCGAGTCGCAACAACGCTTCAGGTCCAGTCAATAATCTACGTTTCGTAAGTGAACAGCCAGCAGCGAAGCCGCAGCGTGCCTGACGACGATTGTGGGGAAGCTGGGAGAGACGACAGACAGCAACGATATCTGACACGATTCCAATTCTGCTTCGACTTTAGCCGCTTACTCTCGCCAACATCGAACCTCCAAGCACAGCTTCCCGACTCCAAGGGCATATCGCAATCCTCGTCGCAGCCATTGCAACCCGCCCACACACATACAACGCCATGTCGCAGTCAACCCAATACCCCCCAGAGACCATCTCCGTCTCCGAAGGTCCGGAGATCGGCCAGACCGTCAGACCCTCCGTACCGACCAAAGCCCTCAACTCAGACTACCCGGTACAAACACCCGCCTTGAGAACCACCACGCGCTCGTTCAGAGAACCTCACTAACACCTCCTCTCCCCCTCCCAAAAGCTCATCGACTCAGACCCCCACTTCAAGCGCGTACTAGGCTACGCCCGCCCCTCAGACTACGCCGCAGGCGCCCTCTTCGGCGCCTGCGGCCCCGCCGCCATGCTCTGGTGGGAGCGCATTTCCCCCTCAGAAGTCGGCAAGGGCGGTTTCGCGTCCATCATGCGCCTCTCGGGCTTCGTCTCGCTCTCGGCGGGTTTCCTGCTGCTGTACTCGCGCAGCCAGAACCGCTTCTACGGCTGGACGGAGAACAGGCGCGAGATCGACATGGACATGCGCGAGATGACCGATCGCGTCAAGCAGGGCCTGCCGCTGTACGGCAAGAGCACTCTGACCGAGTACATGCAGGGCGTTGCCAGCCGTCAGAGCAGGTACTCGGGCGTATGGTTGCACATTATGCCGTGGTTCAACTTTGTCAACCACCCGCACCATGGTGTGGACACGGCCAAGTACTACAGGAACGCGGAGAAGGAGCTGGAGGCTGAGAAGAGGTTGGGCTCGAGGGCTTAGATGGGCAATCTGAGGGTGGAGGTGTTGGGGAGGGCTGGTTCGTTCTGTTCTCTAGAGCAGAGATCGGGGAGCTGGCAGGACAGATGGGATATCCGCGGCCTGTATGATTACCAGGCCAAAACTGTTGTGTGTACAAATCACGTGAGTTCTTGCAATGGGCAGGAACCTCGAATACAATCTTCTTTTTTTTTCTGATTCTGACTGCGAGGGTGTCGTCTCCTTCCCGGATTGTGGTTACTCTAGTACTGCCCAAATACTGACAAAAGACTGGCAACGATTTCGTTTGCTCAGAATTCCAGCAACACTGCAGATTTGTACATGTCAAAGCGACCCCGAATGTTCAAAAGGCCAATGCCATAACTCGATGACCACGCCCATATTTTGAATGTCAAGAGAGTCACTCACATTCAATCAGATTCATCATGGTATCATAAAACAACAGCCAACCACTTTCCACCAATCCGCCAACCAAAACCTCCCACCCACTCTACCACCCATCTCACACATCAACCACCACCATCCCTTCAAACAACCTCCCCAACCTTGGTACAGATCCAAGTACTAGCATACATATTAACCCGATCCGTGCACGTCCCCGCCGGCACCCTAGCCGCAACCCTTTTACTCGCGAATCCTTCCGCCTCGAACACCCTCACATACCACGGGCTCAGCCCTGCACTGCGCAGCAAGACGCGGCCGCCGAGTTTGAGCGAGCGGTTGACGGCTCGGACTTGGGCGGGGGCTTCGGGCCCGCCGGGCGTGAACCAGTCCATGCTGTCCATCAGGACGGCGATGGTCAGGCTGGCGGGCTGCATGCGGGCGAAGACCTCGCTGAGCTCGTCGGTGTGGATGCGCAGGTTGTCGAGGGCTGTCGGGGTGGAGAGGCGCGGGTGGGATTTTGGGGAGAGGTAGGTTGGGTGGCATTTGGGGGTGTATTGGCCTGTGGAGTGGGTGGGTTAGTAAGGATAAGGAGAGGTTGGGCGAGCCTGATGTTTCGATCTTTTGTCTGGGGAAACTAACCGAGTAGGCAGACGAGGTAGTAGTGGTTGTCTTCGCTGATCAAAGTCTCGCTGACCACGGGGTCAAGTGTTTCGACGCCGTAGTTCCAGATGGCTTGGCCACTCTTGCTAGCAGTCACTGCGCCGGCCTTGCCGTCGCCGCTTGACTTTTGGTCAGCGTTGGTGGCATTGGGGTTTTCGCTCACGCGCTTGAAGTCCTCTTCGATCATGGCTCTCTGCTCACTGGGCACGCCGAGTGCTTTCCACAAGAACCTCTCGGAACCGATGACGAAGTATGCCAACAGGCGAGAGAGGAGCACACGGCGGATCCGCTTGTTCCAGATCTCGCGCTGCTCGGCCAATGTCTGCGAAGACGCGAACTTGAGCATGTCTTTGCGGATGCCGAGCAATTGACCAAGCCACTGAACAAGCTGAAGAGCGTGCCTGGAGCCACCGGTCGCATAGAGACCCTTGCCCTGCGGAGAGAATGTGGCAGGACCAGCATGCAGCCAATAGTCAAAGGCTTGGCTAGACAGGTGAGGCGAGAGTCGCTGAAGAAGGAGATCCTGGAAGTTCTCGTGCTTACCCTCGCCAAACAGCTTCCACATGTCTTGATATTCGAGGCCACGGAAGGCAGCCACCTTCAGTTCGAGGAGATGGTTCTGAGCAGGGTTGAGATCAACGGCGTGGATTCGCTTGGGACGTTCCAGGGCGTAGGACAGGATGTTGTCGCCTGCGCTTGTGATGGCGAGGATCACGTCTTCCGAATTGATCTTGAGCAGGCGAGAGTCGACGCGGGAGTCTTCCCAGGTAAATGCGTAAATGTATTCATCGTTGAACTGGCGGTGCTTCTGAAGTGTCTCGTCGTAGTAGATGCGAGTCTTGTTGTTCTGGTAGTAAGCTGCCGGCAGAGGGAGCGAGGCTGCCAAGTTGACGACAGCGGATTCGTATGCTTTGCTGTGACGCTCAGAAATGGAAGAGCTGCGACGAGGTGTGATAAGCGACTTTGAGTGTCCGTCCAAAGCGGAGATGAAGGGACTCTCGGTCACGGCTGCGTCGAGAGCGGCAAGTTGTTGCATGCTCGAGCTCGTCTCTCTCGCACACCCGACAAAGATGTAGTAAGGGATGCGGAAGCCGAATAGACGGCATCGGCGGTTGGTGCTGAGGATAGTGCCGAACTTGTACTCGATGTAGTCACGTCTGGCCGAGTCCAAGTTGACACGGTCGAGCTCGAACCAAGTCCTCCAGAAGACACGAGATATCCACATGCAATGCCTGTTGATGGCACCGCCCATGTAGTTGCGGCCCCTGAATTCGACCTGATTTTGGACGTAAAAGTCGACAACACCGACGATGCCGTTGGGTGCCAACAGGTTGCTCACACTGTCGATAGCAGGGTGGAATTCGGGGATCATGCTCAGACTGTAAGACATGGTCAAGACGTCCGCTCCAATCGAATCGCGTGCGTGATCGTCGTATGCGGACTTGCCGATGCTGAAGTCCGCCTTTTCGTCGTCGACACCAGACTCGTAGTCGGAGAGGCGGAAGACGCGAGCGTCCTGGCAGATGACATGGACGTTCTTCCAGCCCAGACGATTGAATCGCTCGCGCGCAACTGCGCAGAGCGACGTGCTGAGATCCACCAAATAGACTGCGTGGAAGAAGGTAGGGACGTCGAGCTGCTGTTGCATCTGCTCAATGTTCCAGCCGGTTCCTCCACCCATGTCCACCCAAATCGGCTTGGACGGGATCTGGCCAGTCTTTTGCCTGTACTTTGCTTGTGCAGCCACTAAGGCCAGCATGTCTTCTCTGCCCTGCAACAGACGCGTCCTGGTAGCATCGTAGATCGAGGCTTGGGCTTTGTAGAAGCTCTCGAGAGCGTCTTGCTGGCTACCACTGCCATCGCCGGAGTGTGGTTTGAGGAAACAGTTATAAGCGAATTTGGCGTATTGAGAACCGCTGCCGTAGGCTTTGCGGAGAATGCTGACTTCGGTGAAGGAGAAGATGACATAGGATGCTAGGATGAAGACGAGTAGGACGGAGGCAAGGCTGACCTGGGCCAATGGGTTGGCGAAGGTCAGGTAGAGGGCGTGCAGGCCTGACATGATGAGGGTGCAGCTGCCCAGCCCAAGTGTTAGGAGATGTGATATGAATAGAGAGACGATTGAAGTTGCCAAGTTCGAGGCAGGAAAGGAAACGAGGAAGAAAGGAAACGAGATCAAGCAGGCAGGAGGCCAGACACTTATCCACAACCCCAAGAAGACAGCCCACGCTCAACAAATCGCGAGGGCTCGCCAGAAAGTCAGGCGCCGATCGCATACCACGCGCTCGCATGTGCGGCGTAGAAACAAGACGCATGTCATGGGCCAGACATGCGAACCCCACGACCACAATAATGTTGTCCACCCCGCCAGCGTCCTGCCCCTCTCCAGTGGGCACGTCAATCAGGGACGACGGCGACCTATCAGCATGCCCACATGTCCCTGCATGGCCTGCAAGAAATAAAAGCAGACCTGCAATGATGCATCTTGAAAGGGATTCCACAATGCGGGCGCTCCCATTCTGTGCTAGGCGGCCCTGCAGGGCCTGAAGGGAAGGAGAGGGACCATCGGGATAGTCATGGAGACCAAGAGGCGTGAGGCAGTCAGCAGCCAACGACATGGCCACGAGCGACGTCCATAGGAGGTCGAGAGGGCAGATGGAGTGCTACGCGGAGAGATGCTTCCAAAGTGGAGCCTCGACGCTAGCGGCCGAAGCCAATCAGCGAGTGAGGACCTCGCACGATGGACCTCACTTGCTATCGGTGCATGCCAGACGACAGCTCCATATGTTTTACCGAAGAATCAGCAAGCTTTATGCGTTGCATGTTGCATGGCCAGCGATTGGCATTAGTTAGACTCCGGGTGTTGTAGGGTTGTTCATGTTGCAATGATTGAAGATCCTCGTACCTGCGTGGCGGGTCAATGGGTAGTCGAGACGATCGACGAGCGAGACTCGTTGTAGGTGCAGTGCGCGATCCAATGTATTGTATAAGACTTTGTCATCTTGGCAGTGAGATCAGGCTGTTAGCACTCTAAAACGTGCTCTTCGTCGTGAGAGCTGGGAGCCTCGTCCTCGTCAAAAAGGTCAAGAAGGCCCATCCAGTTCGGCCTGTCAAACAAGAAACTACCGATTTATTCAAATATGAGTTCTTCCATCGAATAGGAATCGTCTACTTCAGATTCAATAGCTCGGCCTTTTGGAGATTGTTGCTGGACGGCTGATTCTGATCTGGTGTTACTCATGCGTGTGTGTGGACCCTGAAGATGACATAAGCAGGACTTGGTCGAGTGTGATTCGTGATGCTCATGTGGACTCTTCGGTTGCATGAGTGCGAGTCCAGTTGACGATAGAAACATACGCATGGTGTTAGGTTGGAAATATCCTGCAGTATCCGCAGAGCCAGCTTCTCTCTTGAACCATTGAACCAACATCAGCCAAGATGAGTATTTCATTACCTATCCTGCTGGATTTCGAACGTTTTCGGCATGTATCGTATCAAATGTAAATTACGCCCGCTCATGACCACCGACCATGCTGAAGTGCTCATTAAACAGAATAACCCTCCAGCCGCCTGCCTTGCCTCGGAAGCCGCAAGCAAGACTTATTAGATCGTAAAGAAAGGTCAGTCCCTTTACTTCGCAGCGCCCTTGTACTTGGCCTTTCCGAAGTCCCATGGCACGTATCTGTAAGACGCAGGTCAGCAAACCATTCCACCAAACACAACCAGCCTCTCAGCATGTGCCAACAACATACCTGTACTTGATCATGCTCTGGATCTGTCTCCTCATGGTCAGGAAGACCAGGATCAACCAGTAAACGACAAGAACGGGCCAGAAGACAGGCAGGTTGAAGATCTCACTCCAGGAACAGGCGAAAGCAATGCAGACGGCGCGAGTCGCAGAGTGCCAGAACTTGAACTCGGGCAGGCGGCGGACAAAGGGCTTGAACTCCTCGTCGCTCTTGGTGGGGAGCGAAGATGTGCCCGAGGGCATGCCGTCCTCCATGTCTGTGTCCGACTCGAGGCTAGGGTCGAATTTGGGCGAGATGAACGCCAGAAAGAGGTTGAGGAGGTAGATGCCGAGAGAGTAGGCGACTGCATAGGTGAGTTAGCCCTGTTGTTTCTTCTCTTTTGTTTTGCTTGCGCTCCTCCAATTGTGTGGGCCTTGCTCTTGACGTACCAATATACCATCCCTGCGCGAACACTATCCGGAGGCCAAACAGAACGAAGACGGTTGCTGTTGCGATCCATCGGTAGGTGGTGTATGGTGTGGACTTGTCCAGGTAGTTTTGGTACATCTGCGCTGGAGTGTCAGTACCGGGGCCTTGTCTGCGATTCATCTACAGCGACGACGCCGAATGCCATGCTAGCACGACTCTTTCAAGAATCGACTGACCCTCTGGAATTTGGTTGTTTGCGCGCTCACGGCAGCGAAAGGCGTCTCGGGCTCGGGCGCATCCATGATTGCGGTTACGTTCGGAGGATTGCAAGTAGGCCAATGTATGAGGGTAGTCGAGGTTGGAGGTTGTAGTGTTGTGTTGTATAGGTGAATGCGACGATGATGGACTGGGGCGAGTGCAACGGTTGTCCAGACGCTCCTGAAAGTTTGGCTGGGGTTGGCTTTAGGCGGGCGTTTGTTGAAGTCCACTGTTAACAGAACAGATTGCAGACAACTGGGCTGTGCTGTGCTGTGGCGCACGCGTACGTGGCTTGATAACCCTAACCCTCTGATGGACATCTCAAGGTAAGAAAGTCGTGGCAGAAATCGATTTCTGACCCCATGAAGACACGACTTCTGCTGAGCCGCTCGAATGGACCTCGGCGCGTGGTTAAGCCGATGCACCTGGATGAACGGCCGGAGCTGTAAGTTAGCTGCTGCAAGCACATACATCATAATATTTCACTTACAATAGTTAGCTCACTTACCGCTAGCCATTGCAATCGAGCAATTCACACATCACACTCTCACATCATGCTCGCCTCACGCGCAAGACCATGCGTCTCTCAATTCAACAAGTTCATCGTCCCTCTACGAGCCCGCTACTCCAGCGCAACCGAGAAGCAATATGAGTTCCTCAAGGTCTCCGTACCTCGAGCAGGCGTAGGAATGAGTAGGCCTCCCAGGACAACCACCCTCATCCGTCTCCATCCAAACTAACAAACCCCTCCCAGTCCAACTCCACCGCCCCAAAGCCCTCAACGCCCTCTTCACCCCACTAATCCACGAGCTGAACGCCGCCCTCAAAACCTTCGACGCCGACCCCTCAATCGGCGCCATGGTCCTGACCGGCAGCGAAAAGGCCTTCGCAGCCGGCGCCGACATCAAGGAAATGGCGCCCAAAACCTTCGCAGACGCCTACGGCGCCGACTTCATCGAGAGCTGGTCCGAGCTGCCCACCCTCATCCGCAAGCCCGTCATCAGCGCCGTCAACGGCCACGCGCTGGGCGGCGGCTGCGAGCTGGCCATGATGGCCGACGTGCTGTACTGCAGCGCGAAAGCGAACTTCGGGCAGCCGGAGATCAAGCTTGGGATTATTCCGGGAGCTGGCGGCAGTCAGAGGCTGACGAGGGCGATTGGGAAGAGCAGGGCTATGGAGCTTATTCTGACGGGGAAGAATTTCAGCGGGCAGGAGGCTTTTGATTGGGGGCTTGCGGCGAGGGTGTTTGAGACTCCGGAGCAGTGTGTTGAGGGCGCGTTGGATACGGCTGAGACGATTGCGAGCTACTCGAAGATTGCTGTCAAGGCGGCCAAGGAGGTTGTGAACAAGAGCCAGGATTTGGGAGTCAGGGAGGGTGTGGAGTTTGAGCGTAGGATCTTCCACGGTCTTTTCGGCAGCGAGGACCAGGAGATTGGCATGAAGGCTTTCGCAGAGAAGAAGAAGCCCGAGTGGACTCACCGATGAGCTGGGAATTATGAGTTTGACGAAGGTGCTTGGTAACGCACACGTGAGAAAAAGCTCACTATGTTACTCGCATGTAAAAATAACGAACCAACACACATCGTATGGGCAAAGCCCTCATGACTTAGTAAAGACAGTCGTCATGACATGTTCCGTACTCTTTCTCGTCATAAAGTCATCAATTCCAGGCAGAGAAAGTCTTCCAAACACCAAGAAACTCCCCAGAACATCTCTCAGATCATCCAAAGAAAAAAAACATTCAAGTCTCCTTCCTGAATCCCAAGTCCAGATGATCCGCCTTTCCACTCGCCTGGTTGGCGACTTGATCGTTCGCATTAATCGAAGTACCCGGCACGGTCGCTCCCTTGCCTTTAATGAGCAGCGTTAGCAATCACAGTTCCCAGAAGAAAGATAAGAAGAAGGAAAAACTCACTCCTCCCCATATCCTTGATCCCCTTGCCAGCTTCATCGGACTTCTTCGACTGCCCGCCGCGCATGTCCATGCTGTTGCCGAGCACATCGCCCATGGCAGCGGAAGTTTCCTGGAGGCCACCTAGTGAAAGAAAAGATGTTGAAATCAGTACAAGGTAGGTAACAGTCGAACAAGACAGGTGAGAACCAGAAGAAAAGCTGTTTGTGCCTGGTTTGGAAGATGGGAAACCGTACCTCCAACTCCCTTGAGAGCGTTACGCATGTTCTCGGTCATCTTGAGAGTACTCTTCGCGGAGCTTCTGTCGGGTAGAGGGAGAGGTAGAATGAATAGTAGCCTTTTTTTAATGTTCCTGAAACTAGTTCGCCACGATTGAGAGTAATGGTATGAAGATAGGTAGGCAAGTAGTATATAAAAGCAGGCTAAAGGTTACATGGAAAAGGAACAAGAGAAAGGTCCACGTGCCTCACATCGCGTCGTATTACGCATGACGTAAGGATGGAAAGAGGTGATGTGGTGGGAGGTGGCACGAAGCGAACGAGCAAGGATGTTCACGTCGGACCGCGAGTGGGAAGTTGGCAGCACCCTTGTCGGCGGCCAGTCGGTTCGGTCGGTCGGGTTTGATCTACGCAGCCGACGAAGGACAGCCAGCCGAGAAGGACATGAGAGTTGGACGCGTGTATCGATGGATACATGTACAAGTACCTATACTTGAAGACTGTATGATAAAGTTTTGCGTATGAGTTGTGGTGGACATCATACTATTGCATGTAATAGAAGATTAGCAAGTATCGGCAGGTATCGCTCTGTATACCACCACACATTACATAGCAGACACACGACACGAACGAGATATTTCAAAACAACACCAAAGCACGCAGTACACTTAAAAGTCGGAAGATTTTTCTTTTTTCATTCCGATCACTCGAGTGCAATAGCAACCTAACTATAATAAACACCCACAGCCATTTTTTGCAACACCTACCCTCCTTTCCCACGCTGTGCATAGAAATAACAAATCGGGAATCAGAAAAAGGGACGGACAGGTCAGGCCAGGAGGTGGTGAAAGAGCAGCAGCAAAAAGACAAACTCCGCTCTTGTTCCCCTCCGATTCAAGGACGAAAAGCCCTTGGAAAATCTAGTAGAACCCCCCAAACGGGCAGGACCCGCAGACGTAAACACTTTGGAAAAAGGAAGAATTAAAAAAGGGTGAATAGCAAGAACCCCCCCATTAGTGTCCCTAGATTCGAAGATTTTTTTCCTCTCTCCCTTCCTTCCCCTACCAGTCCCAATGCGCGCACGCAGAGTGGAATGCAGGAGAAGCTGTGGGAATAAAGGTGCGAGGTCCAGACGGCGGAGACAGATCAGATCAGAAAAGGCGAGAAAACAGAATGCAGCGCGCGCTGTGCAGTTGGAACATCGATGAAGGTTGAAGAATTGTTGTACAAGCATCCGACACAGGGAAATCTGTGGGGACATTTTGTCTAAGTGGGTATCTCCGTTGCGAGAAGAAACAACCGGGAAAAGCTTTTTTGCTGTTGCGGGACATCGCTAAATCGCACACGTTCATGACTGGGCCTCGTCGGACTTGGCGGCCGACGGCGAGGCGGTCTCGGTCGCGGCAGTGTCCTTAGATTCTTCGTTGTCGCCATCAAGGGCTGCAAGCGCGCTGTGGAGGTTGTTAGCATTGGTCATACGAATCACAGTGTGGAAACATTATTGCTTACCTGAAAGCATTCTGCTGAGCGGGCTCGTCCTTCTTGTTGTCGACAGGGGGCGTGTTGGTACGGGTTGTTGCTCCGGAACCGTTAGGACCGAGGCCTCGCCTGCTGCCAGCACGGTTACCGAGTCCACCACCGGGACCAAGGTTGCCACCCGGACCAAGACCGCCACCAGTGTTACGTGACTGGGTACGGCTTTGAAGTCTGCGCAGCTCGTCGGCGTTGACGTGTGTTCGGGAGTAGTCAACAGGAGGGGCCATGTTGTTGGAGAAGTTGCGAGAGTCACCACGGCCACCCATCGGCCTGCCACCGGGTGCCCTTGTGCGCTGCCTCTCTGCCTCAGCCTTTGCTTGTGCGGCCTCGGCCTCGGCGTGAATCTGTGTGATGGTCTTGGGTCCCTTGGCGTCGTCCTTTCCTCTCCAGCCGGCGTTCTTCAGGTCGATCAGATCCATGACCATGAACCTAGGTCTGCTGGGAAGGGCAGCGTTGCTTGTGATCTTCTCGTGGATGCGCTCGAAGTAAGCGTTGAGGAGGGCCTGGCCCTGTTCACCGCTTTCGAACATGGTGGGTCCGACAGAGCGAAGCAGGGTGGTCAAGTTCTCGATAGCAGACTCATCAGGGTTGCCCTCGAAGTTGAGCAGACGCTGAACACACTCGTGCATGATACGGATGGTAAGCATACCGAGCTTGTAAAGCTGACCGATGAACTGGATGAGACCGAGACCGCGTCTCTTTGCGGCAGCAGCGACGTAGTACTCGTCGGACATGAGCTTGATCTCAGCGGTCTCGTCGCCTTCGGGCTTGTCGGGCAAGTTGGCCTCCCAACCACGCTCGAACTCCTCCTGACAGCGGTTGAGCAGGTACTTGCGGAAGAGAGCGCCACCGACGACGGGGTTACCGCTCCTGTCCTTGATGGTCTCGTCGCGAATCTCAAGGCTCATGGTAGTCAACATCCTGTGACAGAACTTGGCGTACATACCAGCCCAGTGGGCTTCGTCACAAGCCTTCTCGAAGGTGAGTTGAATGACCTGGCGGAGAGTGCGACCGTCTGCCTCGTTCTTGGACTGGGCAGCGATCTCGAGAATCTGGTCAGAGATCCTGTCGAACTTCTCAGGTGTCATCTTGTTGAGCGCGGCCTTCACCTTACGCTGCACCATGTCGGGAGCCATGTGTCCGCTAGGGTCGGGAGCGGCGGCACCGGCGCCAGGGGCCAGACTGCGAGCGACCCATCCGTTGGCGGTCTTCTCGATGGGCTTGAGGTCCATGCCAGCGGTGAGCGGCATTTTGCTGGCGGCATCGTCGTCCCTCCTGCTTCCAGCACGGTCGGGACGCTTGCTTCCGCCACCTCTTCCGCCACGTCCGCTCGGTTGGCGGGGCGAGCCAGGGCCCATGGAAGAGTTGTTGCGGGCGCTCATGCTGCCAGGGCCACCCATGCCGAGGTTGCTGGGGATGCGAGCACCCATGCTGCCAGGGGCACCAGGACGGGGACCGCCGGCGTTGGCTGCAGCGAAGCGCTGTTCTGAGGTAGTGCCTGAAGGGAGAGTGCGAGCTGTGCCGCCAAACTGTCCCATTGCACCGCCACCGAAGCCAGAGCTGGCACCACCGCGTCCAGAGGGTTGCCTGGAGCCCATGGAGGAGCCGCCGCCACGGGCCGAGTTAGGGCCACGAGCAGAGCCAGGCTCATCGCCGCCACCAAGAGTGTCCTTGACCTTCTGGTCCCAGTCAACAGTGGGCTTCTCCTTGAAGACGTTCTGGAACTGGAGCAAGAAGTCCTTGTCGTAAGCACGACCCTTCTGTGTACCGTTCTGGTTCAGAGCGGGGTTGGGAGACGAGACACCCTCGGGGTACTTGAGGTCTTCCTTGATCTCGAGGAAGCGGGAGGTCTTCAAAGCCTGCATACCAGGAGTAGGCTCGGCAGGCTCAACACGCTTGTTGGTCTCAAGCTTGAGGTGAGCAGGCTTGGGCTTCTGGGCTGCTTGAGCGGCATTTGCCACGACAGGTGCGGCGGGAGCAGGGGTCTCGGCCTGCTCAGTAGCACCAGGGCCGAGAGTGGGCTTCTTGAGAGATGCGAACATGGCCTTTGCATCCTCATCGGTCTCGTCCTTCTGGGACTCGCCGTTGCGCTCGCGTTCGCGCTTCAGCTCGAGCTCCTCGGCCTCTCTCTCTTGCCTCTTGAGTTCCTCATCGGCCTTGGCAGCGTCAACCTTTGCGGACGCCTCCTTCTCGGCCTTCTTCTTTGCGTTGTAGGCCTTCTCACGCTCCTCTTCCTCCTTCTCACGAGCCTCCATCTCGGCGATCTCACGCTCGAGGCGTTCGTCCTCCTCCTGCGCCTCGCGCTTCTTCTTGGCCTCCTCGTCCTCGACAGCGGAGGCGGCAGCAGCAGCGTCCTTCTCGCCTTCCTTGTCAGAAGCAGCAACGGCAGCAGCCTTCTCGGTCTCGGCAATGTCAGCCTTGACCTCCTTGGCCTGAGAGTCGGCAGCAGGCTTAGCGGGCTCAGCCTCAGCGGCAGGAGCAGCCGCGGCCTCTTCCTTGGGCTGCGACTCGGCCTCGGCCTTGCGCTTTTGTTCCTCCAGTGTCCTCTTGACTTGCTCCTTGAAAGCGTTTTGCTTCTCCTGTGCAGTCATAGTGGAAGTGCTCTCAGTGCGAGAGTGCTGAGCACTGGGCGCTCTGGGTGGTGGTGTGGGGGCGTTAGGGGTGGACACGATGACCGGAGTCTGCGGTGCCTGTGTGCTGGGAGAAGGCGAGGGCTTCTGGAAAGATACCTGCTCACCACGGTCGTTGGTGATCTTGATCGCGCTGCTCTTCTTCACAGGACGGACAAAGCTGGTGCCCGTTTGAGGAGTCTGCTGTGTGGGGGTCGAGGCAGTCTGTGCGTGTGACTGACTCGGAGTCGAAGCGTGGCCAACGCTCGAGGATGGGCGCTCAGATGTCTGAGAAGGCGTGCGCGCCATGTTGGGCGGCATGAAGGGAGGCTGAGCATTGCCGGGTGTGCCAGTGTAAGCGTTGGGGTATTGCGGGCGAGGGCTCTGAGGAGGACCACCCTGACCAGGGTACTGTGGGTAGTTGTAGGGAGGGTAGGGCTGGTGGTAACCGCCGTACGGGTCGAACTGGTTAGGAGGCATGCCAGGGTACATGGGTGCCGCGCCCAGGTGCTGAGGGTAGGTACCGTACTGCATTTGCGGTTGGTGAGGCTGCGCCGGGTGTTGCGCTGGGCTGTTCCTGCCGCGGTTGTTGTAAGGGGAGCCCTGGGGACCTTGTGAGAACTGCTGTGCCATGCCGGGTGCACGCTGTCCCTGGTTGGACATTTGCCTGTAGTTTTGTGCGGGAGACGGCATGTTGTTGTTGTTGTATGCGCCCTGCTGGTAGTTACCACGGCCACGTCCAGCTTGCGGCACGAAGTTACCGCGAGGACCATTAGCGTCGCCGTTGTATGAGTGGGAAGAAGCGCGGCGTTCGTGGGCGGGCTGGCCAGAGGCGTTGAGACCCTGGTTAGAGCCATCGCCACCCATGCTGCCAAAGTTGAGGCCGTTGCCTTGTGCGATCGATGGCGGGCGTCCACCGCTGGCAGTGGGCTGCGGGATGGGCGAGGGAGAGTGGTCGGCCTCAATCACGCGGTTGCCTTCTTGCGCGGCAGGGGCAGCGGGCGCCTGAGCCTGCTGTGCGTTGTTCGACTGGGCACCCTCGGGCGCGTTGATGGAGCCGAAGTTGATGGGCGGCCTGGCGTTCTGGCTGACAGGGCCGCCGTTCTGTGTGTATCCGCTGGAGCCAGTGGCACTGATGACCATTGAAGGCTTTCTTCCGTGCTCGGCAGCGCCGTTGGAGACACCATTAGGCGCAGGCTGGGAGCCTCCTTGCGCGGCCTGGCCGGCTCCGTTCACCGGAGACTCGGACGACTTTGCATTCTGAGCGGAGGCTCCTGCCGCGGCAGGGGGAGTAGAGGACGCCGTCTTGGTGGCGTTGGCGTACGAACGGACAGGAGGCTGTGCCGGCACAGCTCCTGACTGCGGCGTCGTTGAGCCGGACGTCGTGGATGCGGGAGTCTGTTGGGCCGAAGGGGAGGCGGCGCTGGTCATGGGCGGAATGGGTGGGGAGTGTGGTGCGAGGACGAGCGTGAGAGCGGCGCCGAAGGTAGAGACGGTGAGACGGTCTTACGGGGAGCGCAAGAGAGTCTGATCGGGGAGTTTGGCGATGAAGCGGAGATTGGCGCAAGTAAATGCGTTTGATGGCGGCGCTCGAGGGTGTGAGGTCGCGGTGCGGTCGCCTGAACTTGATCGTGTCCGAGGCGCTGGGGGGGCGGAAGATCCTGCGGTGATGCGCGGGAGTCAATCCTAGTCCAGGGGCGGCGTCTGTCTGGTGTCGAACAGGACGCTGATGGGGGGGATAGACTGTCGGGAGTCTGCCACGGGGATGTGGTGGTGATATGGGTGAGGTGGGTGAGAGGGAGAGAGATTCGGCCAAAGCAAAAGCTGGGGCGCTCAATAATTCTGCAATTTCGCTGGCGTCGGGAGGGTCCGCGCCTGCCTGTCTGCCAGCCAGTATTGAATTATGAATTATTGATTTGCTTGCTTTCTGCCTTTTTTTGCAATTGCTTGAGTGCGAGTGATGGGTAATGGAAATACAGTCAAGTGTGAGTGGATATGAGCAATCGTTTAATCAATACTGGCATCATTGATGAATGACTCCTTTAATACAGTGAGTATATGTGCATGCAATAATGCATACATAGTACCTACCTTACAGAACATTCATAGCATATCTAAACGTGATGCTTCTTCCTGGCCGATATGCACTGCAAAGAAATGATCTAGCTCCCTCAACTCTCCCTCGACTCTCCCTCGCCGGACCTCGCTCGGGAGCTCTGTTTGCAGGCAGATTAATCGACACGGCAAGGCAACACACACAAGACCATCAGAGACAAACCACCACCACAACAACTCCAAGCCAAAACTACTCCCGAAACAACGGGCCGACCGTTAGAGCCTCTGCCTCTGCCGTCCGCCGCAACGGGTCTCACCTTGCAAACCCTTCCCAAACCCTTTCCCGTCAATCAATCCATCAATTAATCCATCAATCGACACATCAACTATTCATGTCTGCTCAGCTAAACGACGCATTGAAAAGTTGAAAGGATTAAAAATATCACCCATCAGCAGCACCCCTAATTTACACCAATTATCTATCATCGCTCACTACACACTAGCTAGGTAGGCCAAACCCTCGTCCTCCCTTCGCCGCGCCATCACATGCAGTAGCCCCGACAGCCGTTCGCAGCTGCCTCGCTTCGCCACGCCTGCAAGACCCCGATCTTCTCCTTTTCCGACCACACACTTACATCATTGGGCATGAAGGGATCGAAAAAGTTTATTGTTCCACCTTGCTGCTGTCCCTTTCCCAATTTCTTGCAGTAGTAGCCGCAGTTAGTAAAACGACTGTCAAGAAAGAGCACAGTCTTCCCTTTCTCGAATCGCTGTGCTTGTTGCTGACGTCCAAGTCAGACTCGTGCAACCCATGTCTTTCTGACTCCTGCTGCCCATGACTCCTCTCGGCCAAGGGCAGCTACTTACACTCCTTCCATACCTTCCAGCTAGGTAGCTGCGCATTTCGCCACCTGCCGGCCTCCGCACGGCAAACTGCAGTAGTGTCGTGCATGAAAAAGAACGACAATCGCGGGCTGAGGCTTGATTGGTTCTTACGGCAGACCGGTTTCAATCGAATGAATGACTTGCGGAGAAGTGATGGAATCAATCAGTCGTGAAGCTACGGTATGTGGACTGTTTCTGTCATATCATGTGAGCGCGTCTAGCATATAGATGACTTGGATAATGCGCTTGATGTATGAATGATGTCCGATGAGTCGAACGGGATTCCCGAATGTAATTAGCCGAAGGAGGTGTCTACAAGTACCTGCGGCTGATCGATGAGAGCAAACAACTTCGAGACTGTATTCAATCATGACACAATGGAAAAATACAGACCTTGCCCTGCTACTGTATCTACATGTACCTGGCTTATGCTTACCATAGAGTGACTGAGTCTGTTGAACATGAATTTTCACTGGCCCTAGCAAATCCATAACCTACCAGAGGATGCTAACACTTTCGACTTGATACATTTGATCTAGCGAAATAGATACCGAGATCGCATCTCGAAGATGATGTTAGTATCTCGTCGGTACAAGTACATTTCGACATGCGGTACGAGAGTCTTCAACATTGAGACTTTAGCGCGAATAAAGAACATCACAGCCTTGGAGGTTCAAGCGACTCTGAACCCATAAATCCCCAGATCGTGGAAAATCATCAAGGATGTCTTAGATCTCTCTTCCGGAGCGCAATCAAATCTCGGTACAGTTCAAATACATCCCGATTCTCGCCCGGGACGCCACTCTCTGCCTTCACACTCGGAATATGCTGTTCGGAGAGCATCGAATCTTGAGGGTTGAACACAAGGCTACTCGCAAAAGCGGGATTACATATTGCTGACCATTTGAAACTGCACTTTTGGATCACATACCATTATTGCCACCAGCTGCAGCCAGGCATTACTGGAAATCCAAGTATCAAAACGATGTAGATTCGTCGGTTAGATGGAACTCGATAATCATCGTTTGGTTTGAGCACTAGAGTATTGAGGTATTAGTTATAGGCATCTAAGGCATCCATCATCATCAAGGTTCGCAAATGCTCACCTCGTGTTAGGAAGTTACCTACTCGTCCGTCGCGATTACCTACAGCAGGCATCACCATCACATGTATCTGCATCACTTTCCTTGATTCAGCGTACATGCCACGCGATCTAAGAATTAAAGTAGGCCGCCCCAAAGGTACCTAGTTAACGTTGAACCATTCTCCCTAGATTCCAACAACTTCCCAGATCTGATCACAAACGACGCTCTGCTAAAATACTCAAAAAACCAAAAAGTCGGCATACCACATACACACAATCACACACACAAAATGTCTACCCGACAGTCGCAAGAAAAGACTTCCTTTCTGATCATGTCAGACACTCACAACCTCGAGACATCAGAATTCAACCCAGACGACTGTCCGCTGGCGAACAGACTACCCAAGGTTGACGTTCTCCTCCATTGCGGCGATCTCACACAAGTGGGCGGCTTATCAGCGTACAAGAAGGCACTCCGCCTCATATCTTTATACGACGCTGAGGTAAGCATTGGTTTTCTTCTTCTTTTCGAGGCGGCTTTAGCAGCCGCGAGCGCGATGCTGCGCTTCTCAATGGTCCGCCAACGGTTGGATTTGCACTGTTGCTGTTGGTATGAGCACCTGCTTTCACTCAGACCTCGGAAATGCTGTTGACTTGCTTCGGCGCTCTCACTGGCACACTCATATCTTGAGTACACCGTTGCTGCTGATTCGAGTACTTGCTTTCATTCAAACCTCAGAAATACTTCAGGACTCACTTCGAGACACTTGCTAACCCATCCTTTCCATAGCTGAAACTAGTAATCGCCGGCAACCACGACATCTCCCTCGATGGCGAATACTGGCGCACTCACCTAGACGAGGACGACGAGCCCGAAGAGCACTCGCAAGCGCTCGCCATCATGACCGGGCCTTTGGCGAAAGACGCTGGCATCGTGTACTTGACCGAAGGCACACACACGTTCACCCTCAAGAACGGCACGACTTTCTCCATCTTCGCCTCCCCCTACCAGCCTGAATGCGGAGAGTGGGCGTTCGGCTACCCACGCTCTCAAGACCACTTCGGGCCAGCCAACATCCCTGAGAACGTCGACATCGTGATGTCCCATGGTCCGCCGGCTGGGTGCCTCGATTTCATACCGGGCAAGCAGGAGAATGCCGGGTGCGACAGTCTGCTTCGCGCAGTGCAGAGCGCGAGACCTAAGCTGCACTGTTTCGGCCACATACATGAAGGCTACGGCCACTCGGTTCAGAGATGGCAGCCTGAAAGTCCTGAACGAAGCGTGGGAACCCCTTCGGAGGTGACGATCGTAAAGGCGGGCGTGGATGGTGCGGAAGAGATTAGACGCACGCTTTACGCAGGGCAAGACACTCTCATGGTCAACGCTGCGATTATGGACGGTGACAATCAGCCGAAGAACGCGCCTTGGGTAGTTGAGCTCGCGCTGGCTCTTCAGTGGGCTTCTCGCGGCAGTACTTGATTCACGTGGGACGGCGATGGATTCTCTAAGGAGGACTGTGACAATCGACAGCACAACTGTATTGTTGAGCAACCACTTTCAAGCTCCTTCCCTAATGATCGTAAGAACAAGACGATGTCCACGTGCAGTCCGATGGCTTCTTCTTGTCGAGTAGTGTATGCGAGCATCCGCAACGATTGTAATGTTGGTCGTGTATGCAAGTGCACGCGATAGCCATGTAGTCAAGCGCCTGACGCCGCAGGAAAGTGCTGTCCACAGAGGCACATACATACACGTGTGCGAAGCGCGAAAACACACATAACCAGCCCACCTCTAGAGCAGCTTCACTTCCCGCAAGGCTCGCAAAGACGCGCCAAAAGCACAGCGCATGATCCATCACAGACCATCTCCACCAGCAGGAACGCAAACCTCCCCCGTCCCAGGAGAAAGGGCGCCAAACCGCCCTCAAAAAGAATCCATCGGTGGAGTAATCGCCCTGCCCGGAAAAACCCGATTGGCCAAAGAGCATTCTCTCAGATCCCAGCGCGAGCAAAAAAAGAAACCGTGTGGGTGGTGATTTACTTCAAACCGGGTGTTGATGGTAAATAAATCTAGCAGTCGATAGTGCTGGCAGTAGCAGTGGCGACATGCCGTGACACCAAGGCAGCGCTGGCTGCTTCGCTGGCTGGCGGCGCCTAGACTTTGTTGGTAGGCGCCGGGATGTTGTTTGCCGGGATAGATGAAGTGGCTGGGGAACTCGCAGGCTGAGATTGGGCCTTTGAGATTGGACGATTTTCTCAAGAGGCTTTCGTAAATTTTGATGACGGTCGGAATGAATGGCACGGTGCAAGGTGAGCATTCGTCACGCGGAAGTAGAGATTCAAAATAATGGGTGAGAGCAGTCCAAAGCTGCTCCATCGGAGAAATTCAGGAGGGTACCATGCGTTTTTTAAGTACAAGTCTTTTGGGTATCCAGCCTGAGTATCTTGCAGCGAGGAATCAAGAAAGGGAAACAAAGAAAATTGAAGGGACGGTGAAAAAGGATACACAAGGCAGTATCGGATGTCAACAAAATCCAGAATCGCAGCTGGATAAGAAACGAAACGCAAGAGGGGGAAAAAATCGAAGGAAGAACCGAAGGGGTATTTTTGCACGCCTGCTTTTGCTTGTTCTAGACGAGCACAAGTGTTCCTGCGCAGCAGTAGAAGAAGAATTGAATGTGAGTAATAGAGAGGTCTGTAAGGAAGAAGTATACAAGTTTTGTGCGTTTTGAATAAGTGGTCCATCCAACCTCGCTACGCTCACCGAAAGGGATGTAGCAGCGAGCCAGGAGAGACCGGATGTAAACAAAGAGAGAGAGGTGTGTGCATCATTCGGCCTGCGAGAGTCGTGTGTGCATGAGAGTCGTCTTCGGTAGTAGTCAGTCGTCGTCGTCCACAGTCGGGGCTAAGGCGACGGAAGATGCCATTTTCTTCGATGTGGTATGTGCCTGTGGTGCCTGCATCGGGCCAGAACGTCGAGCATCGAAGGGGAAAAAGCAAAGCGCTTGCCTCACAACGGCGCGAGGGTCTTCGGGTGGTAGCACAGGCACAAGCGGCGGAAAATGCAGTGCGCAAACAGGTCAAAGGAGCCCAAGTGCGCAATCTCCGCCGACTTCGTAGCTCGCGCTGTTTGCAAGCGAGACGGCGCGTGTTTCGCGTAGCAGGAATCCCCTGACAAAAGTTCTTCGAGGCTCGCTTCGCGCTTGGCACCAGGGAATGTCGTTTCAGAATTTCAACGTCCCGCGCTAGTACGATGGGGGCACGGACACTCCACCATCGCTATCAGCACCGCCCTCGTCCTGAGCAGCCGCATCATTGTTGTATTGTTGTGCCTGTTGCTGGCTGTGCATCGGAGCGTACGCCGCATGAGAGTGATGCTGACTCTGTGACTGTCGGTGCTGCTGGGCGCCTTGAGCCTGCGACGGCTGATACGGGCTGGCGAAGACTGGCGGCTGGGCGTATGACGAACTGTAGCTAGTGTATTGCGGCATCTGAGCCGTTGCGAAGGCCGATGGTTGATACTGAGGGTATGACGATCCAGAGAGTCCGCCGACCTGGCCGCTGTCCCTTCGGTAGGGTTGGAAGGTATCGATTTGCGAGCTGGGGTTGCCGGGTGACATCGAAGGCTGCTGCTGCGATTGCGGTGCTTCCGCGCCTTGGTACGAGGACATTCCACCGCCGTCTGACAGAGGTTAGTGCGTTGTTTCCGATCAGACAATGGATTGAACTTACAGGTGAACCCCAGACCGTACGGTCCACTTCCAGAGGTTGCAGGGTTGGTGAGACTCCTGAGCTGTGGTCTTTCACTCTGATTCGAGGAGTGCTCGGAGAATGATGCTGCTCTAGCACTCGGTTGATTCTGTGAGGCTGCAGCTGATCCAAGAGCTGAGTAAGACATGCTACTCCGTAATGGCGATGAGACCGTCTCGCTGATGGGCCTCGCGAATCGATCTTGCATTTGGAGTCTCGAGACTTGTCCATGCGAGTTGTAGAAAGAGCTTCCAGGCGCTGGGTTGAACCCATAAGGCGGCCGACGAGGACTTCCTTGAGGATGACGCGAATGCGCACCATAAGGTATGTACTCGCCCGCCGCAGAACCAGGTGAAATCGTCTCCGTTGCTGATTGCGGCGGTGTGTAGCCATAGGCTCCCACGCCTTGGTTCATCCCCGTCGGACTCGTGTATTGTGCATTGAATTGTTCGTAATCAGGGACGCGTCTCAATGTGTCGAGCGTCAGTGGTCTTATTGCGTTGCTGTCGGGGCCAAAGTGCGAGTAGGCGCCGCCCGAGGGTGGCATTGGGGTGCCCATGTTCGGTGTCGGCGCGCCAAACGGTGAATGCAAAGCCTGTGTCATGTCGAAGTTGTCCGGCAGCGCTCTTGAGCTCATCATGCGATGACGGTCATCGGTCGACAGTCGTTTTAACTTGGCTCTCCTACTTTGGTGTCAGAACATTCTACACTACGTTCACGAGTGTCCTGCGTTGCTCACCTATTCTGGAACCACACCTGGACTTGGCGAGGACTGAGACCAGGAATTTCGCGAGACAATCGTTCGCGATGTGCTGCATCTGGATGCGCTTGACGTGCGAACTCACTCATCAGAAATCGAGTTTGATTGTGCGTTAGCCTGGTAGTTGTTAGTCGATGTAACAAAGCTTGTCAATCGTTCAACCTACCTGAAGCGCTTCATCTTGCGTTTGTGTGCTCGTAACTCGGCTGGAGTCATCTTCGACTTGTCAACTCCATCGTCGCCCTCGGCAGGGCCAAGATCGTCCTCGTCGATGTCATCCAGCATCGGCTCGTCATGCTGCGCGTTCTCGCCAGATCGCGGCGTCAATCTGTTGTTTGGACTCGCGGGCGCGGATCTGCCGAACGTTGCTATTTGAGGCTCTGAGGCACCAGTGGCCTGGGAACCTTGAGCGAGTCGCGTTTCGCTTGAGGTTTCTTCAGCAGCTACTGCTCCATCGTGAGGAACGCGACTGGAAGGGCCGAGCGAGTAAGGGTAGCTTTTGTACGACCGCGGTTGCGGTCGACCATCGTCGCTCAGCTGTCCTTGCGACTGAGGCAGACGCTCAAACCCGTGAGCGCCTTCCTCTCGCGAGGTCTGCGTTGCTATGGTCAGATAGGACTGAGGTTGCCAGTTGTAGTCGGTCGCCTTCGCAGGCGTTTCCGACATTCGCGGTGAGGTGGGCGGCGACAGAGGCGCGGTGGGTCTCTCGGTAAGCATTGGCGGACTGAAAGGAATCAAACGAGTGTCTTGTACTATCGGTGAGTTAGCGTAGGGCTTTCAAGGTTCCCGAGGAAACCGAATAGATGACTGACCTTCAAAAATGCGCTGGTAACGACGACAATAACCAGATCAATGCCCAAACTCCACGCAGACCAATCCAAATGCCAACAGAAAATATTGCACCGCCTATGGTCGTTCAAAGAATGCCTGCGGAGACCGGCAGCCGCGAGGGCAGGTGTGCAGCGCAAGTCACCTTCTGTACGAAGATGTCCGAGAAGGGTGTCGTCCAGTCGGAGGAATCCAGCGGTACGTCGTTAATATCAGTTGAAAGCCCCTGTCAACTCTATCGCAGGACGAAAACGAGCCGAGCCTGCCTGTCGATCCTTGAAATGTAAGTAGTTCCCCCTAGACACTCTGTCGGAATGCGGCTGCTTCGTGTAAAAAGGATCCGGATCCGCCTGCGAAACCAGCAAGATGAGTAAGTCGTAGGTCCAGCTGGCAGAGGGGAGAACGAGCCTCAGCCGTGCTTCTGACGACCTCAAGGGTGTTAGATTGCAAGTAATATCGATTTGACGACGGTCAAAGCTTTCCGATTGCGTAAAGACAATCCCTGACCGACAGTTCCTTGATTGACCGCCTGCAATACTTGTAGCCGGGCGGCTATGCTGAGATTACCGGTGGCAGGTGAACAGGCGTATCGAGCACTCGGCTGTGTGAGGAAAGACGAAGGGCCTTGAGCAGGCCGAGAAATCGATTTGCTGTGGATCGTCGACTCGGTGAAAGAGATAGATGGGTCGTTTGATTGCGGAGAGATTGGAATGGCGCAGATGGGTGGAAGCCGTAGTCTGGTGGTACGTCCCGTGACTCCGATGAAGCCCTGCAATCGATTTCGGTCGGGAGGGAGCGAACGGGAGGATGGTCGAATTGATCGACTTGCGAAATACCCGATCGTCAAATCACAAAGACTCCAAGTGTATGGGAGTTCTAGGAACAGAGAAGCGCGCCGAAACAGATACTTCAACCGCAGGCGGCGGAGGAAAAGGCACCAGACCCGTCTTTGGGCCGAGACGATCTTTGATAATCGATGTCGACGATGGTGGATGCATCGAGGCACACGGAGCGGGTTAGACCTTCACACAGGGCTAGACATGCATTAGACGCCGACGGGGCCGGTAGAAACTACCCTGGGCACCACGCACGTTCACCTCATGTGGTTGGCTGCAGAGATAGCCGTTGATGCCCGGCTGCCATTCAGGATGCTGCCGTCCTCGCCAGGGGACATCTGCGGGGACTAGCAGCGTGGGCTGTGGGCTGTAAGTGCATGTGTACCTGTGGCCCACAGCCTCCTGCAGATTACGGCGGCTGGGGTACCTCTTAGCAGTAACAGACGCAGCTAGTCTGCAAGTAAGGATATCGCCCGGACAAGAGCGCTCGCGGACATGGAGCGAGAACGGGAATACTGGGGTAAGCTTCACACCGCCCAGCAAAGTGAAGCAGATGCAGGTGCTTCCATGTCGGCCACGATGGCGTCGACAATCTCGCGTGGTATTCTCAGGCAACGGCGGCGGAGTCGTGATGGTACCTGGTACTTACCCTGGCGACATGGTGAGCTCATCACCGAAAAAACGGATCAGATGAGCCAACCCCCGACGCGGTTGCAAATGCCTCCTGTCAGGCTATGAGAAGGGTAAATGCCGCGAGTGCGAGGTATCTCAAAACATGTCCGAGCGTACGTCGGGGCCTTTGTGGCAGGTGAACAGATCTAATGCGTTTGAGATCTCTGAGAACCCTTGGAAGCATACGGACCGTGCCGTTTACGGCTACCGTCTTCTGCAACGTTGTGGATTTCGCCCTGGTTCAGCACGCAATAAGTCGGCTCGAAGCCCGCGCGCAATGTCGCACAACCCGGGATCGGACATTTGCCTGCACGAAGTGAAGGCATTCACACACCGTCACGTGGCTACAATGCTTTTGTGTTCCGGAAAGATCCTTGGGCTGTGTGGTGTCTCCTGGCCAAGATCGTCCTGCGATCAACATGGGCGCACACCACATTGAATGCAGGTTCCTGTTGAAGACGGTCGTCACTTTTGCGATCTGCATCGGAGGCACCGCACGGCAGATGGCCGCCACGTGCCCCGATTGCGCCCTTTTGTCTCCGAGTGGGCAAGATTTGCAGCGACTTGCAGGAGGCAGCACCCAGCGTCCACCACGCAGTCGTGGCAGTTTGTCGCCATGTCGGAGCGCCTGGCCTGCGCTCGTGAACTTTTGCGGTAGGGATGTGGAAGAATGGATGTGGCGGGCGAAGGAGCGGCGCGAGAGCAAGCACCCACAGGCGCCCTGGTGTGGACTGTGGGCTGTGGATGCAGCGCCTACCATATCATGCCTCATGCCACCAGGCGTGCGAGCCTCAAGGGCATCGGAGATTTGGCGTCCTGGCCACTGGGCGATGGATGGGTGGTGGAAGCCGGTGGTTTGAGGGACGTCAAGGTCGCTAGACGTGGGTCTCCACAAATGTCGCTTACAAAGTTGAAACGGCGCCCACCTGAAGCCCGCGATCCCTAATAACCCACGCTATCTCTCCGAACCTTGATCAGCGCCTGCGCTACAGGTACCCGTGGCGTCAACTGCCTCGAGTTGAGTATCTACATCGTACATGGTCCAAGGATGTGCTTACATACCGCGATCAACATGTCCCTATGACGGCCGGCATGGTCAGGACGTCGTCGATGCCAGGAACCACATGGCCGTGAGATTGGACATGCCTCCCCCCAGTTCGCGCCCGTTATTGCCAGCAGGCCGGGTGGATCCTTCTCGGCTGAAGTGCCACGAGATAGCCCAGCAGGGATGCCGGCCGGCCGTCGCCTTTCGCACGGCTCGTCGCGCGCCTTAGACACCGTCAAACGACTTGACGACTTTTCCATATTGCGTGTCATGTCCGCAAACCCGACAGACGGTCTTGACTCCTTCAGCATATCCGGGTCGACGCCAGTCAGGAGCAAAACATACAGAAGGGAGCCGCTGGATGCTGATCACATGAGGATGCGTGCAATGCATGCATGTCTGGTCTGGCGCTTCCCGGGCGGCAACTCCGACGGCGACGACGACGGTTATTACTATTGCAGGGGCCTTCGCCTATCCAGACGCTTGATGCTGCGCGCAACGATGATCACGACCGTCACACGCACATGCTTGCCTAGAGTTGCACACCAGCAGTTCTAGATCTTTTGCACCGGGGAAGTGGATATCCACCAGCCCTGCGCACGCAACACACACGCTCATGACTCGGTCTCTCCCAATAATCGAATCACTCGAACGGCTTCACGACTTCACGACTTCCATCGGGGGCTTTCCGATTTCTAGATCAACAACATTCGGTCAAACAGCTGCTGAAACACCTGGTGGCCAACTAAGAAGATCGTAGTAGAAACCGGACTCCACAACGGGCCAGGGATTCAAATTTTTGTAAATTCATTATGACATTATTCTGCTGCTACCGACGAATCCGTCTGCATTTTCTCGGGATCTTCGACTGCAGGAAGGGCTTCGTCCGGCTTCGTAGACGGGTCCGCGGGATCACCAGTGTTTGCGGCTACAGGCTCTTCATGGCTCTCCTGTTTGAGCACCTGGTTGGGGGAATTGCTCTTTCCTTCGATTGCATCGCCACCCTCATCCTGATCTTCGGTCTTTGACCCACTATTTTCGTCGTTCGCCTCATCCGTCGTTGCTGCAGCTTCCTCGGCTGGGTCCGGCTGCTTTGGCTGTTCGAAAACCTTTTTCAGATCTGCACCCGGTTCGAATTTGGCCAACATGTTGAAGTTGTGGACCCTCGCATGTCTTACTGCGCGCCACGATTTGTTGTCGATCATGTTGTTGTATCTTGCAGTCTCTGCGTCGTCCATTGCCATCTCCAGGTCAAGCTTGTCAACATCGATTCCCTTCAGGAGATCTTCCAGAGATGGCGCAGAGAATCGGCTGGGGTCTTTCAAGGCCTCAAGTCCGCCACCGTCGTGATCCACAAGGAATGACCAGTCCATTGCGCCCATGGGCTTTGGGGGGATCTTTCGCGGTCTTGTGTGTGCTTTCGCGCCACGACGAGCATCTATTTCTTGCTCCGTCGTAACCGCGTCACGCACGATGGAAGGGCAGCTCTCGACTTTCCATCTGACCCAATTCTTGTCGCGTGCTAGAACAGTCTCGACCATCCTATCGTAGAACCGACCATCGGCAGTCGATTGAAGACTCTGCTTGATGGCATGGTGTGTTGCGAGTGCCCATTTCGTGTCATCCTCGTTCAAGGTGAAGGCATATAGCATAGATTTGTTGACGGCTTCGAGGGTCGCAAGCTTCTTCTTTGCCTGCTCGGTGAGTGATAGTAAGAAGTGGATTAGTATGAGAGCTTGAACCAAGATGTGTCGTTGGAAGGCAAGATCGCTGAGTTCAAGGTCAAAGAGCTCACGACTAGTCAGGTACTTTGGGTTGTAGTTGTCTGCAAACTGGTCTTTGGTCGACGCATTAGGGTCGTTGGCATCGCCGCCTGCAAGCTTGCGCTTAGTTCCTCGTTGACTGTTCTCAGTTGTTCTCGTTTGAACGGTCGGGGTCTTCTTGAACTTGAGCAACGTAGCCGCGAGGCCTTTCTTGAAAGATTGGAAGTTTTCAGCAGCGAACAAGCGTGTGGGATCAGAGAAGTCCCGTTGGAGACGCCAAAAGATCGGGTAAAGTGTGCTGTTGTCGAGCACTTCCTCTTCAATCGTCTTGTTGGGAGCCTTGATCGGGATTGCCCGGCTGCCAGGCTTGCCTGTGGGCTGAGGTGTGGCTTCTGCAGCGGGAGTGGCTGGTTTCGGCGTACTCGATTCGGTCTTTGTTCCCTCTTGATCGACATCCATACTATCGCCCTCATTGTTTGGTTGCTCGCCCAAATCGAATTTGGTTGAATTCTCAACGTGAAATTCACCGCGCAAATTGACGGAAGATTTGTCTCCCAGGGGGAACGTCTGGAACAGGAAGAAAAAGACGCGACCGCAGAAAATGGCGTCCTCCGCCCTGCTTAGGCGTCTGAGGAGCTCATTACATGATCGGAGAAAGACCAGGTTCTTCTTGTGAAAATCCTTGCGTGCGAGCCGTTCTCTCCGTGACTCTAGGTAGTCGAAGACGATTCGGCATCCGTGGGTGGTCTGGCTGTCGAGCAATTCCTCAATGAGCCAGCAGACGAGTTCCGGTGTGCACTTTCCTCGATCACCACAAAGTAGAAGGACATCCAATAGATTCCAGATCTCCACAAACTCCGGATCTTCGATGCTCGTTTGACCGACAATCGAGTAGAATTGCTCCCTCGCTGCCGTCTCTACCGCCGCAAATCTGTAAGCTTGGTCGGAGGCATGTAGACTATCCACATCAGCGTCCAGAGAATCAATTAGAGGGATCAATTCGGTGGTGGGTAATGCGGGATCCACGCTAGCAGAAGGCTTGACCGCCTTTGCCCTTTCGAGCAACACCTGCAACTTGGTGGTGATACTCGCGACGGAAGGCAGTTCCGCCACAGTAGCGACAGCCATTGTGTTGATGCCGAGGGAACAAACAATAGTTGCGAAGTCGTGTATGTATGAAGTTGGGCGCTGTTTGCTGGTGCAAGAGCTGGCAAAAGTTGCGCTAATTGACGCGGAGGGTCGGTTCCGACGGCACCGTAAACCAGATTATCGGCGTGATTGGCCGAAGTGACGGGGAGTATCAAAGCATGCGAGGCCGTGTCAGTGTGAGCAGCCTTGTCGATCGGAGTGGCCAGTCTTGCAGCAAAACCGATTGTCCGATGGAGCATTAGTAGTGGCGCACCGTATCTCCAAGGTGAAGTTGCGCCGCCAAGCATCGTACTATGACGCATTCAGCTTAGTGCAACGCGAAAGCAGCGCGCATCGCGTCTTCCGGTCTTGACATTTGGCAGACATCACTTACATACGTCCAAGCAATACAACAATGCCTGCAGCAACGTCAGACCGTCCTGCGGAAGGTGATGATCTCGACAACCTTCTTGACTACGATGGCGCTGTGGAAGACTTCTGGAAAGACTTGCCGGAGACGAACGGGGGCCATGCCAACGACACAATCAATGAGCCAGAGAAGGACATGGACGAGGAGGTCAAGGTGACGAAGAAGCGGAAGCCGAATCCGAAGCTTGATCAAGAGCGGTGGGTCTATATAGAAGAATTGCACGAGAAGCAAATGACTGACACCACCCAGACTTCTTTCAGATGCAGGCATACCCAAGCTCCGTCGCATCGCAAGGGACAAGCTCAAGTTCAAAGGCAAAGGACACGAGTTCTCGGACATCTCGCGCATGCTCAATCTCTATCAATTATGGCTAGACGACTTGTATCCCAAAGCAAAATTCCGAGATGGCCTGGAAATGGTGGAGAAACTCGGACACAGCAAGCGCTTACAAGTCTCAAGGCGAGCTTGGATCGAAGAGTCCAAAAACCATCGGAGGCGAGAGGATGACGAAGCCGACGCACGAATGCAAGATGTTGCAGAAGCGGAAGATGATACCATATTCCCTGTCGCAAGTGAGGCGACCCAGCAAAATCCTACACAGCAACAGACTAGAGGCGGCGGAGATGCACCGGATGAGGATGACCTAGATGCGCTGCTAAGGGAACAAGATGACACGCAGCCTACCATCAACCCAGTCAGCAACGCTCCGGCCAGAGCGAAAGGGCCGTTCCAGGAGGATGACGAACCGGATGAAGACGAATTGGATGCACTGCTCAACGAAGACTTACGAAAGACGAACATTGCACCCCAAGAGCAACCGAGCAAACAGAAGGGCCCCTTTGAGGAAGACGACCAAGATGAGCTCGACATGTTACTTGCAGACGAACCTCAGCAAAGCCATTCTGCTGAGAGCGTCAACAACAAGGGTACTGAAAAGCCCAATCCGACTCAGGGAGGAAAGGAAGCCGACTTTGCAGATGACGAGGAGGCTATGGCGGAAATGGATTGGTAGCGCCGGTATTCATTGTAACGCGAGACAATCAGACGATGCACACGATGCACACGATAACAGTCGAGGGAAGCGTCTCTGCAGGCGACATTCTAGCAACATTCAATACAGTATCAAGGATTCCAGCCCGCACAATCCCGAACACCCATTTCAGTAGAAATGGCAGTGACAACTACTGTGGATTCTGATTGCAATGCTGTATCACCGAGAGGCGAATGGTCACGTTCATCGCGTCTCATTCAGCACCTCCGACTTCGAGATCAGATGTGCCTTTCGTAGTACGAAGGCTAGGTGGCAGTACCAACCAGGCATCGCTCCAGAGCTTCCTTCGCTGACAACAGCAGGAAGATCGTCATTGTCACGACAAGAAAGTATCAGCAAGACCGAGCATCGTATAAATTAAATTGAATATCGAGAAACACCAGGCCAGGAAACAAGCAGACGAGCTACGACTGTACTGCCACAGTGCCACCTGCTCTCAGTTGGTCTCTGGACTCCAGTGTCACTCTATCGCTCGTCGAAATCGATACTGCGGCCTTTCTCGAAGAATCGAGGCAGTACAGCATCGGAGTCCCAGCGCCTAGGCATGTGGGTCAGAGGCTTCCAGTCGCAGTCCTGAAGCCCACCGCTTAGTATGGTGCATGGTATGGTGATGGCTAGAGCGCAGTATCTGGCTCCGCCTGACAGGATCCTGTTCTATGGCGTGGATTGCAGAAGAGCGCCGACTTGGGTAGTCCCAAGTGTATCTTGACCATGTGTTGCTCTCAGTTTCCAAGTGCAATCCGAAACGCTGGCCTTGCAATCCGCTCCTGTGCCAGGATCAGTATATCAGGACACTACTCGAGAACTGGGCTGCAACCGGATAATTCATTTGGAATTGAGTGTTGCGTCGTTTTGCGATCTGACTCGTGCCCTGATGTATCCAGTAGTTTCAAAAAATTGTGGTGGGCGGAGTTGCAAATCGATCTGACTCGTTAGGTGCGATGCCCCTTTCGAGTATTCGAGCCTTCGGGAAAGTTTTGGTTGATACATTTACATTGCTGTAGGTAGGCTCGTGAAAGTCAATACTGTCTGTCGAGAGAACAATCGGAGGCTCCTCGTCGTATCCGTAGTGAAAGTCCAAACGGCGTACAAGAGGCGACGTCTTACTTGCCTGTGTTGATTAGTACAGTATACCGTCGCCGGCATGCTCTTTGACAAAAACATAACCTTTCAATATTGGACATAAAATCAATGCAGGGAGCAAAAAGATGTTGCATTCGAGGGGATTCGAACCCCTGCGGGCAAAGCCCATGAGAAGACACTTTGTTGAACAAAGAAGCTGATAGCTTGAGTCACACGCCATAACCACTAGGTGATTGTTAGTAAGATGCATCGGCATGATTGGTAGTGAGAATTGTCTTACCTCGGCCACGAATGCATCGATGACGTAAAATTGGCAACTCAAACTATATATGTTATTGGAATTTTTCAAGCGGGCTGGCGTCGCAGCTCCACGAACCCTAGGAACCTATCGAGCAAACAACACATCGCAAACGACCCTGGTGTTGCGAACAACGACGGTTTATCCTTATTCTCGACTTGATCTTCTATTTCTCAATGCTGGCGAATCGATCGAATTGGTTAGCACATTGTGCTGCAGAGAAACGTATTGCGAACAGATTATTATCTTAGTCAAGTCTGAGATCCTGATGAAGGCCTACAAGCTTGCAATACGTTCACACAATCGCAGTGAAAAACAGGCAAATGTACATGTATCGAGGAAATTATGATACTATCAGCAAAAGTTACCAATGAATCACTCATATGAATGTCCATCGCTTTTCATAGACAATCGTTGAACTATCATCGCAGCCGTACATGTCTCTATGAGATATCGATAGGGTAAGGGTTGGGGTTAGCATCTCGAAACACGAATGTCCTTGACAGATTATGTGTAGATGATGGCAGTGGCTAAGTGTTTGTGATACTGAAAGATATGCATAATCAAGTTAGAAGTATGTATACATGCGGTTTCTGGTACTGTTAGACTCATATAGTCGTCCTGATGCTTCACATCTGCACAAACTGTTAACGAAACAATACGGAAGAACATCCAGACCGACCTTCAAACTCTCACGTTATAGTATTCCACGACAATCACAAACTACCGAGAGCAATATCACAGTGCACCACATTGATGTCTTTGGTCACGTCGCACACCTGGGCAGCCTTTTAGCCCTTCCATCCACACACTCCACAGCCACGGATATGGACCTAGCCCCGCACACGCGCATGGTCGTACACAATAGATTGAAAGACCTTTGAGTGTGGTGCAACATAAAGTAGCAAACAACCCCGTTTGAACACGAACCACCGCTCAAGACCCTCCGACACGAGCGAAGCTGTAGATCGCTACACCGCCAACATGATCGCCTGGAAGTGTTCTCAATATTGGATCCTCGAGAAGTCATGAGGTCAAGACAACACTCGAAGCGATGGATTGCGCACGCACGCATAGCCACACACCCACGTTCTAGGGCATGAAACGCTCTCCATTCGGTCGCGCGAAACCGCTTAAGCCTTGGCCAGGCGCACCTTTTCGTCGTCCATACTCCGGGAACCGAAGGCAGGGCGCCCTAGGACATGCAGTATGCAGGCTATCAGGGGTGCATGCATGACTATTTGGTATTTTGGCGGCTGATCACCATCATTCCAAGGCCCATCACCACCACTGCCAGAAAGATAGACGCCACAGTTGCAGACCGACTTCTATCCCATTAATAGTGGGCGATATATACCACCAGCAGCGGAAGTGTGGGTGCCATTTGTGGCGGCATCGATAGCGAACACGATGATATCGCGTACATACGTGCCGGTTTTAGCTTTGAGGAGAAGACGTGCGGGAGGGTGTCGTGCAGAGGCATGTTTCAGGGGACTTTTCTGCTGTCGCTGCTGCGCGGCAGATCGACACGCTCTATCACGAGAGCCTTTTTTCTTCCCCTCCCACCCTCCAAGGCCGTACGATGGACTAGCAAACTGCTAGAAGAACTCGACGGTTGGCCGCGCAAATTGAGCACTGCCCGAACACGGCAAGACAGGGCGGCGATCTGAGTCAAGCAGAGGCAGCCGTTGTAAATGATGTGATCGGGACCTGACTATCGGCCGCCTTCGCTGGTCTATCGACTCACTACTCGCCTTACGATTCAGAGTGCCTTTCAGCCGCAAGCTCCCCCCGAACACCTCCGTCGACCGGGACTGTGGGTGATTGAGCGTTGACACAGCATTGCATGGGGAGTGATCCGATTTCAGGATCCTTCCAAGAGTGTCAACAATGAGGATCAACAGACTTCACCGATGGCCTTCCAATGAGCTGTGCCAGAGTGTAGTTCACTTCGGCGGCCGGCGCAAATAGGCTTTCCGTCTCCAAGCGGTTCGTCCGTCCACTTTTGCGCAATCGCTGGCTGACAGATTCGGCTGAACGCCCCGCTCCGATGAACCACCAGGGCCCTCACGGGCGAGACACGAGAGCTCGAAGGGCGTGGGCATGTTGATGAGGCCATCTTGGCGATGGCGACAGGTCGGCAGTGTACTAAAGGCAGTTGTGGAGTGTAGGATCAGACGCGGGCTGAACGGTAGTGTGAGGTGGCTTCGCGCGGCGACTCACATTGGGCAAACCACCAGGACTCGAGTGGTTGAGGCCTCTGAGCCAGGAATGGTAAGCGAGTATCAGAGACAAGCGGCGAGGCCGATGGTTCAGTGATATGCCATGCTCGTATGCGTCGAACGTGCAGACCCAACTCGACTGTCGAACCGTGGGAGGGAAGAAAGTCAAGACTCCGAGTGGACCTCTGTACCTGAGAGGGACCACCGAGCAGAGGTCTGGTCTGCCGCGGGCAACTGCCAAAGTGGTTGCGGTAGTAGTAACGTTAGTGGTAGCAATAATAATAGCAGGACTTAAGACATTTGTCTCACATTCTACAGACGAGCGAGCTCAAGCCAATCAACGTGGCAGGATCGTTGCAATCCTTGCTGGGAATCATCGCATCAGGCACGCTGCACGCCGTCAGTCTGTCATGCGTTAGGGCATTGAGAGCATCCACAATGGCATTTGATACAGTACTACTACTGCATGCCATCATGCCTCGTTCAAAATGGCTACTGTAATCTACTCTACTCACGACGCTGCCTGGTATAGCGAGACTTCTCAATCGTTTGGACTCCTGACCGACGACCGTTAGGACGACTCGCACATCTCTGTTCCTTCAGAGGAATCATGGACAAAATGACCGCAGTCATCCGCATACAACTTACTACTGCACCGGTCGAGGCGTAGGTCTATTGGTTGGCGACGGCACGTTAGCGCATCCGTAGCTGCACCTAATCGCTGGCGCATCTCAAGTCTGGCAAGGGGCCTGAGCTGCACTCTCACACACCACGGTAACCATCTCCGCATGAGCTGGACGAGCCCTCCTTCAACGTGCAAGTGTCCTCTCTCTCGTGCCCTTCTTGTTCATGGGACTAAGCTATCCGGTGGCCGATGTAGCGACTGCCACACCGCATTCTTGCTAGCAGTCACTAGTACATGTATACATGTAGTTAGCCGACGAAGGCCCTCGTTTGTTCCACATCAATCACCACCGACCCCCCGTCCTCCTCTTCTTCGCACTCGTCTTTTGCCCATACACGTTACCTTTCCTACTGGTACATCGGCTACTTTTCTGGATCTACTGCATCCCTCTACTTTCCTCTTTACCGCCTACCATCTCAACAGACAGCATCTCATTCTCTCATACCCGTTCTCTCTCACGGCGATGAGATCGCCTATGCGGTGCATTCTGAAACACTCAATCATCTCTGCATGAGCCACTTCTCCAAATATACCCCGACCTTGCTCCACTCTGCTCCATCACAGCTCTTATACATGTCTGCGGCATAACACCTGGCTCGCCTTTTTGAGCGAAATCCGTCTGGACTACTGGCCGGTGCCTTATCTGGCACAGATACACCCTGTCTTCTCGCCTGTCTTCACCGTTTTGGCCATCACCGCCATACCATCTGCAATATTGCAGAGGAGCTTACCTTAGCCTACTGGCTGGACCCAGTCTTGATCTTTACCTTATCTCCAACGCTACTCTCGCCTCCGACGCAGCCTCTCATTTGACTTCCAATACCACTATACAGTCTTTACCATTTCGCCTGTGCAGCCGCAATCTGCCAACAATCTAGTGACATCCGTCAACGCATGTGAGACAAGCCAAGTCTGCATGGATCTAACAAAATTAAGCCTCTCATGGATCAATCTTTCAATGGCGCCTACCGAGGGCCAGATTATCAACCCACAGGAAGGACGAGTTTGCACAAGAAGCGATCACTTGTGCGTATGCGGTCTGGCAGCTTGAAAGGCGAGCCCAGACCAGTCACAACGGCCGCCTTTCGTACTGATCGAACGGATTCCCACGATACTGGATTTGACGCTCACGGTAGATTGAACGAATCAGGCCAAAGAAAAGGATCCATTCGCAATGTCGTCCGCAAGATCTTTGGTCGCAGTAGATCGAAACGTCTCGATTCACCAAACCAGCAACGCCATGCATACCACAGAAGCGAGCCCCATGGTCTTCCTCCTCCCCGGAATTTCCCTACTGATGAGCAAGAGGATGTTCATCGTGGTCCCCACCGTGCCCTCTCGACCCCACTAACCATCGCCATTCCTCCCATGATCGGCACCAAGGTCCGCTCGCCGTACGCTGTTGAGTTCCCCAACAGTGCGCGACTAAAACCTCTCGACATCAGCAGTCCTTTCGAAGTGCCAGGTGCTTCCGTTCGCCGTCGAAAGACCCTCCCGAGTCTTCTTGTTGCTGGACAAGATACAGCGGCCATTGAACCTGTCTCCAAGAAGGCAGAAATCCCTCCCATACCCCCGAGATTGAGTGCCGAACAGTTGCGACCATCAACGTCAGAAATTGGACTGGCACTAAGCGAGAGCAAGGAGTCGAAGAGAAGGTCAAGAAGCGCAGGCGGCATGCCGACACGGGATAGTGGTGTTGCAAGTGAGCCTGGACGTAAGAGAAGCGCAGAGATACGGTTCTGGCGAGAAAGCTACCAGGGCAGTGTGCTCAGGGCCAGCGGCTTCACTGTGCCATACTCAGTGCCGCCGCCAGACGAACAGGAGCGAGACGATCAGTGGCAGCCGGCGCAAGACCAGTCACAGGGGCCTTTGACACCACATACGGAGCTGTCAGAAAGCCCAGGAAATCGACGGGTCAACTCGCAGTCTCGCCAGGATACTGTAGGCACGCTAGACGGAAGCACACAGCTAAACTTCAGGAGCACCTCTGGCCTTTCATCACGAGACTTGGAGGAACGTGTCACGCAGCTAGAAGCCAACGTGCAATACTTCCAGCGCTCGCTGCACAAGATGCAGGCCGAACGCAACAGACGGACAGTCATCGTAGGAGATTATCCATCACCCGAGCAGCATAAAAGCTATCGTACACCCAGCATGCTGGCAGACGATCTCCAGTCACCAATCAATTACCTGGAAAAGGACGTCGAACAAGAGCCTGAGGTTCTGCGTCCTCTGACGGCGCCACTATCACGATCGCCCATTGCACAGTATCCACCAGTGCCTCCTCTACCAGGCCAAAGCAACGAGTTCCCGCCCGACTCTCCCCCAAGGGAAAGTCGCCCACCAAATCCTCGCAAGCCTTCCAACCTCGTCATCACCAACCCCAGTGTCACGTTCAAGTCACTCTACCAGATGCTCGCCGACGAACGCAGCGCTCGTCGTCGTCTGGAAACGCAGATGCGCATCCTTCACACTGACATCCAAGACTTGCAGCAACAAGTTACAACAAGTCCATACAGTCACAGGAACAGCTATATGCTTTCGCACGAGGCCACGATAGCGTCTTCTAGACTTCGAGAGCTGCTGCGGGGGACAGAGAGCGAAGGCAACAGCCCGGAAGATACGCCGAGAAAGGAGGTGTACGTGAGTCGCTTTTCTGCTAGCACTGCCGGTCCCGTTCACGAGACCGATGACGGTGTCGCCGGTGCCTTCTATGATGATGACGACGATGTGTACGAAGAGGATGAAGCGCAGACACCCCAAGAGGAGTACAGGACGCCGAAAGAAGAGCAGAGCCCGTTCAAGTTCGAGCGAGACGGCGTACGGGACGGGCTAATGTTTTGATATGGGGTGAAGTGTTGGGTGAAGATTTTGTCTCTCTTTTTGTCTCTCTTTGATTTCTTTTGTGTATGATACCCAGCGCGCTTTTTTGCTCTGTTTTGTCATTGATGAATGTATGATAGGAGTCGCGAATGATGATTTATTCTGCGAATTATGTTTGCGCTTTCCGGGATCCCCAAGCGGATGCCAGCGACGCCTTTCTCTTATTTGAAATAACGTACCGCTGAGAGACGCATCGTACCCGTACCCGTGACCAAGACTGGACAAGCACATTCTGCTTCCAGTATAAGTACCTTTGTCGCTATCGAGAGAGGTTGGAAATCGTCCACTGAGAGAGCGAGCAACTCAGCTTGGCTAGTTGGGTAATCATCTGGCACGATGGAGATTCGTTGTCCTCACTTACTAATAGCTGCATTCTCAGACCCTGGTATTTATCGTTGGCCGCTGCAACAGTATAGGTATCTCGTGGTCCCAAAGGCTCAGTCCTTCCTCTTGAGAAAGACTCGTAGACCATTGACAGCCAAAACCTGCGATCTCAGACCATCGACAAGAAACCGGCTCAATTGCCACAGAGAGCCAAAACACCTACAGGCCGAAGTATCATGGACAACCAACGCTGCCACCCGAGCGGCTCGATCAAGAGCTCTCTCCAGCACTCCGGAGAGAACGACTTCAAAAACCCACCCGCCCCCACCACCACAACAAGCGACCAAGGCCATAACCCAAGACTATTGAATAACAAGTCAATCAAGCGCTACCGAGTAGTCGACAGCATGGCCAACACATCCCTAATATCGAAAAAAGCCAAGACTACGGAATCACCACCACCACCATCACCCTCCCCCTTCCCCTTCGCCTTCACCTCCCTCCCCACCGAAATCCGCCTCATGATCCTCCACCACGCCCTCACCTCCGCCGCCGGCCCAAACGCCACAACAAGCACCCACCCGCGCTCCAAAAACTTGCCCGACCCACCCACAGAGCCCGGAATGCTACCATTCTACGGCCCGCAACAAACGCAGTGGCACGCGCGTCGCGGCCTCTTGCACGCTTCCAGCAGCATGCGAGCCGAGACTCTGCACGTGCTGTATGGCGACTTTGCGTTCTTTGCGCGCATGCCGCTGGGTTCGGATCCGGGGTTCAATGGGAAGGCTCGCTTTCAGCGTTGGTTGAAGAGTTTGGGGGGTGAGAGGGAGGTTGAGAGGGTCGGAAGGGTGGTTTTTAGGGTCGAGTGGCCGGCTGTCAGGTGTGCGGGTGGGATGAAGTGGTTCAAGGGGACGACTGAGGTTGAAGTTTGTGTTTTTGGGGGACATGGGAGGGTTAGGGCGAAGGTGGAGAAGGTGAGGGCGTTGTGGGCGCAGGAGGAGGAATTGCCGTGGCTGTGTTTGGAGGCTGTGGAGGAGACGGTTGGGGGGCTTTTGGTGGCGAAGGGGGAGAGGATTGGGTTGGGGTATAATGAGTGGATGAGAGTTTGGGAGAAGGTCGAGGAGGTTATGAGGCTCCAATGGTTCTAAGAGCCGCATTTCGATTCGTGAAGACCAGCAGTAGTTTGTCAATCAACTCCCGATATCTACTCGTCTTTCACGCCGCCGTAAAGACTGCAACAGAACCAAGGAAGCCAGCTTCCACCAAGCTGGAGTGAACAATTCCAATCGACGACTTTATGATTTTCCTGTCCACTAAATCCAGCTCTATGAGATCAAGGTGCACACAGGTGCATACCGCCTTGCTCATCCGAACTTACCTCTCGGAAAAGTCTAGCTCCAAGGATTATACACGCATGGGGGTATTACGTGAGGAATAACTTCACTTGTACCGCGCACGGACCCTTGAATATCGGCTAGCGAGATTTGGGAAAAGTGGGAGAGCGATTCGCGGATGAAGAATGGTAGGCTGTCATTCAGACGGAGGTCTGCACGCAACAATCATCCCAGAGAAGCAATGCCTACCGCTTCCCCAAATCAATATCCAAGACCTGCACCAGCCCGTCATTACCCTGCGAACACTTGCCCTCCTCTTCCATCCCAAAGAACGGCTTGATGGCGACGTCAACCACGTCCTCCATCAACCCCTTGACCAGGTCCTGCAACTCTCCACCAGTCTGCGCGAAATCAGGGAAAGCATTCACCTCCATCAGCCACGTCGTGCCCTCGGCATCCACCATAAAGTCCAAACCGAACAGCTCAAAAGCATTGGGCAAAGGCTGGAAATGGATGCTCATGCTACGGGCCGCAGCTTCGAAGATCTGGCCAGTAGCGTCGCAGATCTGCTTGAAAACGTCTTCGCGCCAGTCGGGACTCTGCGACTGGAGTTCTGGGAGTGAAGATGGCAGAGACCAGAAGGCGTGAACGCTGCCTTCGCGCTCACCAGTTTGGAGACATGTGTTTGTCAAGTGGGCGCTGAGATCAGGCGCGGTTTCTTCCGATGAAGATGGAGGCGCGTAGGGTTTGCCGGCGAAGAGCGCAAGCATGGGCTTGTAGACGTACGCTTTGAGCGCACCGACGGCGAGCACGTAGGTGCGTATGTGAAATTTTCGGCCGGCTGAGGGATGAGGTGGTGACATGAGAAGGGGCGGGTCGATATAGGGCTGTGCGACAAAGTGGCGAAGCTGCGATGTCATGATGCCATTATCGACTTCGTCATTGTCCGATTTCGAGGCAGATGGTGTCTCTTCGTCGCCCGAGTGCGCTGCTTCGTCATCTTCCTCGTCCTCATGGTCGGAAGGCGGATCCCATTCTTCAAAGATCTCTGTGAGCTCTTCTTCTGAACTGAACAGTCTGATGCCCTGGCCTCGATCACTCATTCCAGGCTTCAGGATCCACCATTCCCTCGTAGAGGGTTCCTTCGAGGCATTCCGTTGCCAACTCTCGTGCAATTCGAATGCCTCAATCAAAGCATCGTCCAGAAATTCCGCAAAATCGACTTCGAACTCCACTCCTGGTTTTACGTGGCGCGTGAGAGAGCTTTCAGGGTTCTTGGTGAGCCAGTGCGAAACAGTCATCGACAAGTAATGTTTGCGAATCAGTGCCTTGCGGATGACGTAGCTGTTCGAAAGGGAAACATTAGATCCGCTCATGAGCTTGTCAAAATCTAGGCTTTCGTATTGTCGCCATTGCAAGAATTTGCTGTCGTGGGATGGTAATTCTGACGCATCTTTGATGAGGACGAGAAGTTCCGAGGGTATGCGAGCTTTTACAGCGTTGAGCAACAATGGCTGCACGTATGAATCCTCGTAGTCGATACAAGCGTAAATCTTTTGATCGGTCATTTTTGAGATTACGTTGTCGCTAACAAAATGGAGTTTCTTAAGATCTTCAAGTTTCGAGATCTCACGCGAAACGGAATACTTCCGCTGGATGTGGAATTCGCGCAAGTCACGTGTTGTGAGGTTGTATGCAATAAATTCGTAATCGGGTGGAATTGAATGCGTTCGTGAATGTTGGAGATGCGCGAGGCTATGTTTTCTTTGGTGGTGCTTTGGTGAAGAACGAACTCAACTTCTTCATGCCAGTCGTGTTGGCTTTTGCAAGCTGCTGCACGCCCCTTGACGTGTTCTTCTTCTTGATCTCCTCTTCTTCCTTCTTTTTACGCTTGGCCTCTGCTTTGTCCAAAGCTTCCTCATCGTCTTCAGCGCTACGCTTGCGGCTGATGTTGTCGCTCAGTGAACGCAGAGCTTGTGCTTGCTTCTTCAGCCCGGCCACAAAATCGAGGTGCTTGTCTAGTGGCGCAAAGTCCACCGGCGATGTAGGTGCCTTGAGAACATCCTGTATGGCTGTGCGAAGGGATGTAGGCATGTAGGAGATTATGAGGAATTCAAGAGCAGTCCGCACCCGGAGCAATCCCGTGACCTCCTCTGTTGCAATCGACTTGTCTTCGACAGGACTGACAGCAACAGATGTGGCAGGAGTAGAGGTCACAGCGTCGCCGGTTTGCGTTGTGGGAGTTTGAGATGCATCAACAGTGTCGTCCTTACTCTCAGCACCAGGAGTGGCATCATCTGCTGCGATACTGATACTGCTATCCTCGCGCTTGATACTCAAGACTGGCGTTTCGAGAGCTTGTTTGACGAAGCGGTCTTCCATGCTTGCTGGCAACCGACCTTTGGCCATCCTTTTGGCCTTGGTGGCCAGTGCCGCAGCGAGCTTTGGTGTGGAAAGCTGGTACATTTTGTCTTCACCATCGCCCATATCCAAACAGTCGCATACAGACTCCATACGCCCCTCGATCTTCTTCTCCAGACCTGCGAAGTTGCTCTGACGCAGAAGCTGCTGTAATTGAACCAAGCCTCTTCTCTCTGTTGTGTAAATGAAATCCGAAAATGTCAAGTAGCTTCCCGTCTCGCCCCCAGTGAGTAGAGGCAGAATGATGAATAGAGGATCGACAGGTGTAGCCACGAACATATCTGGCTTCTCCAACACATAGCTGTCGTCTTGTTGCTCCTTGGGGGTTCCTTCGTTCGTGTCATCTGCAATCTCCTGTTTCGCCTGGCGCTCGGGAGTAAGTAGCCAGCTTCGACATGCCTTCTTTGGTGCAGCGATCTTGGTAAACTCGAAGAAGCCTTTTTCGGGGCATACAAAGTATCGATTGGGTGACGAAGATGCGGGATCCGGAAGGGTGATTATACGAGCTGCTGGAGAGGCATATTTGGGGAGCACGAAGATGTGTGGAGTGTTGACGACACTGGGCGCCAGCTCTTTTGCTGTGCTCGTGTTCGCATCGGGAGTCTCCTTCGAGGGTGCAGGTTTGGTGGTCTTCCTTGATCTGGTCTTCATGGCGTAATGTGATGGATGTGAGTCGTTGTTACTACAGCCTGTATCCGAACAAAGTCTTCAATGATAGCTGTTATGCAAGACTGGGTGATATCCAAGGGTTGAGTAGTTTGCGACAACAGCATGCTTGGATTGTCAAGACTGCGAGTTATAGTGGAACGCGTCGAGCGCGTTTCCAGGGTCTCGGCATTCGATCAATGGCGCTCCTCACTTCTAATTGGCTGGCTCGCGCCGTTGCTCGTTTCACATACACCTCTCACCTGCGCCGGCTACCACAACACCGCCCAACTGCATATTGTTATGCCCTTCGACCAGACAACGGCGCATTACTCATAATGGTCGTCGTGCGTGAGTCGCCGCGCGCGAAGATCTCTCCCGACAAGAATCGCACCGCATGGCCGCCGCGGTCGCCCTTCGAAGCATTGATGGCCTCGCCGAGCGGGAAGAAGCGTTGGGAGGATCGCAGGCAGCGTACTGGAGACAGATCACCCTCGCCTTCGCCAATGAAGCGCCCCATGAGTAGCTCGAAAGCGCTGCAAGACATCGCAATGGCCGGTGAGGACGACGAAGACATGGACGACGAGGACGACGAAGCTGAGGACGAAGAGACATTGCAGTTGAAGCTGCAGCAGATTGAGATGAAGCTCAAGCTCAAGAAGCTCAAAGGCAAGAAGAAGAGCCCCAACCTCGACAATCCTGGAATATCGTCTTCTCAATCGGACAGCGTCAGGCAATCTCCACCCAAGCCTCTCCAACCTCCCATATCGCACCCATTCCTTCGGCGTCCGGATATTGAAGTCCCGGTTTCTCCTACACGAGAGCGCCAGGTAGTCCTCGATCCAGTGTCTCCGGCTCGTGCTCGACTAGGTCTCAGTGCTGCTGCAAAAGCCCAGGACGTGTCTCTTAAGCGCGCACGAGATGGGACTATCAAGCCCTCGAGCTCTTCGCGATCGTCCGTAATTTCTCGAATCAAAGAAGAGACTCCTCGACCAGTCTCTTCGTTCAGCGAACGCCTGGCGAAATCTAGACAAGAGCAACAGGAACAGCAAGCGAGGAACGACCGTATCGAGCGTGCGCGTAGCAATGGGTTCGGCTTCAACAACAACGAGACTGCGAACATGAGAGGCGGGGCGGCGGGCCAGACGTCGAGATCGCAGAGTTCCACCGCTGGGGAACGTATGCCTTCTCCGACAAAGGGCTCTGGTGCCGGAGAAATGTCAAGAGGAAAGCAAGGCCTATTCACATCATCCGCATCACAACAGCCAAGTCCATTCACCTCTGGACGCCCTCGGAATCCCCCGAAAGCACCGAAACATGCACAGGACCACCCTTCGATTGACGAGAGTGAAGCCAACTTGATCTGGGACAACAAAACTGACAGCACTGGCTACGATCCATTTTCTAGCATCCACCTCTCCAAACGGCATATAGCACATGTCGACGCTGCGCGAGCACTGGAAGGCTCAGAACTATACCCCCTACCTCGATTGCTGAAAGAAGTAAAAGCGCCCGAGTACGACGCGCCAGATTGCGAATCGGACTACGTAGTGCTTGGTATTCTAGCCAAAAAGTCTGAACCTTACGCCCACAAACAGACACACCGTACGACAGACGCAAAAAAACCGCAGGAGGATGCGAACGCTCCGCGAAACAAGTTCATGGTTATGACACTCGTGGACCTCAAGTGGGAGATTGACCTATTTCTCTTCGGGACTGCCTTCGATCAATTCTGGAAATTGACAGAGGGCACGCTGCTTGCAATCCAAAACCCAAGTATTTTACCACCCAAAGGCAACCAGAATAACGGCCGCTTCTCCCTCAAACTTGGCTCTTCCGAGGATAGGGTAATGGAAATCGGCGTTGCCCGTGATCTTGGCTACTGCGTTAGCGTGAAGAAAGACGGCGAAAAGTGCGGCGAGTGGATCGACAAACGCAGTACTCAGGTCTGCGATTTCCACCTGAACATGCTCATCGATAAAAGCAGAAAGGATAGGATGGAAGTCAACACCATGTGGCGAAGCGGTATGAACAACGATACATCCGGCAATGAACGGAAAGGTAGGAAAAAGATCGAACCTGTAACCATCAAAAAGCAACTGCCCGGAAAACGAGCCGGCGAGCACGGCAGAATCTGGAGCGTCGACACAGGCTTTGGCAAAAGCGCGGCAAAAATCTTCGACAGCGAAGACAAGGCCTCCGTTGAAAGCTTGACTGCAGAGGAGACTTCTCGCAAACGCATAGCGGCCGCTCAGCGCGAACGAGACCTAGCCAAGAAGCTAGAAAGCATGGGCGGCAGCGTGGGCGCAGACTACCTCCGTGCCCGACAGACGACCACCACCACAACAACCACTTCTTCTTCTTCCACCCGCTCCTCCCAAGAAAAGACTCTCTTCGAAAAACCCTCGGCCTCGGAGCTCGGCCTCCTCGGCAACAAAGCGACTGCCATCCGCCTCTCGCCCGCCAAAGACCGCAAGCGCCACTTCGGCACAGCCGCCATCTCCTCCTCAGGCAAGGAAGCAATGGGCTGGGGCGGCGCGAAGACCTGGGGTCTCTTGCAGCCCAAGTCCAACAGACTCGGCAGCCCGGAGCGAGGCCAGAAGACTCTGAGCGGCCAGGCTACTGCTGCTGCCAATCTCCCCCGCGGCGCCATCAGGCCGAGAAGTCAGGACGGGAGTGCGAGTCCAAAGAAGAGGGCGCGGTTCGCGCTGGAACAGGGTATTCGCGAGCCAGGCCGGGAGTCCTTGGGGGGCGTGGCTGTTGCTGCTGCTGCGGCTGCTGGGATTGATGACGATGACGACGATGATGACTTGGATATTGTGTAGAATGCTTTGGTTATGCTTGGGCGTTTTAGGTTCTTGTGAACCGAAGTTCCTGGGTTGCGGCTCGGAAAAACGAGACAGCCGGGTCATTTTGTATACCCGTATCATGTTTGTTGCGCCATTGGCGCGCTGCAAAAGTTGCTTGGTCAGTCACTTCGTTCACATGAGATACTTGGGACGCGAGGTGAGTGTAAGCCACTGGACTTCCTCTTCGGGAACTCAGGACGGGCACCACCAATAGGGACATGGGACAGAGCCTAGAGGTAGTTGCAACGAAACTTCACATTCTATCTACGTCCCGGGTATTCAACGCCTGTGTAAATGCCGCAACGCAACAAACGTGAATGCAAAAAAAATCAAATACTCGCTCTCCTCGGCGCCATGGTCCTGCGCAAATTCCTTTGCTTCTCAGTCTCCTCCATCACAGGCAATACACCCTGCTCCCTCAGCTCCGCCAAATATTTCTTGCCAAACTGGTAGCCGACCTGGTAGATCTCGTCGAACTTGCCGAACTCGAGCGTGCCGTACTCCTCGATTGGGGGCCGCATGTACCTGCACCCGGGCGTCAACTTGGCGCGCTCCAAGTTGTCGTTGCTGCTGACGTATGCGAGGCGGGCTTGGATCTCGGACAGCGTGGGCGGGTTGGGGTATGAGGAGAAGGGGTTCCAGCGGTTCAACGAGGCCCAGATGCCGGAGAGCGAGTCGCCATAGGACTGCGGGACGTCGTCGTCAAGGGCGCCCACGTCGATGGCGAAGATGATGTCCGCGCCGAGAGACTTCATGTGCGAGACTGTCAGGTTGTCGACGTAGCCGCCATCGAGCAGCATGTTGCCTTCGTCGCACATGGGTGGGAGGAGGCCGGCGAGGGACATCGAGGCGCGGACGTAGCGCCAGACGTAGCCAGAGGTGTGGATCTCGGAGCGGGACTTCGAGATGTTGGTCGTGTTGCAATAGTACTCCAGCCAGAAGTCTTCGATTTGTGAGTTGCCGAAGGTCTTGAAGATACCCCTGTTGAACTCATGGCCAGTCGTGTAGGATGCGGACGGGTAGGTGACATCCAAAGCGAAGCGCCACATGCTGCCCATGCGGCCGGAAAACTTCTTCGCCCTACCATACATAGGTACCACATCTGCATCCCATGCGTAGAGCGCACCGATGAACGCGCCAATGGACGTGCCACCGACGATGTCGATCGGAAGACCTGCTTCTTCAAGTGCGCGGATGACTCCAACATGGGCGATGCCTCGAGCTCCACCACCGCCGAGTACTAGGCCTACACTGCGGCCGCATAAACGGCGTGCCAGGCGGTGGAAGTCACCCTTGAAAGGTGTATCGGGAGAGTAGAGTGGAGTCTGTCGCACACGACGAGATGTGTACTTTTGTATCTCAGCTTGAAGTACCTGGACTCGCTGCTTGATGGCATTTCCGAATTTGCGGCTTGGTGGATGAGCGGGCTCTGCGGTCGCGCGGAACGACATCTGAACGTGATGATGCCCGCCATTTATCCAAGTCCGGTTGCGTAGCCATTCTCTGGTAAGGCCTGGTGGACAGTAGCGCTCGGCATGGAGTAGGATGAGTTCCTTGCGTGCCGTGGTCTTGGTAGTGAGTAGTAGACGCTCATACTCGCCAATGGCAGCTGAGCCTTCCGCTAAACCAACGAGGTAGATGCAATCGGCCTGACTGATGCATGTTTGAGTCCACGGTGAGTTCACGCTCGTATCAGCAATGTAGAGTACGATTCCATACTTTTCTTCCAGGTCAGCCAGGTATTGAGACAGCTTCAGTTTGCCCATTTTGCTGAAGGCATGACGGCCCAAGTGGTTGAGAATGGAAGCCTGATTCAGCGATGTTACTCCATTGAAGGTTCCAATCTGATGCAATGCCGCGTGCAATCTATGCCCAAAGTCCACGACAGGCACACCGGCAGTGCACGGTACGATGGCGACAGTTCTGAGATTGTGTGTTGAGTTGACTTTGTTTCGCGAGACTGACATCTTGCTCTCATGAGACGGCTCAGCCATCGGTCCCTCGATCAAAGCGCGCATCCTGGAAGCAATGATCTTCGAAACCTTGATCGTGATACCTGGATGCTCTTGGGCCAAGCTGTTAAACAAAGTCTTCGGGAACTTTGCGAGCTCTGTGTCGCGAATAGCATGTAGAGTACCGGGGCGTACAGATTCGGTCAAGACCTCGAGCTCGCCAACGCTGTCTCCCTGACCAAACTCGCCAATAGCCTTCATCGTACCATCGGTGCCTTCTTGGATCGCTCTCAAACGTCCGTTCAAGACAATGTAGATAGCATCGCTCTCTTCGCCTTGAGTGTATATGGTTTGACCAGCATTGACTTGTACCCACTCGAGCGCAAAATCGATATGTAGAATTAGCCTGGGCAGGAGGTTTGCAAGGCGTTTGGCCATCGTCAGTAGCACAATAGGATGACGCTCGACAACCTTCTCAACAACGTTGCGAGGGAGAAACCCAACGTAGACATCCGTCTTCGCCGTGACGTCGATGAACGATCGGTATGCAGAAACCGTACCCATGTATCCAGCGAGCCCGCCTGGCTTGATGAGGAACAGACTTTTGCTGTTGGATTGCTTTTTCCGCTTTGTGTTTTGCGCCGTGCCAAAAGAATGCGATCGGTCTGAGCTGGTCTTTGGGTTGGCATTGAGGAGCTGCGATGCGTCGATTGCACCTTGTCCTGGCTTCGTGCCGAGCACACTGGAAGCAGCTTCATCGTCAGGGACTGGGACGCTGACGTCCAAGAAGCCGTCGATTACGTAATACAGTCCAGGGTTGCGTTCGCCAGATTCCACCAGTACAGACCCCTTGGGGAAACAAACAATCTCGATTTCGTGCTTGAGATCTTCCAGAATGTTTGTAGGCCCACCAGCGCTGTATGCGGATGCCGATGCAATTGATTCAGAGTCGCCGTCTCCGGACCCACCGAATGGGTCCATGAAACCGAAAGCGCTGTTGAAAATGGCAGTCTGTCGTTTGTTGTCGAATGAGACAAGCCTAGGAGATTGGGCTGCTGACTGGGGCTGTCGAGGACCGTCCTTAACGTTGTCTAAACCGATCGCTTTGAGCATGCACTCCATGATGCCCTCACGAAAGAGCACATCTTCATCAACGGATTCTTGCCGGTGTAGAGTCTGTCGAGGGTTCATGTGCATCTTAAGGGGATCCTGCGTAGTCTGCGACAGCGGTGTCACAGCTGGAAGGTCCGAATGTTTTGGTGTGTGATATGCTTGGGAGAAGCTTGGACGGTTCTTGCGCCCAGGATGCCTCGCTGCGTGGATGTTGGTGAGTAGATCACCAGCGCTCACTTGGTCGTTCCCGGGATCAGGGGAGTTCATTGAACCACTCCGAGAATTCATACGGGCATGCATGACGGCGTCGCGTCGCAGACCGCTGCTTGATCGTTTCCTTTGCGTCAAGAATGAATTGTGCAGTGCAATCCCTTTCATGCCCTCCTCTGCTGGTACACGTTCCTTCTCCTTTCGGAACTTGTCTTTCAGTCTCTCTAAAGCATCGCCACGTAGAAAGCCAGGCAGGTCATAATTCGTGTATTTGTTCATGAGACGCTCTGTCCGCAGAACTTCACTTGTCAGGCCCAAGTATGCATGTCCTGTAGCCAGTGTTACCCTTTGCAGGCGAGTCAAGATCACCTGAACGATATGGGCTGTTGCTTTGGGGTAAATCCTGGTCAACCTGTGAAATGCTGTCGCTGGTATGATAGCAATTGTTGTATCTACAGTCGCGCGTGCGACAATGTCCGGATGTGCAGAGGCAGTTTTTGTGTGCCTGGATGGCTTGGGAAATGCACCGCCAGCGAAGCTAGGGTATCTGCTTTGTTGTTGATGCTGATGTTCACCCGAAGAGTCGAGTGCAAGCGGAGGAGGCTCCTTGAACGCGGAAATTCCTTGACCATTAGTCGTTGAAGACCTATGTCTCGAGGCTGATGCCGGGCGCGAAGTTGCCCCATTCCATCCCATCGGACTCGCAGCCCCGGACGCAGGCGTTGACGTTCCGTTCGGCGTGTTCATAGCGAAGCTTGACTGATCCCTCAGGCTCTGACGGGATGCAGTCTGCTCGGGCGTTTCGTCGTCATCATCGTGACGGAGTTTGACAGTCTCCGTGAACAGTGCAAGAATCGAGAACAAGGACGACATCGGAGCACCGTTCTTGACCTCTGTCAAAAGCTGATACGTACGATTGCCGCTTGTAGAATCATCTCCAGTATCGTCGTCGATAGCAGAGTCGTTGTTGTCATCGTCTGTAGAGTTGGCACGGTTCGACTTGACAAAAATCTGGACCAACCCGTCTACCACGAGACAGAAGCCCTTTTCTTCTTCAAGAAGCAAGGTCTCTCCAGCGATCAGCTTCTTGGTCTGCATGGTCCTGGTAAGCTCGTGGAAGACTGGTCGTTCCAAGTAGCCGAAGACTTTAATAGCGCTCAAGAATTCATCAAAGTAGTTCGACAACCCAGGCTTGGAGTCGTGCTCTTGTGGCTCCGGAAAGACCTCGACTTGGGGCTCCTTCCGCTGCGGCTCGGGAGGGAGTCTAGAATACATGTTCAAAAAGCGGTAGCGTACAAACCAGCTTACGGTAGAAGCAAAAGCCAGCAGGAGGACGAGCAACGTTGTCATGTTGAGGGTGAGGGTGAAGCTTCTGGACAGGAAAGAGAAGATCCATGTCGGTAGAGTGATGGTGATGAAGCTGACGACCCAGTACAGCAGACTCGGGATGATGGTGAACACTCCGAGCAGCAGACCTCCCAGCATGCCTGTCGTCGATTGGGCGCCTGCCGGGACTGAAGAAGTAGCGTTGGCGGCGAGAGAGGTGGCCGTCGCATTCAACATGGAGGGCACTGCACCTGAGCCATCCACAGGCGAGGCGTCCATGTTTCTTCGCCTTTGACGCTCACGTGGCGTGCGAGTGCTGAATCGTGCTTCGCCGTTTGTCGTCCAATAAAGAGGTCAACGTGCCTCGAACATCGCACTCACTGTCGATTTAAGCGAGCCTGAACTCATGCCTGAGGCTTCATCTTCCCGGCCGACCTTCCTCTCCACTTCGCGACTGCTGCCAGCTACCAAGGCGTCGCATTGCATTGCTATATGCGCGTCGGACGATTGATTTATTGTCGCCATTGGAACTCCTCACCAACCTTTCACCCTCTTTCGCACCCTCTCTTCCGTATACCCTATCTTTGCGCGAGATTTGCGCATACTCCGTGAACATGGCCGCCCCACCGCGCTCTTACCATCAAGACTACATCGCGAAAGTACGCTATTCGAACCAGCTGCCACCACCGCCCGACCCACCAAAACTCCTTGACATCCCTGGCACTGGTCTTGCAGGCGGACAGTACACGAGCGCCGGATATGCCTCAAGACTAGCAAGAGAGCAGCCTTTGAACATCGAGGCGGATGCAGAGCTGGGAATGCCTATAGATTTAGTCGGCATCCCTGGTGTTTTCGATGGAGATGAACGAGGTGAATATCGATGACTTGTCTTGATGGAAGCTGCATACTAACAGCCGAAAGCCATCATGGCCAGCACTGGTCCTCGTACCATCCACCCTCGCGACAAGGCTCTCCTCAAACCTCTCAGCGCACTCGGCAAGCCCGCCTCAGCAATGGAACAGGTCTCTTTCCTACGAAGAACGGAGTATGCGGCCTCGTCGAACCCTCAAATGTTTGCGACCGGGTCATCAAAGGATATTCTCCGTCTAAAGAACGACCCCAAGCGAGCAACAAAATCAAGAGACAAGGAGGATCCTCTCAACATACTCAAGAACATCGTCAAAGGCTTCGATATCGCATACCCTGAAGACGCACACAAGGGCGAAGATACAGCAGAAAGAATTCGTGGCGCGGCAGTCACTACAGAAGAGATCAAGGCTTGGACAAATCCGCAACATCCTGACAAGAACAAGAATGTGACGCTGCTCGACAGCTATCCCATCCTTCCCGATCTTGAAGCGATCCCTCAAATGGGTAGCTACATGCTCATGAAGTTCACCACAAACCCAGTTCCAATGATCGACAGGTACGACACTCGCCTCGATACTGCGATCTTCCGCCCATGTGTCGACCCCGACAAGGAAGCAATCTACGAGCAGAAGAAGGAAGAGTGGGCGCCAGAATCGGGCAAACCAAAACCGCTTCAAGAGTACGATTACGATTTCTACATTCCTGGCGACGAGGACGCTGTGCCTAGCATCAAGCGCAAGCTGGACATCAGGGATCCAGACAACAACGACCCAGAGCTTTACACAGACGATCTCGGAGACGACCGCCGCGCCTTCAAATACCCACGCCTACGAACCTATGAAACGCAAAACCAAACAGGCGACGACGAGGACCCATACAACGACACAGTCGCGATCGCTTTGCACGATCCAGAGACCGAGGTGGGCCCTGTTCCAGGAACAACGAAGCGACTGGCCAAGGGCGCTTACTTCTATCCCATCTCGACACGGATGGCGATCAAGCCCAAGCGAAAGATTGGAATGCCCATGATGACAAGCGAGGAGGAGAAGCCCGACGAGCTAAATCTGATGATCGTGGAGCCCGACGAAGACGATCTTGGAAGGATTCGAGAACACCAGGGCACCCTCGACCCGAGCTTGCAGGTTGAGGTCACTGCCGAAGAGTAGATCGAGGGGTACCATAATTGGAAAAGTAAGGAAAGATCGTTGGCACATCAACAAGGTCTGAGCTTAGAAGCTTCTTGTCATTTAGCGAGCGTTTTGCATTTTTGCATCCTGTAGCACTATCAATTTCACGAGATCAGAAATCGACAAACCCGACAAGTTGTAGAACATGCTGCCCATTGATGCTTTGCCGGTCTCGAAAGTCGTTGCCTGAAGGGGGGGAGATGTAGTCCAGACCACCAGCGCCATCGCTAAAACCCAATATGAGTGTCCAAAGAAAACTCCACAAACCAATCAGTCAATTGATAGACTAGATAGCAATCCTCCCGTCCTCTCCTCCACAAGCCTCGCAGTCTGACGCGCAGCCGCTGATGAACTCGGGCTCGTAACGATCGGCGTACCACCTGGATCACATGTCAGCCAAATCGCTTCCTGTAGGCCAAAGCAGAATTGCTCGAGATTCATACCCGTTCCGCACAGCACCCGAAGGATCATTCTCCTCCGTCGCGGTCGAGGGATTGTTGACATCGAGCGCGCCAGCCAACGAAGTCGGACTAGTCCCCGCCACCGCAGCATTCGACGAAGACCCGATTGCTTTGAAGACCGGCTTCTTCTTCGGAGCGCCAGAAGCTGAAGCGCTGAGCGACATTGACTGGATTTCGCTGTTGGATTGCGAGGGTTTGGGTTTGAGCTGGCCGCCGGTGTCTTTGGTGAGTTGCTTCATTTCTTTGAGGCGCTGGTTTGGGGTGTTGTTGGTTAGTGTTGGTTGTTTGGTGCGAAGTGGTGTTGATTTGCTCGTTGGGAGGGGATTTTAAGACGCAGTGGAGGTGGGTTTGTGCTGGCGAACCATTCTGTGAGAGTGATCGTAGGAGGACTCGTGGGCTTGGAACTCGTTCATGCGCGCGTAGCCTTTTTGGCATAATTCGCCTGCGAAGGAGGGAATTGGGGGTCAGTGCGCGCTTTGGGTAAGTGAATGGTAATGAGCTTGGCACGCTGGTTGTTTCTCGTACAGAAGAAAGACATTCGTGCTGCTTTCGCGCTCTCCGTGAGCGCTTGTGGCAACGTGCTGCCGTGCTGCGACGCACATCAGCGTTATATTTCATGATTTTGCACGTGGATCTTACTGGGGCCATGTTTGACAATAGGTAGACTAGATCTTGATTTAAATGGCGTGATGTGTAAAGTGAGCTATCCACCTAGTTAAAGTGTGGTCTGGCGCGCGTGCCTGATCTCACTTCCACTTTGTCGGTGAAGTGTACGAAGTAGGTAGAGATGATGGCTTTCACGTGCTTTTGAGTCTCGTGGTGAAGAATAAGGTGTGGCCTGTGCTAAAAGCTAAAAGTCATGGCTTCCCGCCGGCTCGACCAATCGCGTGACATGCGATTCGCCTCACTTCCATTTCACGACTCGACCGAGGCGACGTATTTACTCGACTGCATTTTAACTAGGAACCCCTTGGCCTCAGTCTCAAGTCGACAGTCGTGAGAAGATCCAGCACCACAGGCCACCATGGCCGACCGCGATAACCTCGCAAGCCTCCAAGAGGTCGAACCCTCGCCCGTCGAAGAGACACCCTCCGACTCGAAAGACAATTACTTTCCCGACTCCTCAGGAACATCCTCGCCCAAGACCACAAGCTCCATAGGCCTTTCCGGCCACTCGCCAACATGGTACCTTCGGCGCATACAAAAGTACTCGTCCTACGCCTTTTCCGCCTTCACCGTCGCCCACATCGCCAACACATCCCTCATACCCCTCGCAACCGGCAGCGTGCACGCGAGCGAAGGCTCCCTATTGCTCACACGCCCCTACTACCAAAGCTGGCCGATCGCTGAACCCTTCCTCATCATCATTCCGCTCATGGCCCACATCGGCAGCGGGCTAGCGTTGCGGTTGTACAGACGGAATGTGAATGCCAGGAGGTACGGCGCGGAAACGAGATCCGAGAAGAAACAATACCGCGACCAGCTGTGGCCTACGGTGTCGGGGATCAGCAAGCTGGGATATCTGGCAGTGCCGCTTCTGGCCGGACACACTTTCATCAATCGCGGCATTCCCGACCAGTTCCCTGGCGGGAGTACCAATATTGGTCTGAGCTATGTTAGCCATGCGTTTGCGAAGCACCCGATTGTTTCTTTCAGTGGATTTGCTGCGTTGATTAGCGTGACCGTCTTCCACACCACGTGGGGTTGGGCTAAGTGGCTTGGATACACTCCGGATCAGACGACGGCGACGGGGTACGAGAGGCAGATTGCGAAGAAGCGGAGGTGGTATATCATCAACGGTGTTGCATCTGCGGTCACTGCGTTGTGGATGGCGGGTGGGTTCGGTGTTATTGGAAGAGGTGGCGAGGCTGGAGGCTGGGTTGGACGCATGTACGATGAGATGTATCAGCGGATCCCACTGGTTGGACAGTGGATGTAGAGGTTTATTATTGCTTGGAGGTAATGTTCTCATTCTAGATACCCCTCTTCATTGTATGGACGAAAGATGCAAGAATTCTGTGGCTTGAGCTATCTGTCCAGCTCTCCCAGTCTCAATGGACGAACAACAACCGGAAAAGCTCCATGCACATCCGCCACAGCCTTGTAGAATTGGATCTGAAGACGAACGTCAGTACGAGATTGGGGTACGATTGTTCTGCATGGGCCATTCATACATTGACCTCTTGAGCATCCCGGACGCCATAGAAGGGTAGGAATCGACGCATTCCGTAGTACAGCAGTAGTTTCTCCGTGATCCTCTCGTATACTTCGGTTTCGCGTTCTTTTCGTCCTGGTCTGATCTGCGGACATGGTATCCGCATCGCGACAGTATCGTGTCCTTTCCTATCTATGCATATGAAGTAGCATTCCATCGTTTGCGACAAAGGCGACGGTGCTCTCGTGTCCGGTGGTGGAGCTGAGGTGGCAAGACTGCGTACGAACCTCTGTACGCGTTGATAAACTGAGGTTCTGACTTGCGCGGACGTGGGTCCTGTCAGCGGTGAATTGTTCTCAACATCGTGAACATGCCGTGTTTGACGGTTGCGAGCATCTTGATGGGATGTGACAGGCGGCTCCATGCTGCTCTTGCTGGAGATTAATTGTTCAAAATGAACCGCAAATGGTCATTCGCTCGCGTGTTGGTCTTGACTCAGTGTTCTGAATCGAAGACAAATGAGAGACGTCTGGAGAGACAGGTGTGGGTTCAAATGAAAATAAGTACTCGAGCAGCATTTACCAGCCCAATCCACACCCAAGGCTTACCAGTAGGCTGAGCCATACATACAACATAACGCAGCAGTGAGACACATGCAGTCGGTGGCCTGGGATGTGATATTTTGTCGGCGTCAAGCACTGTGATTGATTGTCCAAGCGAGCGGTGAGGCTCAGCGACCGCAGCTGAACAATCACCAAACCTGAGTTCTGCGCCACCGGGATGGAACCCCAGTAGATCTGCCTCTACACAGGAAGATACTACATTCTTCTTGATGTTGAGAGCCCGTAACCTGGCAACCTTTTGAGTGAGCAGACTATCGGTCTATACGCGTCTCCTTGTGCCTCCTCCCGGAAGAGCTGTCGTGGTGGTGAAGATGGTGTAACAAGTATACCGCTTGCAGATGATCAGACTGATCACCATGCTTCCCTTTGCATGACTCTCCTGGAGTGCGGTGTATGAGCAAGATTGAAGGTAGAAGGCCAGAGGTTAATTCACTGATTGATGTCCACGAGATTGCATGACGTGCAACTCCAAGGGTTCGACACGAGGGTTCGCTAGCGGGGAACCTCAGCCCACTTCCTGTTGTCTTCCTGCCACTTGCAGTCCAGTCCAGACGCTCCAAACAACTTCACTTCCCTCCGACACGCCATCTACCACCAAATAAACGATACATCGCCGTCCTAATTGTTCTCACCTACTTCTCCCACCTCACACCACCACTGCATTTCGCAGATACCGCAATCATGTCCGAAGAAGGAGCAGCAGTCCCGCCACAGTCCAAGGGCTCATGGTCGTCTTTCCTAAAGGTATAACAAACTACTGCATACAGTACCGATCCGCCAACCAGTCCACTAACAGCACTTGTAGTCGATCGCCTCGTTCAATGGCGACCTCTCCTCCATGACCGCACCCGCCTTCATTCTCTCCACCACCTCTCTTACCGAGTTCAGCGCCTACTGGGCTGAGATGCCCCGCCTCCTCGTGGCACCTGCCGCCGAGCCCGATCCCCAAAAGCGCGCCATGCTCGTCCTCAAGTGGTTCCTCAGCACATTGAAGCAACAATACGCCTCACGCAACGAGAAGTTGGGCAGCGAGAAGAAGCCTCTCAACCCTTTCCTCGGCGAGCTCTTCCTCGGCCGCTGGGAGGACGATGTGGGCGTCACCCAGCTTGTCAGTGAGCAAGTCTCGCACCACCCGCCTGTGACTGCCTACAGCATCTGGAACGAGAAGCACGGAGTCCGTCTGCAAGGTTACAACGCACAAAAGGCCTCGTTCTCCCGCACAATCAATGTTCGCCAGGTCGGCCACGCTGTCCTCCATCTCGACGCATACGACGAGGACTACCTCATCACACTCCCCAGTCTTCACATCGAAGGTCTCATCACCGGCAGCCCATACGTTGAGCTGAACAAGAGCACCTACATCGTCAGCTCGTCGGGATACACCAGCCGCATCGATTACAGTGGCAAGGGCTGGGTCTCTGGCACGAAGAACTCGCTCTCAGCTGTCGTATTCCCCCACGGCAAAGAGAAGAGCAAGCACGACGTTATTTACACCGCCGAGGGCTCATGGACCGACAAGTTTGTAATCAAGAACGCCAAGAAAGAAGTCGTGGAATCATACAACGCAAAAGCTGAGCCTAAGTCTGTGCTAAAGGTAGCAGACGTGGATCAACAAGACCCGCTCGAGTCGCGCCGCGCATGGCGCAAGGTTGCCGCTGCCATCCAAAAGGGCGACATGAACACCACTTCCGCAGAGAAGAGCGTTATCGAGGAATCTCAACGCGCCATCCGCAAGCAAGAAGCCGCACAGAACGTTGAGTGGGAGCGTAGATTCTTCACACGTGCCAAGACCGTTCCTGCGTTCGAGAAGCTCGTGAAAGAGGTTCCTTACGGCAGCTTGGAAATTGACCAGACGAACGGCGCGTGGGTGTTTGATCAGGCGAAGGCAAGCGCTGCGAAACCGCCTTTCAGCGCCCTCAGTGAGCAACTTCTGAAGGAGGGCAAATAGGGGAGAGGTGACAGTGAGACTGCATGAGGTTGTAAAGTGGTCTATGGCGGGGTTCTCGTGCCTTTTTTTTTTTCCAACCTTCGTTATTGTCTATGGGATGCGATGAGTTATGATCATGAACCCAACGATGGGCAGGTGCGAGTGGAAACCTCAGCGATACATGCATTTTGAGGGGAGTCCTGTGAGTTTCAACGTCTTGTTGGCAAACGTATATCGGTGTCTGTGGGTTACCGCGGAGTGCCATCGTACTATTCTTCGAAGAAAAATCGAAACACCTACCTTGCCTACCTGACATTTGAAACACGGGTCATCTGCATTGTCAACGCAACAGTTTCGTTCACAAGTCCTTCCCTCGTGATCATCGTCATCATTTGGTTCATTTCTCCTGCTGCATCGCCGCTATCTCGTCCAGCAGATACACCGTCTCGGCCGGGTTCGCAATCCACGCCGTCGTACTCGCCAACCTGGCTTTGAAATCGTTCGCGCCCGCTGACAGGAACTGATCTCCCACATGCAGTGATTTACCCCCTTCGATTCCGTCAAAGTATTGCTGGCACGCCATGACGCCCCAGGACTTGTCGCCGATGTCGACGAAGATGTCGTTGCCGCCTGTTAAGTGAGGTTGGTGATTAGTGGTGCCAACTGGAAGGGGAATGCGATGGATGGTATGCTTACCGTTGAATGCGCAGAAGGGAATGCGCTTGCCGGCTTCGGAGAGTTCCTGTTCGAAATGGTCAGGATCGTCGGATTCCGGGCTAATGTTGCGAGTTAGGTCTTACCAAGATCCGCTGCGTCACCAACACCGTCTCCTCCAACTGCTCTCGCGCAAGCTTGATTCCTTTGCTCGGGTAAATTCCTACGGCTCGCTCTTTGCGCAGCACCGACACAGGCAGCCTCATCGTGTGCACGCAGTCTTTCAGCGCGCGCTCCGCAACGTCCAGCAAAGCAGTCACGTTCTCTTCGGTCCAGCTCTGCATCTCCGGCAGCTGCCAGTCGGCTTTGGGCACGGATTGCAGCTTGCAGTCGACATCGGGCGTGTAAGTGAAGAGGAAATTCGCCTCGCCGCCCATCACGACGAGACGGTTGCGGGCTTGTTCTCGCAGGTCGTCGGAGGAAGCTACGGCGTCGAGTAGACCGTATAAGCGCTCGTAGTACTTGTGGGCTTCGAGGTAACCGGCGGCCGTGACGATTCCGATTCTGGTGCCGTTGCGTAGCAGGTCGAGGATGCGAGGGATCACCGGGTTGTCCGGGGTGAGGGACTCGCCATCGTCGTACAGCGTGACATCTCCGTCGAAAGTGACAAGTTCCAGTCTGCTTTTGCGCACGATCGACATGGCCTGGGCGGTGTTGAGCACGAGACGGATGTCGTTGAAACTGGGCGGCACGAAGCGGCGGGAGCTGATGCAGCGTTTGGCATCTTGGTAGTTAAAAGCGTCTTGCAGGGGGAGAGCCGTGAAGAAAGTCCCCACGGATGGGACGAGGAGTTTTAGTTTCGAGGCGTGTGCTGTGCCGGATTGCTGGTGGGCGATGTGGTCGACGATTAGTTCTTCGACGTCTTTCATGATTTGCGAGTAGCGGCCATGGGCATTGATTGCCATTGCTGCTACGTCGGGTTCTGAGGATTCATGGATCGCTGTTGGTTGGGAGAGCAGGACGAAGGGAACGGCGAGAAGACCTCGTTATCATCAGTCTCGTTGGTAGTTATCGGAATAAAAGTGATTTAGGTACCTTTCACCCATTCAATCAGCTGATCGCGACGGTGCGTCTGTACGATACCATGTTAGTGAGTACTTATATCGTCGTGAGTGTTCGATGTTGCCGCCGATTGGAAAGTACCTTCAAGGCATCTGTTTGTTTGCTGATCAGTAAAGGTGTCTTGATGCTTTCCGATTGTTGTTGCAACTCACATTCGACACGATATCTGGTAGTCATTTTAGCAAGAGCTCTTCCCAGTTCGTGTTTGAGATTTGTCAAGATCGCCACTTGGTATGTTCAGAGGAAGGTTGGCTGGCATTGGAAGAAGAAGAAGAGTGGGAAGGTGTTTGCGTTTAGTTACATGTGAAAGCGGAGTTGGCCGTGACACGAGCTTTGTTCCTGAACGCGCGCGCTTCTGGGCTGCAACTCCCCGCTACTGTAAATCAATCAACATCCAATGCGATAACGATTGTCAAACACTACATGTAATCGATCAGACTCGGAACAGCCATGTCGCCATTGTCCTTCCAACCCTGGCCGCAGGAGAAACCACAATCACCCGACATCATCCAAGTCCTCCAACGAGTCCAAATAGAACGAGGCCAATTATTCCGGAATGTCACAGAAGCCTCCCTCCAAGAGGAGATCGCCACAGATGGAGACCTGTCGCCAGAACAGAGTCTCTCCGAGGATGAGGAGAAAGAGGACGACGACAATGACAAGGAGTTCGGTAAACAGTCAAAAGACGGTCCACCCGTGTCGCGCGAGGACCTGCAGAGAGCGAAATTCGACATGATCCACCAAGTTGGAATCGCGCACAACGAGATCATGATGGCGGTAGACTTTGTCTCTCTGCTCGAGTCTGAGCACGCGAACCATGCGCAGCAGACCATGTCGGTCGCGCTCAAGGGAGCAGTGCCGAGCAAGGCTCTCGGGACGGACATTTGGGAGCATATGCCTGTGGACGAGGCAAGACTGGCGCAGGACAGGCTACTAGCGAGGAACGTAAAAATGAGGAGCTTGCAGCAGAGCGCCGACGATCTTCTCGGAGCGGCCAAGAGGTTGGAGGACAATGTACGGAAAGAGACGCAGTTTTGGGACCAGATGTTGTCTATCAGCAGCAAGGGCTGGAGTATATGTCGGCTACCTCAGACCAAAGGACTAGGAGTCCGCTACGGTTTCAGCGAAAGTTCGGCGGAATTTTCCAGGCGTGACATTGCGGCGCTGAACAGCAACGAAGATGGCAGTGTTTCGCTCGATCGAGGCTTTGGCACGAAGCCCACAGGACTGAAGGTGACCGTGTCCCGGAATGGTCAGGTGGTTGGCAAGTCATCTCTACCGTCGACATCTGACGATTCAGAGACGACCCTCGAGGCTAGGATCAGACACGCGAGAGACAGCATCTTCGATGAAGAGTTGTTCCGCGAGATGACGCGTGAGAGCAGGACAATGGCTTCGTTGGGCGTGGTAGTCAGAGGTCAGACTATCACGATTCCTGCTGCGTCGAGCGAGGATCCTGACTCGACGGAAATTCATATCGAACTCGCGCCTCTGGACAACGAGGCTGAATTCCACCACGGCTCAGCAAACCTAGACGATATAACTGCACAAGCTATAGCTCTAGGTGCGCGACTAATCCTCTCTCAAGCGCACAGAGACAAGCTCGCCAAGCGTTCCGAGATACCGGAGCCTATGGCAGAGCGCAGCGAAGAGAAGCCCGTCATGTCAATACTAAAACCTTTGGCTTCATTCCTCCTACACAAGTCCTCTCTCAAAGCAGTAAATTCGTACATCGCCAAAGCGACTTCGGTTCTCTCGCTGGCCGGAATTGCCGCAACAGCCTCTCGCGCAGTCTTCGAGCTACCAGAAAAGAACCAAATCACAAACACCACGGATCTCGTATCAATGCTCAAGTCTACTATGATCTCGACCGGATGCCTGAAATTGAAAACTCTAAGCAATACGGTCGACATCAACATCCAAATAGAGAGCTCGTTGGCACAAACGTACAACATGAATTCCAACTTCACCTTGACAGCTCCGGGCGACCCAACTCTGCGTCTCGACACTATCGAGGATGCGGCGCAGTCTGCGGACGCCGCAATCGCTTCAGCATTGGCTGCCGCGCTGGCTTCAAGAGCTGGCGGAGGTTGGGTGCAGGATGAAAGAGAAGCATTGCTGGTTCTTGACGAGGAAGGGATGGATGAGATGAAGTCTGTTTGGGTGGCGTTGGATTCTCAAAAGGGACGGTTGGTGTTGGGTTCTTTGCAGAAGGATCTGGTTTGGGGGGAGGGGAGGGATCCGCCTGAGGTCGGGCTTTGGGATGGCTGGTCGAAGATGATATGATCAATTGAATTGAACCCCGAGCGAATGGATCATTTCTCCAAGCATCACGATTCTGATGCATCAACAACTACCTGACATGTTGTTTTATACATTTCCGACTCCACGTGCGGCATCTTCACGTGCGAGACATGCTCCTCTAGCAGACTCTAATCTAATCTAACTGCCCCGCTACAGCCTTACAGTAAAAGTTAGTTAAGTCTGCTGTTGACGGAGCATCAGCAATCTTGTTCCTCCTCTTCCTGTAGGCCTTACTTCAGTACACGTTCATGATGAGGGGTTGACATTCCAGCTACGGAATCCCCAGTGGAGTTTAGGTTACCACTCCACTGCAACCGATGTAATGCCAGACCGCGTTTCTATTTACCATGGCATGACGTGTGTCGTGGTTATCTACTAGCGTGGGCCGCGGATTGCACCGAGTCTCCGGTGATCGAGATTGAATTGGTTAGCTCTGTAAATGTCTGTAGCAGTCGAAACAGGTGACATCTGGTACTGTTGTCAAGTGTAAAATGAATACTTGGTGAGTTGGCACAAATCACATCTGAAGGACCGGTAACAGGCCATTGAGCACAAGGCCACAGTGAAGTGAAGGAAATCAGATCGTCTATTGCATAGAAGTGAAAGTCGATCGTGCCCCATGCAAAACGACTCGACTCTGACGCAACGCGTGCTGAGCTTGGTGGGGCAGACCGGCGAAAAAGTGTATGTTGAGACATGGATCGTAGACCGTGCCCCCGTACAACCAGTGGGAAACAACACCCGTAGTCCTCGCTCCTTCCTCGAACCATTACACTCACTTCACTTCACTTCACTACACTCTAATCCTCCTCGTCCTCCACATCCCTCCTCCCCTCCGCCAATTGCGGCCTCTCCGCCTTGAGCAGTCAACCACCAATCCACCCCGCGTCCCATCTGCGGCGACGATCACCTACAGCTTCACCACGAAAAACACAACCTCACAAACTCACTCGCTCACCCAACATGGCCGAAATCAGCCTTACACCGCCTGCCATGCCGGATGGAAAGAAGAAGATCGCTGTCATGACCTCTGGTGGTGACGCGCCTGGCATGAACGGCGCCGTCAGAGCAGTTGTCAGACAGACCATTGCCTCTGGCTGCACATCGTTCGCTGTCTACGAGGGCTACCAGGGTCTCGTTGACGGTGGCGACATGATCAAGGAAATGAAGTGGGAGGATGTTAGAGGTTGGCTTTCCGAGGGCGGTACCTTGATCGGTACTGCTCGCTGCATGGCCTTCCACGAGCGCAAGGGTCGTCTTACGGCTGCGAACAACATGATTGAGAAGGGCATCGATGCTCTGATCATCTGCGGTGGTGACGGCTCTCTCACTGGTGCCGACAGATTCAGAGGCGAATGGCCCAGCCTCGTTGAAGAGCTCGTGTCTACCGGCATGAGGACTAATGAGGAAGTTAAGAAGTTCAGGCACCTGAACATTGTCGGCCTGGTCGGCAGCATCGACAACGACTTGAGCACCACCGACGCCACCATTGGATGCTACAGCTCGCTACAGCGTATTTGCCAGGCTATCGACTTCATCGACGCAACCGCCTTCTCTCACCAGCGTGCTTTCGTTATCGAGGTCATGGGCCGACACTGCGGTTGGCTCGCACTCATGGCTGGTGTCAGCACCGGTGCCGATTTCGTCTTCCTCCCCGAAAACCCGCCATCCGAGAACTGGCAAGATGAGATGTGCTCTATTGTCAGCAAGCACAGAGAGCTTGGAAAGAGAAAGACCATTGTCGTCGTCGCCGAGGGTGCTCACGACAGGGACCTCAACGCTATCTCTTCTGCCACGGTCAAGGACCTGCTTTCGAACAGGGTCGGTCTTGACACCAGAGTCACCACACTTGGCCATGTTCAGCGTGGAGGTACCGCCTGCGCATACGACAGAATGCTTTCCACCCTGCAAGGTGTCGAGGCCGTCAAGGCCGTGCTCGAGGCCACACCGGAAACCCCGTCGCCGGTCATCTGTATTGTTGAGAACAAGATCATCCGCAAAGATCTTATGGAGGCTGTCAAGCTCACCAAGGATGTCGCCAAGAAGATCGAGGCAAAGGACTTCAAGGGCGCGATGGCAGGCAGAGACGCAGAGTTCAGCGAATACTTCCAAGCGTTCAAGTTCATGACCGCCACCAACAAGGACGACCACAAGCTCCCCCAGAACAAGCGCATGCGTGTCGGTCTCATCCACGTCGGTGCACCCGCTGGTGGCATGAACGCCGCTACCAGGGCTGCTGTTGCATACTGTTTGACTCGCGGCCACACCCCGATCGCTATTCACAACGGTTTCCCCGGTCTGATCAGACACCACGACGACGAGATGAGCTCTGTCAGGGAAGTGCCTTGGCTGGATGCCGAGAACTGGGCATCAAAGGGTGGTTCGGAGATCGGTACCAACCGTGGTCTGCCCTCTGAGGATATGGAGACCGTCGCAAAGTGCTTCGAGAAGTACAAGATCGATGCGCTCTGGGTTGTCGGTGGTTTCGAGGCTTTCACCGCCGTCTCTGAGCTGCGCAAGGCTCGCTCGCAGTACGATTCCCTCAAGATCCCTACGGTGGTCATCCCCGCCACCGTGTCCAACAACGTCCCCGGTACCGAGTACTCGATCGGTTCTGACACTTGTCTCAACGCCCTCATCGACTACTGCGATGCCATCCGCCAGTCTGCATCCGCCTCTCGCCGCAGAGTCTTCGTCGTCGAGACTCAGGGTGGTGCTTCAGGGTACATCGCTACCGTCGCTGGCCTTTCGATCGGTGCCCTCGCCGTCTACACCCCCGAAGAGGGCATCCGCCTCCAGACTCTCGTCGAGGACATCAAGCTCCTCAAGGACCAGTTCGCCAAGGACCAAGGCCACACCCGCTCCGGAAAGATCATCCTCCGCAACGAGAAGGCCAGCAAGACCTACTCCACCGAGATCATCGCCAACATCATCAAGGAGGAGTCCGGCGGCAAGTTCGACTCCCGCTTCGCAGTCCCCGGTCACGTTCAGCAGGGTGGCACTCCATCGCCCATGGACCGCGTCCGCGCTGTCCGTTTCGGCATGAAGGCCCTGCAGCACCTAGAGGAGCAATTCGGCCAGAGCAAGGACGAGCTCATGGCCAACCCTCTCAGCAGCTCTGTCATTGGCGTCCGTGGCTCGCGCGTCAAGTTCAGCCCGATGGAGAAGATCGAGAACGAGGAGACCGACTGGAAGGACCGCAGGCCTAAGAACGAGTACTGGCTCAACCTCATCGAGACCGTCGACGTGCTTTCTGGCCGCAGCTCGCGACAGGTCGTCGGCAGCCCTGACGTTGCTGCTAATGGAAAGACTGAGATGCGATAGATGGTTTTCTCGGGAAGTCATGAAGGGTTTGGCATGAGATACATTTGACGGGTGTGTGGAGTTGGGTGGCTTTTTCTTTTTTATATTGTTGCTCTGGTGTAATGAGTAGATCCGTTGTGGTCTTGCTGCTATGACATGGAAATGAATCTTCTTTTACGTTCTACATGTATCGCTGTGTCTTTCCAACTTGATCTCCCCGTATTCACGAGATGTGTCCATTCAGCGCGTGATCTTGTTGCTGACCGGACCGGACTGGAAATGGACGGCTATGACAACCCAGCTCGACAAGATCGCAAATGCGGGAGCTGGTACATGTAATGTTGACTACGAAATGAGCAACACATGCCTTTCCTCATATGTGTATGGTATGCCGTGAAATTAACCCGAACTCTCGCCAAAACGCCTTCGCTCAAAAAAAGTCCCTTAAAATGTGTTTCCCTCTTTCTTCGCTTTGCCCTCATATTTCCCTGATTTGCGAATCGCTGCTCACAGGATGCCGTCATGTTCTCCAACGAGTCTCTTGACCCTTTTCTGCTCCCAGTTATCCAGATCCTTAGCAGCGAGTTTCTGCAGCAATCAAAAAGTCAGCAAACCGTCCAGTTTTGACTCTCCCCGCCCAAGAAAAGTGCCACGTGCCCCTCCCTTCCACCAAAACGTCTCGCCCTTCTCCTCCAGAAGGTGAGTGTTACACTCACGTAGTATTCTTCTTTCATGTCAATCCTCCGCCTGTCTTTCCCGATCCCCAATTTCTCGTCCTCTGACATCGTCTTCACTTTCCGGTCGTGTCGCTCGTAACGCAGCGCGGTCGCGGGTGTGAGGAAGAAACTGCCCAGCAGCATTGTGCCGACGAAGGGTAGGCCGAAGAGGGCGAATGGGTGTTTGGCTAGGGCGGCGCGGTAGCGAGCGGGGAGGCTGTTGTTGTAGGAGCTTGGGCGGAACTTCTTGGAGCCGAAGGTTGGCATTTTGAGAGGTTCTTTGGGTTGGTACCTAGTTGCTACAAAAGGTGTTGTTGCAAAAGGCGGTGGATGTTGCGATGCTCGTGAGGTTTGGATACTTTGGAGGCGATGTCCTCGCTCGTGGTTTGGAGGCGATCTCCAATTCCGGGGTTCTGGCGGTCGCGCATCTATGGTCAGCCGTGACTAGCGCGCGTCGGCGCGTTCACTTCCACTTACTTACGATTCACTTTGGCGAGGTCGACTCAAAAAGTACACCAACAACTCAAGTGCTGAGTTGACAATGTACACATCATGGCTCGCCATCCCTCTACACTCAGTAGGGCCAATACCGATGGTCCTGCCATGAGAGGCTCACGCCCCAACGGTACTCACACCAACGGCGAAGCGCCACCACCTTCAACGTTGGCAGCACAAATTGTACAGAATCAAACGACCACCAGAGCAAGCCAGCAGAGCGGCGAGAAGGCCACTTTTGCCGGGCTATTACATGAGATACTTCACAGCTCATCTGCAACGCCCGAAACTGATGTTGGCGTCAATGTGCAACTCATTAGCGTCGTGGTCGAAGCCGGCCTGTCCATTCTTGCTCGAGACGACCCTTTTGCGCAGCTGGATTTGTTACTGCCGCAAGCGAAAGACAGCCTTGCTGTCGTTCGGGCTACCATAGTAAGACAGCCAGAGGTGCTCTTTGCGCCCATTGGTCAGAACGGCCCACCGCTGGTAGTATGGCTGCTCGCTCGCCTGTTTCCATTATGTGGTCGCTCGAAATGTGATGGACTACCCATCGCTGGACTGATCAACTCAGCCATCAGCGTACTGGGCAGGTCTAAACTGTGGCGGTCTGCTGCTGATGTGCAGGGACTCATCAGGGAGTGTATCAATGGTATGTATTTCTTTCCTTCCAAGTTTTCGCGTTCTTGATATCTAATGATCTTGCAGATACTATCAGTGCTCTCGAAACCGGAGAGGTGCCTGCCAGAGAAGTATCTGTAGCACTACCTCCCGCTCGGTGGATCTCCAGGCTGTGGCCTGAATCACAAGATGCCATTGCTCTGCCTCACGATTGTCAGGCCCGCATACTTGATCCCGGACATGCTTTGAAGCTCATCCTTAATCTCGTCGATGTCGAATGTGCTGCGCCGAGATGGCTGCACGACGCGCAGCTGAAACTGCAGCGCATCGTCATGCGGATGCGGCCTTTCCTGCAAAAGACGGAAGCCTGGGACAGCAGTGCCATGAAATTGCTTTCTTGCCTGAGAAACGCACCGTTGCTCCAATTCCTGCGGTTTTTGCTGGCTGATTGTCAACAATCGAGGTATTCACGTCAACTGCAGCTCGCGATCGCGAACACTCTCCTAGATACATTGAGGCTTCATCAGGCTACTGCCAGATCCTTGTTGTCCTCTATTGTCAGGCTCGGCGAGAGCGAGCAAGTTGAAGGAATCGAGCCCGAACTCTCCATGGTTGCTGCCACTTGGCTCCTTCACCTTGACCATCCAAGAGATGAAGTTCCTGCCGCACTCCGGGCCATCGCGGAAACATTGATCTCGGATGACTTGATGGCTGACGACCCCATATCGACCGCTTGCCAGGCTTTGGTAAGAGCGAACGATACCAAGACGACACAAGACCGCTCGCACAAACGCCGCAAGTTGACTTCAGAGGACCGTGGTGAGAGGGAACAAGAACTCCAAACACACGTTGGCAGATTATTGACAGGGACGAGCACCGATGATCTCACTTCCATGCCCCAGGTGGCAGCATCTTCATATGCTAAGCTCAACGTAGAGGACCAGGAAGCAGTGTGGACAGACATCGCCGAGCTCGCTGCTCTGGATTACGACAACATCCTGCTGATCACGACAATAACGCAGCTGGTAAACTCGGCGGAACTACAAAAAAGCAAGACATTGCGCGTCATATCTATGGGCGCCGTGCAAGCTTGTCTCGAGCGGGCCGCAGAGTCAACGAACGCCTTGAATCTTGGTAACTCTCCACTCGGGCAGTACTGCTTACGTTCTTTGCAAAGCTCTTTGCGAGAGCTTCGATTGGCTGCCGGTCGTTGTCTACCAGTCTTCTTGAGCAGTAAGCTACCCGAAGTTCAGCTGTCGCGCAACCGGCAAATTGCTTTCCAGTGCCTCCGCACGCTATCTGACCGCAATGTTGCAAGCGAACTGGAAACGCTCATCGCCGCCTGGGGTTCTGTAGCGGCTGTTAGCGAAGACAAAGAGCTCAATCTGGCACTTCTTCAACTGGTAGAGTTGCTCGGTCATACCAACCCGCTGGTATGCGGTCTCGCTTTCTCTGAGATCGAGAATGTGGCTCAGAGCAAAGGCGTTCCTGCTTTGAAGCTGTTCACACCATACTGGTCGTCGATCGCAGTGTCCGTTGTCCTCGACATTCACTCGCGCCCACAAAAGATCCAGCAGCTGTGCAGTATCCTAGGCATTGACGTCAACCAATTCTTGAGTATGACCGAAGGGAGCACCATTCCATCGCTCGTGTTACACCGAAAGAAAGAAATCTTGCAGCGGATCGCAAATGCAAGAGGTCCAGACGTCACTATCCACGACGTCTGTCTGCAGCCTAGAAGCAACATGGCAGCCATTCTCACCCTTCTCCTTTCACAACCAGGAGTCGACGTTGAAGAGACTGCGTTCCAGTGTTTGACAGAAGTGTCGTCGGGATTCCGCGCCGTTGATCTTGACACTCTGGTTAAGACTGAGCCTACCCAGCTTGCTTGCGAGTTGCTGAAGTTTATTGGCGAGCAACCACAGGACAAGAAGTCTAGAGCCTATCAAGCTTTCAACGTGTTCGTCAACCTGGCTGAACGTCCTCCTGGTAAGAGTAAAGCACACAGCAAGATCGCCAAAACTTTATCAGCCTTCTTTGGGATACACGTGCTAGGCATCATGACCAGCTTCTCATTCGTCCTCGCTTCGAACCAGGAAGTTTACAGGACGCTTGACAAAATGAGATGTATCTGGGGCATCTCAGAGATGGTACTTTTGGCCAAAGAACAGGTGACGATAGCTCTCCCTCAGATTCGCGCGTGTCTTCAATACGCCATTGAACAACCGGATTTGTGTGAGACGGCTTGGGTCGCTTGGCTGTCACTTCTGCCGAACCTGGAAAGCGAAGACATCGCCCTCATCGCTGACCAAACGTTTGCGCTGATCATCAAGCACTGGGACAGACTGTCTCTCAAATCGCAAGAACTTACCCATGCGCGCATCTCTGAAATGATCAAGACTCACAACACGACCATCGGTGAGATTGTGATGTTGCTCCCTTCGCTGTCGCACATACCTCTTCTGTCGAAGTTTGGAGCGGAGATCGAGCGTCTACAGGATCTGGAGACTGACGAGGGCAAGTTCAAGGCATTTGCCAAGCGATTGCAGGGAGAGAGTCCGATTGTTGTTGTCCAAGCTCTACACGAGCTCGTACCTTTCCTCGAAGCTCATCAAGGACTGGTTCACGATGCTGCTGTAAGTGAGCAACCAGAGCTGTGGCTTTCCGATCTTGTACGCTCGTTGCTCGACGCAACTGCAAGCATGGCTGGCCACAGTGACGAGGCTGCCGAGCTGTGTGGAAAATGCTTGGGACTTGTCGGATGCCTGGATCCCAACCGAGTTGACGCTTCAAAGCTTGCGAAGCCACTCATGGTCATGTCCAACTTTGAAAACGCTGACGAGACGGTGGAATGGGTTGTTGTTTTCCTTGAAAACGTCCTAGTCAAAGCGTTCAAATCTGTCAGCAATGCGCGAGCGCAAGGATTCCTCGCATATGTTATGCAGGAGCTACTTCGATTTTGCGGATTCAAGGATACCACTGCCCTGCGACCCAGAGGAACCCAGGGCACGACTATCGCGCAACGCTGGCAGGATATGCCTGAGCATGTCAGGACAACCCTCACCCCTTTTCTGACATCGAGATATGTGACTACCACCACGACATCCTTCACGACAGAGCGCGAGTACCCTGGGTTTTCTCGCGAGATTGACCACTCCTCGTGGCTGCGGTCCCTCGTGTACGATCTCACGGGAAAGGCCAAGGGAGACAATCCCAAGATGGTGTTTCCGTTGCTAGCCCGTATCGTCCGAGGCCATGACCTTTCCATTGCAATGTTCGTATTGCCATACGTGCTGACAAACGTGGTGCTGGGCGGAACAGTGGCCGAGACGAAGGGTCTTCAAGACGAGATCGCCGCCGTTCTCAAAGAACAGTCCACTAACACGGCAGAGACGGAAACGATCCGACTCTGCAGTGAAACTGTTTTCAACTGCTTGGACTATATGTGTATATGGCTGCGGGAGAAGAAGAAGGCCTTGGCCGACATACGTGCCAACGCCTATCGCACCGGCCAATCGCCCAATGATTTTAATGAGATCCAGGACCAGGGCCAGATCGAGACGATTGAGCAATTTCTTGCTACCATTCCCGCAAACTTGGTTGCTACGCGCGCTATGGAGTGCGGAACATATGCCAGGGCATTGTTCAACTGGGAGCAGTACATTCGGCAGTCACGCCCTCTGATTCCACTGGCTTCTAGTGATACCGTCAGCGATGAGATGAACGACCGCCTGATCGACATTTATGCCCAGATCGACGAACCTGACGGTCTGGAGGGCATCTCTGCTCACTTGACCATATTGACGGATCAGCAGCAAGCAACACTGCACGCAAGGGCTGGTAGGTGGACTGCTGCCCAGGCCTGGTATGAGCTACAGTTGGCAGGGCGCCCGAACGACGAAGAACTCCAGACTAGTCTGCTCCAGTGCTTGCGTGAGACTGGCCGCTACGCTCCCCTTTTGCGATATGCCGACAGCTTCTTGGCGATTGGGCCGTCTATCGAACAGTCCGAGTCTTCATTGGCGAATCTGCTTCCGTCAGCCATCGAGGCGTGTTGTATGATCAATGACGGTGCAAGTCTAACCAGACATCTGGCACTGACACCTGAAACGCTGGCCGATGACTACAATGTTGGCATCGGTTATGCTGTGCACGCGAACAACTCGAACGAACCCGATGTACTGATGAAGCACGTCAAGTCAATTCGGAAGACGATCACCACGAGTATGACTGCGGCAAATGGAAGCTCTCTTCACGGCTGTCATACTGAGCTACGTCGCCTTCATATTCTCAGTGAGATTGAGATGTTAAAAGATGGATGGCAGGAAACTCCAGAGTCAATGGCCATCATGTTCGAGAATTTCGAAAAACGCCTGAGCGCTGTTGGATCGTATATCTCCGACAAGCAGAGCATTCTTGGCATCCGGCGTGCCATGTTCAGTCACAATGAGCGGTACAGCGAGCCACAGATGGGTGCCTTGTGGCTCACGACTGCCCGGCTTGCTCGCAAGGCCGGCAACACGGAGGCTGCCTACAATGCTGTCTTGCGAGCGTACGAGTGTGGCGACAAAGCGGCAAAGCTTGAAGAAGCGCGTCTTCTGTGGCGTGATGGCCACGGCAGGCAAGCAATCTCGGCTCTCGAAGGCGCTATTAAGAACCAGGTCTTCGACGAGGAGAGTGACGGCGTCGACCCTAACAGCTTGCAGCTGAAAAGCGTCGTGGCACCTGTTGCTGGCGGCGAGAAACAAAACATGTTGCTAGCAAAAGCACACTTGTTGCTTGCGAAGTGGCTGGACGCTTCCGGTCAGACCCAGACCAAAGACATGACAGCCAAGTACCAGTACGCCGCAAAGACTTTCCAGCGGTGGGAGAAAGGCCATTACTATCTTGGCAAGCATTACAACAAGCTGCTTGAAGTCGAGAAGCTACAACCCAAATCGAAACAAAGCTCGCAATTACTCTGCGGTGAGCTCCCTCGTCTGGTTGTCGAGAACTTGCTGCGATCAATCCCGTTCGGAAACAAATACTGGCACGAGACCATCCCCAAGATTCTGACCTTGTGGCTCGATCTTGGACTGTCTACTCAGAAGAGGGACAGAAACGAACCTCAAGATATCTTCGACAAGAGAGCTAGAGCGTTGACGATGTGCAACAAGCAGATCAGAAAGTATTTCGACCGAGTGCCGCCTTACATCTTCTATCAGGCTCTGCCGCAGATGTTGTCCCGTATCAGTCATCCTCACCCAGAGGTCTGGAAGGAACTCTCCCAAGTCATCTCGAAGATTGCATCCACATATCCCAGCCAAGCATTGTGGAGCTTGCTCGCTGTATCCAAAGCGACAGACCGAGTGCGGCACGACAGAGCTGTCGAGGTCATCAACAAGCTCAGAGACCCGAAGCTGAAGTCCAAGAATGACAGTAGTGCGACTGATCTGAGGATGATGATCGCTTCCGGGCAGAGACTTTCCGACGGGCTTCTACTGGCGTCCGAGGCGCCTGTCGAGCCACGACAATCGCATGCAAGTCTCTCGCGTGACCTTGGTTTTAACCACAAGCTTGCTCCGTGCTCCCTTGTTGTTCCCCTGGAAACCACCCTGACTGCCAGCATGCCAGCGGGTGCAGACAGCGCCCGCATTCGAAGCTACGCCCAGAAAGCCTTTGCTCACGACAAGATCACGATCCAGTCCTTTGAGGATAGTGTCCTCGTTCTGAGCTCACTTCAGAGACCGAAAAAGGTCACAGTGAAGGGATCTGATGGCAAGCCGTATGGCCTCTTGTGCAAGCCCAAAGATGATTTACGAAAAGATCAACGTCTCATGGAATTCAACGGAGTCATCAACAGAGCACTCAAGCGCGATGCTGAGGCCAGCAAGCGTAGACTGTACATCAAGACATACGCTGTCACACCCTTGAGCGAGGAGTCTGGTATCCTTGAGTGGGTGGAGGGCATCAAGCCCGTCCGCGATATTCTACTGCAAATCTACTCGCGCAAGGGCATCAGGCCGAATTACGCTCAGATCAGGAACGACCTTAACGAGGCGTGCAAGAAATCCCCATCTGACGGCGGCAAGATGTTCCTGGAAAAGGTGCAGTCCCAGTTCCCAGCTTGCTTGCACGAATGGTTCACCGAAGTCTATCCCGAGCCCGACACCTGGTTCAACGCCCGGCTGCGCTACGCTCGCACAGCAGCCGTCATGTCCATGACAGGCCACGTCCTCGGCCTCGGCGACCGCCACGGCGAGAACATCTTGCTCCAAGAGAGCACGGGCGGCGTCTTCCACGTCGACTTCAACTGCCTGTTCGACAAAGGCAGCACCTTCGAGAAGCCCGAAGTCGTCCCCTTCCGCCTCACGCACAACATGGTCGATGCTATGGGTCCGTACGGCTACGAGGGACCCTTCCGCCGCTCTTCAGAGCTCACTCTAGGGTTGCTGCGGCAGAACAAAGACACGCTGAACACAATCCTCGAGACTTTCCTGTACGATCCGACGACGGACTTTGTCGGCAAGAAGAAGCGCCACACGGACGGCGTGCCCGAGACTCCGCAGGAGATTCTCGACAGTGTGGGATCGAAGCTGAAGGGTTACTACAAGAAGGAGATGGTGCCTTTGAGTGTTGAGGGGTATGCGGATGCGCTGATTCGCGATGCGGTCGATCCGTGGAACCTGTGTCAGATGTACATTGGGTGGTGCGCTTTCCTGTAGATGGATGAAGAAGGGGTGAGATCAATGGTGGCTGCAACCTGGTGTATGAGATTTGTGATCTTGCAGATGCACTTGTGTGGATGAGACAGTTCTTCCGATGTGAAGAAAGCCTGCAGTTTCGACAAGTCGGAACCAGTCCCGGAACATGGCCTCTGATGTGTGGCTTCAGGTTGTTTACCAGGCCTGAACTGAAAACCACTCGCGTGCATTCTCGCTTACCCCTTGCCTCGCCCATGCTTTGCCATGCCAATGCCATGATCGGATGCCTATGTGCCGAAGCCGTTGCAGGTCGCAAGGCTGACATGCGCCGCCGACGTCACATTACGAAAAAATGGTTCTGCAACGCGCGGACATGCAGAAAGGGATGTATCTGCGAATTCGAAAGTGACACGAGTGAAGGCGATGGAAGTAAGAGAAAACGAGACAGTCGTTTGGGAAGCTGAATTCGAGGTTAGACTTTACAACAGAATGTTGCCATTGTGCTCACATGGTATGGTAGAGTCGAAGTACGGTCTCTGCAAGCGCCAGGGTTTCCCCTGTCGATTGTCGACGATGAAACAAATTTAGAGGCGGGAGCGAACGGACCGATGATCGCCTTTGGGAAAAGCTAGCCGTCGATCGAATACCGAGGTTCTGTGAAGTTCTGGATCTGGGTTTTGGAAGCAACACAACGAAAAGGTTTTGCTATCTGCAAGCTTCTAGAATCCTATCTACCCGTCAGCCATTGATATATACATAACTCTTCCCATCTCCTAGTGATTGATACAACCTCAAACTGTACTCCAGAACCCAATCGTCTCGCCGCGACCGTATCGACATCACTCGCCTGACTCGTACTCCACCTGTTTGAACCCTGGCGTCAGTACGACACGTCAGTGCAGTAAACGCATGTTTCGCTCTGCAACCTTGCCTATTCTTCTCTCTTCCACTATTGTTCACTAGCTATTGTTTATGCCCATTGGCGTAAACGGCACTCTCATCACTTTTCCTTACCTGCAGGGCGATCGTTGCCAATGCCACTCTCGCCCAGAGAATCTGTTCACAAACGCTTTTCCCGGGAGCGCTACCAGACCATTCCTAACGACGGAACGAACGAAACCATGGCTCATCACCCGAACGATGCCACAATCGACATACCGCTCGAACAAGTGCCCTCCAGCGGGTATCCTCCAGGCGTTCGCAACGACAACCCGGCGTTTGCGCCTTTGAAAGATGAACAAAACACAGACCAGAGGCAGTCCCTGTTCCGTGGCCGCCGTCGTGGCCCGGCAGCATTGCAAAAGGGAGATGTGGGATACGACGGGGAGGAAGACACAATCACCACAATGGGCAGGATTTACAAAAAAATTCTCGACTTCAGCATCATCACTCGGTATATGCTGTATGTAGCACCTTTGGCGCTCATCCTCGCTGTTCCGATCATTGTTGGAGGCCCACCCATCACAGATAACCCGATGATTGGCAAAGTTCGACTCAGATGGTTCTTCGTTTGGGTGGAGATTGTCTGGTGCAGTCTCTGGGTGTCCAAGCTTGTGGCTCACTTCCTGCCGTTTATCTTCCAGATGCTGGTCGGAGTCGTCAACTCGGGAATCAGGAAGTACTCGTTGGTCATTCGATCTCTGCAAATCCCTCTTAGTCTAGTGGGATGGACCGTTACTTCTCTGGCTACTTTCCTACCCATCATGACCCGAAATCCGATCCGTCGCAAAATGCCCGCTCCGGAGGGAGTGACAGACTGGAACCCTACGAAGCCCGACGAGTGGGAGAACATTGTGCAGCAAGTCCTGGGAGCCTTCGTCGTGGCGTCTCTCATCTTCCTCGCCGAGAAGCTGATCATCCAGCTCATCTCTATCAATTACCACCGCAAGCAGTTCACTGCCCGCATCAAGGCTTCCAAGCACAACATCTATCTTCTCAGCTTACTCTACGACGCTTCCAGGCAGATGTTCCCCACATACTGCCACGAATTTGCTGAGGAAGATGCAACGATTGCCGATCAATTGAACTTGAACTTGGGCAACGGCAAGAAATCCCACGCCCGCTCTGGGTCGCAGACACCTATGCGTATGCTTCAAAGGAACGTCGGCCGCGTCGGTGATAAGATCAGCGCAGCTGTCGGCAACGTTGCCTCTGAGATCACCGGAAAGGAAGTCTTCAACTCTAACAGCGCGCACTCCATTGTCATTCAGGCACTGGAGAAAAAGCGTACTTCGGAAGCTCTGGCTCGCCGCATCTGGATGTCTTTCGTGGTTGAAGACCGCGACGCATTGGTTCAGGATGACTTCCTTGAGGTGCTTGGCAGCGCCAAACGGCAACAGGCTGAGGAGGCATTTGTTGCGATCGACACCGACGCCAATGGCGATATCTCTCTGGACGAAATGGTCATGGCTGTCGTTGAATTCAGCCGCGAACGGAAGTCGATTGCTTCCAGCATGCACGACGTTGACCAGGCCATTACCGTTCTGGACAGACTTTTGTGCACCGTGGTCCTAGTCGCGATCGTTTTCGTCTTCATCGCTTTCTTGAACCAGAGCTTTGTCACGACTCTTGCCACTGCAGGTACTGCTCTCTTGTCGCTATCGTTCGTGTTCGCCGCCACTACTCAGGAGCTTTTGGGCAGCTGTATCTTCCTGTTCGTCAAGCACCCTTACGACAACGGCGATCGCGTCGACATCGGCGTCGACCAATTTACCGTGGAGCACATCAGCTTGCTGTTCACTGTCTTCCGTCGTGCTAACGGTCACAAGGTCGGTGGCCTTGTTCAAATTCCTAACATTTCCCTGAACACTCTTTTCATCGAAAACCTGAGTCGCAGCGGCGCCATGATGGAGGAGTACTCAGTTTTCGTGTCCTTCGACACCACATTTGAAGACATCCAAATCCTAAGAGACGAGCTCAACAAGTTCGTCATGGACAAGGACAATAGTCGACATTTTCAACCTGACATGAACATCGAGATTTTGGGCACGACCGACATGGGCAAGCTCGAGATCCAAGTCCAGATCAAGCACAAGGGCAACTGGGCTAATGAAACGGTCAGAGCGAGCCGCCGTTCCCAGTTCATGTGTGCGCTTGTGGCAGCTCTGAAGGCCGTTCCAATTTACGGACCTGGCGGCGGTACCGACGCAGCGGGAAGCGCAGCCAACCCGGGCTACTCAGTCACCATAACCGACGCCGACGCCAAAGAAGCCGCAAAGGTCGCCGCGAAAGAAAGAGAACAAGCACGCCTCTACCCTCCCGTCAAAGACGACGACGCAGCCTCCAGCAACACAGCCTCCGACAACCGCGGCGCCGGCCTCACCAGCCAACAAGCCCGAATCATCAGCGACCTCAACTCCCGCAGCCCAACGGCCGATTTCGCCCGCGACAGAGCCTTCAGCACCGGCCGTCAAAGCGACGATGGTTCCGGCGCTAACCTCACCCAGATTCGCAGCCGTGATACGCACTCCATCGACGAGGTTCGCGGAGTCCTGCGGAGAGGCTCCTCGAGAGGCAAACGCAGAGCGGACAACACACACGCCGCTTGGGCCGGGCCTTCGATGCCAAATATCGCAGAGCCTACCGACGGCTACAGCGACCGTTCGATCCCTTACCAGCAGGCCGCCTACTCTTCCGCGCCGGATTACTCGTATAACGCGGCTCCTGCTTCACAGACTTATCCTTACGATGTTCAGACTTCTTATAGCAGCCCGGCAGTGCAGCAGACGACACCATCTCGTTTGCCGCAGGTCCAGCGCGCTGCTTCGCCTATTGAGATGGCGCAGTTGGGAGGTGCTGGGGAGTCGGGTAGCAATCCTTACCGAAGGGCTGGGAGTGGCTCTGTGCGGACCGGGCAGAGCTATCACCAGCCTCCTCCTGAGGCTGAAGACGATGAGGATGAAGGTAGGGCTGCGAAACCTTATTCTGGCGCGTAGGTTGATGTGACTGGAATCGAGTTTTGAGTGAAAGGGGAGAGAAAGAGCGTACTATGGTTGGATGTCTTTATTCGACTGCTTCACAGCGGTCTAGCGTTTTTTGTTTTGGAGAAAAAAAGTGGGCATTTGGTTCGATCGATTGAGCGTGATGCTCTCGGCGGCCTTGTTGTGGTTCTAGTTCTGGCTTTTGTAACACATTTCTGTATAGATGATAGGTGTGGGACGGACCCTCAGGTCATGCTAAAGTTTGTCGATCCAAGGTGGTATCAGCAACTTCCTAATGTCTAAGTCACTCCTATACCAGTGAGAGAGTGATCACCAAATGTCATCATCTCACTGGATCAGGCTTTCGCAGGTGGTAGTATCAGCAACTTCCTAATATCTAAGTCACTCTTATACCAGTGAGAGAGTGTTCACTAAATGTCATCATCTCACTGGATTATGCTTTCGCAGGCGGTAGTATCGGCAGGCTCAGTAACATGCTGGTGCCAGTGAGATTGTCCATTGGACAAGCTTTGGCATAGGCAGAGGACGCATGCATATGGAACCACATAGAGGAAGATGGATGGGAGTGAAAAGTTTAGTATGCTTGAGTTTAGTATGCTTGCGCTATTGTACATACTACTTGCGGTGAAAAAAACATCATAGAATCAGTCCATGCTCCATTTCGATGACCATTTCATGCCGCTCTCGCTCACCACCCTGCTAGCCCAGCCTGACGCAGCTGTTGCAGGACCACAACACGCCTTATGACATCTTCCCGACGCGCTTGCATGACTGCGCGCCACCCCTCATTTCCGCCGTGTGCGTTGATGAGTGCGGTAAAGACGTCCTGGGCTGCGGCTCGTACGTGGTTTTCTCCCAACCCGCCGAATTGCGGCAGAGCGTTCAAAATGCCGGCCGCTAGTTCATCTTCAACGTCGCCTCCATCCAAGTCGTGCCCCTCGTCTTCGTCAGGAATCGGGCCTTGGCCTGCAATGCCACCGTGCACCGCATCGATGTGCGCATACACGGCTCCCATGTTGGGGTAAATCTCGAGACAGTCCCAGCAGTAGTGGACCCTGCACACGGCACATTCGACGTGGTCGCAGCCGATCCATTTGACACTCGGCGTAGCGCACTGCGGGCAAAGCTTTCCACCAGAAGTAGCGAGGTAGCGGCGCAGAGTGTCGTCTCGCGGATCTCTGCGGGCTTTGCTGGCTTCGCAGGTTTCGTCGAAGTGGTATTGCGCCTTGCAGCTGGTGCAGTTGACGGTGAGGCAGGTAGGACAGATCACTTTGCTGCTTGACTTTTGACTGACTGCCAGATGCGTGGAGCAGTCCGTTCCTGCACATGGGACAAATCGGTCTGGGTTCTCCTTGCACTGGGCGGCGATCACGTCGGCGAAGAGTGATTTGTAGGCGGCTGGTGAGAGGTGCTCCTCTAGCCAGTGGATTGGCAGGAAAGTGCTGCAACCTGCCGCACTGAAGCAGCGGAGTGGAAGCTGCGCGGCGACGTCGGTGGTGCAGTATGTGTTTAGACACTCCACACAGCATGTGTGGCCACAGCCGGGAGTCTTGAGTAAGACGACGTCCCCTTCGGCGCAGATAGAGCATTCGCCCGTGTCGTCTCCGTTCGCAGGTTTCTCTTGAAACAGAATGGATTTGGCTTTGTCGAATTTGTCGTCGGTCGTTTCGATGGTGATGCAAGGTAGGTCAGGGTTGTCGTCGAACACCACAGCGCTTTCACCGCAGTACTTTTGGAGTCTCTCAATACCACCCTCGGTTGCTTGGTTGTACTGCTTTGTCAGGTTCAGTTGAATGACGTGTTGGTGTGGGACCCTGCCGGACTGGAGCTGCAGTCCGTGTGTTGTGTCGGCGAATATGCACTTGTCGATTTCTGCCTTGACCTTCAGAACAGCCGCCCTGCCGTTGCCTTTGACGGAGATGAGGTACATTGACTGCCGATACCTGAGGTCTCCATCGAAGATCTTGATGAGAATGTGGTGCTCGGACCATGCGCGGTTGCTGATACCTTTCAGGTTCTTGCTGCGACGCTCGTAGAGTGAACTGTCAATTGCGAGGTAAAGGTGCAGACGCTCAGTGAAGAAAACCTTCGTGTTGCCAAGCGCTGGTAGAACAGCTCCATCAAGGGCTTTTGCATGTTCGCTCAGGTTCAGGGCTTCGGCATTTAGCGTGATCTCTGCCTTCATCTTCGATCCGTTTTCGACGTCGATCAGTTTGCAGCTCTTGACGTGTTCTCCTATGCGTGCGCAGATTTTCTCAAGGATGGGTGGGCGCGCGTCCAAGCTGGCTGGGTAGTTGAGCGGACCGAAATTCTCGCTGTCTGGGTTTGCATCCGGTGGCAGAAGAGCCATGATGTCTGGCAGCTGTACTTGATCAGGCACACCTTGCAGCTGCGCGCTGAATGCGCTCTGTCGGTTCTCCTTCACAATGCATCGTACACGAAAACCGCCAATCTGCTTACCGTCTAAAGTGCGTTGGACCAGTTCGGCCTTGTCCTTGTCCGCGTATTGGAGCCAGATGGAGCGGTGCGGTTTGTACCAGACAACCTCGAATGCCGTGGTCAATGATGTGACCAAAGCTCTGGGTTTGAGGGTGTTGGGCAGTGAGAGGTTGTTCGCAGTGGCGCCATCTCCTAGTGTCGCCTTGGACAGTGAGTTGGTGATGCTTGTGATTCCTTCAGACGTTGCCATGTTGCTGGGTGCCACGTCGGGTGGCGTTCTTGCTGGCAGCCGGCGGAAAGGTGAGATTGAGTGTATCTTGCAAAAGAGTGGCTTTAAGTGAAGATGACTGTTTGTGTTCTGTACAGGCGCGACAAACGGAAGGCGCGCGTCCAAGCGTCCGGGAGTTGCCGTGGCACTTTCATTCATGGCTGGAAGGTGGGATGCGAATGAACGATGTGTGTCTCTCAACACTTTCATAGTGCTCCATCTTTGACTGTTGACTGCGGTCGACTCAAGTGTATGAGATGGTGTTGTAGGTTTCTGGTTCTGATGATGATATTCTTTCTGATATGGCAAGGCTCACCTTACGATGTTCCCGCATGCTTTGTTCGCAGTCAAGCTCAAGGCAAGCATGCCTGCGATCCCGAGTATCGTTTAAGTCAAAGAAGTGCGCATCGCTCAAAGGTGTTGGCTCACCAATATGAGAGCCGAGGATGTATCGCAATTGCGTACAAATTATGAAAACACCGCATTACCGTCAAAGCATCTTGTGGTTGTGCCAATCTTTGGATCTTGAAACCATGTTCTGCTGCATTGGCATTGCTTCGAACTTTTGGATCTGGTCACGTTGCCTGCGCTCCGTGCCATATCACATCTGGACACACGAGTGTCTCTAGACTCAAGTAGCGATGTCAGACCGCACGTATGATCAACCGCTCACCGGATGCATTTGGGTAGCCTGTATCGCCAGACAGCCAGGCACGGCTGTCCGTTTGACTGCAAAAGCATACCTAAGGTACCGGACAAGGCGATCATCGACTCGGGTGTTGGCAGCAACCCCGCCTCCCAAAGATTATTCTCATGTTGAGCATAGCCAGCATGTGTGATTAGTACGTATTATGAATGGAGGAACTCAATGTGGATGTATTGTATACATCAGATCATGACGAAGCCTGGCAAGTGGCGACAGTCTTGACTGGTGAACACTCGTGAACGACTGAGCGTTGCTGTCCAAATGCAGATACCGTCACATGACAGAATCCAAATAAACCACCATCATCAACAGTGACAGTGACAATGACATTAATTCCATGCATGTCTCGTGAAGTCAGGCGTTGTTGTTGTTGTTGTTTGCGACACAGCGAGGTCGCCACGGGCTGATATGCCAAGAGCCCCGCGCACGGCCTCCCTACAATTTTCGCACCCTGCGAAGTTGGGCAAGCGACGACGAGGCGTGACTACGCAGCTACCGCTCTCAGCACCCCGTAACCAGGCCAAAACGACATCTCCCACTTTCGCTGCCCACGACCGGCCCCGCAGCAAAGATGTCTCGCTTTTTCCACGCCGGCGACAGCGACTCGTCCAGCTCCGACGAGGAGGAGTTCGATATCAACGAGGAGGAGCAGTCTGAGGAGGAGACTTCGGAGGAATCTTCGGAGGAGGACTCGGACAGCGACGACGACTCCAGCGACAGCGACGACGATGGAAAGACCGGTGCCGCCCGCTTCTTGGTCGCGGCCTCAGACAGCGAGGACAGCGACGATGAAGACAAGGTCAAGGTGGTCAAGTCTGCAAAGGACAAGCGCTTTGACGAGCTCGAGGCCACCATCAAACTCATGGAGAACGCCGGAAGGATCTCTGACTGGAGCGTCATCAACGAGCAATACGACAAAATGAACCGCCAAGTACCCGTTCTCATGCGCAACCTGGATGGCAAGCCCCCCAAGGTCTTTGTCAAGGCCATCGCCGAACTGGAGACCAGCGTCGCCGAGGCGTTTGAGAAGCAAAAGGTCACGCCCAAGAAGATGAACCCCATCGCACAAAAGGGCCTGAACGCACTTCGCCAGAAGATCAAGAAGAACAACCGCGAGTTCCAGAGCGACATCACCAGCTTCCGCGAGAACCCCGACCAGTTCATGAAGGAAGAGGCCGAGGAGGTTGTTGTGCCCACAGCGAAGAAGGTCAAGCCCACAAAGCTGGTCGTTGACCCCGCTCAGGTCGAGGAGGGCGATGATGGTTTCACCATGGTCGGCGCAGGTGGCAAGGCCATGGTCTACACCCCGGAGAGCATCCTGAAGCACCTCCGCTCAATAGTCGAGTCTCGCGGCAGGAAGAACACCGACCGTCTTGAGCAGATCAAGATCATGGAGAAGCTGATCGATGTCTCTATCAGCGACTACCAGCGCATCCGTGTTCTCCTCACCCTTATTGCCACCCGTTTCGACCTCACATCTGGTAGCGGCTCGCAAATGTCGCAAGAGCACTGGAAGGCTGCCCAGCAGGAAATCTCCCGTCTCTTGGAGGTCCTTGAGAACAACAAGGAGATCATGGTCACCGAGAGCGCCGAGGAGTGGGAGGATGACGAGAAGCTTCCTACCATCACCCCTGGCGAGATCTTCAAGGTTCCTGGTAGCGTTTCCTCTTTCGTCGAGCGTCTCGACGATGAGCTTACCCGCGTGCTCCAGCACGTCGACCCGCACACTTCTGAGTACATCGAGAGGCTGACCGACGAGACCGCTCTCTACTCCAACCTTGTGCGTTCGCAGATTTACGCCGAACGCTGCAAGGCCACCACTGAGCTCAAGCTCGGTTCCGAGAACATCAACCGCATTGTCATCCGCCGCCTGGAACACGTCTACTTCAAGCCCACCCAGGTTGTCGCCATCCTCGAGGAGCAGACCTGGAACAGCCTCCCCGCAAAGCTCGACTCGACCGTTACCCCCAGAAGCAACAACAACGACATCACCACGCTCGTCCAAACGCTCTGCGGCTACCTCTTCAAGAACAGCGAGGGCATTATCCGCGCTCGCGCCATGCTTTGCCAGGTCTACCATCTCGCCCTTCACGACCAATACTACAAGGCTCGTGACATGATGCTCATGTCCCATTTGCAGGAGACCATCAGCCAGTTCGACATCAACTCCCAGATTCTCTACAACCGCACTCTCACCCAGGTCGGTCTGTGCGCTTTCCGCGCCGGTCTCATCTATGAGTGCCAGAACAGTTTGCAGGACATCTGCGGCAGCCAGCGCCAAAAGGAGCTGCTCGCCCAGGGTCTGCAGATGCAGCGTTACAGCCAGATTACTCCAGAGCAGGAACGCCTGGAGAGGCAAAGGCAGTTGCCCTTCCACATGCACATCAACCTTGAGCTCCTCGAGTGCGTCTACCTGACCTGCTCCATGCTTCTCGAGATCCCCCTCCTCGCACAGGTCGGTTCAAGCCCTGATGTCCGCAAGCGCGTCATCTCCAAGTCTTACCGCCGTATGCTCGAGTACCACGAGCGCCAGATCTTCACCGGCCCTCCCGAAAACACTCGCGACCACGTCATGCAGGCCTCCAAGGCACTTGCTGCTGGTGAGTGGAAGAAGGCCGCCGAGTTCATCACAACCATCAAGATCTGGGAGCTTCTGCCCAAGAAGGAGGAGATCAAGGCAATGCTCGAGGCTCAGATCCAGGAGGAGGGTCTCCGTACCTACCTCTTCACCTACGCACCCTTCTACGAGACTCTCGGTACCGACCAGCTGGCCGGTATGTTCGACCTCGAGCCACGCAAGGTCGCTGCCATTGTCAGCAAGATGATTCACCACGAGGAGCTTGCCGCCGCTCTTGATCAGGTTAACTCTGCTATCATCTTCCGCAAGGGTGTCGAGCTTAGCCGTCTCCAGAGCTTGTCGCTCTCACTCAGCGACAAGGCACAGCACCTTATCGAGTCGAACGAGCGCGTGCTGGAGCAGCGCACCCAGGGTACCGCCCACGCTTTCGAGAGACAGCCCCAGCGTGGCGGCCGTGGTGGTGGACGTGGTGGCCGTGGCCGTGGTGGTGGAGGACGTGGCGGCGGTGCGCCCAGAGGCGGCGGGTTCACCGGCGGTGCGCTCGGCAATGCCATCCGCGCTCAGTAAACGATTTCATGGTGAAGCGTTATTGTGGATGGGAATACATCGGCGGCGTTGGGGAAAAGTCGCATTGCATGATGCCACGTGGTTGCAATGCCTACCTACTTTTGGGTGAAAAGATAGCACGCGTATGTGAATTTGACATGTTTTCAATGAAAGTCTGTCCTCGAGTCCTCCATAAGATAATGTATTGTATTATTAGCTTAACAGCGGTGTCGCGATATCTTCATACCCTGCTTTTAATGTAGGATTCTTCAGGTGGCGTCGCGGTGAAGGAAAGCGGACTCGGGCGACTTCGCCGACAAGCGGCATACGGCGTCGGTCAGTTCGTTCGTTTCGTCTTGCTTCAACACCCACAACCTCCCATGCATCGCAATGTAATGTCACCAATGTCAGCCAGGCGTCTCGGCGCCTGCATAGACAATGCCACCAAATGCTACCAGGTCCGCCAGCTCACCACCTCGCGCAAATGGCAGCAGGCCGCGAGCGGCGACAGCCGCGAAGAAAAAGAGAGACTTGCAATCCTACAGGCAGAAGACCTTCGACTCATACAGCCGTTGAAAGCTAACATTAACGAATACCTTGCGACAGTGGGAAAAGCCAAAGAGATGCTAGAAAACATGCCGGCGACCCTTCAGCCCATTCTACCATCCAGGTCGGTCCACTCATTCGCTACACACCGCCTCATAATCTCTGAGGCGCTGGCCTCTGTCGAAAGACTGGAAGGGAAGGGCCTGCTGAACTTACTCGCACACTTGGAGGATCTTGAGGTTGAGGATTATCCAGAGCCTGGAAAGGACGAAACAGAGCTGCAATTCCTCGCAAGAATCAAGGACATGAAACCTGCGGAGAGGCAGACACTACTGGATACTGTGAATGGGCAGGTTGATACTATCACCAAGAAATTGCGACAGCGTGTACAGAATTGGACGCCGGAGGAAGAGGAAGATGAGAAGTCCGACATGGAGAGGCTACAAGCGCGCAATCCTCTTCCTGGCCCGAGTACAGAAGAGCAATTCGCGAATGTGATCTCTGAAGCTACTGCGAAAACAACTTTTGGATTGGGACGGCAGGAGGATGTTACGCAATGGAAGCCGCTTGAGGTGCCTGGGGGTACGCCGTCGACATCTGCAGCCCCTGAACCACAACCGGCAGCGACAGCGAAACCTGCTCAACAACCGATGGCCGACGCACCGAAGCCCAAGCCTAAGTCATCTGGGTTCGACCTCAATTCACTGCAGGCTAAGCTTGAGGCTTCGATCAAGAAGGTCGCAAAGCAATGATATACCTCAAGTCGAGCATGTCTTGAATCAGTCCTTGGACTCAGTCCAACCTTTAAATCCTTCGTAATGAACACGGCCAGCGAGTGCATTGTATGCGTGCAAGCATTCGTGCTCGCGAAATTGCTGTCGGTTTGATTTTTTGATTTTGCCTACACCTTACATGTAAAGTACGGCTCACATGTACTAGAAGCATCCAGCGAACGCGATTACCCTTTGAAACCAGCGACAACAACTGGAAACTCGACGCTAGCCGTGACGATTGCGGGTACAGTCCATTGAGCTGCCAAGCCTCATTCTATTGTAACGTTGATAAGGTTAACGTACAGTAAATTTCAACAGAATGCAGTGAATGGAGTTTTTCCACATCACCATGAACGATTGCAAAGTGTTCTCAAATTCCAAAATTATACCACTTCTCTTGATATCAATGACGCCTACGCCTAACACAAGACTTGTATCGCAAATAATACCGGTGCCTCGATTATCTAATCACCATCAATGGCGGTATCACCTCCCGATCTTCAGCTACTTCTTCGATCACGAACAGGAACAGAAGCGACTGCTGAGGACACCAGTTCCTCGCCTACACCAGTCGTATTCGCGGCAGAGTTGCTTTTGGTGGTCGCTCGCTTCACCGAAGACACCGAGGACCTGCAACGCCTGCGGCTCGTCAGCAGAGCATTCAGTCATGCCGCAACTACCGCTCTCCAAGATCGCTTCACGCGCATCTTCATCTTACCACTGCAATCATCAATGGCCAGATTCACCAAATTGACCAAGCACCCATTGATCGGACCCAGAATTCGACGCGTCGACGTGATATATGGACCACCTGTTGCCGCCTTCGGTGTTCCGCGCGCTTGCTTGGACATCGCCCTGCACTACGGAATGCGGCTGCAAGAGGTCAAGGACATTGTTTCGGAATACAACGAGAGGTATACCGATTCACGACTCGCTGTTAACAATTCAACGTCCAGGACTGTCGTTGACTCTGGCGAATTCGAACGAGTACTTGGGGAAGGCTTGTAGAGACTACCACAGCTAAGCAAAGTGCGCATGTGCTGGGACGCCCTTTGCTCACCCGGAGGTGATAGCCCGCTGCTCAACTTGCCCGAATTCCTGCAATTGGATACCAGAAGTAAGCGTGGTGGTGACAAGTTCGATGCTATACAGCATTTGACGGTCGCAGATTGTGTCAAGACCGAGATTCTTCACTATCTCTATGGGAATTCAATTGGTCAAGCCTCCCCAATAGAGATGCTGGGTGCATAGTCTCGATGGCCTGTTGTACCTGCAGGAAGAGACCAGGTTCTATCCATGTCCGTCCTGGGACTGAGCGTTGTCGATGAGACTACCTGGACCACAAGGCTTGCCCGAGAACCACGCTTAATCCATGACAGCATGGCCAACCTGACTTGTTTCGAACTATTGATCGACTGCCCAAGACCGCCTCAACAGCTCGCCGTCCAGCTAGACACATCCGGAGAAGAACACCCCGAACTAAGCCAAGGCCCACGATGGCTCACCCTCCTTCAGGCCGCCATGAATCTCAAAGTCTTGCGACTTCGGGACATCTCCGCCTGGTCCGCCGGCTTCGACAACCTTCTCCAACTCATCTTCGAATCAGCAACATGGCCAAACCTCATCGAGCTCTCCATCCGCCGTAAACAAAACATCGGCCTGCTTCCCTTCGCGCCTCACCTATTCGATCACTCACCCGGCTGGTACCTCTTCCTGCAAAAGGACCTAGACCGCTTCCTCGTCCGCCACAAGCATGCTTTGGAGAGAATGGTGCTTCGGAACATCGTGGGTTTGACCGAGCGCTTACCACCAGCACCTATCAGCTTGCAATGGCTTGCGCCAGGGTTCCCGCCCGACCCAAAGCCTTCGCTCGCGGCTTTCGAACGCAGTCTACAGTTGTGGAAGCGGGAGTTGAGGGGCCTTGCAGAGGCTGATGTTGCTATTGCGATTGACTTTTATGGCGGACAGCAGGCTGCGGTTGACAGGTGGCTTGAGGAGAGTGAGACCCAGGCTTTGGATTCGAGTATGGGTTTCCCTGTTCCTGTTGATGTTGATGTTGGTGTTGCAGGGGAGTGGGTTGCGGATCCGTGGGGGGGTACGGATGGTGTTGTGTTCTATTGGGGGGCTTGGGTCTTGGGTTTGGACTCCAAAGCTGTATAGGGGTGGGCCAGGGCACGCCGGACAGTGTGTGAAGCTTGCTTTCATGAGTATGGTATGTTTTCACTTTTTAGAGCTTTTCACCCCAACCCTAACCCTGTGCTTATACCTCGCATACTTCAGATGTCGTCCAATGCCCATTCTTTCTCCTGACGATTCCTCCAATCTCACGCTAGTATGGTTGGCGTATTGATTTTACGTGGAGAAAAGCAGAAGGTGTTAATTCTGCTGTTTCCCAAAGTGTTGTCTGAGATATCGAGCTCGATGAGAGATAGCAATCATGAACTAGCATAAGTTGGGCTTCTCGATGCCAGCCAAACATGTGAGGCAGATGGAAAAAATGTATAAAGATCTGCCAAGATCGCGCCATTCAATATCAATCGAAGCATTACCATCTCGTGACATATCACCATGGCGAATGTGTGTATATACTGCATTTGAACCAACCATGAAGTGAGGTAAACGGCCGATCGCTACCCTAACAGGTCGTTCTTTCTACCCCACGTGCACCGCGGGCCAATGACGTGGGGTTGGTGGGACTCCCGTTCACTGACCTGCCGCCTGCGCTGCGCCGATCTAGACTCCTACCTCTTTACATACATAGACACATGCATAACTAGTGAAACACCACAATCGCAATCATGTCTGGTCTCGAGAAAGCACTCTTCAACCTCAAGGTAAAACTAAGGAGATGTCCCGAATCAGAAGCATTCATAAGAGCTGACATGATCATCTCTCCCAGTTCACAGCAAAGCAACTCAACCGACAGGCAGCAAAGGCGGGCAAAGATGAGCAGACCGAGCGCGCAAAGCTGAAGAAAGTGCGTATAACTACACCTTATCTCAAAGCAACCATCCTGGCTATCTGGCTAGCCATGTCAAGACCAACATACTGATTGCGCCCACCTCATCACCAGGCAATCCAGCAAGGCCACGCCGACATCGCCAAAATCTACGCGCAGAATGCGATCCGCAAACAGAACGAGAAGGTCAACCTGCTACGGCTGGGCTCAAGACTAGACGCCGTGAGCTCGCGCGTGCAGACGGCTGTCACGATGCGGGCGGTGACGGGCAGCATGACGAATGTGGTCAAGGGTATGGATACCGCGATGAAGAGTATGGATTTGGAGAAGGTATGTTTGTCGGCGGATCTGCGGAAATAGGAGGGGTCACGAAGAAGAAAGCAGCAGGTGCTGACAAAGGGTTGCCACAGATCAGTGCCGTCATGGACCGCTTCGAGACGCAATTCGAGGACCTGGATGTCGCGACCGGATATTACGAGAATGCAACTTCGTCGGCTACCGCCGTTGCGACACCGCAAGATGAGGTGGACAAACTCATGGGCCAGGTCGCGGATGAGGCGGGCGTGGAATTGTCACAAGAGATGAACACGGCGACTCCGGCTAAGGGTATTGCTGCACAACCTGAGGAGGAGCGGGAAGACAAGCTTGGCGAGAGGCTGAGGGCTTTGAGGGCGAGTTGAGAGGCAGAGGCAGAATGGGGAGGTTTCTTGATGATATTTTGGGGTCGAGCAAGATCGAGGTGTATTGGCGTACTCGGTGTGTCTACAAGTCGGTCGGTGAAAGAGTACAGAGTTCTTATGAAATGAACCGCGCATCCACGATTGTATGCTCCGAAATGATGCCAGGCTAGATTTTGAGCTGCCAGACTGAGAATCGCGTTCAGCCCGGATCTGCTGTGATGCATGTCACTCTGCCTGTCTATGTTCATGTGATATGTTAGTAAATAAAGAGGCACTACGAAAGGCGCAACGGTCAGCCACATTTGTGACTGCGTAGATCTAATCACGCGCTCGCAAGTCGATGCGTATATGTCAGACGTCGAGCTTCAGGATTCACCCTATAGTCATTCATCGTTTCATCGTTTCATCGTTTCATCGTTTCATCGTTTCAACAAGTACCTTTGTACCTCTTTACCTTTTGGTAGAGACGGCATGGCGGTAAGTAGATGACGATGGTCGCGTGCTTGAGTATTTGGCACTTCCGAGGCATCGCCTTGATAATCTAAGTTATACAACATCATGTGAGTGTATTCCTAAAGCCAGCGAGATGCGCTAGCTCCAAACGTAGCCATGCAAACCAGACAAGGCACCGTGGCACCGTAGATTAGTTGGCACGCCAGGCACGGAAAGCGACGACTAACGAGGTTCCACGTAAGCATATCGATTCGCCGCGGATCTGCCAGGTGTTCGCATCCTTGTGAAGATACCAAGCGGTCAGGACTGCTCTTATCTCTCCAGAATAACAACATTGATAGGAACATTCGCGATAGGCCGTCGTATCGACGTGCCTTGCTTGCAGGGCAAGACTTGCTATCCAGTCTCTGCGGTCATCTTTCTGATTGCACTCAAATGGCCTTGACTTAGGGTTTACTTTAGCTTCGAGAGATCCGGCGTCCGATGGTCCGAGTCCGAAAGACGCCACTTCCTCAGTTCATGCTAAAGTTTGTCTGTTGATGCGGTGGCATCGGCAACCTCTACCTGTCGTGCATCGAAATCATCCTGATACCAATGAGATGCTAGATAGGAATCACGAGTGGCTCACCGAAGTACGGTCACATAAGTAGTAATACCAGCAGCTCCAGGATGTTCTAAACATGTCAGTGCCGGTGAGATCGTGCGTGCGACAAACTTCTGCATACACGGAGGTTGCGGCTGACGGAAAGGAGAGGAGGGGACACGTGACAAGGCCCTTGCTTCCATGGTTCTTGTCAGTATCGCGTGTTTGTCACGCATTTAAGCTGCTACCATACAAACCCGACCACGCCACCTTATCCTTTACCATTGAGACATCACTCATTCATGCATGTAAATAATGTGTGAGTTCAATCATCTTTCTAGAAGCTCACCGATGATGATTGCACAGCCTCACGTTCGAGGCAAGACGCCACACAAAGACCGACGCGCCTTTGCTGATCGTCTCCACTCTGACGCATGCTAAGCCCTGCAAGCGTGGTCCAAGACCCGAGCTTATCAAACTCCAATTCCCATATAACCCCAGACGACTCCACGCGCCTAGAACCCTTCTTCCCTTCCTCACACACTCGGTCGCCGCCAGCAACCGCACGCCTATACTTCCATGGGAAAAGCCTCTGATCGTCTTTCAGATAAATTCCGTACTGTGGCCGGACACCAACGCCGCCACACCACCACCACACGCGACTCTGGCGGAGATACAGCACCGGGAGCCATCCTGCCTACCCACAACGCCACTCACGACGACAACAGCAATTCTGGCGGGTTGAACGAGAAAGATGGGGTTGCTTGGCCCTCAACAAGCACTAGCGACCGCAGCAATGGCAGCGTCGCAGGAGCAAGCGGTGCTCAGGCAGTCACAAACACAAACGCCCAGGGCGGTCCGCCCAAATCAGCACATCCTTCAGCTTCACCCAAGGTCAAGTCCGAAGCTGCGCGCGCTGGAGATTCCCCCGTAGAGTCTACTGATGGCGCTGAAACCGCCATGGCACCCAAACCTCCCATGACTACACGCACTATCCAGGCCAGCAAGCGCTTTGTGATCCACACTAAGAATGCTGTCTGCCACAGCTGGATCAACGTGCTGCTGATATTCGTACCCATCGGTATTGCGGCTGAAGCCGCGCATCTCAGCCCTACCATTGTCTTCGCTATGAACGCTGTCGCCATCGTCCCACTCGCTGGTCTGCTCAGTCACGCCACTGAGAGTGTTGCCAGCCGTCTTGGTGACACCCTCGGTGCACTCCTCAACGTCTCTTTCGGAAACGCTGTCGAGTTGATCATCTTCATCATTGCATTGGTTAAGAATGAGATCCGCATTGTACAAGCTTCGCTCCTTGGCTCCATCTTGGCCAATTTGCTTCTTATTCTTGGCATGGCTTTCCTTCTTGGAGGTCTTCGCTACAGGGAGCAGATCTACAACAGCACTGTCACTCAGATGAGCGCCTGCTTGCTGAGTTTGAGCGTCATGAGCCTGTTGCTTCCGGTAAGACTTCAATTACCTTCTATCTGAGACACGTCCCACTAACTTCTACCGCTTAGACTGCTTTCCACGCATCGTTCAGAACTGAAAAGGCTGAAGAGGCTCAAACTGCTGTGTTGGCTGTCAGCCGGGGTACAAGTGTGATCTTGCTTCTGGTCTATGGTCTTTACTTGCTCTTCCAGCTCAAGTCTCATGCCTACATGTACGAGAGCATGCCCCAGGAGATGATCGAGGCCGAATCCCACCCTGGTGTATTGCACGACATGATGGACTCGTCGTCTTCGTCAGACTCTTCGAGCAGCAGCTCAAGCTCCGACTCCGACGCTTCTGGCGACTCTGGATCTGTACGAAATGCAGGCAAGCGCATCAAACGCATGATCAAACATCGTCGCCACCGCAAGTCTAGCATGAGCATCGCTAGCGCTACTTCGCCAGCAGCATCAGACCCTCCCGCTTTGAACTCTGCGGCTACCACCACTGAACGCCAGGGCAACTACTGGGAGCATGCAATCACCAGCCAAGGGTCGTCTCGTCGCACATCAGCACTCAGTCCGCTTGGCGCGGACAATGACAATCTTGACGCTGATGTCGAAACCGGTCACAACAACGGTCCTCGAGTACGCGACTTTGGTGATGAAAACGGTGGAGACGTCGCGACATCACTCAAGAAATCACGCAAGAAGAGCAAGAAGCACCACAAGAAGCGTCGCGCTGAAGATACTATCGAAATCAGCGAGAAGCCGCCTCTCGAGCAGATCGAGCCTGTGCGGACTAACAGTCGCCCACGTGTTGGCTTCGCGGAAGACATCAGTGTCGCTGAAAGTCAGCCTGTCACCGATGCCACGACTGTGAGACGTCCGTTTAACATGCGCGCTTTCTCTACCCGCTCGCCTGGTCTGACTAAGATGCTTTCCAACAATGTTTTCGCCACGCCGCCGCCTCCCGTTTCTTCTGCCAACACACCGGTTCCGACGTTCCGTGGTCGTCCTGTTATCCGCCGTACCAACTCCTTGCCTGACCGTCTCAACCAGCAGCAGCAACAGCAAAATGCCGTCCCTCACCCTTACTTGACATCGTCGGCCGTTCGCAGCGATGCTCCCGCCAGGGTTATCTCCGAAGAGGAGGGCACTGAGAACGTCGCCACCGAGGAAGACCATGGCATGTCCCGCACCGCAGCTGTTGTCATGCTTCTCCTTTCGACAGCACTGGTCGCCGTCTGCGCCGAATTCCTGGTCGAAGCCATCCCCGAAATGGTCAACAATTCCCCCGTCAGCGAAGCTTTCATCGGTCTCATCATCCTGCCCATTGTTGGAAATGCCGCCGAGCACGTCACAGCCGTGACCGTCGCTGCCAAGAATAAGATGGATCTTGCAATCGGTGTTGCAGTCGGTTCCAGCATCCAGATTGCTTTGTTCGTCACGCCGGTCGTTGTCCTGCTGGGCTGGATCCTGAACACCGAAATGAGCCTGTACTTCAACCTCTTCGAGACAGTCAGCTTGTTCGCTACGGCTTTCGTCATCAACTTTTTGATTCTCGACGGAAGGAGCAATTACCTTGAGGGTAGTCTGTTGATTGCCGCTTATGTGATCATCGCCGTCGGCGCTTTCTACTATCCCGACTCGGATTCGCAGAGTGTGATTGGTGGTGGTAACAGCGATTGATTTGGCTGTTGATCGAAGGAGGAGATGATGTTGAAGTCGAGAGACTTGAGATGGGAAGGGCGGGCTGTTGCTTTCATGACTTTCACGGCTCCTCATCAGGGCCAGGTTGGGTGGATTTTCTACACTCGAAACCTAAGTACACACATTGGAAAAGTCTGCCGACTTTGGTATTAGTTATCACAATAGAACAGAATGATCAGAGGCAACAATTGATCACAACACGCTTCCAATGTCTTGAAGCCCTGAAATTTCCACGTTCTGTGTACGAATTGGCGCTCCGCTCTGAACGAACGACATTCCATTCACCGCTCCAGGGTCATTTGAGTCGTTGTATTGATCACAAGTCACGAATAGTGTTTGTAGAGTATGTACATACATCTCAATCGACAAGCAACACTCTTGTGTTACTCGCTTCTAATTTCCGTAAGCAACCCTCCTGTGTTACTCGCTTCCACTTCCACCTATCCACCACCGAGCATTACCTGTACTCACTCCTCATCACTGTCTCCAAACATGTCCTCGGCTCGCATGCGCCTCTTAGGCGCAGCGGTAGAGGTAGTGGCGGAACCTCCCCTGACACCGTTTTTGAGCGAGAAGTTTCCTCGAGAAGCTGGTGCTGCTGGTCGTGGTGGTTGTTGTGGTTGATGTGCTTGAGAATTGGAAGCGGATGCGGTTGAAGGCTGCGCCGAGGAACCGGCGCCCGTGTCTTTGGGTTGCCCATTGCTGGAAGAAGTGGCGGGCGCAGAAGATGCGGCAGCAGCAGCAGGACGCGACTCAACCTTCTTGAACCGACTCATCCAGCCTCCAGCCGGCGCCTCCTCAGCTTTCTTCCCTTCTTCCTGCTCCTCGCGCCTCCTAGCAGCAGCAGCCTCCTCAGCAAGCGCCTCCTCCCCCCTAACCTCCGCCTCGCTCTTCGGCGGCTCCAAGAAATCCCTCTTGAGCCCGTCCAGCACGCCCTGCGAAAACACACTCCACCCCTCCCACACGCCCAGCACGACGCCGACTTTGCGCTTCCACTGCTCGGCCTTCATGCGGCCCCACCCTAGCTCTCTGTCCAGCCGGCCCAGGCGTTGGAAAGTCTTTTGCTGCGTGAAGGCCGCCTCGAAGAGGGTGCGGTACTTCCAGGCGTTGCGGGCGCCCGCGGTGGAGGAGGCGGAGAGGATGTCGGAGATGGTGTAGAGGGCGATTAGTTTGGGGTTGGAGGGGTCTTCGGTAGTGGGTGGGGCGGGGTTGGGGATGGTGGTGGGGAGGGTGTCGGCGGGTTCGTAGTCGTCTTCTTCTTCTTCTTCTTCTCTCGGTTCATGTCCTGGGTCTCGACCGTTCGATGTTGGGAGGGGTTGTTCGGCGTCCGAGTCGTAGTCGGAGTCGTATTTTGCTGCTGCTAGAGTTGTAGAGAAGGGCTTCTCGACGTTCAGGAGGAGCAAATCGACAAATTCCTCAGCACCTCCTCCGGCGTGGTTCACGACATAGTTGGAAACGCGCGTGATGTCGCCTTGTCGGAGTTTGGCGATGGTCGTAGGCATCCGTGCTAGCAGACGCGTGAACCGGGCGCGTTGGAGGGGTGAGAGGCGGGACTTCTCTGCCGCTGCCCGACCAACGTCTGGTTCGCCTGCAGGGCCACGGTTGAGCTTCCTCTCATCGCCTTCGTCGTCTGCTTCGTCTTCGCTCGTGTCGTAGTCGATGTGGTCTGTTGCGTCCGCCAGACTTTTCAGGTCGAGGAAGGGCGTTTCCTTGTGCGGCGGGAGCCAGTCCGTGTCTATGTCCCTGAAGATACGCTCGGGTCCTTTTGCATTTCGCTTCTGGTCTTCGACGCTGTCCGGTCCCCAGAGGCAGAAGCGGTAGTATACGCCTGCGGGCGACTTGCTGTCGTAGAGGAAGGCGAAGCGCTCATCTTTCTGCACTTCTGGGAGCGTCATCAACAGAGCTTCCATCTCGAGGGCTCGATTGGCATCTTTTTGTGCCAAGATCTTGCCGGAGATGGTGTGGATTGCGCGAACTGTGGCAATGTCGAGAGGTGGGTGTACTTCGACTTGCGTTCCGGCAGCTCTTGTTGCGGGCCCTTGCTGATCATAGAATTCAGGAGGTGCAAAGCCTCGATTCATCTGCGGTGGAGGAGCGTTGCGCATGGAATGGCGAGGATTCGAGCTACGGGTCTTTTGCGCACCGAATGGTTCCGAAGAGGTTGATCCACCCTTTGCTCCGACGCCCTGGAATTGTGCAGCCGAAGACAGGTGGCGAGAGAGCGAGAGATAGAAACCGCAGCCCATGTAGCGATCGCGCAAGGCGCTGACTGCCTTGTCAATCTGCGCAGCCGAAGTGCCCGAGTCCAGCGTGGCGATGGCGGTCAACGACTTCCTTCCATGCACCGGACCCGCAGGCGGCGTGAAGCGAACGGAATGCACCTTGACTAGGCTCGCAAGGAGGGCTTTGATTTCTTCTACGCTCGTGCCGGGTGGTATGGAGGAAAGTTGCATTGTAGGCTTTGGGGTCACATCGTCTCTATCATCTTCCTGAGCCGCAGCTGGTGACAAGCCCTGCTGATAATCCTCTGCATCGTCGTACCCGAGCTCTGCCCTTCTTGCTTCTGCAGCCTCGCGAGCTTCCTCTAGTTCTCTCTTTCGCTTGAGGCTCATGGGTGGTCCGGGCAGACTTCCTGGCCCACTCCGCGGTGCTTGATATCTCGCTCCTCCTCCAAGACCACCTGGTCCTCCTCTCAGTCCGCTCGAGGGTCCTCTGCCACCACGCCCATCCATTGTTCGGGAGAGCCTGTCACCATCATCTTCATCTTGTGCGAACGATTCTTCAAACTCCCTCAAAGCGGCCGCATTCTCCTCTTCTTCCTTGCGGCGCTTCGCATCTGCATCTTTTTTCTCTTGTTCGAATTTGGAGAGTTTCTTTGGTGCAGATAGCTTCTGCACGACGTCAGGAAACTGCTCGACTCTTTCCTCATCGGCCATGTCGTGTGCTGCGGTATTGAGAGTTATAGGCGCATTGGCGTGGGTTGTCGCATGTGGAATGAAGTCGAGGCCGAGAAGCGGCTTATATAAGCGCGCACGACGATCACATGGAAGCCGGAAGCCAGCAGCCATAAACCGACCCCTCGACCCTGGCTTCCTTTAGACACCTGTACCTTCATTCGCATTGGACGCCGACCTATACAGACTCTCTTTAATTATACACTCCTCTCACAATAACGATTGAAACTTCACAGCCCAAGAACAAGTCAACACAGACGCCCAACATGGCAGTCCGCAACAAATACTCCGTCCTACTCCCCACCTACAACGAACGCCGTAACCTGCCCATCATCGTCTGGCTCCTCGAGCAGACCTTCAAAAAAGAGTACGTGCTCTTCACCCCTCCAAACCCCCACGGACAACACCGCTAACCCAATCCCTCCACAGAAACCTCGACTGGGAAGTAATCATCGTCGACGACGGCTCCCCCGACGGCACCCAAGAAATCGCCAAACAACTCATCTCCGCCATCGGACCCCTGCACATCAAACTGCACCCGCGCGCCGGCAAACTCGGCCTGGGAACAGCCTACGTCCACGGCCTGCAGCACGCGACCGGCAACTATGTCATCATCATGGACGCCGACTTCTCGCATCACCCCAAATTCCTACCGCAAATGATCGCCCTGCAAAAAGAGGGCAACTACGACATCGTGACCGGCACGCGCTACGCCGGCGATGGAGGAGTCTTTGGCTGGGATCTGAAGAGGAAGTTGGTTTCGCGGGGTGCGAACTTGTTTGCGGATACGGTTCTGGCGCCTGGGGTTAGCGATTTGACGGGCTCTTTCAGGCTGTATAAGAAGGAGGTGTTGCAGGAGGTCATCAACAGGACGGAGAGTAAGGGGTATACTTTCCAGATGGAGATGATGGTGAGGGCTAAAGGAATGGGGTTCACGGTTGCCGAGGTGCCGATTTCGTTCGTGGATCGCCTTTATGGCGAGAGCAAGTTGGGTGGGGATGAGATTGTGGAGTATGCGAAGGGTGTCATGAGTTTGTGGGCAAAGGTTTGAGTAGGTGAGGGAGTGTTTGTTCTTGTTCGGGGCTCATCGACAGGATCGAGCTAAGGGAAAGCTTAGAGTAAGGCGTACCAGGCGATGCGGCGTTCGAGATTTGGGGTGCGTTTCGTTCATCTGGGGTTGCATGGGAAGCAGATACCATTCTACTGAATCAACAGGTTTACTTTGTCGAAAATTGGTGGGTTGGCGGTGGAGATCAATGCTCTTCTTCTACATAATAATTCTGTATGCGAGTGATGTGAAGTGAAGTCGACTCTTCTCTTTCAGCTCGATGTATAGTAGTTTGTAATCAAGATCGATTTGCCAGAGATGCCTTGCCAGCGTGCTTGGTTTGATGAGATGAGATCGACAATGCAAACATAAGCGCAATGTAAAGCGAAGTTCAATCAGCAAACTTTTGGCGATATTGGGATCTATATAGATCATTCAGAATGCTCCGAAGTGAGAACCATCGTATCATCCACGTCCAGTTCGCACCAAGCAACTAAACAACAATGAACCCGATAGACCCAGCAGCCGCCGAGCACCTCCAGCAGAATTATTGGAACCAAGATTATTATGGCGTCAATCCGTGGCAGGACATGGGCCCCCGCCGCCGTTTTCCAGCAGAGCACCCTTTCATCCAGTACTTTCCCGGCTACGGCTGGCACCAAGGTGACCGCAAGCTCCGCCACTTCAAGCCCAAGTACTACTGGACGCGTCCGCACGACGGCAAGCGTCCCGGCGCTTGGGGTAGGCTCAAAGATGGATTGACCGGCGAGGGCCCGGATGTCTTCGTCACCATAAACGGCGACAAACGCACTCTCATGCGCGACCGCCCGCAGAAGTGGCAGTGGTCGCGCTGGGGTCGTACCCAGGACGAAATCGACGATCAGCGTCATTTCGACCGAGACGCCATCGAGGCGGAGTTCATGGATCCGTTCGAGTCCACCTGGACAAACAAGAGCTCGCGCGCAGGCGCTCACTACAATTTCAAAAACAGGAAGTATGAGACGCTGCAGCCTTCGTGGTCGGGCTCGCCGTTTGGGTATGGGGCGAGCAATCGGGTTTGGAGGGACGCGCAGTGGCGACCGGGCGCGAAGAGGTCGGATACGAATCCGTACAGTTACCAGACTCCGGATTTGCAGTGGTGGAATCGCGTGCCGTACAACTCTGGGGATTTCCCGGGTGGGAGGCCGAGGCCGCGCTAGTGATTGATCGGTGCAGGCGCGAGTGCAACGGGACCGGAAATCTTTGGTTGACAATTGTGGTCGGGATGTAATTGTCGAAACCGAGAGGAGCGCGGCGTGTCGAAGCAAAATCAGGGTATCATCTCGCGCGCGTTAGGAATTGAAAATCATGTCACAACAAACAGAAAGCATTTGCCCCATCAGCTCTCCGTCTTCGCCATCTCAGCCCAGCCAAAAGCCGCGACTTCTTGAGCTTTGCTCAGATCTCGGTCTTTTTGCTCGCTTGCCTGAGCTTTGGTGAGGATTTGCTGCGTTTGCTCAGAGTTCCAGTCATCGCGGAAAGCTGTGAGCTGGCTGGTGGAGGTGACTGCGGTTTTCTTGACCTCGGCAAACATGTGTGCTTTGGTAGTTTGAGGCTTGATGAGAGGTGAGACCAGATTTGGGATTGTGGAGCGCAAAGTGTCGAGCTATATGAAGGTCAGTGGATTGTTGGAGTTGATGTTAATGGTAGGGGTAATGCGGTGGCGCACCTGGGTTTGGAGCTTCTCAAGGCGGGCGAGGGAGTCTTCGAGAGATTGTACCGTATCAGCCATGGCTATTAGCGTTAGCAGATAGGTGTGTGATGACTCGTTTGGTGTTCAGGTTGTTGTCGTGTATTAGTTGGCGGTATGGGGAAGGGAAGATGGAGTGTCTCGTCGCTAGCGTGACGTCTTAGTAAGCCCCACTTTGGGTAAGGTCAGGTGCTCAGATCTTGCATGCACACAACAGGTACTGCTTTCCCTTGTGGATGCATACGATACGATGCGATATACCTCACCTCGGAACTCGCGACCACGTATCAGACTTCCATTCATCGTCATCGTGATTGCCATGACATACATATCACATCGACATATACACGTGCGCCAGCGTCGGTGTGATACCGCTGCAGGGTACGGTACTCCGAGGCCCTGCATTCCGGCCAATACACCAGTAATTCTGAGGTAAAGGTGCACTTTATAGTGTCACGTCTCCTGCAGATGGCAATGACTCGGTGAAACATTTCCCTGAGCATGCTACCTACAGATCTGTCGGAAGTCAGCCCATCAAGATCGGACTATAACATACCGATCGGGTCTCTAGCTGTCTGATAGTGGTGTTCCATAACTATTTTATGACACCGGAAAGAGGATGTGCGGCTTCGAAATATCCGCACAAGGCAGGAACATATCTCTGCTATCGACGATGGGGTTCCATCTTCTCTATCCAGCCGCCCAATTATTGATTCGCTAGTTCGGGCTTTCGCGTGGCAGTCCGGTTCAAGGTCACGCTACGCGAGCCATGTGGAGAGCTGCACGATCGGGAACTTTGCCCTGGTTTCAAATGTTTACCGTTGAGAGGGCTACCATGGAGTGTCGTACTGTATGTAGGTAGTTAGCATCTCTGGGAACCATGGGAGAACATGGACACGACACTTCTTCACGACAGCGTGAGAAAATTGGTACGCGCCCAACTGTGCCTGACTCTTTGCGGCTGAATACCCTACCTAACCTTGTAGCTATGGAAAGTATGGAAGCACCACAGCAAAGTCAATCACCCGATTGGCCGTGTAAATGGCGAGGATAGCGAGGACCTGCAGTAGTAGTGCTTTGATGCATGCAACTTAATGCAGCCCTTGAATCGACGGGCACGCCGCCGCGTCGCTTTCGTATGGGCTATTAGACGACCAAGCGAGTATTTGTCTCTAGACTCCTGCTTCCTGCTTCTTCACGCTCCGCATTCTGACCCTCTGCTCTCTTCATCCATCCATCCATCCCGCCCATAGCCGCACCACGGGGTCTGTCTGTCGTGCAACTACATCCTTCTCAATACTCTACCTTACTTGTACCTGCCTCTCTTGCAATCTCACTCACTACCGTAGCACAGACGTCACTTAGCTTGCAACACCGCATCCTTGACCCCTGTACCCGGCCAGCGCCAGGTAACGCCCAAGTCAAATGGCGACCGCAAGAGAGTTCTCCAAGCGCAAGTCCTACCTCAGTCTCACGCCAGTCGACTTTTCCTTGACCGCCGGCACAAACATTCCTGCTCCGCCAGACACACCACCTGCTGAATCCTCCTCTCGATCACCCTCCCCGCTCGTCTCAGCTCGTCCACCTACTGCAGGCGGCGGTCCGTTATCGTCACATCCCACATCCGCCGAAGACATCCACAGCAGCTTCTTCCCACCCACACCAGACCTCGAAACCAACACGTTGGCAAAGATGTCCACCTCCACCTCTTCCAACCACGACACAGACCGTGCCGACAGCTTCCGCACACCAGCTTCGCCGTCAAGTCCCGGCCAAAAGCGCTCCAAGGGCGAGCAGCAGAAGCATGGCCAGTCCGTTCGTAAACTCTTCTCTCTGAACAACCTCCGCAACTCCTTCAGCAGCTCGCGCACCTCTCTGCAAAATCAGAACTCTGCGGTAGAGACCTCGCCTCGGCAGCCTCGAGTCGACCCTACCAGCCGTCCCTCTTCTCGTCAGACCATCACTCCACAGATGCGCCCGCGTGCCAAATCAGGCAGCTGGTTCAGGCGCAAGAGCGGCATGTTCTTGATGAAAGAGGAAGAGTTCGGTATGGATCCCGTTGTCGAGGACAAGCCGGCGGTTCAAGAAAGGCCAGCGTCGAGAAACAGCATCGAGCAGACGAAAGTAGACCACAGCCCAGCACCGTTGCTTCCCGAAATCGGCAACTTGGGAAGCGGCACCACAACCGGCGGAGATCTTGGCTGGGACGAAGGCATGTTTAAGAGATCATGAACGACAGTACATGATGTGCTCGACCGAAAGTCCGGTCCGACACGGACGGACACACACAAGTGAGACATGGCAAGCACAACGGCTGGCCGTTCGCCGATCTTTCCTCACGCAACGCACGAACATGGGCAGCGACTTGCCACAAAAAACGTGACGGCACCTTCCTGATCTTCATAGGGAATGGGATCTCTCTTACAGCTCTGGGTCTTTTTTCCTTTCTCGTTTGTTGCTTTCTTTCGTACCCGGCGTTTGAGCGACCATACCCCTTCTGCGGCTTTTTCTTTACGGCCGCTCGGCAGCTTGTGTCAGTATGAAGTGTACTACTGGAGACATGAATATATCGGCATTGGACGCACGAGCTTCAACCTTTCTTCACATCATATGCTACATGTCTGCACCCGCGTCTCATAGAATGGCGATAGCTGGCTGCCGCGCATCAGGGACACAAGGATACAAGTCACATTCCTCATTCAAACCATGCCCTCACTAATTCACCCACTTTTGCTCGCCGCCGCCGCCGCCACCATCGCTGCAGCCCTAGCCCTCGCTGGTTCCTTTCCGGTCAGACTGTTCACAAATGTGGACCTCTTTAGTGCTATCCGCAACAGATTCTCACTGAGACGCTGGCGATCATTCCTTGCTAATCTAGCTGCTTTGCGGACGAATCTGCGTGAGCGGCGAGCGGCGATCTGATTTTGAAGCATGCCTGTAAGACACATGTTGATATGTCAGGGGTTGGAGCCGGGCTGTTGGTGTTCGTGAATAGAAAGTGGTAGTTGGGGATAGAGTTGGTGGGCGAAGTCTGGGGTTTGGGGAGATTGAAATGGCGAACGAAGGGGGATGGTGAATGGTGAATGGTTAGTGAATGAATGGTCAATGGATGATAAACGGATTAGAAAATGTATGTTCAAGACGATGGTGAAAGTACCATTGTCGCTCACTGGATCTGCTAGTCAATGGTTACCGTTTCTCGGTATGCTATTCGGTTTCCCAGTAGATATCGAGCCTGACTGTCTGACATGGACGCCAAAAACCAAAAACGACTAAAGGTACGTGGTGTACAGGAAGAGTGTGCATGTTCCGAAAGGTCCGTGATATGTATGTTTGGCGACACTAAACCCAAGTCAGGGATCCGTGCTTTACCAACGCATCGGTCAAATCTTGCCAATTCGACAATGGCGTTCTTTCCGCGGTTTATGACCCATACAGTGGAGGATGTGCTTGGACTTCCACGAAAGTGCAAGCGCTGGTTACATGTATCTTTCGTGTGTAATTGACTGTATTCATCAATTACTTTATGAGCATTCAAGTGCATTGATGGCCCAAAAGTGCCACTCCAGACGTCTTACGGCAGTCTGTAGTCCAGACAATAATAGACACGATACTGCCGTTCATTCCTGGTGGGCGTGGTAATTCCTGAGAAAGAGACTCATAGGGAAGCGAGCAAGTGAGGTCGGTACCTACGCGCCTCGCGCGTAAAGGCGTAAAGCTCCGGCGTCCGCTTCCGCCAGGCCGACGAGGCCAACTTCCAACGTCATCGTGCAGCGAGCCTATCGCGCTGCTCTTCAATGTCTAGAGCTCTCTCATCTCGAAACCCTTAGCGAAAGATTTCTTGCATCAAGGTTTTAGATACAGCAAAATGCTCCCTTCACGACTGGCCTATCGCGCAGGCGCAACGACCTTGCGCCAATCTCGCACCATCTCCCCAATCACCCTCGGAACTCAGCAGTCCCGTTCGGTCTCGGTCTACGGCTACGAACAAGCGAAATGCCTCACATTCCCCGACTACGGCGAGCCTAAAGATGTGCTCAAGCTCCATGGTCACTCTATCAGCCCGCCTCACCGCGATCTCGTCACGATGAGGTTCCTAGCATCCCCAATCAACCCGGCAGACATCAACCAGATCCAGGGCGTATATCCTTCGAAGCCGACCTTCACCACAAACATGAGCAGCGCCGAGCCTCTGGCTGTAGGAGGCAACGAGGGTGTCGCGGAAATCATGGCCGTTGGCTCGGGCGTGAAGGGCCTCCAGAAGGGTGACTGGGTCATCCAGAAAGCACCCGGGTTCGGAACATGGAGGACACACGCTCAGACGACTGCGGACCCGCTGTTGAAGATCGAGAACCACGAAGGTCTCACTCCGGAGCAGGTCGGCACAGTCAGCATCAACCCGTGCACAGCATACCGTATGCTCAAGGACTTCGTGTCATTGCAGCCCGGTGACTGGTTCATGCAAAACGGTGCCAACTCCGGCGTTGGACGTGCAGCCATTCAATTGGGAAAGCTCTGGGGCTACAAGAGCATCAACATCGTGCGTAAGCGCGAGACCGGCTTTGAGGAGATGAAAAAAGATCTGGAGTCCCTCGGCGCCGACATCGTTGTCACCGACGAGGAGATGGCCGACAGGTCAATGAGAGAGAAGATTATGGAGATCACCAACGGCGGCCGTGAACAGATTAAGCTCGGTCTCAACTGCGTTGGTGGCAAGCTCGTGAACAACATGGCTAAGCAGCTTTCGGAGGGCGCACACATTGTCACCTATGGAGCTATGTCAAAACAGCCCGTAACTCTTCCCACACCGCTGCTAATCTTCAAGAACATCAGCTTCGACGGTTTCTGGGTCAGCAAGTGGAGCAAGAATAACCCCGAAGAGAAGAAGAAGTGCGTTGACGAAGTCCTTGATCTGACAAGGCAAGGAAAGTTCCACGATACGCCGATGCAACCCGTGCACTGGAACATCGGAACTAAGCAGCAAGAGCTTGTGGATGCTGTTCAGGGTACGCTTGAAGGCTACAGGAGCGGCAAAGGAATCTTCGTTTTTGGCGAAACGTAAATGACCGCCGCAATGTGTATAATGGCAATCTGTACATCATATATGGGCTAATGGAGCAGGATTGCGACAAAATGGACAGCGGTCCCATGACTCAACGTCGTAGCACACTTTACAAGACCATATCTTGAGAAGAGTGGCCGCTAGCTGTGTCACCTCCACCGATGCGCGCTTTCGCCAGCAAGCTCGCTAATTCCTACCTCGCTTACTAATGAAAATGTTGAAGTCGGGAGATGCGTTTTAATGCAAGAATTCCGCGAGAAGCCCACGCTACACGTCACAGTTCACTTCTGACGACAGATTACAGAACCTGAAACGAACACCCCTGCTCTGCGCGTGTGTACTTGGCAGCCAACATCTTCAAGCTTGAAGGCTTGCAGCGCCTTCCTACAAGCCCAGACCGGACGTATAGGACTGCTTTCCGATATTGATGTGCCACCCGGCGGCATTTGAAACATCACTATCTAACCAGTCGCGTTGTGTCCTTCCAAACAACTTTGATCTAGAATTGGCTATCTGACGCATGGCGTCTCTAGACCATCCCCCGGTCTTGGCTGCAGCACAAGCGACACGCCTTGGTTTCCTTCACCCATCTCCTTTTCAATCTTCAATATGGGGAACTTCGGCCCAAGTAGCGCTGACATTACAATTGTACAGGCAAAGCGTAGACCAGCGACTACAAATCCTTTCGTAATGTCGATGCTGATCCTTCTGCTCGTCACATGCAGCTCGTGTTCGATGCAGAGTGGCAAAGGCCAATACCCCTTTACCACCTGCAAGGCTGCAAGAACACGCTCATTAGTCTTCACGTCATGGCTAACGTGTAAGACACACGATCCTCAGAAAGGTTTCAGCGCTCATCCTACAAAGTGCAAAGCCGCACACCAGCATGTTGTTGCCTAACAGACACGGTCCTTCATCAAACGTTAAAGGGGAATCAAGCGTTGATACCCGCTCGCAGCAACTCGCTTACAGACCTGCGCGTTTCTCACGACAATCTAAGGTTAGATCCTTTTGCTAATAGTATGCAGCTCGCGCCTCGATGCAGAGTGGCAAAAATGTGTCACACTCTCCCCCCGGGGAAGATCCGGCGGATAGCCTTCATGTCATGGTCGATGTGAAAGATTCAAGCCCCCGGGGAGAGTTTAGCACGAAGTACAACGCCGCACACCAGCATCTTGTTGCCTAGTACATGAGGTCCTTCATCAAATATGAAAGCAGAATCGAGCAATGATCCTGGCTTGTAGCAACTCGCTTACAGGCATGCGCGCTTCTCGCGGAGCACCGTCCATGAAAGTTGAAACTGATACCGCTCGCACGAATTACAAATTTAGCAGTCCTCATATCCCCGCTCAGACCTTGCTTGCTCCATCTCACCTCACTCCTTCTTAAATAACTGACCACATCACCAACCAACCTCGTCATGCCTCCACCATCTGCAAAACAACTGGAGGCTCGTTTGGGATTCAACTTTGAGCTAGGCATATCTCGCGATCCTCGCGCCAAGAGAACTCCTGAAACTTCTCGACTCTTACAACGTCTGGATAAAATCAACACTCGCTATGTTGCTTACAAGATCAAAGAAATTCGCGAGTCAAAACGCATAAAACGTCGAACGTCTGAGATTTTGAAGGATCTCGGTTCCACTCTTTGGCCTGACTTCGATGAGAAGACCGGCAAGCGAAGCACTCCCTGGCTTTTCGACGCGTCTGACCAGAGCGCCCCATACGAACGACACGCAGAATACTCGAAAGATTTGGTCTTTTCAGATCCTATTGATTGTGCAATGTAAGTTCTTTACAAGCCAGTCAGTTCTTCCACTATACTAACAATCATTCCAGCATATCAGAAAGGTTTCGTGAATTCGTCGAGCAGAGACTCTTGCGCTACCACAACAACAACTTCAAAAACCTCCCTACTGCTTACGGCCCGCCCGATTCCGATTGTCAAACAAATTCGGAAGAGTCTGAGGCGAACGAAGACGCTGGAGAAGAAGAGACAGAGACACAATCCGACTATTGTCCACCAAAATCAGGCCGCAGCAACGACTTCGACGGCATGCGTCGCAGCGGGAAGATGAACACATATGCTGCCCCAATTGCACCCATGATACCAGAATCGTCTTCGATGGGGAACAATCAGGCGAAGCTGGACGCTGAAAACATTGCACCCAATCGTGCGACACCATCACAATACCAGAAGCAGTATCTGACTTCAACGCATGACCCCGTGGCCAGAGGTAGTAGGAGTGAGCCTGCATCCTATTCTGACTCGGATTCCGGTATACTGTTCGAAGACGATCCAAATTCATCCGCTCAGAACTCCCTCGAGCCCCCTTTGTGGTACCAAGAACTTGAGGCTCGCAGGGCTTCGAAGCGTGTACGATCAGACGAGTCTGAAGCTGGCGGGAGTCTGAAAAGGGGTAAATACGCAGGAGAGGTACCTTATCCCAGGCTACGCCTTGTCGTCAAACTCAAAGTCAAGCTGACGCGAGGAAAGATACCCCAAGACGCTCCTTGTCAGCGCACAGGGGCGGAAACAAATACTCCCGCTGCCCCTCTGATCCCTCCGGAGCGCCCCAACGTGCGGCTCGAATCACACAACAATATGCCGTTGACACAGGAGTGTCATGTGTTGTCGTCTACCCTGAAATCCCACGGAAGTGAGAACACGGCAGCCCCTTCGTCCAGAGGTAGCCACAATCAGCCCCAGGGAAGCGACAAAGTGACCGACACCGCAGCAGCTGACGTTCCGGCAACGAATGATCCGACCTGCAATTCTAACGGTGCTGTTACCGAAGGCATCGGCAGAGACGTGCGCGGCCGAGAAGAGTTTGTGGCAGCTTTACAAGACCTGGAAGACAAAGCCACCCGGCAAAGAGCAGCCGCGAAGACCTCTGAAATTCCGAACGCCGTCGAACAAGGACATGTTGAGCCGCAAACTCAAGTGCTTGAGAACAACACGCCAATGGTCACGTCCACGCAGATCCTGGACGACGAGGCCGGCCACTCGACCGTCGCAGAAGCGAGCAAATCTCCTGCAAAAGTCGGTCCACCGCTTGCTCCTACCCATCCTATCGAGAAGATCGCCTGTGTGAGCGCAGAAACCGCCAAAATAATGCAAGGTGTGATCCTGTGCGTGAGCATGAAGCGTGAAGGTCAGAAGGATACAGAGGACCTATGTGTTCTCGAGAAGCTAGACATCACTTCCGGCAGCTACTTCTTCTCCGAGGACATTCGTGCCGATCTTGGAGACAATCTGGACGAAAACGATACAATCAAGCAAGCCAAGGTGAAGCGAACATCGGAAGCGCAAATCAAAGGGCTGAAGACAGAATTCACTATAGTTCGGGGAAGTAAGAGAAATATCAGCTGGGAGTTCATGCTCAAAGGGTTGAAAAAGATCTACGCCAGAGACGGGACGTTCGTGAACTTGGAGTTGGAGGTCTGCTTGTTAGTAGAAAAGAAGCTTGATGAGAATGCGGTCAACGGGGTGCTGTAACCGTGTGGCACTCCCCACGACGGTAGACGACTATTTCGGCTGTTCGCGGATTCACTTCTTTGGAATGTATTACTAAAGGCTGACTATTCACCGATACATCGAAGACGGATGATTCAATTACCATCGGACCTCCGGTCAGCTTCCTGTCGTCCTCCTCCATAGTGGACGAACGCCCGGGGTGTCCCTTTGGAATCCAACCTTGGGACCGAACACGTCGCTCGAACCTTCTCACGGCATGTTGCATGACCTGCAATGTCTCCCCGTTCTCTGCTCGCAGGATCGCAAGTTGTTAGTGGTAGACCTACGTGATCCCACAGCACGCTCGTCTGTGCTCAAGATGTCGTGCAGGATTCTCTTATATGCAGGATTGCACCTCAGCACCCCTTACCGCCTGGTACCTTTCAAAGCACAACTACTGCGTGGACGGTGCTGTGTTACGTGTGGTCCCATTCAATCTAGCATTGTAAAGACGTAGATGCATTTTGTTAATTTGTGTATGATGGAACCTTGAACATTCGACTTGAGCAAGTATATCGGACTTTTGATACATTGTATCACCTCTACCCCAGTTGGAGAATGAATGAAAAGTCCGAGGCTTGACGAGAGGTCGTCGCCGTGTCAGACCTCACCAAATGCCGCTACCCGAAGGTGACAAGAAACAATCAATCGCGAATGACAAGCCAAAGCTCCAGGCTCCAGAGGAACCAGCGATGTCCAGCCGCACAAACAGATGCTCTTGGTAGTGAAATTGACCTGTCACCTGCATGCAACAGCATTTCTACCCGATTGATCCTTTGGAAGCATATCATCAGGAATACTCCCCGTGAATGCTGCCCATCGTTACTTGAAACGATATCACATGCGCCTTCCCAACCGTGCTGCGTTCTTCCAATCAATTTGAACAAGGGACGGCCTATGCAGCGGATAGCGGCATATGGCGTCCTCACGGCTCTTCTCCCCGTCCTTAGCGAACATCGTTGGGGTTTCAATCCGTTCTTCTTATAGCGAGTACATTGAGTCAGACATCCTTATTAATCTCGCACGCACTGGAGAGGCTAACTTTTGTGCTTTACTTATCTCAAGTCGCCCTACCTCCTTTTGTATGAACTCAGCCAACTCAAACCCAACATGACCGGCAAAGGACGAAAATCTACACGCAACCGCCTCACTCCACTAGAAGCTGCTTTAGGCTTCATAGTCGACAGGGGACTGACACGGGACCGCATCGGAAAGATCCCAGAGGTCTCTGAGTTTCTATCCCATAGTTATCAAGAAAATCTGCATCGATTACTTCGCCTTTTACGGCGCCCACAGGTCCATTGCACTGTTCCGCTCAACAGATTCCTTGATGGATCGAGTCATCAAGGGTTTTCACGACTTCGGTCCAACTCTCTGGCCAGGGCCCTTGTTTGATCCAACGTACCCTTCCTGGCTTCTCAATCCAAGTGAAGACGGCCAATCAAGCAACGGTCGCTTCGCAGATCTCTATCCGAGTCACCTTTATTACTCAAACGATGATCACCGTGAGATGCAAGTTGCTTCCTGAACAATTACCTATTTCGATATGCTAACGGCCGGTTCAGTCTTCTACACAAAATACACGAATACGTCGTTCGAAGGATTATCAGACACTTCGATAATCACCGCAAAGACTTTGTGAACACTCGTGGCTCATCCAATGGGCCCACAGACATCGAGTACGAGGACGCCGAAGACGACGAGCAGCGCCCAGACTCTGATAGTTGCTTCTCAGGACAAAGCAACGCAAGTACGTTCAAACCTACACGGCAGCTTCGCGAAAGACAGAGTATGGCGTCCCACACATCGAATGTCCAAGCCTCTCGACAACGCACAGGTACTCAAGTGAAATCGGAGACTTACGATTCGCCATACCAAAAGAGTTACGCCACTTCGAGTCAAGACCGCTCAAAGAAGGGCAGTGGAGTCAGGCTCGTACAAATCTGTGATTCTGACTCCGAGAAAACGTCAATTTCGTCGCCTTCCTCGTCAGAGGAGTCAGAGGTCACCCCAGGCTCGCCCACTCAGCGTTCAACCGAAGGCTCTTCTCGGTCTCAAGACCAAGTCTTTGAAGTCGAAGCTAGCAATCCCTCACAGCACCCGTCGGTTGGGACGAGTGTTGCCAGTTCACGCAAGAGGAGACGGAGCACCGAGGTGACCCGCCCCAAGCCAAGCCTCATCGTTAGACTTAAACTGACGCGAGAGAAGGAGATGTCGCAGTCTAGGCGTGTAAATCAACCGGAGGAAACAGCCGATGACTCTCCGAGTCCCGAACCTGAAAACCTGCAGGCAATGAAAGGCATCCG